>Ga0335076_10002262_pt1 | contig 19059 bp, 17 predicted proteins | sample Lox_Sample_25_FD_206717 | JGI IMG/M metagenome (GOLD analysis project Ga0335076, IMG submission 206717) | Soil microbial communities from Loxahatchee National Wildlife Refuge, Florida, United States - Lox_Sample_2.5 | ecosystem: Environmental > Terrestrial > Soil > Wetlands | place: USA...
GGGCCAACGGCCCCGATCTTCCGAATGGTCATGACAAGCGGCCCCCACAACCCATTGAACGGGATTCGCAATTACTCCACTGGGTTTATCCGACGTTGCCGTTGTGACATCAAGCGCCTTTCGCCGCGTTTGCGCCACGCCAGCGTCTTTAATTGGCTTTTTTTGCGCCATGTTGCAAAAAGATCACGCAACGGAATTGGAGCTTCCTCACCGGGAGGGAATGCGTTCCCATCCGCGGCTTGTGCGTATTATTATAGGGCTAGGTGCCTATTTTATTACGCAAAGAGCGCCGTTAACTATTCGCAGCCTCGATTTTAGCTTGAGCGGAAGTGCAAGAGAGCGGCGCCGATTATCCGCCGTCAATCGTGAAACCTAATCCCAAATGGGCTTTTGGGTCGGCGAGGGCGCCAATGCCTCGCCACGGGCGCGTGGCGGCCAGGCGCGTTGGACGGCCGTCGTGGCCCAAAGCCGGATTCTCGTCACTTTCGCCGGTCAGCCGGATGAACGAGACGGCGCAGGGAAATGGGCATCCGCGCCGGGCGGCCGTCGCGGATCGCCGCAGCCAGCACGAGAGCCGTGACGAGTTCCTTGTCGCCGCGCAGGATCCGCTGGCGGAACTCGATCGAGGCGCCGCGCGCCTCGACGGCGCTGGTCTCCACCCGGAGCAGATCGTCCATCAGCGCCGCGGCCAGGTACTCGATTTTGAGCGAGCGCACGGCGAAGGCGACGCCCGACGCCTCCGCCACCTCGCGGTGTGCGACCCCCCGCGCGCGCAACCATTCCGTGCGCCCGCGTTCGAGAAACCGCAAATAGGAGGCGTGATAGACGCGGCCGGAAAAGTCGGTGTCTTCATAGTAGACGCGAACGAGCAACGCGTCGGCCGGTGGATGCGACAAGCTCAGGCTCCTGCGACGCCGACTAGAAAAGGCTCTTCGGCCTCTTTCGGTCAACAGGCTTGTGGCGAAGGCGGGCGATTTGGCCGGTTTGGAGATTTGTGAGATGACTCCTTTCGCCAGCGCTCGCCGCGGGCGCTTGAAGCGTCCGCAACTTTGCTCCGCAAGGCCGGAACGGAGGAGCCGTCAGTCTCATGGGCACGGAAATCTCCCGCTCGGATCGAAGGTCGGCAATCGCCTGCGCGATGGTCGAATTCAATCGTTTCGGCGGCGAGCGGGACCAGGCCCTCAGCCCCAGCAACCAATACATTCGCACCACAGGATATGAAGAACCTGCGCAGCAAATTCAGCCCAGTCTGAACCACGAACGGGCGCTCGACCTCATTTACCGGCTTCGCTACCCGATGGGCGTCACGCCGGACAAGGTGAGAGAGGCGCAGACGGAATTGGGGAGTTGCGCCGCGGGGTTCCTTCCAGCTGTCGAGGCGGTCGGCCAGCGCCTGACGCAGATCGATTTGGTCACCAACGCCGCCGAGTTGTGGGCTTTCCCATTCGAGGCCAGCTACGCGACCAATGCGGGATGGCTGGCCGACGCGGACAGCGGCGTTGTCCTCACGCGGCGCGTGCGCGGCGGCCTCACCGACCAGCCCCTTCCGTGGCCGGATCAGCCGCGCGTGCTGTTCGTCCATGCGCCGAAGGCTCCGGACCTCGACCAGAGCCTGATCGATGCGCATGAGCAGGCGCTGCGCGCGGCGGTCGAACCGTTGAGACGCGGCAAGAAGGAGGACGAGGACTTGCTGCGGGTCGTCGACGTCGGCAGCCTCAACGAGCTCGCCAACGCGCGTGCGACGTTCAAGCCGAGTTATGTCCATCTGCTCGCGCACGGCGCTCAGGCGCAAACGGCGGCAGCCGGCGAGCGGCCAAAGCCGACCTGGGGACTTCGGCTCGGATATCCGGGCGAAGCGGGCCAGGCCCCGGAGGGTGTTGCGAAAGCGCTCGCTCCCGAGGCTGGCCTCCCGCTCGTCGTCACGCTCGCCGCCTGCGACAGCGCCAACCAGACGGATCTGACGTTCCCGAACTACAGCATCGCCCAGGAGTTGCACCGCCTGGGCGTAGCCGTTGTTCTTGCGTCGCAGTTTCCGCTGACAAAGCCGGGGTCGGTGGTGATGGCCGGCGAATTCTATCGCCGTCTCATGCAGGGAGACGACGTGCGCCATGCGCTCCACGCGGCGCGGGTCAAGCTTCGGGCTGACCCAAACTCCGGCAATGACTGGCTCAGTCTCATCAGCTACGTCCGACTGCCGTCGGACGGCTACGTCAGGGCTCTGGCCGAATTGCGACTGCGCGTCCAACTCGGCATGCTCGACGCACAGCAGAAGCGCGCCGACCGCCTCAGTGAGACGGGAGGCGAGGCCAAGGAATTCGACGACGTCGAAACACGCCTTCGCGATCGCATCGCAACGCTGATCGAGACTCGAAAGGACCTGGATGGGTCGAGCCCGCTGATCGACGAGGCCGAAGGCCTGCTCGCCAGCGCGTACAAACGCCTTGCGGAGTTGCTGTTCATCCGCGCGTCAAAGCTTCAGGATCGACGCGACGAGGATCTCGCGACAAGCCACGAGGCGCTCGTCAAATCCGCCGACGGCTATCGGGCGCGCTACCTTGCCAACATGCAGGCGCACTGGCTTGGCGTCCAGATGCTCGCGCTCGAGGCAGCCGTGCGCGGACGGTTCGACAGTCCGCTGCTCTGGGAAATCGTACGGCTGGCCGCGGAATTCGAACGCGACAACAACCCTGCGAGTTTCTGGCCCTTCGGCACGCTTGCGGAGTGCTTCCTGCTCGCTCCCATAGCGGGCGGCGCGAGGCAACTCGATGCGGCGGCGACAGCGCTGATCGATCTCCGAGCCCGCGCCAAGGGCCACGCTCAGGAGCAGTTCGGGATCGAAACCACCAGGCGCCAGCTCAACCGGTATGTCGTCTGGTGGACGAACGCGAATGGCTTCTTTCCGGGAACGAGCGACCTGTCGAAGGATGCTGCGGAGCTTCTCAAGACTCTCTCTTGATCAAGGAGAACGGGAATGGCCGACAATCGCTACATCATTTTGAAAGCGACGGGCGGAAACTCAAAGGTTCTCAGCGACAGCCGCGGCGGCATATTGGGCAATGTCGAGGCGATTCGGGATATCGAAGTCACGACCGAAACCGCGACCTTGAGCGCGGCGGACCTCAAGGATAGGCAGGGCGATCCCGAAGTGCTTCGCACCGCGCAGGTGATGCCTGTGTCGCTCATCCACCCAACCGCGAAGGGCGCAGCGGCCGACGCGACGAACCCTAAAGGCGCGACCTGGGGCGTCGTGGCCGTGGGCGCGGCCGCCTCCTCATGCACCGGTGCCGGCGTCACGGTCGCCGTGCTCGATTCGGGCATCGACAGCAAACACAAGGCGTTTGCGAAAACGTCGATCGTGCAAAAGGACTTCACCGGAGAGGGCGACGGCGACAAGAATGGGCACGGAACGCATTGCGCCGGCACAATCTTCGGCGGCGATGTGAACGGCCTGCGGATCGGCGTCGCCCCGGGCGTGAGCAAGGCGCTGATCGGGAAAGTCTTGGATCAGAACGGCGCCGGCGACACCGAACGGATCCTCAACGGGTTGATGTGGGCGGTTCAGGAGGGCGCAAATGTAATCTCGATGTCGATCGGTCTCGACTTCCCGGGATATGTGAAGGCGCTCCTCAGCCAGAAGATGAAGGTCGAGCCCGCCACCTCGAAGGCTCTGTCGGCGTACCGCGACAATGTGAGACTGTTCGACGCCGTGGCGAACCTGGTGCGCGCGCACAGCTCGATGTTTGCGCGGGCGATCGTTGTGGCCGCCGCCGGCAACGAGAGCATGCGACCGGCTTACGAAATCGCGACTGCTCCCCCCGCCGCGGCCGACGGGTTTATTTCCGTCGGCGCGCTGCAGCAGGCGGCGGGGCCGGGGGCCAAATTCGGCGTCGCCAGTTTCTCGAATTCGGGCCCGGTCGTGTCGGGACCGGGGGTCGACATCGACAGCGCCAAGGTCGGGGGCGGGCTGACGCGGATGAGCGGCACCAGCATGGCCACTCCGCACGTCGCGGGCGTCGCGGCGCTATGGCTCGAGCGGATCAACAAAGACAATCCCGGCGCCAACATCCTCCAGCTCGAAGGCCGCCTCGTAGGACAGGCGAGCATCGACGATATCGCAGTGCCCGAACGGGCCAATGCGGGGGCGGGGATCGTCCAGGCCCCGCGATAGCGGCCAATGGTCGCCTTGGCCGCGGGGGATAGGCGATTTCGTTCCGAAGGGGATTTGATCGCCCTTCGCGGCGAGGCTAAGACCAGCGCCGGGGCCGGGGAAGCGTGGGAGGACACATGGCTGACCAAGCTGACATCGGCGTCTTCGGACTGGCCGTCATGGGCGCGAACCTGGCCCGCAACGCGGCGCGGCACGGGTTCGGCGTCGCCGTCTACAATCGCAACCATGCGCGGACCGACGAGCTCATCGCCGAGCATGGCGGCGAGGGGCGCTTTTTTCCGGCGACCGGCATCCCCGACTTCATCGCCCGCATCAAGAAGCCGCGTCCGATCCTCATCATGGTCAAGGCGGGAGCGCCGGTCGATCAGGTGATCGACGAGCTCATGCCCCATCTCGAGCCGGGCGACATCATCATCGACGGCGGCAACTCGCTGTTCGCCGACACCGCGCGCCGGTACGAGACCTGCGAAGCGAAAAAGATCCGCTTTGTGGGCATGGGCGTTTCCGGCGGCGAAGAAGGCGCGCTCGAGGGCCCAAGCATGATGCCCGGCGGCGACCGCGAAGCCTGGGACCGCGTCGCCCCGATGCTGCTCAAAATGGCGGCGCAGGTCGATGGCGTTCCCTGCTGCACATATGTCGGCCCGAAGGGCGCGGGCCACTTCGTCAAGATGGTGCATAACGGCATTGAATATGCCGACATGCAGCTCATCGCCGAAGCTTACGACCTGATGAAGAGCGTCTATGGCCTCGACGCGGCGGCGATGGCCGAGATCTTCCAGGCCTGGAAGCAGGGCGACCTCGACTCCTATCTGATCGAGATCACCGCCGCCGTGCTGCGCAAAACCGACAGCACCGGCAAGCCGCTGGTCGACGCCATTCTCGACGAGGCGGAACAGAAGGGCACCGGCCGCTGGACGGCGCAGAACGCGCTCGAACTCGGAGTGCCGCTGACCGCGATCACCGAAGCGGTCTACGCCCGGGTGCTTTCCGCCAACCGCGCCATGCGAATCACGCTGGCGAAGAAGACGCCGCAGCCGAAGCCGCCGACGCTGAGGCCCGAGAAGGCGGCGATCGAGGCTATCCGTGACGCGCTCTACGCCTCCAAGATCATCGCCTACGCGCAAGGGTTCGAGCAGATGTCGATCGCCTCGGCGCAATTCAAGTGGGGCTTGCGACTCGGCGATCTGGCGACCATCTGGCGCGGCGGATGCATCATCCGCGCCCGCTTCCTCGACCGGATCAAGGAAGCCTACGGGCGGGACGCAAAGCTCGCCAACCTGCTGCTCGACGACTATTTCCTCGACGCAGTGGTGAAGGCGGAGAGCGCCTGGCGGCAGGTGATCGCGCTCGCGGTCGCCAATGGCGTGCCGACGCCGGCCTTCTCGTCGGCGCTCGCCTACTACGACGGGCTGAGGCGCGCCCGTGGACCCGCGAACCTGCTGCAGGGCCTGCGCGACTATTTCGGCGCCCACACTTACCGCCGGCTCGACAAGGAAGGCGGGTTCCACACCCGCTGGAGCCAGGACGGCGCGGAAGTGAAAGTCTGACCCGGCGCCGCAGGCCTCACGCCTTTGTGACCCGGCCCGGAACTTGGCGATGCGGCGGCCGGGTGTTTAGCCTCGGCTCGCCAACGGAGTTTGACCATGACCTATTCAAAAGCGCTCCTGATCGTCGTGATGACCCTCCTCAGCGCTCCGGCGGTCGCGCAGGACGCGAAGCCCGCGACCGCGCGGGCGACGATCGAGAGCGTTTCCGCCGACGGCGACACCCTCTCGATCCGGACCCGCGCCGGCGAACAGGGAACCGTCCATCTCAAGCCCACGACCCGGGTCATCCTGGTCGTCCCGGCGGCGCTCACCGACGTCAAGCCCGGAAGCTTCATTGGCGTCGCGGCGATGCCGGGCGACGGCAGCGAGCTGAAGGCGATGGAAGTGCACATCTTCCCCGAGGCGATGCGCGGGACCGGCGAGGGTTTCCGCCCGTTCGATCTTGCTCCGAACAGCTCGATGACCAACGGCAATATCTCTGCACGCGTCGACGCCGCGAGCGGGCCCAAGCTCACCGTGACCTACAAGGGCGGCGAGCAGACCATCGTCGTCGATCCGAAGACGCCGATCGTGGCGTTCGCGCCGGGGGACAAGAGCGAACTCAAGGCCGGCGCGGCGATAATCGCCAGGGGGCCGAAAGGGGCCGACGGCTCGATCGACGCCGCCGCCGTCCTGGTCGGCAAGGACGGCCTCGTGCCGCCAATGTGAGCCGCCCGGTCATTGCGGCTCCGCGCGTCACGCCCGCAGGTCTCCGGACGACGATTCCTCGACCGCGCAACTTGCCCTAAGGTGCGCGGCGCCGGTCGGACTTACGGGGAGTCCCGGTTAGAGGAGAACCGCCGTGGCCAGTGTCGAATTGAAATCGGGCAGTTATACAATTGCTGCCCATACGACTCAGGAGTTTACCTTCTGGTGGGGCTCCAACGCGCTGCCGGCTGAATATTTCGACGTCTCGATAGAACCAAACCCGGTCAATCCCAACATGACTCCTCTAATAGAAGAAAGGAGGGTCGTCACCCTCTTTAGCGGATCGCCTCGTCAACCCATGATAATATTGACGCTCAGAAACAATAACGCCTTTGCGGTCGATTTTTTCGCCAACCACGTCCGGGTTCACATCTGAGCAATCTCCACGCTCGGAATTGCAATCCGCCCTGGCCTCGGCGAGGACGGCCTCGCGCCGCCGATGTGGGCGGGGGATCCGGACGGCAGGCGCCGGAGGGGCCGATTTGCCCCTCCGCCGCCTGGCGTGCTAGCGGTGCGCGATTCCGGCGTTAGAGCCCGCGGCAAGCAAGGCGGGCGGGTCGAGATCGAGCGGGGCTAGGCGGATTTGAGCAAAGAAGACTCGCTATTTACCTTCGTTCTCGTCAAGCCGACCCATTACGACGACGACGGCTATCCGATCCAATGGTTCCGCTCGGCGTTGCCCTCCAACACGCTCGCCTGCATGTATTCGCTGGCGGACGACGCGAGAAAGCGTGAGGCGCTCGGAACCGGGGTCGAATTCCTGATCGAGACCTACGACGAGACCAACCGGCGCGTTCATCCCAAACGCATCATCCGCGATCTCAAGGCCCGCGGCGGGCGGGCGCTGATCGGCATCGTCGGCGTACAGTCGAACCAATACCCGCGCTCGATGGACCTCGCCCGCGAATTCCGCGCCGCCGGCCTGCAAGTCTGTATCGGCGGCTTCCATGTCTCGGGCTGCATCTCGATGCTGCCGGAAATGCCCCCCGAGCTCAAGGCGGCGCAGGCGATGGGGATTTCCCTGTTTGCCGGCGAAGCGGAGGAGCATCGGCTCGATGAGGTTCTCATCGACGCCTGGCGGGGGACTTTGAAGCCGCTCTATAATTTCATGGACAAATTGCCCTCGCTTGAGGGCGAGCCGGCGCCGATCCTGCCGCGCCAGCATCTGGCCCGCACCACCGGCCATTATTCGTCGATCGACCTCGGCCGCGGCTGCCCCTATCAGTGCTCGTTCTGCACCATCATCAACGTACAAGGGCGCAAGAGCCGCTTCCGCACCCCCGACGACCTCGAGCAGATCATCCGCGAGAACCGGAAGCAGGGCATCGACCGGTTCTTCATCACCGACGACAATTTCGCCCGCAACAGCGACTGGGAGATCCTGCTCGACCGGGTGATCAAGCTCAAGGACGAGGGCATCCACTGCGGCTTCACCATCCAGGTCGACACGCTCTGCCACAAGATCCCGAACTTCATCGAGAAGGCGACCAAGGCCGGCGCCAGGCGCATCTTCATCGGGCTCGAGAACATCAATCCCGAAAATCTCATCACCGCCAAGAAGCGGCAGAACAAGATCACCGAATATCGCGTCATGCTGCAGAAGTGGCGGGCGCATGGCGCGCTGACCTTCGCCGGCTACATCCTCGGCTTCCCGGCGGACACCAAGGAATCGATCCTGCGCGACATCGAGATCATCAAGCGCGAGCTGCCGCTCGACATCCTGGAGTTTTTCTTCCTGACGCCGCTGCCGGGCTCCGAGGACCACAAGACTCTGCTGAAGAAGGGGGTCTGGATGGACCCCGACATCAACAAATACGATCTCGATCACCGCTGCTCGCATCACTCGAAGATGTCCGACGCCGAGTGGGAAGAGGCCTACCGCGCGGCGTGGAAGACCTACTACACGCCCGAGCACATCCGCACGATCCTCAAGCGCGCCGCCCAGATTCCGAACGGCCGGCCGAAGCCGATCGCGAGTACGATCATGTGGTTCAAGCTCATGATCGAGGAAGAGGGCGTGCATCCGCTCGAAGGCGGCGCCTTCCGGCTCAAATACCGGCGCGACCGCCGCCACGGGCTCAAGCTCGAATCGCCGTTCGTCTTCTATCCGCGCTACTGGGGCGGGATCGTCGCCAAGACCTGGCGCTACTCGCGCTTCTTTTTCAGGACGCGGCGCATCCTCAACGAGGTCCTGAACGCGCCCGACCGCTGGACCTATACCGACCTCGCCATCGCGCCGCCGCGCGACGACGAATTCGAACAGCTGTCGCTTTATCACGCCACCAGCGGCGGCGAAGCGGCGCTGGCGCGCAAGGCGCTCGGCGACAGCATTCGCGAAGAGACGGACGCGCACGCGCACGCTCCCGCCGCCACAATTTCGGCGGCGCCGGCGGAGTGAGCCTAAGCGCGATGACCGAATCCGCCCAGGTCAGGGCCGCGCGCGCCCTCATCGGCTGGTCGCAGGCCGAGCTCGCCGAAGCGGCCGGCGTCCCGCTTTCGACGGTCGAGCGGATCGAGAGCGGTGAGCCCGGCAGCATCCCGGCCGAGGCGGTCGACAAGCTGCGCGCGGCGCTCGAATCGGCCGGCGTCACATTCATCGCCAAGAACGGCGGCGGCGCAGGGGTTCGGCTCAGCAAGGGCGGCGAGGCGAAATATCTCGGCTGGGACGACCTCACCGCCGCCAACGACGAGTGAGACCGGTTGGATCGCGCCGAACCGGAAATGTTGGACGCCCAGTTGGGCTCGTCGTAGTGTCCCGCGGCCGCCAGCCGAGAAACGTCAGGCATGCGCTACGTATCGCGACGACTCCTGTTGATCGTTCTGGCTGGGGCGGCGCTCACTTTTTCGTCGCATAGCCGAGCGGAGACGCCGAGCCGCACGGCGCTCTGGGGCTATGATCCCGTGTCCTATTTCACGGCTGGGCGTCCGGAGCAGGTTCGGCGCAATTCTCTTTTCGGTTCGACGACACGACCTATTGGTTCGCGAGCGAGGAGCATCGCAAGATGTTTGCCGCCGATCCTGAACACTTCGCGCCGCAGTTCAAGGGATTTTGCGCCCTTAGCGTCGCGCGGGGGCTGAAGATAGAGGTCGATCCCGAAGCGTGGGTGATCTGGAACGGCAAGCTCTACGTCTTTGGATCTAAGGACAGCGTGCCCGAGTTCATGGCCGACCCCGGCGGGACAACGTCCAAAGCCAGTGCGATCTGGACGACTCTCAAAGCCCAGTGACTCTCGTCACAGCCCGGCCAGCTGCAGAGCGGCGACAATCTTCGCGCGCTGGCGCTCGTCGCGCAGTTGAGTCGCGAAATCCTTGGCCTCGAAGGCTGGGAGCATGCGCCTGACGATCTCCGCTTCGGCCGCCGCATCAGCCTTCCGGCCCGCGGTCGCATAGGCGCCGGCGAGCAGCGCGTGGAGCGGGGGGCCTTGCTCGTAGCGCTGGATGGCGCGGCCAAGAGTTGCAATCGCATCGTCGGTCTGACCCGCGATGAGATAGGCGATGCCGAGATCGAAATACTGGTCCTCCCTAAGGATGGGCTGCACTCGGGCGACCTTACGCATGGCTTCGATCGCGGCCCCCGTGTCGCCGCTCCACAACAACGCGTCGGCGAGGCCGGATTGCGCCTCGGGATCACTCGGATTGATTTCGATCGCCCGGCGGAGTTCATCGAGCGCTCGCTCGTAGTCGCCGCGGAAGATGTATATTCGGCCGAGCAGAACGTGCGCGCCCGCGTTCTCGTCGCTCGAGAGAGCCTTCCGGCCGTTCTCTTCGGCTCGGGTCAACGCGGCGTCTGGGTCGTTCGTATAGCCGCTTTCCGCCGCGTACACGTCGAGGCGCCCGAGGCCGATATAAGCGGGAGCGTAGCCGGGATCGAGCTCGATGGCGCGCTCGAAAAGCCGGCGCGCCTCCGACTGCGCCGAACGGCTTCCTTCTGAGAGATCGCGGCCGCGTAGCACGAGGTCATAGGCCTCGAGATTGGTGGGCGGCTTGCTTGCCGAGCGCGCTAGCTGCAAGGCGGAAAGTCGCACCGACAAGGCGCCGGCGATCTGACGCGCGATGTCGTCCTGGATTGTCAGGACGTCCTTGATCTCGCGGTCATACTGCTCCGTCCAGAGGACGATCGCGCGCGCGGTGTCGAGAAGCTGCGCCGAAATTCGGACGCGGTCGCCTGTCTTGCGCACGCTCCCATCCACCAAATAGGCAGCGTTGAGGTCTCGTCCGATTTCCTGTGGTGGCGTGGACTTGCCTTTGTATGAAAAGGCTGCGCCGCGCGAGATCACCGTGATGTCGGGGAAGCGGCCAAGCGCCCCGATGATGTCCTCGGTCAGTCCGTCTGCGAAATAGTCCTGAGCCGGATCGCCCGACAGATTCGCCAGAGGCAGGACGACAATCGAAGGGTGGCCTGCGGCCGACTCGGCGCCAGCGCCCGGCGACCGCACGCCAGGTTCAGTCGCCCTTTCCTCGCGCCAGATCCGCAATCCTGCCGCGGCCGCCGCGAAAAGGACGATCAACAGCACCGCAGCGGCTACAAGCGTCCGCGTAGGGCGCGCCGGCGGCTTCTTCTCGAGAGCGGCAGCCGGCGCCTCGTCCAGCGGCGCTCGCCTCGGCGCGGTCGGGCTTTCGCGCGCGGCAGGCGCCGGTTTGGCGTCCAGCGCGAAGACTCTCACCGGCCGCGCGATGTTTTTCAGCATTTTCTCGCCAAGATCGACGAATTGCTGTTCGAGCTTGTCGCGCACTTGACGATAGGCGTCTTCCGACAAACAGACGCCGCCCGGCCCGCAGACGCCCTCGACCCGCGCGGCAATATTGACGCCGTCGCCCATGAGATCGCCGTCGGTCTCCTCGACGACATCGCCGAGATGGATGCCTATGCGGAGCTCGATGTGGCGCTCAGGCGGCGCGTCGGCGTTCCGCTCGACCATGCCGCTCTGTACGTCGATCGCGCAGCGAACCGCGTCGACAACGCTCCGGAACTCGACGATGATCCCGTCGCCCGTGCGTTTGACGACGCGCCCGTGGTGCAGAGCGACCGACGGGTCAATGAGATCACTGCGCAGCGCGCGCAACCGAGCCAGCGTGCGCTCCTCGTCAGCGCCCGCAAGCCGGCTATAGCCGACGACATCTGCGACCAAGATCGCGGCGAGTTTCCGCGTCTCGCTCATCCGCGCCCCTCTTGGAGGCGCCACTTTAGCTCAACCGCTGGCCCCAGTCTGCCCTTTCGGCGGAAGGGCGGCTCATGAGGACTATTTCTCGCGTGGAAACTGCCCCGGTCTCAGTGAGTTTTGACGCAGCGGCGTCAGTGCCGCAGCGACGCCGCGATCTTTTCGAGCAGGTCCCTCGTCCCTTGCTCGCGTTTGCCCACATCGTCGTAGCCGTCGAGGAAAGCGCCCTGCTCGTCGACCAATAGCCTCGTTCGGCCTTCTCCCTCCGGCCTGATCTGCAGGGTGGCGAGCGAGACCGAAATCTTCCGCTCGTCGAGATGCATCTCATAAGCGTAGACGATCCGCTCGCGCGGAACGATGTCGTGGTAGACGGCGTCGAAGGTCGTGGTCACGCCGCCGTCGAAGCCGCCTTTAACCCGCTCGCGGCCGCCGACCCGGAAGTCCATCTCCCGCTCGATCAGCCTCCATCCTTGAGGCCCGAAGAACCAGCGGCTCTTGGCCTCCTTGTCGGACAGCGCCCGGTACACTTGATCTACCGTCGCGTCGTAGGCGCGTTCGAGATGGAAGGCGCCATGGACGACGGAGCGGACCACGCCGCCCTGCATGCGGGCGACCTCCGCTTCGAGCTTGTCGAGCGTCTGGCGCCAGCCCTCCGGCGCGCCCTTCAGCATCTGCTCGGCCTGCGCCGCGCCGGCCACCGAATAGGTCTGGACCACCTCCATCAGCGTTCCGCCGCCGGCCGCGGCGCTGAAACTCACCCGAGTCAGCGCGCTGAACAGCGGACCGCCGCCGCATGGGTCGACGATATGATGGTCGATCGTCAGCCGCTCGGGGGCGACAATCTCGGCGAACGTCCCCCTCGTCCAATGATCGACGCCTTCCGGCGAGCGCATGCAGACCTCGAACGCCCCGCCGACCCGCAGCTCGACCTTGGCCTCGGGGACCGAATAGCCGTCGGGGCAGAACCATCGCTTGATATGCTCGGCCGAGCTCCACGCCCTGAACACCATCTCCCGCGGCGCGGAGAAGACGCGCGAGACGCGAACCGGCGCCGGCTCGATCGTGGTCCTCGGGTCATCGATCTTGGTCATTGGTCTCTCCTTCGGGCTTGAGCGTCTGAAGATATTCGCCGAGCCGGTCGAGGCGGCGCTCCCACTCCAGGCGCCTCTCGGCGATCCAGCGCTCGGCTTCGGCGAGCACGGCGGGATTGATGCGGCAGGTGCGCACCCGTCCCGCCTTCTCGGAGACGACAAGGCCGGAGGTTTCGAGCATCCCCAGGTGCTGCATCACCGCCGGCAGCGACATTGCGAGCGGCCGCTTGAGCTCGCTGACCGAGGCCGGCCCCTTGGTGAGCCGCTCGACCATCGCGCGGCGGGTCGGATCGGCGAGGGCCTGGAACGCCCGGTCGAGCGGGGCTTCATAGTTAAGCATATGCCTTACTATCATGCCGACGTCAGTTAAGCAAGAGCCTAAGTTACGGCTGCAGGCTGGCCGACCGATCACGCAGATTTGAGTCTCAGCGACGCGGGCTTCCCCTCAAATGCGGTCTTGCGCGAGGCGCCCAACCGCGCCCACATCTGCCTAGGGCGCAGGCTTGAATGCCCTCGCGCCGGACCCGCGCTTTACTCATTGGTTGTCCGCCGCTTTTCGCGCCGGGCGCCATGAGACCTGGAGATTTCACTCAAATGACCGAACTCCAAGACTACGCGCCGCCCAAAGTCTGGACGTGGGTGAAGCCGAACGGCGGCCGGTTCGCGTCCATCAATCGTCCAATCGCAGGCCCCACGCACGACATGGATCTGCCGGTCGGCCGCCATCCAATCCAGCTTTATTCGCTCGGGACCCCGAACGGCCAGAAGGTCACGATCATGCTCGAGGAGCTGCTCGCGCTTGGGCGCAAGGGCGCCGAATACGACGCCTGGCTCATCCATATCGGCAAGGGGGACCAGTTCGGCAGCGGCTTCGTCGCCATCAATCCCAATTCCAAGATCCCGGCGATGGTCGATCGCAGCGGGAAAAAGCCGATCCGTATCTTCGAGTCAGGCGCCATCCTTCTTTACCTGGCCGAGAAGTTCGGCGCCTTTCTGCCCCCCGAGCCGGCCGAACGGGCCGAGTGCCTGTCATGGCTGTTCTGGCAGATCGGAAGCGCGCCCTATCTCGGCGGCGGATTCGGCCACTTCTACGCCTACGCGCCGTTCAAGATCGAATATGCGATCGACCGCTACGCAATGGAGACCAAGCGCCAGCTCGACGTGCTCGACCGCCGGCTCGCCGAGAGCGAGTACATCGCCGGCGACGCCTTCACCATCGCCGACATCGCGATCTGGCCCTGGTATGGCGGTCTTGCGCGCGCCAACAGCTACGGCGCGACTGAGTTTCTCGGTGTTCTCGAATACGAAAACTTCGTTCGCTGGGTCGATCTGATCGCCGCCCGTCCGGCCGTCAAGCGTGGACGGATCGTCAACCGGACCAGCGGCGAACCTTCGAACCAGTTGCACGAACGCCATGACGCGAGCGACTTCGAGACCAAGACCCAGGACAAGCTCGCCGCCGCGGCCGCGCAAGCCTCCCCAGGCCGCGCCTAGCCCTGGCCGACCGACCTCGCTTCACTTCCAGCGGACGAGCAATCCGCGCGCCCCGCCGGGGCGCAAGGAGGCCGGCGGAAGGACGCCAACACGGGTCTGAGCGGCGCCCGAGGCCGCATTCGCGCGGGCCAGCGCGCTTGCGCTTGAGCGCGCGATGCCCTCTAACCTCCGCCACACGCTATCGGACGGATTCTCACGAACAATGACGTATTTCTGGGTCATGCTGGGCAGCGCGCTCGGCGGGGGCGCGCGCTATCTCGTCTCAAGCCTCGCGGCGCAGCACATCGGCCAGACCTTCCCGTTCGGCACGTTGATCGTCAACGTAACCGGCTCGTTCGTGATCGGCTTCTTCGCCACCCTGACGGCGCCCGACGGGCGCGTCTTCGCCGGCGCCGACGCGCGCCAGTTTGTCATGACCGGCCTCTGCGGCGGCTACACTACCTTTTCCTCCTTTAGCCTGCAGACGCTCAATCTCGCCCGCGACGGCGAGACTCCGCTCGCCGGCGCCAACATCGTGCTCTCGGTCGTTCTTTGCCTGCTTGCCGTCTGGGCCGGACATGCCGCCGCGAGCGCGCTCAATCAGCTCAAGGGGACCTGAGATGGCTGCCCCCTGCGGCGCGCCGGCGCTCGCCCGCGCCAACGTTCACGGGCTCGGCTTCACGCTCTTTCTCGCCGCGGTCACCGCGCTGCCGCCGCTGTCGATCGACATGGCGCTGCCGAGCTTGCAACTGATCCAGGCCGATCTGCATGCGCCGCAAACCAAGGCGGCGGCGACGATTGCGATCTTCATCGCCGGCTTCTCGACCGCGCCGCTGGTGGTCGGCCCGCTCGCTGACCGGTTCGGGCGCAAGGCGGTCATGCTGTTCGGGCTTGCCGCGTTTACCCTGACCGCGGCGGGCTCGGCGCTCGCGCCCTCGATTGACACACTGCTCGCGCTGCGCCTGGTGCAGGGGGCGAGCGCCGGCGCGGTCGGCATCCTGCCGCGGGCGATTATTCGCGACCTGTTCGAGGGCCGGGAGGCGCGCCTGCATCTCGCCGCGGTCTCGCTGGTGTTCAGCGTCGCGCCGCTGATCGCCCCAACGCTGGGCGCCGGAATTCTGTACGTCGGCTCCTGGCGGCTGATCTTCTTTGTGCTGACCTGCGTCGGCGCGCTCGTCGCCGCCGTCGCGCTCCTGTTCAGCGAGTCGCACCCGGTCCAGAATCGCCGCAGCCTCAAGCCTTCGACGATCCTCGCCGGCTACCGGCGGGCGCTCCTTAACCCGGCCTGCGCCGGCTTTTCGCTGCTCGGAGGCCTGCTGTTCGCCGGCCTCTTCGCCTATGTCAACGTTTCGCCGCTCCTCTACATGCAGGGCTATGGCGTATCGAGGACCGGATTCGCCGGACTATTCGCCGTTACCGCCTCGGGCGTGATCCTCGGCTCCTCGATCAACGCCTGGCTCATCAATCGCCACTTCAGCGCGAAGGCGGTGGTCGACGCGGCGATCGCGCTCGAATGCGCCGCTGCGCTCTCCCTGCTCGCGGTCGGACTCGCCGGTTGGGGATCCGCGTTCACTATCGCTGCGCTGGTGATGGTCTATGTCTCGGCGTTCGGCCTCGTTTTTCCCAACGCCGTCCACGAGGCGATCCATCCGCTGCCGGAGATCGCCGGGCTCGCGTCCGCCGTCGTCACCACCACGCAGATGCTGTTCGGTGCGCTTGGCGGCGTCGTCGCCGCCGCGCTCTACCGCGACGCCTCGCCGACGACGCTGGGAGCGATCATGAGCGCCGCCGCGGTCGCCGCCGCCGCGCTCTACCTGTTCTGGCTGAGAAGAAGGGTCGGGGCGTGAGGAAGGCGAAACCGCGTGCCGGATATCGGGCCTAACGGTGATCGCTTCGGGCGGAAAGCAGACGGGGTCCAAATCGGCAGCAAGGTCCGAGTCGACGTGAAGCGGACCTAGCGGATGTTCGGCGGAACTTCGTAGTTGGGCGGAAGGTGCGCCTACGGGGGACACCAGGACCGAACTGCGCGCCGAACCGGAAGTTCGAACACGCCTTTGATCGGCCTTCAACAAGGCGATCAGCATGGCCGTGAGAGAAGCCAGACCAAAAAGGGTCAACGCGTCCATGGATGAATCGATGGCGCCTGACCTCGTCAGGTCAAGCCGATCGCCCTTGTCCAAGCGGCTCTTGAGCACCTCGACGAGCGCTCCGGCTTCGACGCAGCAGCAGGACGCGGGTTTTAGGGTTAGCCGTCAGGGGAAACTGTCCGTACCTTGGAAGAAAGACTGAGCACAGTAAGTGGTTTCGCAATCGCAATACTGACCGACGAAGCAGTATCTTATGTCCGTCGTGCGCACATATGCCGGCTGCCCTGAGCAATAGGAAGAATGGAAGCTTGCGTAGGCGTCTCCAGTCGCAAGAACGGCTCCGTCGTTCAAGGCTACATAATGTTGAGCTTGGGCGCACGTCATTGCGAGCGAGTTGGGAACTGGCGCGCCAGCATAACTGTGAACACAGGATGCGAGAATAGTCAGCATGGCGAGAAACGCGTTCTTCATCAGATTGCCGACTCTCTGCTTGCGCTTTTGCCCAGCTTACGCCGCGCGCCGCTATGCGGGACCGCCCAAATCATGCCCGTCGAGCGGTCATCGAGCGCTAGGCCGTCAGGGAGCGTAATGACGGACTGCGGCCAGCGCTGGCATTCAAATACATCGCAAACCTAGTCGCCTCGGTCCGGTTTGCGAATAGGCCGCCGAACAGGCTTCGCGCATCCTTGACCGCCCAGTGGGCATCTCGATCCCGCCCGATGAAGAGGCAGGATAGCCTTGCGGCTGGAGCCGCCTTAATGTCTTGGTGAATCGTGACGTTACCTCGGCTGCGGCGACAGACACGGACACTTTGTTTTCCGTAGGACCTGTCGCCCAGAAGGGACGTTGGCGTTTGCACAATGCGAGGGTCGTCAAACCAGGAGCTTCGCCACAAGAGCGGAGCCAAGAGCAATCGCCAGCAACAGCCCCAGACGGGCAAACATTTGCAATGGCGTCGGCGGGCCGAATTCATCCAGCAGGGCGGGGCGCGTTCGCGAATAGTCCGCATAGACCGCCTTGCCCTTTCCCATCCGCCAGGCGGTGATGATCGCGGCAGCGAGCGGATATCCGCCGAGCCGAAGGAAGTTGATCCGATCAAAGTACCTTTCGAAGGCCAGCGGTTCGATTTCGTCCGGGCCGTATCGGTCTAGACCGCGTGTTGGCGGATCGTCCGACGTTATTGGAGCCCGTGATGACAGCCCCGACTTTGACGCGATTCCATTTCTCTCGCTCATCATGCAAAGAACATGCGCTGGCCCAAATAAGAATTCGAGAGGGAATGTAGCTTCCAAACGTAAGGGAGCGATAAGGCTGATGACGGGCGCGGCGAGAGCTACAGGGACGTGATCCTGACGCTCGCGAAGGGCTGAACGACGCAGATGGAGGCGGGCTTCCGTGGCGCGCGGCATTGAACGCCTCACTTGGGCGGATAGCACGGCACGTTTTCCCCTGGCAACACAAGTAAGGTCGGGCGCCTGCGCCGGATGGCCGGAGCTCTCAGCACGAGCATAGGACGCTGCGAAACCGGCGGTAATGGTCAGTTTGAGGATCGCCGCCTTGGCCGACTGGCGCTGCCATGCCTCCGATGAAGCATGGATGCAGTGAGCCTCTTCGGCCTCGGGGCAGTAACCGCCATGCTGGTCTCCTACGCCGCGGAAGATCGCAGCGCTTGGTTCAGTCTGGCATTTGCGGGAGCATGCGCCCTAGGATCGATCTACGGTTTTCTCCAAGGTGCATGGCCGTTTGGCTTGGTCGAGGCCATATGGGCGGCTGTGGCCGCCAATCGATGGCGTGTGAGGATGAGCAATGCCCCGAAACCGTAAACTGCCAGGAGCGTAGCCATTGAGTCCGATCGAAGCCGCTAAGGCGTGCACAGATGAATGTTGCGCGCCGCCACCCTTGGTTTTGCCCACCCGTCCGGAACGGTCCGACGAAAGGCAAGCGCTAATCCAGCAGGCTTTCCGGCTTGAATGGCTGACGATCGGCTGGATGACCGTTGAGGCCGCCGTCGCCATCGGGGCCGGCTTAACGGCCGGCAGCTTAGTTTTGACGGCCTTTGGCCTTGACAGTCTAATCGAACTAGCCTCGGCCGGCGTGCTAATTTGGCGGCTGACCGTTGAGCTTCGCCATGGCGAACGCTTCTCGGAGGAAACCGAGAGGACAGCCAGCAGGATTGCTGGGACGTTGCTCTTGGCCTTGGCCGCCTATGTGACGATCGCGGCAGCGTGGAGCCTGTGGACGCGGACAGGCGAGGCATTCTCGTGGCCCGGCCTCATCGTCGCCTTGGCCGCGATTCCCTCTATGCGCTACCTCGCCTACAGGAAGATTGCGGTCGCCGAGAAGCTCCGCAGTCGCGCATTGCGAGCGGATGCGATGGAGGCTGTGACCTGCGGCTGGCTCTCGTTTGTGGTCGTCATCAGTCTCGCCGCCCAATGGGCTTTAGGCGCGTGGTGGATCGATGGCCTCGCATCGCTGGCGATTGTTTGGCTTCTGGTCAAAGAGGGCCGAGAAGCATGGGCAGGCCGAGAGTGCTGTTAACACTGATCGCGACCGCTCGCCCGAAGTGTCTACGGCCGCTTTCCGGCCCTCTCCGCTCGTTCAAAGGATGATCGGGAATGGCAGAACGGGTCGAAATTTCCCGTTCCCCAAAGCCGACTATGAACGACCGCTACTTGCGGATATCGTTGAAGAAGTGCGTGGCAATCAGAGTTTCCCTGCCCTTGAGCGTGGATCCGGCTCAAGCGGGGGGGCTTGCCTTTGGCGGCTCGTGCAGGCGGCCGCTATGCG
>Ga0335076_10002263_pt1 | contig 19057 bp, 21 predicted proteins | sample Lox_Sample_25_FD_206717 | JGI IMG/M metagenome (GOLD analysis project Ga0335076, IMG submission 206717) | Soil microbial communities from Loxahatchee National Wildlife Refuge, Florida, United States - Lox_Sample_2.5 | ecosystem: Environmental > Terrestrial > Soil > Wetlands | place: USA...
CTCGCTTGTGGGGCTGTTGCGCTCCTATGGTTACGAGGCCCGCGACTTCGCGTCGGCGGAAGCGTTTCTGGCTTGGGAGGGCGCGAGTGGATGCGACTGCGTCATCGCCGACATCCACATGCCCGGCATGAGCGGGGTCGATCTCAAGCAGCTTCTGGCAGACCGCCAGTGCCTGGTGCCGGTTATCCTGATCACCGGCCGCGCCGACCCGAACGTGGAAGCGCGCGCGCAGTCCTGCGGCGCCGTATGTCTGCTGAAGAAACCGTTCCCCGCCCAAGCCCTGATGCAATGGGTCGACAAGGCTCTCGGCGGATGATCGCCGGGCGCATTGCGGGCGTCCCAAACTTGCGAGCCTCGCTGCGAACCGCTTAGAATTGGCGCGAGGGGATGGCGCGACAGCCATGAAGCCCGTGCCAAACATGCATTCGCGCCCGATGAGGAGCGGCGGACAGACATGGTGCGGACCGCAGGACGCTCGATACAGCTCACCACCTTCCGGTCCGCGACATGACGCAGCGGCAGATCGGGCGGTTGCGTCACCTGGTCCTGCTTTGGATCGCCGGAAGTCTCGGCATCGGCCTGATAACGGCGGTGTGCTTCCGGCTCAACTTCAGCCTTGGCGCCACCGGCTTTCTATTTCTGATCGTCATCGTCCTGCTGTCGCTGCTGGACAGCCTGATTTCGTCGCTCGTGTTCTCGGTCATCGCCGTCGGCTGCCTCAACTTCTTCTTCACCCCGCCGCTCTTCACCTTCGACGTCGCGAATCTTCACGATATCTTTGCGTTGGCCGCCTTTTTCCTCACCTCGCTGGTCATCACCAGTCTCGTCAGAAAGCTCGGCCGGGCGGTGGAGATGCAGCGGCGTCAAGGGCGTCAGCTCGAGCTCACCCACGACGCCATCGTCTCCAGCGACGCGAGCGGTGCAATCGTCTATTGGAACCGCGCCGCCGAGGAGCTTTACGGCTGGAGACGGGAAGAGGCGCTCGGCCAGCAGCCGCAGAACCTCCTGCAAACCGAGTTTCCGGTGCCCTTCGACGCGATCAAAGACATCCTGGCGCGCACCGGCGGATGGGAGGGCGAGCTCGGGCACACCAGACGCGACGGAACCAAGCTCCGGGTGGCCAGCCGGTGGTCGTTGCAGCGCGACGAGACCGGCGAGCCGGTCGGGCGGATCACCATCAGCAACGACATCACCGAGCGCCAGCGCGCCGAGAAAGCGCTTCGGGAGAGCGAGCAGCGCTTCCGCCTGCTGGTGCAAGGCGTCACCGATTACGCGATCTATATGCTCGATCCGGCCGGGCACATCGCCAATTGGAATATCGGCGCCGAACGTATCACGGGTTACGGCGCGGTCGAAATCGTCGGCGAGCATTTCTCGCGGTTCTACGCGCCAGAGGACATCGCGGCCGGCTTGCCGGAAAAGGGGCTTATCACCGCCGCCCGCGACGGACGCTACGAGAGCGAAGGTCGTCGCGTCAGAAAGGACGGAACCGAATTCTGGGCCGCCGTCATCATCGACGCCATCAGAGACGATACCGGGAAACTCATCGGCTTCGCCAAGATCGCGCGCGACGTCACCGAGCGCAAAGCGGCCGAGGACACGCGGCGCCGCAGCCAGGCCGCCTACCTCGCCGAAGCGCAGCGGCTGAGCCACACCGGCAGCTTCGGCTGGGACCTGGCGACGGACGACGTCACCTGGTCGGATGAAACCTTCCGGATCTTTGGTTACGACCCGACGACGAAGCCGTCGATGGCGCTGGCGCTGCAACGGGTTCATCCGGACGACGCGGCGCACGTCCGGGAGGTGCTCGAGCAGGCGCGGAACAGCCGACAAGAGTTCGACCTCGAGCGTCGCCTGGTGATGCCCGATGGGGCGGTCAAGACGGTTCACGTGCGGGCGCACGCCCTGACGGAGCCGGTTGCCGGCGCGGCGCAGACGCCGGCCGCGGCGCAGTTCGTGGGCGCGGTGATGGATGTCACGGCACGCACCGAGGCTTACGCGGCGTTGGCGCGCAGCGAGCGGCGCTATCAGAACCTGTTCCGGGCGATGGCGATAGCGTTTCTGGAAGTCGATTGGTCGCGGAGCGCCGAGATGCTGCGCGGCTTGCGGCAGGCGGGCGTCACCGACTTCAGAGGGTACTTAAAGGACCATCCCGCCTTCGTTCGCGAGCTCATGAAGACGACGCGGATCGTCGACATCAACGATCAGACGATCGCACTTTTTGGCCTTCGAGGCAGCCGGGCGGAGATGCTCCGGAACTGGCCCGAGGAGAACTGGCCTCCGGAGAGCTGGCCCAGCTATATCGATGCCGTGATCTCGTCGCTGAACCGCGAGCCGTACTTCTCGGCCGAAACCCGGCTGCTCAGGTCCGACGGCACCATCTTCGATGCGCAAATCACCGTCTGGTCTTCGACCGAAAACAAGACCGCGGGATTTATCGCCGTAACCGATATCTCGCAGCGCAAGCAGGCATTTTCGGCGCTGGAGCGCAGCGAGTACCGTTATCGCGATCTTTTCGACCATGTGCCGGTGGCGCTGATGCAGCTCCGCACCCAGGGCCGGGTGAAGCGGGGCCGCATCATGGAGCAGCTACGATCCGAGGGCCTGAGCGATTTTCCGGCCTATCTCAATCGGCACCCGGAATTCGTGCGCGATGCCCTCGACGGCCTGACCATCGAAGCGGTGAACGAACAGGCGATCCGCATGTTCGGGGCCCGCGATGCCGATGAGCTGATCGCCCTTCAGAACGCCTGGATCTGGCGCGAACGTCCGGACACATTTCGACGAATCCTGGAAAGCCGATTCCACCACAAGTGGACGTATCAAGAGGAGACCCGGATCAGGACGCTGGACGGCCGCCTGATCGACGTGTTCTTCACGATCGCGCGCCCCGAGCGGTTCGATAGTGATTCCGGCCACATCCTTTACGGATTCATCGACATCAGCGAAACCGTGCGGACGCGGGAGAAGCTACAGAGCATCGAAGTGGAGTTCGCTCACGCCGCACGGCTTTCGATGCTGGGGGAGCTGGCGGCATCGATCGCACACGAGGTGAACCAGCCGCTCGCCGCCGTCAGCGCCAACGCCGAAGCGGGCCTGCGCTGGCTCAATCGCCCCGAGCCGAATGGCGCAGAAGCGTCTTCGGCGCTGCGGCGCATCGTCGCCGATGCGCGCCGCGCCGGCGACATCATCGCGCGCGTCCGCGGCATGGCCGCCGGGCGGGCGCCGCAGCAGGTCTCACTGTCGCTCGGCGAGGTGATCGAGGAGGCGCTGCTGACCCTTCGCCACGAGCTTCAGTCGAAGCACATCGAGGTTTCACTCGACCTTACGCCCGCGCTGCCGCCGGTGCTCGCAGACCGCATCCAGCTTCAGCAGGTCGTCGTGAACCTCGCGATCAACGCGGTGCAAGCGATGGCGCAATCGAGCGCGAGGCGGATTCTGGCCGTCGCGACGGCTCGCTTCGACGAAGGCAAACTGATGTGCAGCGTCGAAGACAGCGGTCCCGGCGTCGCGCAGGAGCATCTCGACCGCCTGTTCCAGAGCTTTTTCACGACCAAGGAGTCGGGCATGGGACTGGGCCTCTCCATTTCCCGGTCGATCATCGAAGGACATGGCGGGACGCTACGGGTCGACAACGGCTCTCCCTATGGCGGCGCCCGCTTCATCTTCACGTTGCCGACCGCTCCCAGCATCAGCGCGGCGGCACGGATGCTCGGCTGAGAGCGCAGCACACCCAACCTGCGCGGGAAAATTGTCGAGCGCCGCGCAGCCGCCAGGGCCAAGGGAGCGCGCGCTTTCGCTACGACCCAGACGAAGGTGTTATCGACCTCTGCCACAAGGCAGCCAAACCTTCCCCAGGTGCAATAGAAACCGGTGGGGCGCGCTGGTATCTCCAAAGACAAAGGAGATCGCCATGTTGATGCTCTGGAGCCCCGGACAGCTGTTGCTGCTTGGCAGCGTGGGCCTGGTGATCGCGTTTTTCGTCATCGGCGAGATGATCGAGCAGAAGCATCCTCGTCGACCGATGCGCGCTCCGACCAAAAGCGCACGCCTGGCATGGGCAATGCGCGACATGCCGCGCGCGCCGCGCGAGGATTTGCGCGCGTTGCCGGTGAGACGACAGGAATCGCGCGCGACCGACGGGCTGGCGAAGCAGCGCCGCGCCTGATCGCGGATGCTTCGCGACGGTTTCCGCCAGAGAAGAGAGAAGGACTCACCACGGAGGCACGGAGATCACAGAGAAGGGAAGAATGGCGCGCTTCGCGCGCCAAACACGTATTCTCCGTGCCCTCCGTGCCTCCGTGGTGGATCTATATACGATAGCTCTGCGCTTTTGCGGAGGGCTCTGGCGATAGGGACAAGACGCGGCTGGCTGGATCAGAGCGGCTGCAGCCGCCGCGCCAGGGCCTCCTGCCATAGGCTGCCGCGATCGTCGTCGAAGATCAGCTTCGGATCGGCCGATGCGATGACCCAGATATGCTGCGCGATTTCGCTCTCGAGCTGGCCGGGAGCCCAGCCGCAGTATCCGAATGCGACGAGGAACTTCGCCGGGCCTCTCTTATGGCCGATGTCGCTGAGAATTTCGCGTGTCGATGTCATCGCCACGCGCCCATCGATATCCATTGTCTCGGCGCGATGATAGTCGACGCTATGCAAGACGAAGCCGATCTGCAGCTCGACGGGCCCGCCGGCGAACAGAAGCACGCGCCCCTCGACACCCGTGGGGTCCGCTCCGATCGCTTTCATCACGCTTGCCAGCGGCCGCTTTTCTACGGGACGGTTGATGATGATCCCCATCGCGCCATCGCTGCCGTGGCGGAGTAGAAGAACGACGGCGCGATCGAATTGCGGCTCATCCATGTCTGTCGACGCGACCAGCAATCGGCCGGGGATCAGAAGGTCATTGCGCTCGGCCTCCGTTTTCGATCCCTGCGTCGGTGACACGCTCGCAGCCAGCGCGACCGCTATGGCAAATAGCGTAATCGAGTGCTTGAACCAGCTAAGGATCACGCTTCCCTCACCGGGTGCCCGTCGTCACCGCTCTGTCCGCGTTGAGCGTTCGGCGCCGCGCCGACCGCTTTGCCGCCGGGCCCTCGCCATCCTGCGCGCGGCCGAGACTCGCGTCCAATACTCTTTCAACGGACCGGAGCGACGGCAGGCTGTACGTAGCCCCTGTCCGACGCCCTCGTTCACGAGCGCCGGGTCCGCTTCTAGGCCCTCATCGGACCCGGAGCCGGTCGAGTGATCCAGATCACTCCCTCGGCGCCGCGGCTGACCCCTTCTAACGCCAAGGAAGCCGCCACCGGGGCGGGCTTTCCCTACAAGTGTGTCCATGATCGCTGTCGCTCACGACCCCGCCACCCTCCTGTTCCTGCTCCTCGCGGCCCACGCGCTTGGCGACTTTGGACTCCAGTCGCGTTTTCTGGCCATGGCCAAGAACCGGCACAGCGAGATCGGCCGGGAGTACTGGGTCGCCGCCCTGCCTTCGCATGCCCTCATTCACGGCGTCCTGGTCTTTGCCATCACCGGATCGACCGGGCTGGGGCTGGCGGAAGCTGTCCTGCATGGCGGCATTGACTGGTGCAAAAACGAAGGCTGGTTCGGTTTTCGCGTCGATCAGGGGCTGCATGTGCTGTGCAAGGTCCTCTGGCTCGTTCTCGTCCTCTACCCTCAATTCGTCACGCATTGACGTCTGCCGGGTCCGAGTGTTGTCCCCGCCGATCCATGCACGGCGCAATTTTTTGTGATGAGGTTGTGATTGGTGCGCCCGTCGGGGCGCGCCAGATGGAGCCTGTGGTTCCGGCGACCGGGCGACTGCGGGCGGTTTCGACCAGGGTGGCGGCGGAGCCCTGATGCGTGAGCGGCACGAAAGCGAGAAGCGATGAGGCTCCGGCTGACCAGCGACGGCTCCCTCGGATGGGCTTTTCAGCGCTTCTCCGACACGGTCCTCGGTCCCGCGCTGCCGCGGCGCCCCTCGGAGCGGGTGATGCAGGCGATCCGGCGGCAAGAGGCGGACAGCGAAATCCTGGTCGGCTGGGTGCAGATCGCAGCCATTGTCTTCTTCGCGGTGTTCTATGCCGTTTCCCCCAAGGCCTTCTCTCCCAATGTGCCGTTCGAGCCGGTGCCGGTGACCCTGGGCGCCTACGCCCTCTTCACGCTCGTCCGTCTGACGCTTGCTTATCGAAGAAAACTCGCAAGCTGGTTCCTGGCTCTGTCGGTGGTCATCGACATCGCGGTGCTGATGATCACCATCTGGAGCTTCCACTTGCAGTATCAGCAGCCTCCCGCGATCTACCTCAAGGCGCCGACGCTGCTCTATGTCTTCATCCTCATCGCGTTGCGCGCGCTGCGTTTTGACCCGCGCTGGGTCGTCCTCGCCGGCCTGTCGGCGGCAATCGGCTGGCTGATCCTGCTCCTCTATGCGCTGCACGGACAATCGATGGCGGCGATCGTGACGCACAGCTACGTCGACTATGCGACGTCGCCCAAGGTGCTGATCGGCGCCGAAGTGGACAAGATCGTGTCGATCCTGGTCGTCACGGCAGTCCTGACGCTGGCCCTTGTCCGCGGGCGGCGGTTGCTGGTGCGGTCGGTCGCGGACGAAGCCGCCGCGGCGGAGCTGTCGCGGTTCTTCGCTCCGGACATCGCCGAGACGATCCTCAATGCCAAAGACGCTATCCATCCCGGCATCGGCGTCCACCGCAATGCGGCGGCGATGTTCATCGACCTCCGCGGCTTCACCAGCCTGTCGAGCGTCCTGCAACCGTCGAGCCTCGTCGCCATGCTGGGAGAGTACCAAGCGGTGGTCGTTCCGATCGTGCGCCGCCATGGCGGCGGGATCATCGCCTATCTCGGCGACGGCATCATGGCCGCTTTCGGCGCCACACGGGAAAGCGACACATCCGCGGCGGACGCGCTCAAGGCAACGGAAGAGCTGGTCGTCGCGCTGAGCCTCTGGACAAAGCGCCGGCGTGCGCAAGGTCTGCCCGCGCTGGAATGGGGGATCGGCGTCGCCTGGGGCGCGGTCATCTGCGGCGCGATCGGCACGGAAGACCGCCTGGAATACACCGTCATCGGCGATCCGGTTAATCGCGCCGCAAAGCTCCAGGCGCAGACCAAAACCGTGAATGCGCATGCGCTGGTCGCGGCGCCCGCCTGGTCGGAAGCGGCAGAACAGGGGTTTCGGCCGCTTCACCCGCATCGGCGGCACAACGACTGCATCCTTCCCGGCATCGATGATCCCGTGGAGGTGGTCGCGCTGGCGTAGTTGTCCATGCGTCGAGCCGAGCGCTCACGGTCTCGCGATGGCGCGCCGGCAGGCTCTGCATTACAGGCGTAACCGTTTTCTGCGTTGCCGAAATCATCGCGCCGCACCAGCTACTCCACACCGATCGACATGAGCGCGATGGCCCGTGGCGGGGGCAAACTCGGCAACGCTCTGATCACCGGCGGAACCAGGGGTATAGGAGCTGCGGGCGCCACGCAGCCTTCATTTCTACCAAAGGAGCAATCGTGGCAACAGCTGTTGTTACCGGGACCAGCACCGGTATTGGACTGGCCACCGCAGTCGCTTTGGCGCGCGCAGGCCACACCGTCTACGCAACCATGCGCAATCCGAGAACGGGCGGCGAAGAGCTGCGCGCAATGGCGGAGCGCCAGCATCTGCCGCTTCGCATCGCAACGCTCGATGTCGATTCTGATGAGTCGGTCCGCACTGCGTTCGCCAGGATCCTGGCTGAAGCCGGCCGCATCGATGTGCTGGTGAACAATGCCGGCATTTCCGTGCTCAGCGCCGTTGAGGAGACCCCAATCGCCGCATTTCGCGCCGTCATGGAGACCAACTACTTTGGAGCGTTGCGCTGCATTCAAGCGGTATTGCCCGGCATGCGAGAACGCCGGTCCGGCTGCATCGTCAACGTCACATCGGTGGCCGGCAGGCTTTCCCTGGCGCCGCAGGCCGCCTATTCATCCTCAAAATTCGCGCTCGAGGCGGCAAGCGAAGCCCTGGCCCAGGAAGTGAAAGCTTTCGGAGTCCGCGTGGCCATCGTCGAACCGGGCGTCATCGCGACAGCGATCTTCGGCAAGGTGCCACCGCCGCCGGCTAACTCGAACTACCCGCATGGCCGGCGTATCTACGAGCTCTTCAGGGTTTCCCTTGAGAAGCCTGTTTCTCCGGATGTCGTAGGGGAAAAGATTCGCGAGATCGTCGAGAGTGGCAGCGGGAAACTACGGCATCCCGTTGGGCCCGACGTCGAGGGGTTCCTGGCGTGGCGCGCATCCATGAGCGACGAGCAGTGGATCGAATGGGGCGCCATCTCCGATGCACAATGGGTTGAGCGCGTGAGGCAGACCTTCCATCTGAATGTCAGCCTCTGAGGCGCTGTCTGCGACGTCGATCGAACCACGCATCCTGCGGACACCCTGGCTTCCTCCGTTCCGACGCTTGCGTCAGTCGACGACCGCGATGCCCTGGATCTCGATCAGCATGCTCGGATCGGCGAAACCCGTCACCGTGATCGCCGCACTTGCGGGGAAGTTTTCGCCGAAGATTTCGGTGCGGATTTCAGTCATCCGCGTCGTGTAGCGGGAATCGGCAAGAAAGACGGTCATGGTGACGATATCCTTTATCGACGCTCCCGCTTCCTCGAGCGTCGCTTCGATGTTCTTGAACGTCTGCCGCATCTGCGCATCGAAGTCGCCGGCAAGCGAATTGCCGGCCTGGTCCTTTTGACCGGTGTGACCGGCGATCCAGACGATCGTTCCGCCCTCGGTGATGACGGCCGGGGAAAACGCGCGAGATTTCTGCCAGGTCCCGCGCACGAATGATTTTTTCATGGAGCCTCTCCTCTCGGACCAAAATGGATCGATCTACCGCTCATGCGGCACTCAGGCCTGCGGAAGCACGATCCGCTGGCGCGAAACGGCGCGTGGGCCGATTTCGGCTTCGTGTCAAGAACAGACCTGCTTGAGGCAGTTCTGCTGATGTCCTGATTGGCCGCGACGCAGGCCTGAGCTCAACAACGGAGCTGCGCGCTCACGATGGATCGATCACCTTGGCAGCGCGATGAGCGATCTCATCCACCTTTGCCAATTCGCCATCCGTTGGCAACGATATGCGAGCCCAATGCGTCGAGATCACGCCGACCAGGCCGCCGCGGGTGCCGAAGATCGGGGTCGATTGCACCGCGAGGACGCCTGCGTCACGCAAAATCCTGCCAGTCTCGCGTCCCGTAAAGATCTCGCTGCGCGCGACGGCAGGGATGACGACGCGACGGCCTTCCCTCAGCGCCAAGCCGCAGGGACTATCGCCGCTGTTCCCAACCACCGCAAAGAAATCCAGAAAGGTTGCGCCGAAGCCGCGGCTCGCAGCGATCCGTAACGTGTTCGTCGTCGGATCGACGGCCTGCAATGTGCCCATATCAGCATGCGTTGCGGCGATCGCCTCGCCGAGGAGGCTGTCGAACAGTGCAGCGCGCGATGACGAGGTCCCGCTGCCCGGCTTTAATCGCTCTGCCCGAAACCTGCGCGACTCCTCGACGAGGCGGTGCGACTGCTCGATCACGAAGCCAAGCTCGCGTTGTGCATTGAGCATGCGGTCGAGGCTTGTCATGAGCTGGCCCATACGCTGACTGGCCGCGTCCAACAATTGCCGTGTTTCGGTGACGAGTTGTCCGATGCCGAATGGCTTGACCAGGAAGGGGCAGCCAACCTCGACCATGCGGTCTTGAAGCGCAGGATCGCCGCTGGTGATAAGGACCGGGATCTCGAGGCCGACCACGGCTCGAGTCAACGCCAGCCCATGCACCTCCGGCAACGCGGCATCGATGATCGCCGCGTCCGGGCGATCATCTAGCGCGATGTGAAACGCTGCCCGAGCGCTGTCGACGCTCGTGACACGGCAACTGCCATCGGCCTCCAGCCCCATCTGCATGACGGAGCAGACGGCAGGATCGTCCTCGACCACCAGCAGATGCCGCATTGTCTGCCTTAGTCCCTCGTGTTCGTGCATCGAGTTTCTTTCCATTACTACAATATTAGCACGGAATGCGCACTTCTTCCCGAATTATTAGTTATTATGTGGAGTATTGTTGCCGAAACTTGCCGAATTCTCACGTGGAGTATTGATGACTTTATTTGCCTGGTATTGATGATGCGCTAAAGGCTCATAATGCTTGGATAGGGCATAGGTGTCCGGCAACTAAAAATGAGTAATTGACGCAGGTGGCTCATTCCCCTACCTTGAGGCCCAGGTGAATCTGGGAGGGTGGAATGGGAGAACTGACCCGACCCGAGCGACTGCAGATCATGCTTACCGCAGAGGAGCTTGCCGCAGTCGATGACTGGCGTTTTGCCCGGCGTATGCCGAGCCGTGCCGCCGCCGTGCGCGATCTCTTGCGCCGGGGCTTGGCAGCCGAAGGGATCGATCTCGCTGCGCCGGGCCGCGCCTCGCGCAATTTCGGTGTGATCGACGAAGCCCCGGATAGCGCGCAGGAGGACGGTCGCCGCGACTGATCGGCACCCCAGCGCTTGACTGTTGCGATCGCGTGTGTGCGTCCGCCGGGTCGTCCTTCGCCCCCCTGCCCCATGTCGCACACACGGGCGAGGTGCTTTTGGAGCGCGGTGCGGCGGACATTCGTCTAGCCGCACGCTATTTCCGATTGCTTGGGCACGCCTGTGGCGCAGCGTCCGGCGTCAGCAGGAACCATTGTCGCGCGCGTGATGTAGCCGAACTTGCTGATGAAGTGCAGCAGGAGGCGAGGCGATCATGGCGGAGCCCAATTTAGCAGCCGTCAGACCAGCGCGTCGGTATGAAGGTCTCAGTCTTATAGGCCTAGCGGGCGTCGTGTCCGTTGGCCTTGCGATCGCCCTGTGGGCCGGCGACCGGAGCGACAATCTAACGCCGGCTGCGGTTGCGGGCGCACCTGTGCAGCAGCCACGAGAGCGACCTGCTGCGCCGGCACTCGCCGCCGATCGCCCTGCGCACGATGCTCCCGCCACCGACGAGCAGCATCGGCGCCTCCTTCTTCTGCTTATGATGAACAGTGCCGGCCCTCTCGGGCCCTACGGCAAGATCAGCCGATAGCCGGTCGCGCCGCAATCAGGTGATCCCCATTTTCCTCGCTATTCGCGCATCGCTTCCAGGCGCGCCGCAGGCACTGCCGGACGGAGACTGCGTTTATCAACGGCCGCGTATCAGGACGGAGAGGAGCGCAAGCGCACATGGCGCCATCGGCCGCCATATCTGATCAGAAGCTCGACCAGGCGGCGGCAGCGATCCAGCAGGTGAACGACGTGCAGCGCGACTATCAACAGAAGCTCGACTCCGCCGCACCGGCCGACAGGCCGCGCGTTGCGAGCGAAGGCAATGCTGCACTCACCAAAGCCGTCACTGATCACGGCTTGTCGGTCGAAGAATTCAATTCGATCATGACGGTGGCGCAGAACGACCCCACGCTTCGCGCCAAGCTCCTGCAGCGCATGCACAACCCGCAGGAGTAGTCGGACGCGCGGCTAGCGAGGCGCCCGGGCGATCACGCTAGTCGTAGCGCGGGATCGGTCCATTGTGCGGCGTCATGTCATCCGTCAGGTCCAACTCCACCTCGTCGACATAGCACCACCCCCAACCTTCCGGCGGGTCGTAGCCCTCGATGATCGGATGGCCCGTCGCCTCAAAATGACGGGTCGCATGGCGGTTGGGAGAATCGTCACAACACCCGACATGGCCGCAGGTTCGGCACAGGCGAAGATGCACCCAGGTGCTGCCCGTCTTGAGACATTCTTCGCATCCGAGCGCGCTCGGCGTGACGCTGCGCAGATCGGCGGCGTGGCGGCATTCCTCGGCCATGGGTTCCCTCCTCTCATCAGGCGACGGATTGCGGCGTACCGGAGAGATAGCCGTGCAGCGCGGCGACCACTTGCGCCCCCTCGCCGATGGCGCTGCCGACGCGCTTGACCGAGCGCGAGCGAACGTCGCCGACCGCGAAGACGCCGGGCACGCTGGTCTCGAGCGGCGCGCGGAGGGGATCGGCCGCGGGACCCGTCAGGACGAATCCGGCCTTGTCCACGGCGACGCCGCACCCTGAGAGCCAGCCGGTCGCCGGATCGGCGCCGATGAAGACAAACACGTTCCGGATGCCGACCTCATGCTCGACACCGGCGCCATGATCGCGCCACCGGACGCGTTCCACGCCCCGTTCCGGAGTGCCCCCGAGCGCCACCAATTCCGTCCGCGTATGCAACACGACATTGGGCTCGGCCGCGATGCGCTCGACGAGATACTGCGACATGCTCTCCGCCAGCCCGGAACCGCGGACCATGACATGGACCCTGGCCGCCACGGTGGACAGGAACACGGCGGCCTGCCCGGCCGAATTGCCGCCGCCGACGATGATGACGTCCTGACCGGAGCAGAGCTTCGCCTCGATCGGCGATGCCCAATACCAGACGCCCTTCCCCTCATAGCTCTGGAGATCGGCGACGCCCGGGCGACGATACCGGGCGCCGGTGGCGATGACGACCGACCGCGCCCGGATGGGCTCTTCACCCTCGCGCTCGAGGACGAAGAACCCGTCCGCCTTGCGGCAGTCCAAGCGCATGACCTCGCACGGGATCGCCATCTCCACGCCGAATTTCTGCGCCTGGTTGAAGGCGCGGCCCGCCAGGGCTTGACCGGAGATGCCGGTCGGAAAGCCGAGATAGTTCTCGATCCGGGCGCTGGCCCCCGCCTGTCCGCCAAACGCCCGGGTATCGAAAACGATGACCGACAACCCTTCCGAAGCGGCATAGACGGAGGTTGCGAGGCCGGCGGGACCCGCTCCGACGATAGCGACGTCGTAAGCCGATTTGGCGACTCGGGGTGCCGACATGCCGATCGCGCGAGCGAGCGCGGCCTCGGTCGGGTTGTGCAGGATCGCGCCGTCGGCGGTGACAACCCAGGGCAGATCGCTCAGCGCGGCGGACGATGATTTGGTCAGGGCCGCGGCCTCGGCGTCGGTTGCCGGATCGACAAGATGGTAAGGCTGGCCATTGCGGGACAAGAAGTGCTGCAGGCGGATGACACCGGGCAAGGACGGCTCGCCGACGAGCAGCGGCCCGGCGCTTCCGCTCTGGATCAGGTTGACGCGCCGGAGGATGAGCGCGCGCATGATGCGCTCGCCGAGATCCGCCTCGGCGATGAGCAGACGACGCAGCTGCTCCGGCGCGATGACGATGGCCGCGACCTCGCCCTCGGCGTGGGCGTCGACGAACGAGGCGCGACCCGACAGCTGCCCGGTCTCGCCGAGAAAATTTCCCGGCCCGAAATCCATGACCGGCGATATGTGTCCGAGGCCGTCGCGCTGCGTGATCGCGATCTGGCCGGAGAGGATCACGATCATGCCGGGGCTCGGTTTTCCCGTCTCGGCGATGCGTTCCCGGTGTCCATAGCGCCGCTTCTCGCCGAAACGTTCCATGCGCGCGATTTCGGCAACCGTGAAGGTCGGAAAGGTCTGATCGAAGCGAGCGTTCCCGCGAGGCACTGCCGTCATCCGATATCTCCGCGGCCAGCATCGGTGCGCTTAGCCTTATTGATTTAGCGGCCGTTCGCCGGACCTGCAATGCAAGCCGGCGCCCCGGCGAAATCGACGAGATCGCGACCGGCGAGCGGCCCGCGGCCGGTCGCCAGAGATCCTCGGCTTTCGCTGCTCTTATCTCAGGCGCAGCCCGCCTGCTTCCCGATCCTCCTCGGAGATTGCCGTCGCGATCAAAGCGTCGAGCTTCTCGTCGAGGACCTTGGCCGCATCAAGCAGCGGCGGATTGTCTTTGACGACCATCAGGGATGACGGGCGGACATAGGCGATGGTCGCACCGCGTCCGCTCTCCACCTCGGTGATCAAGATATCGACGGGGGCGAAGAGACCGGCGGTGATATCGTGGCGGATCATGGTGATGGCGATCAGGGGATTGCCGAGAACCCACCGCACGGTCCGCCGCTGTATCCCAAACTTGTGCAGCCAACCGCCATGATCGATTTCGGCGAACAACATGAAGCCGCTCGGCCCGACAAATCGCTCATTGACCCGGTGGACGAACTCCTGCTGGCTGATCGGCTCCTGCGCGAGCCGCACCACTTCCGGAATGTCCGTGCTGCCCATTTGCTCACGAAGCCGCTCGAGGACGGCATCGAATGCCATTCGGGTGTTGACCTCAATCCGAACGCCTTGGAAGGGGATGGCCTTCACATTCATGGGTCTCTCCTATCGAAGCGCGACTGCGCCGGTCTCAGCCGCGATGGCCGCCACCGCCGACATGGGCGAAGCCGTGACCCGCAAAGCCATGCGCGAAGCCATGACCAAAGCCATGGGCGAAATGGCCGGGATGCCAGCCATGATCCCAACCATGGTGCCAGCCGCCGCCATAGGCGAAGTCGACGGTGCCATAAACCGGCGGCCCGCCATAGTAGCCGTAGTAACCGGAGGGACCGTAATAGCCGTAGGATGCCGGCGTCGCAGCGCAGGCGGCCAACAGCAGGCCGATGCCGGCGAGCAATGCCGTCCTGACGAGATAGATGGTTTTCCACATGTCAATTCCCCTGTCGTCGTGAGCGCGAAAGATCACGCTCGCGATTACATCTGGGCACTGACGGCGCGTCGATATACCTGTGCCGCAGTCGTTTCAGGACGTTTCAATTCTGCTTAGAAAGCGCGCGGGTCGCGAACGTCTCTGATCAAGCAAGCAGCGCTTCGATCCAAACGGACGAGGCTCTAATCATGGCCCATCAGCGCCAGCAGCGCCTCTGCCGCTCGGCTCCGATAGCGCTCGCGATGGCGGAGAACATGGAAATGCCGTTCGGGAAGGTGAACCGCCACCTGATGCAGCAAGCCCGCCTCGATGCTCGGCGCAGCAACCGAAGCCGAGAGGGCGGTTGCGCCCAGACCGGCTTCAACGGCGGCGCGGACGGCTTCGTTGGACGGCAGTTCCAATTGGATGCGCAGCTCGCCGATGTCGATGCCGAGCTGCGCCAAGGCATCCTCGAAGACCGATCGGGTGCCGGACCGGCCTCGCGTAACACCCACTCGCCTTCCCGCATCTCGCCCGGCGTGAGCCGCGTGCGCCCGACCCAGGGATGCTCCGGTCCGACGACGACGAGCAGCTGGTCTCGCGCCACCGGCGTGCTGGTGCAGTGCGGGTTCTCGGCGGCGCCTTCGATGAAGCCCAGCTCGGCCGCGCCGCTCTCGACGGAAGCCGCGACCTGCGCCGTGTTGCCAATCGCGAGGCGGATCTGGATTTGGGGATAGGCGCGTCGGAAGGCGACGAGATACCGGGGAAGCCAATAGCTGGCGATGGTCTGGCTTGCCTCTACGGAGAGCGTGCCCCGCTTGAGGCTGCCGAATTCGCTCAGCGCCAGTTCGGCGGCCTCGGCCCGCGCCAGCACGGCCCGCGCTTCCGCCAGAAAAGCCTGTCCTGCCTCGGTCAGCTCGATGTGCCGCCCGACCCGGTTGAACAGCTTGGTGTCGTGCCGTTCCTCCAAGGCCGTAATCGCGTGGCTCGCGGCCGATTGCGCGAGGTTCAAGGCGCGAGCGGCCTGGGTGACATGCTGTCGTTCGGCGACCGCGACGAAGACGCGGAGTTGTTCGAGGGTCATTTTCGAGCTCCCTCCGATGCGCCGCGCAGCGCCTGGTGAAACCGGCCCCGAGGCGCCGCGCGATCAATCTAGGCACGGGCAGTATCAGAAAGCGATGCTTGGCCATGTCACCATCGGCCCGGCCCGGCCCCATCGCGACCTCACCGCCCTGATCGGCAAGATGACCCGTTTCGTCATGTCCGATCCCACCGGGCAAAGCCGTCCGCCGCGGTAGAGAAGAGAGACGCATGCGGCGGGTTTTGTTTGTCTCCAAACATGAGAAAATAGGCTCACGAAGACCTGAACATAGAGGAAGGCGGAATCTTATGGACCCTGTCGCGCAAGTCTCGCGGTGGCTGACCGGCGAAGGCCGATTTGTCGGCGGCAATCGCGAACTTCTCGAGCAGCTCTGCGGCCTCATTGTGGACGTCGGCGTACCGCTCGCTCGATCATGGCTGCACATTCGCGCGCTCAGGCCGGGATTTGCCGGCGTGTCGCGGATCTGGCGGCGCGGGCAGAAGATCGAGGAACGCTTTCTCGATCATGGGTTCGAGAAAACCTCGGCTTACTTGAACAGTCCGGTACGGTTTGTGGTCGAGCACCGCGACCTCAGGGAGTGGCGGCTTGACAGCGGCAAGGCCTTGCCTTTCCCGGTGCTCGAGGAGCTGCGCGCGGCCGGCTATGTGCATTACGCGATTGCGCCGATCATCTTCTCGGATGGAACGGCGAACGCCATCTCGTGGACGACGGATCGTTCGGGTGGCTTCAGCGCCGCCGATCTGCAGTTTTTTGCCGAGATCCTGCCCGGCTTGTCTCTGCTCGTGGAAGTGAAGAGCCTGCGTCGCTTCGCGACCAGCGTGCTCGCGACCTATGTCGGCCGTGAGCCCGGCGAGCTCATTCTCAAGGGACAGGTCCGCCGGGGCAGCGTCCGCACCATCCGAGCGGCGCTGATGCTGGCCGATTTGCGCGACTTCAGCGCCATGTCCGACGCGCTCCCTCCCGCCGCCGTGATCGAGACGCTGAACCAGTACTTCGATTGCGTCATACCGCCGATCACGCGGCGCGGCGGCGAAGTCATGGAGATCATGGGCGACGGCGTGCTCGCGATTTTCAACGAGAACGGACAGCGCAGCGCGCGGCAGGCCTGTCAGGCCGCTTATGATGCTGCCGGCGAAGGTCTCGAAGCGCTGGAGCGTACAAATCGCGATCGTCCCGCCGGATCGCAACCGCTGAACGCCGGATTTGCGCTCCACCACGGAGAGGTATCCTATGGCAATATCGGCGCCGGCGATCGGCTCGATTTCACCGTCGTCGGGCCGGATGTCAATTTGACGAGCCGCATCGAGCGCCTCAACCGCGAGCTGGATCGGCACATGATCATGTCGAAGGCCTTCGTCGACAATCTCGACCGGCCGATGTTCGAGATCGGGCATTTTCAGCTGCGCGGCTTTTCGCGGATGCAGCTGCTGTTCGGACCGCCGAACACCTGATCGGCGTTCCGCGGCGCTCAGGGTTCTTGCGAGTCGAGGAGCACGAACAGGATCCGGCAGGGTTGCGTACCGTGATTGATCCAGGCGTGATTGGTCGCCTGCTGCACAATCGCATCACCGGCCTTCAGGTGCACGGAGGTGTCGTCGAGCACCATGTCGATCTCGCCGGAAAGGATCACGGCATAGTCCAGAGTGCGTGTCCGATGCATCATGGGATGGTTCGCGGGACGCCCCTTTGCGGGGGAAGGTCCCACCCGCTTCATCAGCATATCGGACGGCAGGTGCGCCTCGGCCGCGGGATCGATCGGTGCAAACTCGACGATGCGGAATATCGTCCCGCTATCCGGTGGTGAAATTCCGATTGGCCGGTCTGCGGTGTCTTTACGGGATAAGTCCGGCGGGTAGCTATCGGTGATCCATAAGTTTGCCGACGCGATGCCCGGCGATCGGGCGGCGAGCGGCACATGGCTGTCAAAGACGACGACAGCACTATCATTTTCGTCAAGACCCGTCACAACCCGGCGTATCGCGTCGGCTACCATCTCGACCTCCCTGACACACGGCGTCGCCATTACGTCGCGCTCTCCCCAAGCACGGTACGGTCGAGGCTGAGCGCACCCGCTCCATAGGTCACAACGAACAGCAAGCCGCCGGCAATGGCCAGATTCTTGTAGAAGTGAATCATGTTGTCATAGGCGACCATGGCTTCGGTCGAGGTGAGTGCCGTGTCCAAGTGAACCGCGAAGCCGGTGATCACGCACCAGATCGCAAGCGCGCCGGCAACCCATCGCGTCTTGAAGCCAACGAAGAGCGCGATACCGCCGACGAGCTCGACGAGTATCGCGACCCAGACCGCCAACCCCGGCACCGGCACGTTGGCATGGGCAAAATACTGAACCGTCCCGGCAAGGTTCGTCAGCTTGCCATAGCCGGCCCAAATGAAGAGGCCGCTCAGCAACAGGCGTCCGAGCACCGGCAAGTAGGCTTGCAGGTTTTTCATGGCGTTTTGCTCCCCATATCGGCCGCGGGCGTAATTTCACCCGCCGCAGCGAGGATACCGGCAAACCGGTTGCGGCGGGAGCTACCCTCGTTGATGCAGCTCGATCACGTTGCGGTCGGGGTCGCGCACGAAGATGGCTTGCGCCTCGGCGCTGAAGCGCACGGGGCCGCCGCTGAGCGGGATACCGGCCGCTTCGAGACGGGCCTTGGCCGCCAGGATGTCGGGGCAGAGCAGCGCGACATGGGTGATGCCGGGGTGCTTCTCGGCCAGGTCCATGAGCACGTTGGGTGCGCTCGCGCTGGGCGCATTCAAGATGAGGTTCAGTTCCAGGCCGGACGCGTGCTCGAGGATGGCAACGGGCTCCGGGCCAAGCGGCCCCGCGGTCTTGGTGAAGCCAAGCAGCTGGTAGAACCGCACGGCGCGCTCGAGGTCATGCACGCGAATGCCGATATGGGCAAGCCCCGAGATCGGGATCACGTCGGTCGTCGCGTCTGGCCGCTGCATCGCTCGCTCCCTGTGGCCGTTCGGTGCCCGGCGGCCATGATACAATTTCCGGCCATTTTTCGCGCGCCTATCGCAGGCCGGCAAGGCGCCGTCAGCCGCGGCGCCGCGCGCGCTGCGTCTTCAGTCAAGCAAAAAGCGCCGGGAGGGGCCTACGCCTCCGGTGTACACCGGCGACATTTTTTTTGCGGCCACACGCCCGGGGCCGATGCGCGTTGCAGGTGAAACATAGGTGCACGATGTCAAAGAGCGCGGTGGTGTGCGCATCCTATCACAGCACCCCTTGCACAGAGGGCGGTCACTGCGTGCTATCCTGTTGCTGCCTCGAAGGACGGTCAGGGAGATTTCGGTAAACATGCCAGGTATCTTTTCCGGGCTGAAGGTGCTCGACGCGGCGAGCTTCATTGCGGCGCCCGCCGCCGCCACGATGATGGCTGATTTCGGCGCCGACGTGATCAAGATCGA
>Ga0335076_10002265_pt1 | contig 19055 bp, 17 predicted proteins | sample Lox_Sample_25_FD_206717 | JGI IMG/M metagenome (GOLD analysis project Ga0335076, IMG submission 206717) | Soil microbial communities from Loxahatchee National Wildlife Refuge, Florida, United States - Lox_Sample_2.5 | ecosystem: Environmental > Terrestrial > Soil > Wetlands | place: USA...
CGCGGGTTGCGCTGTGCCCGCCGTGGGGGCGAGCACGGCCACCTGCGCGGCGAGGCGGAGGGAATATCCGGTCTCCACCGTCAGTCTCACCTGGGGGATCCAGAGCCAGAGATTGCCGGAGCCCGAAAACTCGGGGAACCCGACCGCCGCCAGCGACCGGGGATTGCGCGGCGAGACGAGCGGCACCTCCTGGCCGAACATCAACTGGACGTGTGTCCAGTCGACTTCGCCGGTGACCCGCCGCAGCCGGAGCAGGGGGAAGGTGCGGTCCCCGGAGCTGGCTTGTTGGCCGCCCCAGAAGTCGGCGTCGATCTCGCCCGTGAACGTGCCGCCCAGCACGTCGGGATCGTTCACCAGGATTCCGATGCGGGTCTGCCGGACGGTCGCGCCGCCGCCCTTCACGCCGATGGAATCGGGCGTCGCCGCCAGCGGCAGGTCGCTGTTGCTGACCGCCGAGCTGTTCCAGAACCCGTTCACCAGCACCATCCCCGTGAGCTGGACCGTGCGCTGCGGCGGCGGCTGCTGCGCCGCGAGGGGAGCGGTCAGGACGGCGAGGCAAACGAAGATCCGTTTCACGAAGGGTCTCCTGGCGGTTTCGGCCCCTCTAGACTAAGCTGTGCGGCTACCGGCGCAACTTCGGAGATTCCTACGCGCAAGCGGCTCTTGCGGTTAACCGTGGTGTGGATGGCGGTGGGAGGCCGGGCCGCGGCGCAGGCGGCCCCCGCGGCGCCGTCCACGCGGGTCGCCGGCTCGATCGCCATCCTCGAAAAGCACAACAAACCCTCACCTGACATCGGGGACGCCGTCGTGTATCTCGTAGGGGGCAGTGGCGCGCTCGCCCGGCCGGTCACCGTCGACGTGACCATCGCGGACAAGAAGTTCGTCCCGGACGTGGTGGTGGTGCCGCTGGGGTCCACCGTGCGGTTTCCCAACACCGATCCGTTCAGCCACAATGTGTTCTCCGCGAGCGACCCCAACAGCTTCGATCTGGGGCTCTACGCGCGGGGCGAAGCGAAGGGACATGTCTTCGATCATCCCGGGCTCGTTTACGTCTACTGCAACGTCCATTCGAGCATGATCGCGTACGTCCAGGTCATGGGTACCCGGTGGTACACCCAGCCCGGCGCCGACGGCAGCTTCACCATCACTGGCGTGCCGCCGGGCCGCTATGCCCTGCACGCCTGGCATCCGCGGGTTCCGCAGGAGGTGGTGCAGGACGTCGTCGTGCCCGCGGCCGGCCTGACGCTCACGGCCCCGCTGCAGCTGGACGCCCGGGGCTTCAAGTGGCAGCCCCACAAGAACAAGTACGGAAAACCCTACCCGACCAATGCCGGACGCGAGCTCTACTAGCCGCGGGGTCCGCCTGGGCCTCGCCGGGAAGGTCTTTCTCGCCTCGGTCGTCCTGATCGTGGCGGTGCTGGGCGCCACCCTGGTCTACACGTCCTGGCAGGCGAACCGCGCCGCCGACACCTCGATCCAGCGGGCCCTCCAAAACACGCACCGGGCCGTGGACGCCCAGCTGGCGGCCCGCACGCGGGCGATGGCGGCGGCCGCGCAGGCCGCGGCCAGCGTGCCCCAGTACCGCACCCGGCTCCTCGAAAGCCGGAAGCGCGAGGACGCGCTCGACCAGGCGAACGAGATCCGCAACCTGGCGGGCGCCGCCTGGACCCTCGTCACCAACGGGGACGGGATCCTGATCGCGCGCACCGACGACCCTGCCGCCGACAGCATCGACTACTCCCGGGGCGCGCTGATCGCCAACGCGTTGTCGGGCGATCAGACCGTCGGCGCCTTCGGGGACCTCCGGACCCACAACCTGTTCTACGCGGTGGCGATCCCCCTTCGGGCGAGTGCCCAGGACGCGCCGCAGGGCGTGCTCGTGGCCGCCTACGCGTTCGACAACGCCCTCGCGGCGTCGATCAAAGAGGCCACCCAGACGGACCTCGTGTTCTTTTCCGTGGACACGCTGGGCGCGCCGTTCCCCGTCGGATCCACCGTCCCGGCCGATCAGATCATCCCGGTCCTGGCGGCCAATCTGGGGGCGGATACGACGGCCGACACGTCCGGCATGGCGATGACCGGCGAGATGGAGGGGAACCACTTCCTCGGCCTCGAGGAGCGGATCCTCTCGGCCGGCGGCGACCGGCTGGGCGGGTACGTCGCCCTGCGCTCGCGCGAAGCCGAGATGGCTCCGTTCCGGTCCCTGCAGAAGGCCCTCTATTACGCCTTCGGGGTCGGCTGCGCGCTGGCGCTGCTCCTGGCATACGTCGGCGCCGCGCACGTGGTCGCGCCCATCAAGCGCCTGGCCGAGGCGACGCGGAGGGTGCGGGACGGCGACTACAGCGTGGAAGTGCCGGTGGGGTCTCAGGACGAGATCGGGATGCTGTCCCAGGACTTCCGGGGGCTCGTCGACGACCTGAAGGACAAGAGCGACCTGGTCGACTACATGATGTCCGCCACCGGGGCGGCGGCGACACAGCCGATTGCCGCGGTGCCGACGGCGGTGCGTGCGGCGGCCGTCTCCGGGGACATGCTGGCACCCGGCTCCCTCTTTGCGTCGCGATACGAGATCAAGGAAGTGCTCGGCATGGGCGGGATGGGGGTGGTGTACCGCGCCTTTGATCGTGAGCTCCAGGAAGCGGTCGCCATCAAGACCCTGCGTCCCGAGTCGATGTCCGGTGACTCGGTGGCCCTGGAGCGCTTCAAGCAGGAAATCCGGCTGGCCCGGAAGATCGCCCACCGGAACGTGGTGCGGACCTACGACCTCGGTGAAGTGCGCGGGATGTACTACCTCACGATGGAGTTCGTGGAAGGGAAGTCGCTGAAGCAGCTGATCCAGACCCGCGGCCGCCTGCCGATCCCCGTGACACTGACCATCGGCAAGCAGCTCTGCCGCGCGCTGGAGGTGGCGCACGAACAGGGCGTGATCCACCGGGACATCAAGCCCCAGAACATGGTGGTGGAGCCGAGCGGGTTCCTGAAGGTGATGGACTTCGGCATCGCCCGGCTGGCCAACCCTCCCAAGGGGAAGGGGCTCACCGAGGCCGGGATGTCGATCGGAACGCCGGACTATATGTCACCGGAGCAGCTCCAGGGCCTGGACCTCGACGCGCGCAGCGACCTTTACTCGGCCGGCGTGGTGCTCTTCGAGTGTGTCAGCGGGCGCGTGCCCTTCGAGGCCGACACGCCCTGGACGCTGATCGCGAAGCACCTCGAGGAAGAGCCGCCCAACCCGCAGACCCTGAACGCCGAGGTGCCGGAGGCGCTGGCCGCGGTGATTCTCAAGGCGATGGGAAGAAAGCCGGAGGACCGGTACCAGACCGCGGGCGCCATGCACGACGCCCTCGACCTGATCGGCTGAGGATTAGATCCCTCCGAACCAGGGATACCCCTGGTCTTCCCAGTACCCGCCGGGCCTCTGGTCCGTGAAGTTCATCGACACGAGATACTTCGTCATCTTGTAGCCCAGCTTGGTGGGCGAGTACAGCCGGAGCGGCGCGCCGTGATCGGGGCCGAGGAGCCGGTCGTTCATCCCGTATGCCAGGATGGTCTGGGGGTGCATCGCGCTCGCGAGATCCCAGCCGTTCGAATACCCCGAATCGAACGACCCGAAGTCGAGGTACCGCGCCGCGGGCGTCATCCCGCACCGCTCGGCCAGCGCGCTCACCGGAACGCCGGTCCAGGTGGCGATGGCGCTCCAGCCCTCCACACAGTGATGCTTCACCGTGTAGGTGACCCGCGGCATCCGCTGGATGTCGTCGAGCGAGAGGCTGAGCGGCCGGCGGACCAGGCCGCCCACGGTGAGGCGCCACGCCGTGGGATCCCGCAGCATCGGCACCGTATCCGAGATGAAGTATGCCGGGACTCCGGAGCTCCGGCGGCTCGGATCGTAGGTGCGCGCCAGCCGGGTCGGGGAGAAGAGCACGTGCTCTCCCACCCAGTCGTTCAGCCGGCTGAGCGACAGGAGGCGCGGCTTCACCAGGCCGCCGCCGTCCCACCCGCAGGCCGCCGCCAGCGACGCCGCGCCGGCTCCGGCGCCCAGTCTCAGAAACGCCCGACGGTCAATCATGGCTCGGGAACCTCCCGCGATACCAGCCGGTGATCATGGCGCGGAGGGAATGGGGATCGACCACGAACACCAGCGTGACGTGCAGCGCCGTGAAGCCGACGAAGATCCAGACCGCCCAGAAGTGCCAGTACCGCGCCGCTTGAAACCCGCCGAACAGCGCCGTGAGCCACCCGAACTGGGTCGCCTTGTAGATGGACAGGCCGGTGACGACCGACAGCGCGGCGAGGAAGATGATGAAGGTGTAGGCGAGCTTCTGTAGCGGGTTGTGCTTGCCCTGATGCGGATGCTCCTTCCGGAGCCCCAGGTAGTACTTCTGCATCTCGACGGCCCCGCGGATGTCCCGGGGGCGGAAGAGCAGCGCGCGCCACTCCCCGCTGGCGGCGAGGTAGGACAGGTAGAGGAGTCCCACCAGCACGAGCGGCCACATCAGGGCGAAGTGCCAGTTGAGCCCGGCGGCGAGCCACCCGCCGAGGCGGCTCCAGTGCGGGAAAACCGTGCCGTTGAAGGGGCTGGGGTAGGCGGGGTCGCCCCGGTTCCCGAACCGCGCGTAGGCTTCATAAATCTGAAGCCCGCTCGCGATCATTCCGGCCAGGAGCAGGACCGTCGCCCAGTGGCAGAGCCGGACGATCCAGTGGTGCCGGCGGACCGGCGAAGTGTCGCTCACCACGCGAATATATTCCTTCCTATGAAGTCGGCCACTCTGTCGGTCCTCGCCCTGTTCGCCCTCGGTTGCCGGGGCCACACGCCGCCGCCGGCGCGCGGCCGGCGGCTCGTCCACGCCCCGCACGCCGAGGGGCGTGACACGCTGGCCCTACGGGACTCGGTTCGCGACTCGGCCCGCTCCGTGCTCCGGCGCCCCCGCGTGATCCGGACGCCCACCGTCGTCGTCTTCTGGCTGGCGGCCGCCGACACGCTCTCGGCGGGCGACGCCAGCTCCGCGTACGACGATCTGACCTACTACACGGATCAGGTGGCCCCCGCGCTCAAGGACGCCGGGATCACGATGGTGCCGACCACGTCGGACACCGTCTTCGTCGAAGGCCCCGGCCATCTGCGGCGGACCGTGATTCTGTCGGGTCTCGATTACCCGTACGGGTACGTCCTGCTCGATCCAGGCGGCCCGGAACGGATCCTCACGGGCATCTATTCCGACGACGACCTCCTGGACGAGATCGACGCCTACTTCGACATCGACCAGGATTCCACCACGGTGGCGCCGAGGGTGACGACCTGACCCTGGTGTTGCGGGGCGCGCGGGTGGTCACGCTCGATGCCGCCCGCCGGATCCTCGACGCCGACGTCACCGTGGCCCGAGGCCGGATCACCGCGATCGGCCGGCGCCGCGCGCCCGCCGGGGCGGCGGTGCTCGATTGCACCGGCCTGGTGCTGCTCCCCGGCCTGGTCCAGGCCCACATCCATCTCTGCCAGACGTTGTTCCGCGGACTCGCCGACGACCTCGCGCTGGAGGACTGGCTGGCCCGGCGCATCTGGCCGCTCGAAGCCCTCCACACCGACGAATCCGTCTACTGGTCCGCCCTCCTGGGCGGCGCCGAGCTCCTGCTGGGCGGCACGACGGCCATCCTCGACATGGAGACGGTCCGGCACACCGGCGCCGCGTTCGAGGCCCTCGAGGAGCTCGGACTCCGGGCCACCGCCGGGAAGTGCCTTATGGACGCTCCGGATGCGTTCCCCGGATTGCGGGAGCCGACGGACCGGGCCCTCCAGGAGTCCGCCGATCTGTGCGCCCGGTGGCACGGCGCCGGAAGCGGGCGCCTCCGCTACTGCTTCGCGCCCCGGTTCGCTCCGAGCTGCACCGGGCCGCTCCTGCGGGCCGCCGCCGATCTCGCCGAGCGGACCGGGGCCATGCTCCACACCCACGCCGCGGAGACACCGGTGGAGCTGGACCTGGTCAAGCGGCGCACCGGGATGGACGAGATCACCTATCTCGAGTCGGTGGGCATCGCCGGGCCGCGGGCCGCGCTGGCACACTGCGTCTGGGTGGACGAGGACGCCGTCCGCAACCTGGCGCGGCACGGAACCGGCGTGGTCCACTGCCCGAGCTCGAACTTGAAGCTGGGGAGCGGGATCGCACCGGTGCCGGCGATGCTCAAAGCCGGATGCCGGGTGGCGCTCGGCGCGGACGGGGCGCCCTGCAACAACCGCCTCGACGCCTTCACCGAAATGCGGCTGGCGGCCTTGATCCAGAAGCCGCGCCACGGCCCCGAGGCGCTGCCGGCCGGGCAGGTGCTCGACCTCGCCACCCGCGGCGGCGCCGAGGTGCTGGGGCTCGGCGCGGAGATCGGATCCATCGAGGTGGGAAAGCGCGCCGATCTGGTGGCCGTCGATCTCTCGGGGCCCCACGTGCAGCCGGAGACCGACCTCGTGTCCCGGATCGTCTACGGCGCGCGCGCCTCGGACGTGCGGCACGTGGTGGTGGACGGGCGGGTGGTGGTGAGGAACGGAAAGCTCAAGACCGGTGACGTGAGCGAGATCCGGCGGCAGGGGAACCGCTGGGCCCGGCGGCTGGCGACCGCCGCCGGCCTCCCGGACTACATCCGGAAGAGGTAGCTGAACTTCAGGAAGAACCCGTCTTCGGTCCGCTGGAGCTGGCTGGTGGAGAACGCGAAGGCGGTCGGTTCCGAGAGGGACGCTCCGTACCCCAGGAAGAACACCGTGCCGGGCGTAGGCTTGTAGGAGAGCAGGAAGTCGCTCCGGAAGCCGTTCGACAGCGTGCCCACGGCGGCCGCACTGTCCACGATCAGGGGCTGGCCGGTTCGGGGATCTTCGAGCCCCGCCTGCCGCTGGGCCACGTACTGGCCGATGTAGCGCACGAACACGGAGCGGCTCAGCTGGTAGTCGAACTCCAGCCGCGGAATGTTGGCGAGGGCGAACTCGGAGTGGTCCCGCTCCCGCACCAGCCGGTCGTGCAGCCAGGTGGCCGACACCCGGATGGACGGCGTGGGCTTCCACGAGAGCGACGCCTGCGCCGTCAGCTCCAGTCCCTCCGCCGCTTCCGCGAAGATCACCGAGTGCCCGTAGCCGAGGCTCCCGGAGACCTGCAGGGCCCGGGTGGGGCTCGTAAAACCCGCGTTGCCGGAGAGCAGGTTGTAGAGGCCGTGCGGGATGGCGAAGGGGATGGTGTCGGTCCCGCGGTTCACCCGGTAGCTCGCGTACGTCGCCGAGTCGAACCGCTGGAGGTTGTCGCTCACCGAGGCGGTGATGTTCCAGCCGCCCCGCAGGGTGAGGCCCCAGGAGTCCGCGTACCCGCCCTCGATGGTTCCCCGCGCGTGCCAGAAATCGTCGTAGCGCCACAACGGCGTGGCCATCATGTAGGTCTGCAACTGCTCCATCATCCCGCCCGGCCGGCCATACCACGTGAGGCGGTTGAAGAGACGCGCGGAAACGATCCCGGTCCGGTTCACGAACCCCGAGGCCGCCTCGAAGTCGGGCGTGAGTCCCACGAACTCGAAGTGGTTGCCGTAGCTCCGGCCGGTGTAGTCGCCCAGGGTGGCGTCCCAGAGGGTGCCGGCCCGGCTCCCGGCCGCGTCCTTGGTCCAGGATCCCGCGATCTGCAGCTGTGAAAACCAGCGCTGGAGCCAGAGCACCCGGGCGTCGGCGCCGAAGACCCGGTTGTAGTCTCCGCCCTCGACCCGGTCGGTATAGAGCATGCCGGCGGTCGAGCTGGCGCCGAAGTCGCGGTTCAACCGCAGGACGTTGAACACCGGGTTGTCGCCCGTGGCGGGGTCCACGGCGTCCACGGCGCCCAGGTAGGCGATGTTGGTCCCGCCGGCCTTGCCCGTCAGCTTGGCGCCCGCCACCGGCTGGACGATCTGCCGTGTGTAGATGAGCGTGTTCGGCGTGTCGTAGTTCTCGAGGCCGTCCAGGAAGAACGGCCGCTTTTCCGGATAAAAGAGCGCGAACCGCTGGTTCACCGTCACCTGTGCCGCGTCCGCCTCGACCTGCGAGAAGTCGGGGTGGGCGGTACCCGCGAGACTCAGGTTCTCGGTGATGCCCCAGTGCAGGGTGCCGCCGAATTCCGGCGTTCCCTTGTAGAGGTAGCCCGGCGGGTTCGAGTCGCCCTCGACCTTGGTGGTGAACTCGGGGGTCACGTCCATCACGAGTCCCCGGTGCAGGTCGTGGAGCCCCGTGAGGGTGCCGGCCTGGATCAGGAAGCTTGCGTTGGCGCGCACGACCGGGGTCCAGGTGTCCTCGTACCCCGAGTGCGCCACCATGCGGATGACCTGGAAGCCCCAGTCCTGCGGGTCGACGCTCTGGTAGCGGATGCTCTTGAAAGGGATGCGGATTTCGACTTCGTATCCCCAAGGCGTGACGTGCCCACGCGACTCCCAGACGAAGTCGGGGTTGAGGTCGATGATCCCGTCGAACCGACCGGTGGTGGCGTTGTTGCCGCCCGCCGCGCCGGCCTGTCCTTCGGTGCGGACGCCGTCCTCCTGGACGCCCAGCGGATTCACCGCGAACTCGAGCGCCTTGCGGTGGTCGTGATAGGTGTCGAGGAGGATCTGCACGTTGTCGTCGGCGTCGATGGCGTCACGATCGGCCATCGTGGCCCGCACCACGTTGCCGTGGGGCTCGAAGGCGCGGATGCCGAAGTAGATGGCGTCGGCTCCGTACCAGACCAGAACCTCGGTCGAATCGCCGGCGGGCAGGCCGTCCACCGGCGCGTACTGGGAGAACCCCGTCAGGAGCGCGGCCTGGCTCCAGGCCGGCTCGTCGAGGGTGCCGTCCACGACGATGGCGGCGTCGAGCCGGGGGATCGCGACGTTGACGGTGCCGGCGCGACCGCTGTAGACAGGGCGGGGGCCCGATTGGGCGCCCTGGAGCAAGAGCAGAAGGGGGAGCAGCACGCCCGGAACCTAATGGGGGAACGGGAAGAGGGAAGCGGGAAGTGGGAGGAGTGACACTATCCTCACCGACGCTTCCCGCTTCCCTCTTCCCGCTTCCCGTTCGTCGCCTCGGAGCCCTCGTTCGACTCCGTCTATTCGTATCTCAGCGCATCAATGGGGTCGAGGCTCGCGGCGCGCCGGGCGGGCCAGACGCCGAACAGCAGTCCGACCACGGCGCTGAAGAAGAACGCCAGCAGGATGGCGTAGAGGGAAATCGACGTGTTCCAGTGGGCGAGCTGTGCCAGCGCGATGGCGCCGCCCGAGCCGAGGACGATGCCGATGATGCCCCCGGCCATGCAGAGCACGAGCGCCTCGACCAGGAACTGGAACAGGATGTTGAACTTGGTCGCGCCCAGCGCCTTGCGGACGCCGATCTCGCGGGTCCGCTCGGTGACCGAGACCAGCATGATGTTCATGATGCCGATACCGCCCACGATGAGACTGACCGTCGCGATGCCGGCGAGCAGGAAGCCGAACGTCTGCGCGGTATCCTGGAAGGTCTGGAGAATGTCGGTCTGGTTCCGGATCTGGAAATCGTCGTCCAGGCCGGGCCGGATCTTGTGCTGACGCCGCAGGATGCTCTCGATCTCGATCATCCCGAGGTTCATGTTGGCCAGGTCGCCCACTTCGACCGTGAGGTCGCGGAGGCGGTTCGAGCCGTAGATCCGGTAACGGGCCGTCTGCAGGGGGATGAGGATCTGCTCGTCGGGGTTCGAAAACCCCTGCGAGCCCTTGTTGGACAGGACCCCGATGATTTCGAAGGGGATGCCCCGGATCAGGAGCTGCTGTCCGATCATCGCCTGGGGATTGGCGCCCATCTCCTCCGGGACCTGCCCTCCCAGCACGGCATAGCGTTGCCGGGCGTCGTCCTCCCCGTTCGTGAACATCCGGCCGGCGACCATGGTGTAGTTGTGGACCGAATAGTAGTTCGCCGTGCTGCCCAGCACCGTGGTGTTGATGTTCTGATTGGCATACTGGATCTGCAGGTTGCCCGAGAGCTCCGGCACCACCTCGCTGATGTAGTGACGGTTGTTCAGCATCGCGGTGTCGTCGTCCATCGTGAGACTGACCCGGGTGCTGAAGGCGACGCCGCCGCGGAAGCTCTGTCCCGGGAAGATGGTCAGGAGCGTCGGACCCAGGGCCTGAATCCGCTCCTGCACCGACTTCTGCGCGCCGGTGCCGAGGGCCACCATGGTGATCACGGCGCCGACGCCGATGATGATGCCCAGCATCGTCAACAGAGCCCGGAGCTTGTTCGCCCGGATGGCCTGCAGCGCGACCATGATGATTTCGCCGAGCAGCATGACTACCTCGCGGCCGCGCCGCTGGTCTGTTGCCGGACCCCCGGCAGTCCGCCGCCGGTGATGCCCTGCATACGCTGCTTGAACTGCTGTTGGGACTGCACGAGGGACGCGCTGGGCAGGAGCAGCACCGTGTCCCGCTCCGTCAGGCCCGCGGCGACTTCGACGTAGTCGAGGTCGGACAGCCCGGTCGTGATGCTCACCGGCGTCGGCTTGCCGCCGCGCAGGGTGAACACGATGTAGCTGTTCGACTGGAGCGACTGGGCCGGGCCGCCCACGCCGCCGCCGTTACGGCCGCCCCGGCCGCCGCCCATCCCGCCGCCGTTCGCCTGCCGCATCTTCTGGAGCAGGTCCCGGTCCTGCGCGGTGAGCGACGCGAAGTTTCCGCCCGCCATCTTGGCGAAGACCTTCTGCATCTGCGCCGCGGTGACGCCCGCGGGCAGCTTCACGACGCGGCCGTCGGGCAGCGTCATCGTGCCCGTCCCGCCCGCGGAGTTCCCCATCGACGCGGCGGTGTCACCCTTGGTGTTCGGAGCCGGCTTCGGCGCCTGCGCGGCGAGGGTCTGCATCACCTGAGCGGGATCGAGTCCCAGCACCTGGGCGGCCGACGCGACGTCCTTCTGGGTCCGGAGCGCCGACGTCGGGATCGCCAGCACGGAGTCGCGCGTGCCGACGTGGATCAGGACTTCGGTGTTCATGCCCGGCTTGAGCAGATGCCCGGGGTTCAGGATGTTGATGTCCACGGGGAACTGTGTCACGTTCTGGTTCACGGTCGCCTGCGGCTCCACCTTGAGCACGTTGCCCTGGAAGGGACGGCTGGGATACGCGTCCACGGTGATCGTCACCGGCTGGCCGGCCTGCACCTTGCCGACGTCGGTTTCGTCCACCATCGCCTGCACCTGCACCGTGTCCAGGTTCGCCATCTTGAACATCTGCGTGCCGCCGGTGACGTCGTTGGTGGGGCTCGAGATGATGGTGCCGACGTCGACATCCTTTTCGATGATGGTCCCCGACATGGCGGCGGTCACCCGGGTCTGGTCGAACCGGATCTTCGCGTCGTCCAGGTTGGCCTGTGCCGTGATCAGGGCGGCACGAGCCTGCTCGTAGGAGACCTTGGCGCTCTGGTAGTTCTGCTGGGTCTCGGCCTTGGCCTGATAGAGGGTGTCCTCCCGGGCCAGGTTCGCCGTGGCGTAGTCCAGCTGCGCCTGGGCCTGGTCGACGGCGGCCTGGGATTGATCGAGGGCGCTCTTGGGCAACCGCGGGTCGATCAGCGCCAGGAGCTGGTTGGGCCGGACGTCGTCGCCGGTCTGGACGTGCATCTCCATCACGGCGCCCGAGGCCTGCGACTTGACCGCGACGGTCAGGATCGGCTGAACCGGGCCGGCGGCCGCCGCCGCGACGACGATATCGCGCCGCTCGACCGGCACCGCGATGTACACCGGGGCCGGGGCGGGCTTCGAACAGCCGGCCAGGGTCAGGGCCGCCAGGCCCGCGATCTTCAGATTGCGCCTCACTTCGGTTCCGTCCTCTCGTCGCGCTCGATTTTTCCGTCGAGCAGGTGGATCTGCCGGTGCGCCCGCGCCGCGATATCCGGCTCGTGGGTCACCAGCACGATGGTCTGTCCTGACTGCCACAGCTCTTCGAACAGTCTCATGATTTCGTTCCCGGTCGCCGAGTCCAGGTTGCCCGTGGGCTCGTCGGCCAGGAGGATGCTCGGATCGTTGACCAGCGCCCGGGCGATGGCGACGCGCTGGCGCTGGCCGCCCGACAGCTCGTTGGGCCGGTGCTCCATGCGGTCGCCCAGACCCACCTTGGCGAGCGCCGACGCGGCGCGCTCCCGCCGGACCTTGGACTTCTCCCCGGCGTAGATCAGCGGCAGCTCCACGTTGTGCAGCGCGTCGGCCCGGGGCAGGAGGTTGAAGGTCTGAAAGACGAACCCGATCTCCTTGTTGCGGATCCGGGCCAGGGAGTCGTCCTGGAGCTCACTCACCTTCTGGCCGTTGAGCCAGTACTCGCCGGCGGTCGGGGTGTCGAGGCAGCCGATCATGTTCATGAACGTCGACTTGCCGGAGCCGGACGGGCCCATGATGGCCACGAACTCATTCTTGCGGATCTGCAGGTCCACGCCCCGCAGGGCGCGGATGGTTTCCGTGCCCATGGTGTACTCGCGCGCGAGCTTGTGCGTCAGGATGACGATGTCCGGGAGCGGCGTGTCGCCGGTCCGGAATTCCTGCGCGGGCCCGGCGATCACAGATCCCTCCCCAGGAGGGCGGCGAGCGTCGCCAGGGCCGTCCGGTACGAGAACCGCGCCTGAATCAGGTTCACCTCCGCCTGCGCCAGGTTGGCCTCGGCGGTCTGCACGTCCAGCAGGAGACCCGCGCCGACCCGGAACTTCTCCTGGGCGACGCGGAGCGCTTCCTCGCCCGACGCGACGTTTGCCTGCGAGATCGCGACCTGGGTGTGCGCGGCTCCCAGTGAAATGACCTGCTGCGCGATCGACGCGTTCACCGAGCGCCGGGTGTCGGCCGCCTGGGACTCCGCGACGTCGCGATTCACCGCCGCCGACGTGATCGACTGCTCCCGGGCGAACCCGTTGAACAGCGTCCAGTTGAGTGAAAACCGATAGGACCAGCTGTTCAAGTAGTTGCTGGTGCTGTTCCAGGGCGCTTCCGACCCCGTGTAGCCGTTCGAGTAGGATACGCCGAGCGTCGGCCAGTACTGGGAGTGGCTCACCGACAGGAGTGAGCCCGCGGCGTGGGCCTGCGCGTCCGCGGCGGCCACGAGCGGCGTCGAGGCAAGCGAGGTGGTCCGGACGGCGCCGGTATCGGGGAACGCGGGCAGGGTGGAGTCGGTCACCGCGCGGACCGGGCCGTTGAGCCCGACCTGGCGGCCGAGCGACACTTCGGCGCCGGCCAGGTTGGCCTGCGCCGTCAGGAGCGCCACCTGGCTGTTGCCGTAAGCCACGGCGGCGGACAGTGAGTCCGACAGGGTCCCGGCGCCGGCGCGCAGCTTCTGCGAGGCGATCTGGAGCTGGGTCTGGCTCACGGTCACCTGGGCCTCTGCGACGCGGACCAGCTCCTCGTCGGCGAGGACGGCGAAATACGCCTCCTTGACCGACAGGATGGTCCCGTACTTCGCGCTGGTGTATCCCGCGGCCGCGGCGTCGGCGGTGGCGCGCGCCGCGTTGCGCGTCGCGGTGCGCGCGAAACCCTCAAAGAGATTCAGGTTGGCGGACAGGGTCCCCGTATAGGCGGTGTTCGAAGGAGCGGTGACGATCTGGCCGGTCCCGCTGTTGAACCGAGTGGGCGAGTTGGTGCTCGACGCCCCGCCGACGGAGATGGAGGGCAGGAAGGCGCCCCAGGCCGACCGCTGACTCGCCGCCGCGTTCCGCTCGGTGCCCAGCGCCTGCACCATCGTGGGCTGGATGGCGAGGGCCCGGGCGATGGCCTCGTCCATGGTCACCGTGGGGGCGCTGTCGGACCGGGCGGCCGGATTCTGGGCCGCCGCCGGCGCCGCGATCACCAGGGCGATGATGCCGATGTGCAACCGCATGCTAGTGTCTGCCTCCATGAGTCGTGTCGGCCGCGGAGTCACCTCTTTGATGCGCCTGCTCCGCGACGAGTTGCAGGTACTTCTTCCGCTGGGGCTCGGTCAGGTGCGTGAAGATCTCGGCCCGCATCACATGGCGGAGCGAATCCACCCGCGCGTGCACGTCCCGCCAGATCGTGTCCATCTGCGGGTGATGGCGGTCCAGCACCGCGCGCACCGAGTCGCGCTGCGCCGAATCGAGCCCGAGCTCCTTGGTCAGGTAGCTCACGAACGCATCCGGGCCGTGGGGCCGGGAGTCGTGCCGGAGCCAGGTGTCGACGCCCCACCCGGCCGCTCCGCCGAGCACGAACACGGCGGCGAGCAGCGCGATGGCCTGTGCCTTCGATCGGTTGAACATCGTGACGGCGATCCTCTCAGGGGCGCAGGGACGAAAAGACGACGCTCGCGTCCGGCGGACGCGAACCCCGGACGACGGCCGTGGCGGCGCCGCCCGAATCCGCGGGCCCCATCACGAGCGCCTCCTCGAGGGACGCGGTGCCGACGGCCGGCTGCATCAGCCGGCCGGCCGCGAATCCCGCGCCGAGGACCAGCAGGGCGGCGGCGATTCCGCGGCCGGCCCAGCTCGCCAGGACGTCCCACGACCCCGCGCGGGTCGTGCCCACGCGCGACATGACGCGGGCGACGAACGCGTCGTGCGCCGCCGGCGCGAGCGCGCGCCGCAGCGCGTCGCCGAGCTCGGTGTCCGGCTGGTGATCGAACGGCATCTGATGTTCCGTCATGACGGCTCCCTCCAGTCTTCGAGCAACGTGCGCAGCTTCCGCCGCGCGTGAAACACTTCGGATCGGACCGTGCCTTCGGGGATCTTCAGCATCCCCGCGATCTCGGCGTGGGAGTATCCCTCCACGTCGAACAGCACCACCGCGAGCCGGCGCCGTTCCGGCAGCTCCGCCAGCGCCTGCCGCAGCCGCTCCGAGAGGGCGCTGCGCTCGGCGACGACGTCGGGCCGGGGACCGCCGCCCACGACGCCAGGGTCCAGCGGCTCGGCGCTCCGGACCGAGCGCCGGCGGCGCCGGTCCGTGGCGGCGTTGGCCACGATCCGCATCAGCCAGGGACCGAACGGTCGGCGCGGATCGTACTGCTCCAGCTTGACCAGCGCCGAAAGGAAGGCGTCCTGCGCAGCGTCGTCGGCGTCGTCGGGATCCCGGAGGACCGCCCGCGCGACCCGCCGGGCCTGTTCCGCGTACCGATCCACCAGAGTCCCGAATGCACTCCGGTCCCCGGACAGTGAACGGGCGACCAGCTCGGCTTCGTCCCGCTGTTCTATACGCGCACCCCCCGGGCGGGGTTGGAAGTCACGGGACATCATCACCCCGGGCCCGCGCCCGCCGGAACACCGCGTACCAGCCGAAGAGAAAAGCGGTCCAGAACGCCCCCGCCGCCAGCGTGACGCTCATCACGTGCGGAAACAGGAGCAGCAGCGCGCCCAGCAGCGCCGCCGCCGCCGTGGCGAGAACGGCCAGCCGCCGCCGGAGCCCTCCCGCCACCTGACGCAACGCCACCACCGCGGACCGGGCCCGCTCGTGCGCCGAGGGCTGATGCGACGGCGCGGGCACGCCGGACGCGACCACCGCGTCGGTGAGGCGCGGCGGCAGCCGGCGCCGCGCCACCAGCACCACCTCACGGCTGGCGGCCGTGTCCCGGCGATACTGCTCGGCCAGCTCCACCGCCAGCGGCTCGTCGTCCACCAGCACGTCGAGCTCGTAGTTCGCCAGGAGGCTCGACACGTTGAGGTTGCTCGATCCGACGCGGACCCAGCGGCGGTCCGCCACCAGGGTCTTGGCGTGAAGCATCGGGCCACGCCATTCGAAGAGGCGGATCCCCGCGTGCAGGAGATCGCGGTAGCCGATGCGGGTGAGCGCGCGCACCACCGGGATGTCCGTCGCGCCCGGGACCAGCACCCGGACGTCCACACCGGCGCGCGCCGCGTCGATCAACCCGGCCACGATCGCGGCCGGAGCGGCGAGGTAGGCGTCCGTGATCCAGAAACGCTCCACCGCGGTCGTCGCCAGGAGCCCCACCACGCGCCAGATGCGCGCTTCGTCGGGTACCCCTTCCACGATCCGGACCGCCGTCGGCCCGCACTCGGGGGGATCCGCGGCCAGCTCCTCGAGCGGAAGCGGCTCGCCGGCGCGCTGCCAGACGCGCGCGAACGTCGCGTCCAGCGCCGCCGCCGCCGGCCCCCGCAGCGCCAGCGCCGTATCGCGCCAGGGTTGGCGCCCCTGCGCCGGGTCGCCGGCCCACTCGTCGCCGAGACACAGTCCGCCCACCACCGCCCGGTTCCCGTCCACCACCAGGAGCTTCCGGTGGTCCCGCCGCAGGATCTGGAACGGCCGGCCCCGGAACGGAGGGTTGAACGGGCGCGCCTCGACGCCGGTCCGACGAAGACGGTGCCAGTACCCGATCGACGTGGCGCGGCTGCCGAACCAGTCGTAGAGCACCCGCACCCGCACGCCCTCGCGCGCCCGCTCGGCCAGCGCGTCGCCGAAGCGGCGCCCGGTGGCGTCGTCGCGGATGATGTAGTTCTCGAGATGGACCCACGACCGGGCCTCGGCGATCATGGCGACCATCGCCGAGAGGGCGCGGGCGCTGTCGGCGTGATGGGTGAGCGCGTTCCCCGGAATCGGCCGCGTGCCCGAGGCACGGTCGAGACCGCGGTCGAGGCTTCCGACGCCGGTGGTCACCGGCTACGGGGAGCCCAGCCCCAGCGTGCGCTCCAGAGGGCGGAGGGCGGCGATCACGAACGCGATGTGGTCGTCCAGCGGAGCGCCGAGCTCCTCGGCCCCCCGCCGCACGTCGTCACGGTTCACGCCCCGCGCGAACGCCTTGTCCTTCAACTTCTTCTTGACCGAAGACACCTCGAGGTCGCCGAAACTCCGGGACGGCCGGACCAGCGCGCACGCGACGAGGAATCCGCACAGCTCGTCCACCGCGAACAGAGTCCGGGCGAGCGGCGTCTCCCGCGCGACCCCCGTGTAATCCGCGTGTCCCAGGATCGCCTGGCACACCGGCTCCGACACCCCCCGCTCACGCAGGAGCCGGACCCCCCAGCTGGGGTGCTCCTCGGTGGCCGTGTGGGCCTCGTTGGGATACCGCTCATAGTCGAAGTCGTGGAGCAGGCCCGCGAGCCCCCACGTCTCCTCATCTTCTCCGCGCTGCCGGGCGTAGGCCCGCATCGCCCCCTCCACGGCCAGCATATGCTGCCGGAGCGACGGGGACGCGGTGTATTCCTGCATCAGGGAAAGCGCCTGGTCGCGGTTCATAGATCCACTTTCCAGCGGTCGGCCCAGATCTCGGCCATGAGGATGGGCCAGAGCTTGCGGGCGTGGTTGGCACGGCCGGACCGGTGCTCGGCCCAGAGCGCCGGGACCCGTTCACCCCCGAGACGCGGCGCCGTGAAGTAACGGTCGGCCCGTTCGGCCAGCGCACCGGTGAGCCAGGCCGCGACCGGCACGGAGAGGCCCCGCTTCCGCCGGCCGATGACGTACGCCGGCACGAGTCCGGCCGCCGCTTCCTTCAATATCGCCTTGGTCCGCCACCCCCGCACCTTGCGGCTCGAGCGCATCGGGAGCGCCAGCTCGAGCACCTGGCGATCGAGGAAGGGCGCGCGCGCCTCGATGGACGCGAGCATGGTGCCGCGGTCGACTTTCACGAGCAGGTTGTCGGGCAGGTAGGTGAGAAAGTCCAGCCAGAGCATCCGGTCGAGATCGGGACGCTCCGGGAATCCGGCGAGGAGCTCCTCGCAGAGCGCCACCGCCTCCGGCGTGGGCCCCAGGGCCCCGAACCAGGCGAGATGCCGCTCCAGGGGGGGGCGCAGGGCCGCGACCACGAACTGCTTGAGCAGGAATTCCACCGTGACCTTGCCGGAAGATGCGGGCCAGCGCCGGATCAGACCGGCGACGGCCCCTCGCACCGGACCCGGGAGTCCCTGAAAAATCCCGGCGGCCCGGTGCCCCAGATACGTGGGGTAGCCACCGAAGAGCTCGTCGGCGCCTTCGCCCGACAAGACCACCTTGACGTCCTGCCGCGCCGCCTCGGCCAGGAGGTAGGTGGGGAGAATGGCGGGATCGCCGACGGGCTCGGCCAGGCGCGCCGTGACGACCTCGAACGCGCGGGTCAGCGACGCCTCGTCGGCGGCCACGGCGTGATGGACGGACCGGATGTCCCGCGTCACCGCGGCGGCGAAGTCGCTCTCGTCGTACCCGGACGCGGCGAAACGGGCCGCGTAGGTGTGGATCCGCTGTCCGGGCATCGCCCGGGCGGCCGCCGCGGCCAGGAACGACGAGTCGAGCCCGCCGCTGGTGAAGACGCCGACCGGAACGTCCGACATCAGCTCCCGCCGCACGGCTCCGATCAGCGTCTCGCGGAGGTCGGCCGCTGAGGTCAGGCGGTCTTCGGCGCGGGCCGCCTCGGCGGCGCTCCAGTACCGGCTCGTGGTGACCCCCGACGCCGATGCCTCGAGCAGAGTGCCCGGGGGGAGCTTGTTGATGCCGGCGATCATCGTGCGGGGCGACGGCACGTACCCGAACGCCGCGTAGAGCCCGGCGGCGTGACGGTCCAGGCGGCGGGGCTGATCGGGGAACACCAGGAGCGCCTGGACCTCGGACGCGAAGCGCAGCTCCCCGTCCACCACGGTCCAGAACAGCGGCTTTTCGCCGGCCCGGTCGCGGGCGAGGATCAGGCGGGCGCGGTCGTCGTCCCAGATGGCCAGGCCGAACATCCCGTCCAGCCGGCCGACCGCTCCCGCTCCGGCCCGGCCGTAGTGCGGCACGATGGTCTCGATGTCGCCGGTGGACCGGAACGGGTAGCCCCACGCCGCCGCCTCACGGCGCAGGTCGGGCGCGTTGTAGATCTCGCCGTTGCAGACCATCCAGACCGCACCGTCGGGGCTCTGAAAGGGCTGGTCCCCGGTGGTGAGGTCCATGATGGCGAGGCGCCGGGCGCCGAGGCGGGCCCGGTCGTGCCCGACGATCCGCTCGCCGTCGGGCCCGCGGTGCGCGAGCGCCGCCGCCATCTCGGGGAGGCATCCGGGATGACGCAGCGGACGTCCGGCGAGAGAGACGGCGCCGAAGATCCCGCACATCTACGGGGCGCCGGTGCGGCAGGGTCCGTAGGCGGCGAAGCGGGCGTCTTCGGCCAGGAGCGGAAGGCGCTGGTGCAGTGTCTGGCGGATGT
>Ga0335076_10002266_pt1 | contig 19055 bp, 20 predicted proteins | sample Lox_Sample_25_FD_206717 | JGI IMG/M metagenome (GOLD analysis project Ga0335076, IMG submission 206717) | Soil microbial communities from Loxahatchee National Wildlife Refuge, Florida, United States - Lox_Sample_2.5 | ecosystem: Environmental > Terrestrial > Soil > Wetlands | place: USA...
GGTGCCCTGGAACTCGCGCGGAGCGAAGCCGTGCGAGCTCGGCTATGGATTGTTGAACCTGACCAAGTTCGGATTCGCGAGTAGGGGGGAGTTCGTGCCCAACAAGCACGTCAACCTGACCGCCGAGAAGCGTTGCTTCTCGGTACCCTCCGTGCCGCGCACTCCGGCGGCAGGTTACGTGCGGCGGTTAGAAGAGCAAATGGACGCACACGCATTCACAAAGCTCTTGGTCAAGATTGCGGGATTGTTCGCCTTGTTCTACGCCATAACGCTTGTCCCATCGTATCTGGCCGTGGTCCCAGCGCTGATTAAGGAATCGGCGCCATGGTGGACATATCTCGCTGGGGTTGTGGCGCCCATCATTTTCTTCCTCGGCGTTGCGCTGGCGCTATTGCTTTTGCCGGGAACGATAACCAATGCAGTAATTCGAGGGGGTGGTGGGGCGGCTGAGAACTCCTCCCTCGACATGGCGCGCGTCGAAGAGGCTGCAGTCGCGTTGCTCGCGATTTATTTGTTTTTCCGAGGAGTATCTGACGCGGGCTACTGGATTGCGCGTCTGAAGGTCTACTATCTGATGGTCGACTCGAGATCTCTATTGCCAGCGCCTGCTCTGATGCCAGGCGATTTTGCTGGGATAGCTGCCACTGGGCTCCAGTTGATTCTTGCTATTGTGCTTTTCTTTGGCGCTCGAGGTCTCGTCGGGTTGAAGAACAGACTCCGCGGGCGCCAGTGAGTAAAGCTCTTCTAACTCCTCGTTGATGCGGCTTGCCTAGCTTGGTCGACCATCCCCGCTATACCGCGCGCCGCATAACGCTTTCCGTTATGCGTCACGGGACGCTGGGCAACATTCGTCGCGTGATGGCCCCAAGGCGAGCAAAGGCGGTCGCTGACGTGAGCCGCCCCAGAAGATGAGCGACAGGCCGAAACTGGGCGTTATGCGGTAGCATCTACGCTTCAGAGTCTACCCAACATCTAGACATGTCGACGGGGGCTGCCGCGCCACCAGCTTAGGAAGAGCAAGGGAGATCGCCGTGAGTCCTCGCGTATCAGGGATCGAGTCCGGCCAGCGCCAACTCAATGGGCCGCAGACCACCGGTCGGACGTATCGTCACCTCTCTCTACCTACCTTCGAGACGATTCGGGATGACGATGTGCCCGTGCTCATGCGAGACGGCATTACGCTGCTCGCCGACGTGCATCGTCCCACTACGCCGGGTCGCTATCCCGTTTTGGTGGCGGCGTCGCCGTTTCCGCGACAGATCCAAGACTTGGGCGCTCCCGCCGGATTCATCGAAGCGGGCGCCACGGACTTCTTCGTGCCGCGCGGTTACGTCCATGTCATCGCTAACTGTCGCGGGACCAGCGGTTCGGGTGGTGTATTCGGCTTCTTCGACAGTCAAGAGCGGCGGGACATGCACGACCTGGTCGAGTGGGCCGCCGCACAGCCGTGGTCAGACGGCAATGTAGGAATGATTGGCATAAGCTACTTCGGGATGACCCAGCTTGAAGCTGCGGTCGAGCAGCCGCCGCATCTCAAGGCGATCTTCCCGGTAGCCTCTACCATCGATCTCTTCGAGTCCGCCACGCACCACGGGCTCGTCAGTAGCGCCTTCATCACGCCGTTCCTGGCCATGATCGGCATTACATCGGCGCAGACGAACAAGCTATGGCGCAGCACATTACTCAACGCCGTGCGGCAGGTGCTGCACACGCCCGCGATTCACAAGAAGTTCGAGCACTTCAACGGTGAGGCAGCGATGACCGCCCTGCGCGTGTTGCTCAAGCTGCATCACGAACCACACCCATGGGACGACCTCTGGCGCGCCATCGTGGTGGAGCACCCGTATCGCGATTGGTGGTGGGACGACCGCGACATCACGCCGCTCCTACACAAAGTCAACGTGCCCGCTTATCTCGGTTGCGACTGGCAGAACGTGCCTCTCCACCTGCCGCATACCTTTCCCGCCTATGCAGCGCTGACGAACAGTCCTTGTGTGCGCGTGGCGATGCTCGGTGAAGACGGCCTTGCTTGGCCATGGGAGAGCCTACACATCGAGGCGCTCGCCTGGTTTGATCACTGGTTGAAGGGTCGGGATACCGGCATTCTCGCTGGTCCGCCGATCCGCTACGTGGTGCCCGGAGCCGAAGGGTGGCGTACGGCAGATTCGTGGCCGGTCGCGGGCGTGACCCATCGCTCGCTCGCGTTGCGGGCCGACGGGGGTCTTGCCGATGACGAAGGCGTGAGGGGATCGCGCCAGTTGCTGACTCTCGGCACGGGTCTTGCGCGGCCACGCGCAAGCGAAACAGATCCGTCCGCAAGTCTCGCGTGGACGAGCACGCCGCTCCCGGAAGACCTCGACATGGTCGGCGAAATCGAACTGCAACTCGACGCGACTAGCACAGCGGGAGACACTGCGTGGATCGTTTTCCTACAGGACGTTGATGCGGCGGGTGCGGTCACTGAGATTACCGGCGGCTATCTGCGCGCCAGCCTGCGTAAGGTGGACGAGACTGCGAGCCGCCAAGGCGCCCCTATACTTCGCTGCCGTACGTTCGACCCGGTACCCATCGGCGACGTCGTCCACTATCGGGTGCCACTAGTGTTCAATGCACGTCGCTTCAACGCAGGCCATTGCATTCGCGTGTTTGTCACCAGCGACGACCAAAACCCGGACATACCCGCGCTGATGACCTTTCGTCACGCCAGCGTAGGAACGAGCAGTCTCAATACCGTTCTATCGTCGTCAAGGTTGTTGCTGCCGATTGCGCCAGTTTCGTAAGCAATTTCGAGATTACGAGGGAAGCAGGTGCCAACGGGAATCGCCGAGGTGCTCATTCGTCTTGCGAACGACCGCTTAGGGTCCGCGAGCAGACGGTTAGAGGTGATAGCGAGATGCGCATAAAAAGGCAATCAACCTGACCGGCCAACAGCAGGCGCTTCGCTTGCTGTTGCGCGGCAGGTTATCGCCATCGTTATAGCATTGGAGTAACGCATGTTTGAACTTGGCGGAGCGAGAGTCGTGGTTGCTGGTGGATCCTCCGGGGTCGGGTTGGCCACCGCCAAATTGCTTGTCCACCGCGGCGCGCGGGTTGTCCTCAACGGGCGGGATCGGGCGAAGCTGGACGCGGCGCAGAAAGAACTAGGGAAAGGTGCGTCGGTCGCCGCCTTCGACGCGACTCGGCCGGCGGATCGAGCGCAAGCACTAGCGGAAATCGGTTCCTTTGATCACCTTGTGCTCGCGCTAAGCGGCGGCAAGGGCGCGGGACGATTTGCCGATCTAGCGCCGGCAGACCTGCGCTCAGGGTTTGAAGCGAAGTTCTGGACGCACTTCTCGCTTGCCCAGGAGTCGCTAGCCTACCTGAGTCAGTCCGGTTCGATCACTTTCGTTTCCGCCATATCCGCGCGAGCGGCCAACCCGGGAACGGCGGGACTGTCGGCGATCAACTCGGCAATCGAGGGCCTCGTCAGGCCGCTCGCGGTTGAACTGAAACCACGTCGCGTCAATGCGGTTTCACCCGGGGTGATCGATACACCCTGGTGGAACTGGTTGCCGGCTGATCAAAAGCGGGAAACCTTCAAGAAATTCGCGATGGCCACGCCGGTCGGGCGCGTCGGTACGCCGGAAGACATCGCGGAAGCGATCGTATTCCTGATCGGTAACTCCTTCATGACCGGCTGCGTGCTGGAATGCGATGGTGGATTGCGTCTTCTCGGCCAATCGCTCTAACCGCCACTTGCAGCCGACCGGCCTGACCGGCGGCTGAAATGGAACGTTGAGCGTCATCACAAACAAGAGTGCTTCCGCACATTGCTCGCGCGGGTTGGTCTGCGAGCAAGTATTGAACATAGAAACAGTGGAGGAAGAGGGATGAAGGCATTGCGAAGCATCGTCTGCGGGTTGGTTCTTGCGCTGTCCTCGATCGCGTTGACCTGGGCTGCAGACCTGCCTACCGCCGATCCTCAAAGCCTTGGATTCTCTTCTGAGCGTCTTGCGCGTATCGGTCCGGCGATCCAGCGAGAAATCGAGAACGGACAGTATCCTGGCGCAGTGATGCTCGTTGCACGCAAGGGCCGGATCGTCTACTTCGAAAGCGTAGGCGTTCTCGACCCCACCAGCGGTAAGCCGATGACCAAGGACGCCATCTTCAGGCTCTATTCGATGACGAAGCCATTTACGTCCGTCGCGGTCATGATGCTGATGGAGGAAGGGAAGCTGCGGGTGACAGACCCCGTCTCCAAGTACATTCCGGCACTCTCCAATCTGCAAGTCAGCGTCGAGCGGACCGATCCCTATACGGGCGCAGCAAAGTATGTGAACGTACCGGTCGATCGCGAGGTCAACATCCAGGATCTGCTGCGTCACACATCGGGGATGGTGTACGCCAGTTTCACGTCTCATCCGAAGGTCAAGGAGCTGTACACGAAGGAAGGGGTCGACTGGAAGGACGTGACGCCCGCCGAGCAGATCGAGCGGCTGGCAAAGGTGCCGTTGGCTCACCAGCCGGGCACTACGTTCGAGTACGGCATGTCAACCGACGTGCTGGGGCGCATCGTGGAAGTCATCTCCGGGATGACATTGGGCCAGTTCCTGCAAAAGCGCCTATTTACGCCGCTCGGTATGGCAGACTCGGGGTTCCTCGTACCAGAGGACAAGCTTGGCCGTCTGGCACAGCCTTTCGCGACCGATCCCGCAACGAATACTGCGATCAAACTGCTCGATGTCACGGTGGCGCAGAAGAACGATGCAGGCGGGGCGGGCAGCGTTGGAACTGCGTCGGACTACGCGCGCTTCTTGCAGATGCTGATGAACGGCGGTGAGCTCGATGGCGTTCGCCTGCTCAGCCCGACCACCGTGAGATATATGACTGCGGATCATCTTGGCCCGGACATAAAGTTCTCGGGTACGACGACTCTCCCCGCAGGCACGGGATTCGGATTGGGTTTCGCCGTTCGCAAGGAAACGGGCCGATTCGAAGTTACCGGCAACGCAGGCGAATACTACTGGGCAGGCGCGGCGGGCACAGGCTTCTACGTGGACCCGAAAGAGGGGATCATCTGCGTGTGGATGACGCAGGCACAGCCTGGAATGGCAAGACGCTACGACCGCTACCTTTTCAAGCAGATGGTGTATCAGGCCATTGCGATGTAATCGGAAGCCACCGGGTCCCTTCTTCCTGGCTCCGAGAATCTTTCTCGGCTTTATTGGATGATTGAGACGGCATCTACACGACCGCGCCTCTTGTCCTGCGCGGACGCGTCCTCTACAACTTCACACAAAAGGAGAACCTCATGAGTGGCAAGAAGATTCTGATGCTGACAGGCGAGTTCACCGAGGAATATGAAATCTTCGTGTTCCAGCAGGGGATGGAAGCCGTCGGCCATACTGTCCACGTCGTCTGTCCCGACAAGAAGGCGGGAGAGAAGATCGCGACCTCGCTGCATGACTTCGAAGGTCATCAGACCTATACGGAGAAGCCCGGTCACAAGGCCGACATAAACAAGACTTTCGCCGAAGTCGTCCCATCCGAATACGATGCGGTTTATTGCGCCGGCGGGCGCGGCCCGGAATATATCCGCACCGACCCACGGGTGCAGAGTATGGTCCGGCACTTCCACGAGACCAGGAAGCCCATCTTTACCATCTGCCACGGCGTTCAGATTCTGATGGCTGTCGATGGGGTGCTCAAGGGCAAGAAGGTGGCAGGGCTTGGCGCCTGCGCACCCGAGGTGCGGGTTGCCGGCGGCACGTATATCGATGTGTCCCCGACCGAAGCCTATGTCGATGGCAACATGGTCTCCGCGAAGGGGTGGACCGGGCTTGCGGCCTTCATGCGCGAGTGCCTGAAGGTGCTGGGCACCAAAGTCACCCACAGCTGAGGCAGATATGGTGTATAGCACTGTACTGGACACAATCGAACGCAGTGCCTGCGTTCCGTCAGGCCCTGGCCACATGGAGCAGCGATGACAGACGAGAAGAGCGTACTCGTGATTGGTCTCGACCCAACACTGATCGATTTTTCGCAACCCGGGTACGCGCCGGGCATGGACGCCACGAAAGTATTGGCCGGTCTCAAGTCCTCTGAAGAGGAATTGACTCGTCTCGGTTACAGCGTGCAAATGTGTTTGACCGACTTTGGCCAAACAGCCGAGGCGGTTCTTGGAAGCCGGCTCAAGCAGAAGCAGTTCGATTGCGTTCTTATCGGAGCAGGTGTGCGGGCGAACCCAAACAACTTCCTGCTGTTCGAGAAGTTGATCAACGTCGTACATGAACACGCACCTCAAGCAAAGCTGTGCTTCAACACGATGCCGAGTGACACCGCGGCGGCGGTAAAGCGTTGGCTATAAGTATTTTGTAAGTAGCGCGTGAAAAATATCGTCCTACGGCCCAACGCGGTGGTCCTGCGCTTCAGCCTGACGCCGAGGTCGACGAGGCTGAACCCGGCAAGAGGTTGCACCTGGTCATCGCCCGCCGGACCGACGTCGTTGAGAGCGAGACGGCGCACGGCCACCGCCTCGACCTCCAAGTTCCGCCATATCTTGGAGTGGGACGCAAGGTGACTCCCGGCGCGTCGATGCAAAATGGCCACACGTAATTTCTGGATCGGTGTCGTCTCCAGATCGCATGTCGAGAGAGGCGTAAAGGGGGGCTTCATCCAGCTCAACCACGGCAAGAAGGCGCCGGTGCAACGCTTGCGTCAAGGGGATGGCGTGGTTATCTATTCGCCGCGCGTCGACTATCCAGACGGTGAGCCCTTGCAGAAGTTCACAGCCATCGGAACGGTTGTCTCGGGCGAAATCTACCAGGTGGAGATGAGCCCGGACTTCAAGCCGTATCGCGTCGATGTGAAGTTCCTCAAATGCCGGGAAGCACCCATTCAGCCGCTGATCGAGAAGCTTTCATTCATCAAGAGCAAGACGCACTGGGGGGCCGCATTCAGGTTTGGTCAGATCAAGGTCGCAGAGCAGGATTTCCTGGCTATCGCGCAAGCCATGGGGTGCAGTGAGCCGTTTCAGGGGAATCCGCTCTGACATTTCCTTCCCTCGTGGCGGTCTGCGGCAGTTCGTGAAGACAAGCGGTAGCTTCCCGGGCCTTGGTCGCATCGACAAGGTTCCGAGTTGTGCGCGACGAGAGAGAATCTGATGAGAGGCATGGAACCGAGAAAGCGTTGCTGGAGGAACAATGGGTAAAACGCGGCTGGAAGCGTTCAGTGACGGGGTCATCGCGATCATCATCACTATCATGGTGCTCGAGATGAAGGTGCCGCATGGGGAATCACCCGAGTCCTTGCTTCCGCTCCTACCGGTTTTCTTGAGCTATGTCCTGAGCTTCCTGTACGTAGGAATCTACTGGAACAATCACCATCACATGCTGCATGCCTGCGTAAAGGTTTCAGGTGCCGTGCTCTGGGCCAACCTTCATCTGCTTTTCTGGCTCTCCCTCTTTCCTTTTGTAACCGGTTGGATGGGTGAGAATCACTTTGCTCCAGTGCCGTCGGCCCTCTACGGTGCAGTCCTGCTGCTCGCGGCCATAGCCTACTGGGTCCTGCAACAGACGATCATCGCCACTGAAGGTGACAGTTCCATCCTCAAGGCTGCGATCGGGAGCGACTGGAAGGGCAAACTATCGCCGCTCCTCTACGTGGTCGCCATTGCGTCCACTTTGTGGGTGAAATGGGTGGCTCAGGTCATTTATGTGCTCGTCGCGCTGCTTTGGCTCATTCCAGACCGTCGTATCGAGCGCGCGTTCCAGCGTGAGGAAACCTAGCCTCTCGCCGATGCTGTTCATGCCGCTGGTGAAGGCACCCGGCATGGCGAGGTTCAGATTGAAGATTCGATATTGCCAACGAGGTGATTGGATGAAGCAACGCGTTCAAGCCAGACCGAGCTCATCTTTTTGGCGACCCGGAGGACATCCGTGATCTTGGAGTCCGCAGTGCTGAATGTGCGAACCGGTCAGGAGCGTACGTTCGAGGCCGCCTTCGGTGAAGCGAAGGCCATCGTCGCCTCGATGCCCGGCTTCATAGCGCTGGAACTGCAGCGCTGCATCGAAACTCCGAGCCGGTACCTGCTTCTCGTGCGATGGACTACTCTCGAGCATCATACGATCGGATTCCGGACGTCCGCCGAGTATCAACGGTGGAAGAGTCTCCTTCATCATTTCTACGATCCGTTTCCGACGGTCGAGCATTACGAGAAGGTCTACTCCGTGCCGGAATGATCGCGAACCGATGCCCGATCAGTCATGGAACCAAATCTCGTCACTACCTCAGAGCCCCTCTCCGTTCTGGAAGAGTTGAAGCAACGCGAACCGATTTTCCACAGACCGGAGCTCGGCACTGCTCGAAGCGATTTCGAGAATATGACCGATCCATGCTTCTGGGAGGTCGGAGCTTCCGGCCGGCGATACAGTCGCGAGTACGTCCTCGATATCGTGGAGAAGCGATATCAGAGCGCTGCCGGGGACGTGTGGGACACGAGAGATTTCCACTGTCTCGAGATTGCCACCGATAATTACCTCATTACGTACACACTGATTCAAGGAGCGCGAGTCACGCGCCGCTGCACCATTTGGCGGCGAACGGCCCAGAGCTGGAAGGTCTTGTATCACCAGGGTACGCTCGTCGAAGCCAGCTAGATCTCGCGTTGCCACGACGAACCAAACATTGAAGCTCGATCGGCAGGATCTCCACAAGATCGCTTCCGTCACGCTCAGCCACTACAACGAGAGCGCGGAGGCCTTCCGCGAAGGTACGCGTGCGCACGACGTCAGCCAGAACATCGACGCACTACTGCGTAATCTGGAAGGCGAGCCACCTTTCACGATCCTCGACTTCGGTTGCGGGCCGGGTCGCGACCTCAAGACGTTCTCGGAACTCGGGCACCTCGCGGTCGGGCTGGATGGCGCCGCGCGCTTCGTCGAAATGGCTCGCGCCGATACGGGCTGCGAGGTGTGGCAGCAGGATTTTCTGCAGCTCGACTTGCCCGACGGATACTTCGATGGCGTGTTCGCCAATGCCGCGCTGTTTCACATCCCGCGTCAGGAGTTGCCGCGAGTGCTGAGGGAGCTGCGCGACACGCTCAAAGCAGGCGGTGTTCTGTTCAGCTCGAACCCGCGCGGCGTCAACGAGGAAGGATGGAACCGAGGGCGCTACGGCGCATACCATGATCTTGAAGAATGGCGTCGCTGGATGTCGCAATCGGGGTTTGTCGAACTCGACCACTACTACCGTCCCGCGGGACTCCCGCGCGCGGAACAGCCATGGCTGGCGAGCGTTTGGCGCAAGCCCAAATCCTGAGGAGCATCGGCTGATATCGGATCGATAGACCCCAAAACGCCTCCCCGATAAGCGCAAGAACGCGCACTCGGAGGTAGCTTTACCGGGGGCGATACGACCTTCACCCAAGGGGCTGGACTCGGGCCTATAACTTTCGATCAGTTTAGCCTCGGATCAACGACTTATACCCTGCGTGCAGCAAACTAGCTCAGGAGGCGACGATGACCGCTCAACCGAACGACGTCGCGGGTGCTCGTGGACGTGCAGCGCAGTCAGCACAGAGAGTGGAGGCGAAGGGCCGAACGCAACAGGCGGGCGAGCGTGCTCGGCCAGTCGCGCTTGTTTCGAATCGAACGAGGGCGAGGGTTGCGACCGCTCGCCATGCAATCATCGATTCCTCGCCTCCTACCCCCCAGCCAGCGCGGCGCAACAGGCGGCCACAGACACCCGTTGGACGTGGCACTGCACTCCAGCATGAGCGCAAGGCCTCGCTCGGTGAGAAAGCGCCCAACATTAGGATGCTGCTGGTTACTCAGCCAGGATTGATCGCGGACGGTTTGGCCCGTTCGCTGGCCCAGATCGCAAAGGCTGCCCAGGTAACCGTTTCAGACGCCGCTGAAGACAGCGTAACGATTCCCTTGCCCACGCTGGTCGTACTGGACGTCGACGGCGCACTCAGTTCGCCAGCCGAACTCGTAGCTCGATTCGTCCGGCGCTTTCCGTCGACGCCCATCGTCGCGATGGGAAGTACATTGGACGAATCCCTAATGACCACGTCGATCCGGTCGGGCGCCAAAGCGTATCTGCCAAAAACCTACAGCGAATGGCAGGCGGTTGGCGTGCTGCGGGTTGTTCTCCAAGGCGCGGGCGACGGAACCGAGTCCACTGACGAGACGCTACACGAGAGCCCGTCGGTCGACGACCACTCGACACCCAGGAGGGATGGAAGGCCATACGGCCTCACGAAGGCAGAGATAGAGGTTTTGAGTCTCCTGTGCGAAGGGCTGACCAGTTTCGAGATCGCCAAGTTGAGAGGCGGCAAGGAAGGAACGATCAAGGCTCATCTGCACAACATCTATCCGAAGCTGGGAGTGCCGAACCGGTTGGGCGCCTCACGCATCGGCCAGCGGATTGACGAGGTGCAGCAGTGCCAGCTCGCGCGCGCTTCCGACCAGGCATCGGTCCGAGGATGGTTGCTGCCGCACATGAAGCTCGAGCACAAAAGAAAGGGCGAGTTGCTGTTCCACAAGGGCGACCCGGCGCGGACCCTGTATTTCATCCAACAGGGTCGCATTGCGTTACCGGAGATCGGCGTGGAGATGAGCGACGGCGAACTGTTCGGCGAAATCGGGATCTTCACACCCGCACATACACGCTCGTTCACCGCGCGCTGCGAAACCGACGCCAACCTGTTCTGCCTCGGTGCCGACGAGGCCACGCGGCTTTTCTTCGAGCATCCTCAGTTTGCCTATCATGTCATGCAATTGATGGCGCGGCGGCTGCAGGCCGACTCTACGAGAACGCGCTGACGTATGCACCGAGGGAAATCGCAGTCGGAGTGCTTCGCCCACCGGGCTGCGCGCAGGAGCGATCTGAGGCAAATCGTCGAGATATACAACGCGACGATCCCGACGCGCATGGTCACGGCGGACATAGAACCGGTAGCGGTCGAGAGTCGAGCGCGATGGTTCGCCGAGCATGCTCCGTCGTCGCGTCCGCTCTGGGTTACCGATGTCGATGGGCAGATTGCCGCCTGGCTGAGTTTCTCTTCATTCTATGGACGTCCGGCGTACGACAAGACCGTGGAACTGAGCGTCTATGTGCACGAGACATTTCGACGAAGAGGTCTGGGGACCTACCTTCTCACGCAGGCGGTTGCTCACGCCCCCACACTCGGGATCAGTACCCTGTTGGGATTCATCTTCGCCCACAACGAACCGAGCCTTGGTTTGTTTCGCGAGCACGGTTTCGCGCGCTGGGGCGAGCTGCCGAGAGTGGCCGAACTGGATGGCGTCGAACGCGATGTGGTGATAGTCGGTCGTCGAGTATCGAACACCTGATTCCCGCGATTGGCCTATTTCGCTAGGGCTGGCGTCACACGCCACACGGCATTCCCGACATCATCTGCGACGAGCAGCGCACCGCGCCGGTCGACGGCGACACCGACAGGACGGCCGAACGCATCACCGTTGGCATCGAGGAAGCCGGTAAGCACGTCCTCAGCCATCCCCGCAGGGCGCCCATCTGCGAAGGGGACGAAGAGCACTTTGTAGCCGCTTCGCGGATTGCGGTTCCACGAGCCATGCTGCCCCACGAACGCACCGCCGACGTAGCGCGCCGGCAGCAGCGCTGCGGCGTAGAAGACAAGTCCCAGCGATGCTGCATGGGAACCCAGCGCATAGTCCGGCACGATCGCTTTGGCCACCAGATCGGGCCGCTGAGGCTTCACCCGCTCGTCCAAATTCTGGCCGTAGTAACTGTACGGCCATCCGTAAAAGCCACCGTCTTTCACCGATGTCATGTAGTCGGGGACAAGGTCGCTGCCGATCTCGTCGCGCTCATTAACTGTGGTCCAGAGCTCGCCGGTCTGCGTTTGCCAGTCGAGTCCATTGGGATTGCGCAGACCAGAGGCGAACACGCGCGAGGAGCCCGTAGCCGGATCGACCTCCAAGATGGCGGCACGGTGCTCTTCGTTCGCTTCGCCGTTTTCTCCGACGTTGCTGTTCGAACCCACCGTCACATAGAGGCGTGAACCATCGCGGCTTGCAATGATGTTCTTGGTCCAGTGATGATTGATCGGGCCCGCGGGAAGGTCGACGACCTTGACGCCGGGTGTTGTGATCTGCGTTTCGCCATCCTTGTAAGGAAAGCGCAACACGGCATCCGTGTCCGCGACATACAGATCATGACCGACCAGCGTCATACCGAAGGGCGAGTTCAACCCTTGCACGAAGACCGTTCGCGTTTCCGCGACTCCGTCCCCGTCGACATCGCGCAGCAGGATGATGCGGTTGGGGCTCGGAACGCCTGCGCCAGCGCGTTTCATGACCTGCCTCATGATCCACCCGCGCAGGCCCTTGCCGTCCTCAGGCTTGGGGGGCGCGTTGGTCTCGGCTACGAGTACATCGCCGTTCGGAAGAACATAGAGCCAGCGCGGATGATCCAGGCCGCTCGCGTAGGCAGCTACCGACAGACCCGGCGCGGCGATCGGTTTTACTCCCGGCGGCCAACCCTTCGCGGGTGCGATGTTGACGGTGGGGATGAGTGTGGGATGCGGCGGAGGAAGGGTCGGGTGCGGTCCGATCCCGGCCGTTACCGGCAGCGTCGCTGTTTCGCCACAACTCGAGAGCGTCAGAACCACTAGCCCGAGCAGGGCAAGACCGATGGCATTGCGCATTGGCTGCTCCCTGGGAATGAAGGTCCGACCCCATCGCCGCTCGATGGTTCGCCGCGCCGCCTTCAACGCGAACTTGTCCTACATGGGATTACCTCTAATCCCACAAATTCTCTCATCAAGGTTCGAGGTAGCCGCACAGCGAGCGCTGGGCGGGTACCCGTACGTCAGTTGAGCAAGAGCACGATGCCGATGAGGTGAATGACACCGTACGAGGCGATGATGTCGGTCTCGATCGCCTTGGCGTTGTTCACCCGTCCGACTCGGCTCTAGACCCGGCGGTTTCAGAATTTTCTCGATGCATCCGCACGGGATACCTTGAACTGAGCGCGTCCCGCCGGGTCATTGCGGCGATCCGGACGGTTGCGTATGCTTGGCTGGCGATGGAAATCAGAGGTTCCAAGATGGATGAACGTCTGGAGCGCAACAAGAAAACCGTTACCGCATTCTACGAGCTGATGTTCAACGAATGCCGGCCGGCGGAGGCAATGGCGAAGTATGCGGGCGCCGTTTACATCCAGCACAATCCGCACGTGGCCGACGGCAAGGAAGCCTTCGTCGCGTACTTCGAGAAGATGGCCAGCGAGTATCCAGGCAAGCGCGTGCATTTCGAGAGAGTCTTCGCCGAGGGGAATTTCGTGATCTTGCATTGCCGCCAGGTGTGGCCAACCTACAAGGACAAGGATTGGGCCGGCATCGACATCTTCCGCCTCGACGACAACGGAAAGATCGTCGAGCATTGGGATGTCCTGCAGGTCGTACCGGACGCTTCCGCCAACGGCAACACAATGTTCTAGGGGATGCCTGCCGGTGAGCTGGATCTACCTTATTCTTGCGGGGCTTTGCGAGATTGCCTGGCCAGTCGGCCTGAAACTCGCCCAAGGCGTCGAGCAGCGAGTGTTTGGAATCGTGCTGGCGGTTGTCGGCATGGCCCTGAGCGGATTTCTGTTGTGGGTGGCGCAGAAGGAGATCGCATTGGGCACCGCGTACGCCGTGTGGACCGGGATCGGTGCCGCGGGAACGTTCCTCGTCGGGATATGGTTCTTCGGCGATGCGACGACCCTGGGCCGCTACCTTGGCGTTGTGCTCATCATCTCGGGTGTTGTGGTACTAAAGCTCGTCCACTAGCGATCTCGTATACCAACCGAAGCGATTACCCTTGGGAATATAGGTCCATGAAGATTTCCCGCGCACATACCCAGATCGTCCGACTTCCTTCCGACGAGCCGCTCGCAGGTGGTCCCGCCTTCGGTGGGCCCTATCGCGAGTTCATCACGCTGCAGCTCGAAACCGACGCGGGGATCGCGGGCGTCGGCATCACTTTTTTCGGGGCGGCGCTCACTGCGACGTTGAAGCATGCGGTCGAACAGCTGGCGGCGCTTGCCGTCGGCGAGAACCCGCTGCGCATCGAGGCAATCGGACAGAAGCTGCGCGAAGCGGCTGCCGGATCCGCGGGACCGGGGGGCATCTTCACGCTCGCGTTCTCCGCCGTCGACATGGCGTTGTGGGACATCAAGGGCAAGGCTCTGAACCAATCGCTCGCGACGCTCCTGGGCGGATTGCGTGAGCGCGTGCCAACCTACGCAAGCGGGGCGCTCATGCGCACGTATCCGCTGGAGCACCTCGTGGAAGCAGCCCCGCTGCTGGTGGAGAGGGGCTTCCGGCAGATGAAGATGCAGCTTGCTCTGCCGGGCGAAACGACGCCTGCGATCGAAGTCGACCGCGCGCGCAGAGTCCGCGAAGCCATCGGCCCGGACATCGATCTCATGTGCGACATCAACCAGCGCTGGAACGTCCACCAGGCCATCGACATCGGGAGCCGACTCGAGGATGTCCACTTTTACTGGCTGGAGGACGTGACGACGCACGATGACTTTGCGGGGCTGGCCAGAGTCGCTGATGCGCTCATTACCCCGGTCGCCGGCGGCGAGTACGTGTATGGGATCTCTCCGTTCCGTCACATGTTGGAGGCGCGGTCGGTAGACATCGTCATGATCGATCTGCTCCGGGTCGGCGGGATCGCCAACTGGCTCAAGGTTGCCGGTATGGCGGAAGCCTTCAATCTGCCCGTGGTCAGCCATTTGCTGCCCGAGATTCATGTGCATCTTGTCTCTGCCGTGCCGAATGGCCTCACCGTCGAGTACATGCCATGGTCGCTGAAGCTGTTCGAGGACCCACCCGTTGCCGTCGAAGGCCAGCTGTCCGTTCCGACCAAGCCGGGGCTCGGGCTTACATTCGATCGCGATTTCATCAAGCGCCATGCGGCTGGATGAGCGATAGATGACTTCCGAGCCCTCGACAGGTTTTCTGGGTTTCGACGAGAACGAAGCGCGCCGGGTCGAGGCGCTCTATCAAACGCCGGACGTTGTCGCACAGCGCGAGCGCGTGCTTGATGTGCTGGCGTTACGGGCCGGCGAGCAAGTAGTCGATCTCGGCTGCGGACCGGGTCTACTCGCGCTGCAGATGGCGGAGCGGGTCGGGTCGAGAGGCGCGGTTCGGTGCATCGACGCCTCCGAGAGCATGGTGGCGATTGCGCGGCGTCGCTGCACTAACGTGAAGTGGGTGGAGCCGCAGGTAGGCGACGTTGCGGCACTGCCCTATTCGGGTCACAGCTTCGACGCCGGCGTCTGTACGCAGGTCTATGAGTACGTGCCCGACATCGATCGCGCTTTGGCGGAGCTGTATCGAGTGCTCAAACCCGGCGGGCGCGCCGTGATCATCGATACCGATTGGGAGTCGAGCGTGTGGCACTCGAGCGACTCGGCGCGGATGCGACGCGTGATCGAGGCTTGGGATCGGCATTGTCCGCACCCGCAGCTTCCTCGCACGCTCGGGCGGCGAATGCGCGCTGCGGGCTTCGAGAATCCGCGTCTAGAGGTGATCGTCCTACTCAACGATCGTTACGACCCTGACACGTACAGCTTCGGCATCATCCCGCTGCTGGCCGCGTACGGGAAGAAGCAGGGCCTCGTGTCGCGCGAGGAAGCTGACGCGTGGGTCGCCGATTTGCAGGAGCTGGGCCGGCGCGACGAGTACTTCTTCAGTCTCAACCGTTACCTGTTCTCTGCCACCAAGCCGGCGAGTTGATTTACGCCGCCGGCCTGTCCTTGAGCGGATATTGAAACCGCAGGCCGGGCCAGATCTCGTCGATTGCGCAGACCTTGTTGTCGATTAACCCTGTCGCGAGGCCCGCGGCGCGTACCGCGTTTTCGTCGATCTGTGGCGACGCCGGAGGACTTCTTCGGCCACGCGACCCATGACATCCCTGCGGAATCGAGCTTTGAAGCGAGTCCCGCGAAACGAGACTCGAGTTCCTTGCGAGCGGTCGAGATGTACAGCATGAGCGGCATTCGAGGGCTGGTGCGGGTGAGGATCTGAGCGCCCGACGGTAGTGGCGTCAGCTGGCGGGCGCAATTGTCGGATGCGCCGACGAGGACAATTCTTCCGCCCTCCTTCAGCTTCTTCGGGAGCGGCGTGCCCGAGTAGCCAGCCACTTCTCGTGACCTCAGGGCTCGAAGCCGACTTCCACTGCGCCGACCCCTTCCACGGTGAATCGGTAAGTCTCTCCGGCCGAGGGGAAGCGCGTGGTCACGAGACTGCCCGTCGACACGATTTCTCCGGCATTCAGCGTCTGGCCTTGTCCGCTCAGATGGTTCGCCAGCCAGCGCAGCGGTTCGAAGGGATGACCGAGCACGTCGCGTCCATAGCCTTGATCGATGACTTCGCCGTTGCGCTCGACCGTTCCACGGACCGCAGCGAGGTCGGGCCAGGAAGTCCGATACTGACCCTGTACGATGCCTTCATTCCAGGCGTTGTCCGCTACCAGGGAAAGCAGATCGAGCGGGTAAGCAGAGTTGCGGTCGTCGATGACTTCGAAGGCAGGGCAGACGGCGCTCACTGCCGCCGCGACTTCGTGCATCTCATACGGGGTGTCCCGTGGCTGGAGCGAGCGACCGAGTCGTACGCAGATCTCGAACTCGATGCCGAGATGCACGAGCTCGCCTAGCTTGAGTTGAACGCCGCTGGGCTGAAGACGGTTTTCCAGGACGACTCCAACGACGGGGTGATCGATACTGCACAACTTCTGCATGCGAGCGGACGTCAGCCCGATCTTGTAGCCGACACGGGGACCGCGCGTCGACAGCATACGCTCGACGTATGCGGCCTGGATAGCGTAGGCGCCCCCTAGATCCATCGCACCCCAATCGCGCGCAAAGGGCGTGATATCGCGTTTTTGCGCGTGATCGCGGATCAGCGTGGATGCCGCTTTCTCCAGATCGATGTTCATTCTTGATTCATGAACGAGTGCGGCGCCGTCGTTGAGCTCGCCTGCGATTGCGTGACATGATACCGCCTTTGCCAATCGCTGCCCGCCGGGATACGACATCGCCTTCAAAGGAGGTCAATTGGCTGCAAAGGCACTGACTACGAATCGCAAAAAGGAGATGCTAGCCCGCATCGAAAAGTTCATCGCCCCCTACCGCGTCACCCGCGGTAGGGGCTTCCGGCTGAAAGACTTCGATCCTGCCGATACGCAAGACATCCAGTCCGAGCAGAAGCCGGAGGCAAAGGCGTTGCTCGAACTGGGCGTTCAGTGGCTGGCCCACGAGCAGGACCGGCTTTACGCTCAAGATCGGTGGGCCCTGCTGCTGGTGTTTCAGGCGATGGACGCCGCAGGCAAAGATGGGACCATCAAGCACGTAATGTCCGGCGTCAACCCTCAAGGCTGCCAGGTCTATTCGTTCAAGCAACCTTCGTTGGAAGAACTCGACCACGACTATCTGTGGCGCTACATGAAGTGCATGCCCGAGAAGGGCCGGATCGGCATCTTCAACCGGTCCTACTATGAGGAAGTGCTGGTAGTGCGCGTGCACCAAGAGCTCCTCCTGCGCCAGAAGCTTGCGCCCCGTCTGATTACCAAGCGCATCTGGCACGAACGGCTGGAGGATATCGCCGCGTTCGAGCGTTATCTCACGCGCAATGGCGTGGTGATCCTGAAGTTCTTTCTCAACGTCTCGCGCAAGGAGCAAAAGCGGCGCTTCCTGGAGCGCCTCGACTCGCCCGACAAGAACTGGAAGTTTTCTCCGGCCGACGCGGTGGAGCGCCAGTACTGGAATGACTACACGCAGACGTATGAGGCAGCGATTCGTGGCACTGCAGCCAAGGACGCTCCCTGGTACGTGGTGCCCGCAAACAACAAATGGTTTACCCGCGTCGTGGTTGCAGCGGCGATTGTCCAGGCACTGGAAAACCTGGATCTGGCCTATCCAAAGGTCGACGCGGCGAAGCGCAAAGAGCTCGCGGCCACGCGCGAAATGCTGATGAAGGAGAAGAAGTAGCGAAGCACGCTGGTGCACGCTATGCCTTGCGCGCGATCGGCACTCTCCGAGCAACGACAATTGCAGACAACTCCGGTGCGGGGTCGCCGGCTGCCATCTACCGCGACATCGCAACGAATGGAGAAGGCCAGCGGTCCCGGCAATGGCGCATACTTCGTGTTCGACGTGTGCCCCGACCAGAGTTGTTGACGTCGAGCTCACACGACATCGAGCGCGCTCGTCCGCTGGTCCTGGCCGGCGGGAGGCAAAAGCAGAGCTTCGGCCTGAACCCGTTCCGCGCTGAGCTCGGGGCGGTGGCGAAGCGCATGACTGGGAGCTATCGGCTATGAAGAAACCAGACGACCACGTAGTGCCGGTCGATATGCACGCGCTGCCGGACCTGCTCCGATGATCGCGCTGTCAAGGCGGATCGAACGCAGTCTGGGCTGGATTGTCCTGACGATTCTGCTCATCGGTTGCCTGCTCGTACTGTGGCCATTCGTGTCCTCTCTCCTTTGGGCTGCAGTCCTCTGCTTCTCGACCTGGCCCATCTATCACCGTCTCCTCCGGCTGCTGCGAGGACGGCGCACCTTGGCTGCGACTGTGATGACGTTCGCAATGATCGTGGTGGTTTTGCTGCCGTTCGGGATCATCGGCACGACGCTTGCGGACAGCGTGAAGCAGCTCACCGCGGCGGCACGCCATGCGATCGAGGTCGGGCCTCCACCACCGCCCGCGTGGCTCGCGAAAGTACCGATCTTCGGCCAATCGGCGACGACATACTGGGAGGGGTTGACTGCCGACAGCGCCAAGCTGTCCCAAGAGGCCCGACGCCTTATCGAGCCCGTCAGCGCGTGGATGCTGCGCATCGCGTTAGCGCTGGGTCGGGGACTGCTGGAGCTGGCGTTGAGCATCTTCGTCGCCTTCTTCCTGTTCCGCGACGGGTTGTCCGCGGCGCAGCGATTGATCACGGGTGTAGAGCGGATTGGCGGCGCGCGCGGGAGGCACCTGTTGACGGTAGCGGGCAATACGGTGCGCGGCGTCGTCTATGGCATTCTGGGTACCGC
>Ga0335076_10002268_pt1 | contig 19052 bp, 17 predicted proteins | sample Lox_Sample_25_FD_206717 | JGI IMG/M metagenome (GOLD analysis project Ga0335076, IMG submission 206717) | Soil microbial communities from Loxahatchee National Wildlife Refuge, Florida, United States - Lox_Sample_2.5 | ecosystem: Environmental > Terrestrial > Soil > Wetlands | place: USA...
AAGCAAAGATCACACCTGCACGACGACTACCGCTGACACGGCTCACTCCGTCAACTTGAGTTGGGGCGCCAGCACAACATCAGGCGTCACCTACAACCTGTACCGGAGCGAAACCAGTGGTACCAGTTACGCTTTGGTCGCATCGGCTCTAACAGCATTGACATATACAGACACGACCGTCGCGAGCGGAACGACCTATTACTACGTAGTTACAGCATTTGATAACGGGACGGAAAGTACTTACTCGAACGAGGCGACTGCGGCGGTCCCATGACAGCTCAGTGTGCGACATTTATGGGAGATATGATTCTGGGGCGCTCTGATGATGCGCCGCGGGCGATCGCACAAGGACAGCTAATGGCGTACGAAAGTTTAGATTGGAAACTGCGCCGGGTTGCAGATTTGTTAATGCAAGGCGCCGACAACAAAACAATTGCGAAGGAAGTGGGCTCGCCGGTACGAACAGTGAAGATGCGGATACAAAGATTGTGCGGAATATTCGGCATTGCCGGCGGAAGAGTAAACCGTGTGCGTCTGACGAAAGTGTTGCTGGCCGCCTCGGGTCACATTCCCGCGCCACAGACAGTGGACCACGGACTTAGTGCAAAAGAGGCCGCAATCGTAGCATGGGTGTGCGAAGGGCTTACGAATGCGGAGGTCGCCGCGCTCACGCATACTACGCGGAACGGCGTGGGAAAGTATCTTCAGTCGATCTACGACAAGGTTGGAATGTTTTCCAGGTTAGAACTTGCCATCTGGTATGAACATTATCAGGGTTCGCTGATTAATGGAAAACTGTTTAGAGAGTGAGCTTACGCTCGCGCAAAGGAAATAAAGGCTGCTTCCACTTCGTGTGGATGTAAGTTGTTCTGCACAGCTAGCATGCGATGAGTGAATGTTTAACCGCGAGATCGACAACTGTCTTTGCGATCATCAATGATGCGGTTGCAGCCGGCGAAGGGACATTGAGAACGTGAAGCATGTTACGCGAAGGGACCAATTGGAAGTCATCCACGAGCGTTCCGTCCGCTTTCAGAGCTTGAGCGCGTACGCCAGCCCCGCCGGGAACAAGATCGGCGGAGCGGACTTCGGGCACCAGTGTTTGCAGCGCGCGCACAAATTCCTTCTTCGAGAACGAACGCTGATATTCACTCAGGCCGTAACGCCAATTCCTGGCACTCATACGCCAGAACCCCGGGAAGGCGAGCGATGAGGACAAGTCGCGAAAACTAAAATCCATGCGAGTGTAACCTTCGCGGCGAAGTGCGAGCACCGCATTGGGCCCCGCATCGACCGTTCCAGTTACGCGCCGCGTGAAATGCACACCCAGAAACGGAAATCGTGGATCGGGAACCGGATAGATGAGTGATCGCACCAGAGAGGCGCGTTCAGGAATAAGGTCATAATATTCGCCGCGGAAGGGCACGATCATCACTCCCGGATCATCTCCCGCCATATGCGCGATGCGATCGCTATGCAGCCCTGCGCAGTTGATGACCGCGGAGGCGGAAAATGCGCCACGAGGCGTTTCAACGACGACCTTATTCGAGCGCCGATTAATTGCCGAGACGCGAGCCCCGGTGAGAACTGTGCTTCCGCTCCTGGCAATCAACTCCGCGTACTTTTGCGTCACCTGCGCAAAATTCGTGATTCCGGTAGAGGGCACGAACAGTGCTTTGAGCCCGGTTGCGTGCGGCTCGATTTCGCGCAGCCCTTCAGGTCCAATCTCGCGCACGCCGACAAGCCCGTTGGTTTCAGCACGCCGTCGGAGTTCGTCAAGGCGCGGCAGTTCCTCTGGATTAATCGCAACGATCACTTTGCCGCAGACCTCATGTGGAAGACTGTGCTGGCGGCAGAATTCCACCATGGCGCGCGCTCCGGCCACGCACAGCCGCGCCTTCAGCGACCCTGGCTTGTAATAAATGCCGGAGTGGATCACCCCGCTGTTATGCCCGGTCTGGTGCTGTGCAACCTGATCTTCCTTTTCAAGGACGAGAACGCGAAGGGCAGGGAGTCGTTGGCAGGTTTCAAGCGCAACAGCCAAGCCGACAATACCACCGCCGATCACGATCAGGTTGTAATGGGAGTCGGTCATTCAAGGCTGTGCCGGATCCAGGTAAAGGTTCTCAACGTGTATTAACGTATCAGACCTCGGAGCGATTGGGGCACGTCATACTCTTGCCAGAACTACTTCCAGCTTGAGCTGAGGAGCTAATGCGCCGAGAACCGTCTCGGTGACCGCTCGCTGGCTGATCTTAGCTCGCTGGACCTCGACAAGCGTCACTGCGGCAATCGAAGAGTAAGGTTGGCCGGCAAGAATCAGTTGCACAAGCGCTGTTTGTAGCGGTGAGAGGCTGGGATTGAAGGCGACATTCTCGATGTAGCAACCTTGAAAAATCCGTCCCGCAGTCGTACGGATGGCGACGCCGGCCGGCGACTTGCTGTATGGCGCATAGGACCTGCAGGCCGCGTTCAGGGCTGCCGCACTCAGCACATCAGAAGCTTTTCCGGTGAATACAAGATTTGTTTTCCGGATAGGCAGAGCGCCCTGCGTTGCTCCCAGGGCCGTTGGTCCGAAAGCCATCGGCAAAATCGAAGCCAGCTTAACCGGCGGGCGATTCGGGATCAAGACCCGGATCTCTCCAGCAGGCGATATTTCTTCCATGAACTGCCGGCAGTGTCCGCAGGGTGCCCCACCTACCACCGCAAGCGTGGTGACGGACTCTTCGGAGTTCATGTAGGCGTTTGATAGCGCCGCTTGTTCGGCGTGTACAGCGAATCCCAGACATTGGCCCGGGATCTCGACATTCGCTCCCAGATACAGACTGCCGCTAGCGCCGCGCACGACAACGCCTACGAAGAAGTTCGAAATCGGCGCACGCGAATAGCTTTGTGCCAGCGGCAACAGGCGCAACATCACGTCATCGACACTGGCTTTTTCGCTTTTCGCAACGGCATCGACTAGGTCAGCGGGAATCCGGCCGCTGAACTCGGGATCTTCGACGGTTTGGCTTAGAAGAGTGCGAGAGCGCTCGGAGAATTTCGACAGCGGCGGCCCGAGGGCCTCAGCCGTTGCACGTTGATCGAACAGCGAAGAATTCATAAAGCTCAACCCCAGGGCTGATGCACCCAAACGAGTCAGAGCCGCGCGGCGGCTGATGCCGTTGTCTGCAGACCGAGAGTGCATTATTCCTCCAAATATAAGAGAAGTCGCGAACGAGTATAACTGCACTCGACTGGCCCTCACCTGAACTGCGCAAAAACTACGCTAATCTCGAATACCCGCTGAAATGGCTGCACGCCGGGGGCGGACTGCTCCATTGCGGAGTATTGAGCCCTGAAATCCCGTTGCCGCGCCTGTGAAGACATCCGCTGCAATATAATCCCGTTAATGGTTCGCGATGGCTACTATTATGGCGGCTTGTTACTTGCGGCCGCGGTGCTCGTTGCATGGCTGACGAACCCCGCGTGGGCGGCGATTCCGGTTCTTTTGGCCGTCTTTTTCCTTTGGTTTTTTCGTGACCCCGAGCGTGCGATTCCGTCCGAAGCCGGCGCGGTGGTCTCTCCCGCCGACGGCAAAGTCACTGACGTCTCCGATGTGAAACTCGAGGGCAAAACCTGGAAACGGATCAGTATTTTTCTGAACGTTTTTAACGTTCACGTGAACCGCTCGCCGATCTCCGGCGTGATTCGCTCGGTGCGCTACCAGGAAGGCAAATATCTGAATGCGATGAACCCAGCCTGTTCTGAATGCAACGAGCAGAACACGGTCATAGTTGAAGGAGACGGCCACCGAGTTGTGTTTAAACAGATTGCCGGTCTTTTGGCACGGCGAATCGTGTTCACGAAGAAAGTGGGGGACAGACTCGAGCGTGGAGAGCGCGTCGGCCTGATCAAGTTTGGTTCACGTACCGATGTATTTCTCGCGCCCGATGCGGAAATTTCGGCTCGAGTGGGCGACCATGTGAAAGGAGGCTCCAGCGTTTTGGGTTACTTGAAAGCTGACGAACGGGAACTTGCCGGAGCCGCCGCGCGCGAAGAGAAGGAAAAAACACGGTAGTTGAGATAGATTAACCTCGACGAATGCACGAGTTGCAACAACATCCGATGCGAAGACAAGAGGACCAGCGCCCGCGCCGGTTCCGCAAAGGTATGTACATTCTGCCTTCGCTCTTCACCGCCGCCAACGTGCTACTCGGCTATTACGCAATTCTGCAGGTGATTCACGGAGCGGTCGCGTATGCAATCGCGCATGCTACGCAAAATCCTGTTGTTGATGCAGGTCACTTCGATAATGCCGCAAAGGCGATTGGTTTCGCTGTCCTGTTTGACGGACTCGACGGCCGCATTGCGCGTTTAACGAATACGACCAGCGATTTCGGCCGTGAGCTCGATTCTCTTGCCGACGTGATCACGTTCGGGATTGCTCCAGCGTTGTTGGCATGGGCTTGGGGATTTCATCAGGTGTCGGCGGAAATATCGCGTCCGGACATGGCAACGTTGCTGCCGCGCTTGGGCGCGATTGCCAGCTTCTTGTTTTTGATCGCCGGCGCAAGCCGCCTTGCCCGCTTCAACATTTCCGCGAATCCGCAACCCTCAAATCCTGGGCGCCCGGGCCGAAAGTATTTTGTGGGCATGCCCATTCCGGCGGGCGCTGGTGTAGTTGCCGCGGTCGTACATTTTTCAAAGGGCGATCCGCTGCTCTGGTGGGGTTCCGCCCTTACGTGGTTGATAGTGGTAGTGCTCGCGGCCTATCTTATGGTGAGCACGTGGCGGTTTTATAGTTTCAAAGATATCGATTTGCGCGCCCGTCAGCCGTTTCGGCTCATCGTTATCTTTGGACTGTTGCTGGCAGGAATTTTGCTGTTTTCCGGGCCAGTCTTATTCGTAATCGCCTTGACCTATATGTTCTCCGGAATTTTCTGGCGCTTGCATTGGACTTTTCGCCGCAAGAGCAACCCTCCGCCGCCACCCTATACGCAGGCATCTCAGGTTTCATGAATTCGAATGTCAAATCCGCGGGCGTTGCACACGCCGACGCAGCAGCTGGTTTTTACCGGGTCGCAATCGTCGGTGCGGGATCGCTGAAGGGCAAAGAGGTCGCCGAAGTCCTCGAGCAGCGTAATTTCCCATCTTCCGAAATCAAATTGCTTGATGACGACGAAGCCTTGGGTCAACTGGAAGCACTGAAAGATGAAGTCACCTTCATTCAGAGCATCCGCTCCGAGCAATTCGACCATGTTGATTTCACCTTCTTCGCCTCTGATGCGGAATGCACGCGCAAAAACTGGAAGCAAGTGATGACTGCGGGCAGCGCGATTGTCGATCTTTCGTATGCGCTCGAAGATGAGGCTGGCGCCACAGTTCGAGCGCCCTGGATTGAGCGTCAATTGAGTCGGACCATCACACCGGAACTCCAACCGGCCCCAGTCGTAACCGCTCATCCTATTTCAGTCGTTCTCGCTCTCCTGCTGCTTCGAATTAACACGGTGGCACCGCTCAGACGCGCAGTTGCAACGGTCTTCGAGCCCGCCTCAGAACACGGGCAAAAGGGAATGGACGAGCTTCACGAGCAAACGGTCAATCTACTTTCGTTTCAGCAGCTCCCGAAAAATATTTTCGATGTGCAGGTAGCGTTCAACTTGGTTGCACGCTATGGAGAGAACTCGCCGAGCAAGCTGTCATCAGTGAGCGAACGCATTGTAAAGCATTTCCGCGCGATCACAGAGGGGCAAGTGCCGGTTCCTTCCATGCAGATTCTGCAAGCGCCAATCTTCCACGGCCACGCAGTTTCGCTGAACGTGCAGTTCGATGGCGTGGCCGATCTCGCGCAGATTTCGCACGCACTCGTCGGAGAGCACGTTTCATTGATCGGGACAACCGAGGAAGCGCCGAGCAACGTGAATGCCGCCGGACAAAGCGATATGCTCGTTTCCGTGACGCCCGACGCTGCAGACACAAACAGCATCTGGATCTGGGCCACTTCCGACAATCTTCGCGTTGCTGCAGCCACAGCCGTTGAAGCCGCGGAGAGCATGGCGGCGACGAGGCCGAAGGGTAAGATTCAGTGATCCGCACCGCGTGGCTGCTGACATTGCTATGCGCATTCAGCACTGGATGTGGCTACCACACTGCGGGCCACGCTAATCTACTCCCTTCTGATCTGCGCGTGCTGGCGGTTCCCACATTCGTGAATGAAACTCAAACCTACAAAATTGAGCAGATGCTGACCGCGGCCGTCGTTCAGGAATTCACTACCCGCACCAACTATCATGTGATCCCCGATCCAAAATCTGCGGATGCGACCCTGCGAGGCACGGTTCTTGGTGCTACCACCACCCCCCTTACTTACGATACGACGACCGGCCGGGCATCCACGGTCCTCGTGGTCGTCAGCATGAGCGTGACGCTCACGGACGCGAAGGGCAGAGTGCTTTATCAGAATCCGGCATACGTTTTTCGCGAGCAATACCAGGTTTCGCAGGAGTTGAGCACATTCTTCGAAGAAGACTCGCCGGCGTTTAAGCGCCTTTCTGGTGAATTTGCACGCACATTGGTTTCGAATATCCTGGAGACGTTCTAGTGCGCGCTTTCGCCCAAGCCGAGCGCTTCGTCTCCGAAGTCGAAGGCCGCAAACTGCGTCCGGCTTATGTTTTCGTTGGCGATGAAGATTTCTTCCGCAAGAAATGCCGCGATGCGATTTTGCAGCATCTCGTGCCAGATGATTTGCGCGAGTTCAGCTTGTTCGAATTTGATTTATCCGAAACCGATCTCGCCGAAATCCTTGATCGCGCGCGCACGCCATCGTTAATGGCGCCGTTTCAGGTTTTCTTTGTTCGCGGAGTGAAAACCTTGTTTGGTCGCGGATCGAACGAGGGCAAACTCGACGCCATAGAGCAATACCTAAAAGACCCCAACCCCAATGCCGTGCTGATCTTCATCGCCGACCACATCAGCATTCCCGCCGACGCGCGCCGTATCGATCTCACCGACAAGGAACGCTATGAGCGTATCCGCGAAACACTGGGCCAGTACTGCGCGATCGTCGAACTTGGCCGAGTCGAGGAAAGCGATGCCGTCCGATGGATTCAGGAATACTGCGGCATTCGTGAAGTCAAAATCGATGCCGACGCCGCTCGCGAACTGGTCGATTCGCTCGGCGGCGACATGATGATGATTTCGAATGAACTCGAGAAGCTCATCCTTTACGTCGGCGAGAAGAAACGCATCGCCCTGGGAGATGTTGAGACGATGGTCCTTGCCGCGAAACAGCGTTCGCTTTATGAACTGACGGATGCGATTTCTTCTCGCGACCGCACCCGCGCGCTTGAAATCCTGGACGCCATTCTTTCGAGCGGCGACGGCGAAGAGGCTTCGATCGGCCATCTCTATATGCTGGCCAAAACTTTTCGCCAGATGCTGGTAATTCTCGAGCGGAACGTCCGCGATCAACGCATGCTGTGGGCTGCACTTTGGCAAGGGTTTCGCGTGCCGCCATTCGCTGCAGATGACGTAATTCGCCAGGCGCGGCGTTATAAATCAAAACGCGAACTCACGCGGGCCATTCGTTTGGTCGCCAGAGCCGATCTTGCGCTTCGCTCCAATCCGCCCAGCAAGCGTCTGGTGCTTGAAAAGTTAATTCTCGAGTTGACTGCCGAACCCAAGCCGGAACCGGAGTGGATGCAGGAAGAGCTGGGGGTTTAACTTGTCCGGATCGTGTCCTGTCGATGGTCCCCCAGTTGAAAAACTTACCTTTACCGCTTACTCTACGGGAGCAGGAGGTTTGAAGCCCGTCCGCGTCCTTCCCCGCGCGTCAGGGTTGCTGGTTCAAGCACAAGGAGATCGGCAATGGAAAATAAGCCGGCGACGCAGAACATCCAAGACACTTTTCTGAATTCGGCGCGCAAAGAGCGCAGCAACATCACCATTTACCTGATGAGCGGGGTAAAGTTAACGGGCCGCATTCGCTCGTTCGACAAATACTCGGTTGTGCTCGAAACCAACAATCAGGAGCAGCTGATTTTCAAGCACGCTATTTCGACAGTTGCTGTCGGCAAGGGCCACGGATTGGTGGAGAGACCGAGGGTTATACCTGCGGCCACCACCAACGATGCTGAGCAAGCTCCCGCCGCATCTGGCACCGAAGGATAAGCTGTTTGAGCTTGCGCAGTACTGAAACAAAATTCTCGCGCCTGTCCGCCCGTTCCGCGAATCGAGAGCTCCCGCCAGGAATGCGGAAAGAGCGCGCATTTCTGGTTGGACTCGATTATCGCAGCCGTAAGCGTTCGGCTGGCCAAATTACCGCGGGCGCGCAAGCCGCGCGCGATGCCGCCGCCAGCTCACCCAGGCCGGATTCTGAACCGCAATTCACTGCCGAGGAATCACTGGGCGAACTGCGTGACCTAGCGCTCAGCGCAGGCGCGGAGATTGCGGGCGAAATCCTGCAGCGCCGCGACCGCCCCGATCCGGCAACTCTGATTGGCCGCGGCAAACTGGAAGAAATCGCCGGCGCGGCGGCTTCAGTTTCCGCCGATCTTCTTCTCTTCGACCACGATCTGACCGCCTCTCAGCAGCGCAATATCGAAGACGTGGTGCACGCGCGGGTGATCGACCGCACCCAGCTCATCCTCGATATTTTCGCAACCCACGCCCGCACGCGTGAAGGCCAGCTGCAAATCGAACTGGCGCAACTTGAATATTTGCTGCCACGTCTGACGGGACGAGGCGCGCAAATGTCCCAGCTTGGCGGCGGAATCGGGACCCGTGGTCCGGGCGAAACTCAGTTGGAAACTGACCGAAGGAAAATTTTCCGGCGTATTCGCCACGTTCAGCAGCAACTGGAAAACGTGCGGCGAATTCGTGCGCAACAAAGGCAACGGCGCGAGTCGGTGCCAGTGGCAACCGTCGCGCTGGTCGGATATACGAATGCCGGAAAATCGACCCTGTTTAATGCTCTGACGAACGCAACCGTGCTCGAATCGTCGCGCATGTTCGCAACCCTCGATCCGACGCTACGCTCGGTTACGCTTCCGTCAAAACGGAAAATACTTTTGTCGGATACTGTCGGCTTCATCCGTAACCTGCCGCACACGCTGGTTTCTTCGTTCCGCGCGACGCTCGAAGAAGTGCAGCGAGCAGCGCTGATTCTGCATGTATCCGATGCCAGCAGTCCACTTTCCGCCGAGCAGGACGTACAAGTCGACCGCGTGCTCAAGGAACTTGGAGCGGTAGAAAAACCCGCCCTACACGTCAAGAACAAAATCGATCTCCTCCCGCCAAAGCAGCGCGACAGCTTGCGCGATGATCAGCGCACGGTGCATGTTTCCGCCGCGAAGGGAGTCGGCCTGACTACGCTCCTCGACCGCATCGATCAAATGCTCTCTGAAGATGCCCTTAGCCGCGTGCATCTGCGCGTGCCGCAAAAAGAGGGCAAGGCGCTGGCCATGCTTGAGGCTCGCTCGCGCATCTATTCACGGCAATATAAAGATGGTGCGGTCGAACTCGAAGCGGAACTTCCGGAGTCGCTGGCGAGAAGAGTGAAGGAATGGGTGGTTCCTTAAGCTTCGCTGCAGCAATGCAGGTTAATCGCCGTTCCCATAGGCCGGAATTCCTTGCTGAGCCATGTAGAGCAGCCGCTGTGCGCGGTCAGCCCAATCGCTCTGCGCGGCTTGTGCAATAGTGCGTTGCGCAAACTCGATCGCTTTTGCTTTGGCCTCATCCGACTTTTTCGCGTTGTCCTCCGTTTTGTAAATCTCAATCAGGGCCGACCAGCGATACGCGGCATTATACAGAGCCTCAGCAGCCGCCGGCGATTGCGGATATTGCTTGGCATAATTCTCGTAAATTTCCGCTTCTTTCTGCGGACACTTTGATTGTCCCTGCCAGTCGCCGCAAAGTTTGTTGTCGATCAAATGAAACGCAGCCAGGTAGGCCCACTTCGTGTTGGGAAATTTTTTCATTACTTTTTTGAAATATTCTTCGTTCATTCCCTGGCGCATATAGGGCTCCTGCTCCTTCGCCGAAGGCAAGGACATGACATCTGCTTTTTCAATTTGCCAGCGAATGTCAGCCGAACGATACATTCCTTCGCCGGCCAGCGGCGACTGGGGAAAAATCTCCGCCACCTCTGCGTACAACCGCATCGCATCCTGCGCGGCATCGCGCCTGCCGTTGCGCCGGGTTGCCTGATCTTCCGAATCAACCGCCTCGCCGAACAGGATTTTGTCTCCATCCGGAGTGGTCGCCCGTATGAGTCCCTCATTTCGCATCCAGCCGGTGACGACTCGTTCTTCGGTAAGGGCCGCTTCCACTTTCACCCAATCGCTACCACTGCTTTCAAGAAACACGACTTCGCGGCCGCGGTCCACATCGGCGAGCTTCGCCGAAGAAGTATCGGGATCGACGTACATGGGAGCGACACGAATTGTCGTTCCGCGGACGATATCGGCTGCGGCGAGCGCAGCGCAGAGAAAAATGAATAACAAAATTGCAGTGCAATACCGAAACATGCCTGATTACCTCATGATTTAAGCCGGTGATTTAAGCCGCCGGAGCAAGTCGGGATCAACATTGCCTCCGCTAATAACGGCGACTGTATGGTTGGATGCGGGCAACAGCTCGGGATGGAATACCCATGCCGCGGTTGCAACCGCTCCACTCGGCTCGGAGACGGTCTTGGGATTGTTCGCGAGAATTCGGACCGTATCCAGAATCTCATTCTCGGCCACAGTGACAACGTCATCCACATATTTACGAATGTGCTGAAAAGTAATGGTGCCGACGTATTGCGAACGAAGACCATCGGCGCAGGTTGAAAGTACCTGCTCGGCGGGGAACTTCACGATCTCTCCCGCACGGAAACTCGCCTGCGCGTCGCCCGCGAGCGCCGGTTCCACGCCAATTACTTTTGCATCCGGTTTCGCAGACTTAATCGCAGTTGAAATTCCGCTGATCAACCCGCCTCCGCCGATTGGAACCAGCACCAAATCCACATCGGGCAAATCTTCGAGGATCTCTAACCCGGCGGTCCCTTGCCCGGCTATGATCTTTTCGTCATCGTAGGGAGGAATGATGACGTAGCCGTGCTCCGCTGCGAGTTCCTCGGCTTTGACTTGCCGCTCAACGCCGCTTGGCCCCACCAAAACAATTTCTGCACCCAAGGCTGCCGTCGCCTCGCGCTTGACTGCCGGCGCATTGCGCGGCATGACGATCACGGCCTTCGCGCCCAGCGCCCGCGCGGCGTATGCTACGCCTTGCGCATGGTTTCCGCTCGAGTACGTGATCACACCGCGCGCGCGTTCTTCCGGAGCAAGAGATGCGATCTTGTTGTAAGCTCCGCGCAGCTTGAAAGCGCCAATCGGTTGCAGATTTTCCGGCTTGAGAAAGATTGTCCGGGCAGAGTACTCGAGGGGAATCAGGGGAGTACGTACGGTGATGCCATTCAGCCGTGAACGCGCTTCGCGAATGTCGGAGAGAGAAACGATAGGCGAGCTCCCGTTGAGGTCTTTATGAAAGTCTAAATTTCCAGAATCACCGGCATGATGAGCGGCCGCTTCTGCGTCTGCTTGGAAATATATCGCTTCAAATCGGCACGGATCTTTTCCTTGATAACGCCGTAGTCAGCGCGCTCTTCTTCGCTTGACTGACTCAGGGTATTGACCACTAACTGCCGCACTTCGTCCATGAATCCGTTCTCCGCAGGCGAAAAGCCGCGAGTCACAATCTCCGGCGAAATTTCGACGCGGCCTGTCAGCTTGTTGATCGCGATGATCGGCAGCACGAAGCCGTCTTCGCTCAGATGGCGCCGGTCTTTTATAACTAAATCCTCCACTACATCGGTTCGTGACCCGGAATCTATACAAATTCGTCCTACGTTCACTCTCCCCGCCTTGCGCGCGCCCAGTTCATCGAATTCGAGTACGTCTCCGCTTTCGATGAGCATGACGCTCCCCACCGATCCGTGCATCGACGCAGCCAGCTCCGCATGAAGTTTCAGCTGCCGATACTCACCGTGAATTGGGATGAAGTATTTGGGCTTGACCAAATTGATGATCAGCTTCAGTTCTTCCTGACTGGCGTGTCCGCTCACATGCACCGGCGGACTCGAACCGTCGTCATAAATCACGTGCGCCTCGCGGCGGAAGAGGTGGTCGACCATCCGGTAGATTGCTTTCTCATTCCCCGGAATAATTCGCGACGAAAGCACCACCGTATCGCCCTTCTCGATTCGCGCGTGCTTATGGTTGTCCACCGCTGCACGCGACAACGCCGACATCGGTTCTCCCTGCGTGCCGCTGATCAAAACGCATACCTTTTCTGGCGCGAAATTTTTCACTTCGCCAGGGTGGATCAAAAGCCCGTCTGGAATTTCGATGTATCCGAGGTCCTCCGCAATTTCCGACGAGTTGATCATCGACCTTCCGACGAACGCGACTTTGCGGCCATGCTCCCATGCCAGCTCGACGGCAAGCTTGATGCGATGAATAGATGACGAAAAGCAGGAGATGAAAATGCGACGGTCTGCGCGCGCAAAAACCTCATCGAACTTGCGCCGCACCGCACGCTCGCTCGGCGTATATCCGCGGCGCTCGACGTTCGTGGAATCCTGTAATAGCGCGAGCACGCCTTCTTTCCCGTACTCCGCAAACGCGTGTAGATCGAAGAGCCGGTTGTCAGTCGGCGTGGGATCGACTTTGAAATCGCCGGTGTGAATGACAACCCCGAGCGGAGTATGAATCGCCAGCGAAACGCAATCTACCAGGCTATGCGTTACCTGAATTGGATGAATAGTAAATGGGCCGATCTTGAAGCGCTCCCCGGGACGTATTTCCCGCAGCTCAGCATCCTCGAGCAGTCCATGCTCGTCGAGCTTGTCTTCCACATAAGCCAAGGTGAATTCTGTGCCCCAAACCGGCACCTTGAGCTCAGAGAGGATCCAGGGCAGCGCGCCAATGTGGTCTTCGTGGCCATGCGTCAGCACGATGGCGCGCACGCGCTCACGATTTTCGAGCAGATAGGAAATATCGGGAACGACGATGTCCACGCCAAGTAATTCCGATTCGGGGAACATCATTCCTGCGTCGATGACGATAATGTCATCGCCCCAGCGCACCGCCAGGCAGTTCATGCCGAACTCGCCGAGTCCGCCAAGCGGCACTAAATGGAGCTTTCCGGAGGGCATCAAGAAAGATTGATCGTAGCACAGCGCGGCCTAAACAAAGGACCGTGCGTTCGCTCGCAACCACTCGTCTAGGAACTTGACGTTACGGCAACAAATCAAGCGTGCTTGAACAGACGCGAGTTCTACAAATTTCAGTTCCGGCCAATGTCCTCGTTCCAAATGTCAGGATGAGCGCGGATGTAGTCGGCCATGATGCGCACGCATTGTTCGGAATCGAGATCGATGATTTTGATCCCGAGTTCCCGCAGCCAGTCGATTCCGCCCTGGAAATTCCGCCTTTCGCCGACGATGACGGTTCGGAACCCGAATTGGCGAATTAGTCCGCTGCAATACCAGCACGGAGCGAGCGTGGTGACCATAATCTTGTCGCGATATGTGCGCTGGCGGCCGGCGTTGCGGAAAGCGTCGGTTTCGCCGTGCAGCGATGGATCGCCGTTCTGGATTCGTCGGTTGTGGCCGGAGCCAAGAAGCTGACCGGTCGAATCGAATATCGCAGCGCCAATGGGCAGCCCGCCTTCGGCCAGGCCTTTCTTGGCTTCGGCGATTGCGACCGCGAGCATCTCGGCGTCAGTCATCATGTTGCTAACATTTTCTCTGTGGGAGGGCAGGTTTACAGTTCCAGAGCACAGCCGACCCACGCGAGATCCCTCGCCCGGCTGGAGAAAGCGCCGAGCTTCGGGATGACGCATCCTGATAACGAATGCGCGGGCGTCATCCCGATGTCCCGCGCAGTAACCAGCGGGACGAGGGATCTGGCGTGCAGTAGCACCGATCTTCCAAGTTTTTGTCCTTCAGAGATCAGATTTGCATTCTGAACGTTGCCTCGGAGATGAACGCCGTTATCAGTCATCCGCGTTCGCCGTTATCTCAGGCCGCCCTGAAGACACCGGAATTTCCTGGTCCTTGTATTGCAACTGATACAGCTTGTAGTAAATTCCGCGGTTGGCGAGCAACTGCTGATGCGTGCCCATTTCGCGCAGTTGGGCTTTGTGCATCACGATGATTTTGTCGGCGCGCTGCACGGTCGAAAGCCGGTGCGCGATGATGATCGAAGTTCGCCCTTCGACCATTTTGTTCAGCGCATCCCGAACTTTGAATTCCGTTTCGGTATCGACGCTGGATGTGGCTTCATCCAGAATCAGAATTTTCGGCGAATGGGCCAGAGCCCGCGCGAAAGAAATCAGCTGCTTCTGCCCGGTCGAAAGCGTCGCGCCGCGCTCGCGGACTTCTTCTTTATAGGTGTTGGGCAACATGTGAATGAAGTCGGCAAGATTCACGTCTTCTGCGGCCTGGCGGATCTGCTCGTCACTGATCCACTCGGTTCCTAGGCGAATGTTTCCTTCGACGGTGCCCGTAAACAAAAACGGGTCTTGTAGCACTACGCCGAAACGACGCCGCAGGTCGGCAATTGGCATTTCTTTGATATCGATGCCGTCAATGCGGATCGCCCCGCGCTGCACATCATAAAAGCGCAGCAGCAGGGAAATAATTGTGGTTTTTCCCGCGCCGGTGTGGCCCACGATGGCAACCGTCTCGCCGGGTTCGATGGTGAAGTTCACGTCTTTGAGGACCCAGTCTGGCTCGCTGACAAGATGCTCGTGTGGGGACGGGCGTCCTCGCCCGTCCGGTCGAGATGTGCTCGACGGTTCTCCATCACTACCATCAGCCGGCACTGTACGGTATGCGAACCAGACGTGGTCGAATTCGATCCTACCGGGCCCCTGCGGAATTTTGGTGACCTCAGCTTGCGTGATTTCCGCAGGAGTATCGAGCAGCTTGAACACGCGTTCGGAAGCGGCCATGGCCGATTGCAGAATGTTGTATTTTTCGCTCAGGTCCTGAATGGGACGGAAGAATCGCTGCGCATATTGTATGAATGCCGCTAACACGCCGATGGTGGTGACGTTTTGGACCACTTGGACGCTCAGCAACGTCTTCCAGCTGAAGCTGATCTCCAGTCCGTTCACTTTCCATCCGCGAATTACGTCGCCACCGCCGAACCAGATCACCAGCGCGATGGCAATCGACGACAGAATTTCAACCACCGGGTAATAAACTGCGTGCGCCATGATCGCGTCTTTGTACGCGTCCATGTGCTGCTCGTTCACGTCGGAGAAAGTTTTGAAGGCTTTCTTCTCGCGATTGAACAGCTGCAGCACAACCATGCCGCTCACGTTTTCCTGCAAGTGCGCATTGATTCGGGCAATGGCGACGCGAATTCGCCGATAGGAATCGCGCACGCGGTCGCGGAAAAGTTTCGTCGCATAGAAAATGAACGGCAGAACAGAAAACGTGATCAGCGCCAGCTTCCAGTTCACCGAAAGCATGATGGCGAGAATGCCAACGAGAACAAAAATGTCTTCGAAGATGGAGACCACGCCCGAGGTGAACATTTCGTTGAGGGCATCAACGTCTGTCGTCACACGCGTGACCAGGCGGCCGACCGGGTTCTTGTCGTAAAACCCAATATGCATGCGCTGCAGGTGGCGGAAGATTTCGCTGCGCAGGTCGAACATCACCATCTGCCCGGCCCACTGCATGAAGTAGGTCTGCAGGTACTCGAGCAGGAAGCTGAAGATGGTCAGGCCGACATAGATTCCGGCAATTTCGGCGATGCCCGTAAGCGGCTGCGGGCTGAGCCAACTGGTGAGCCATGCCGGTCTTTCGTGAACCGGTGCGAGATAGCGGTCGATGGCCACCATGGTGAGGAACGGCCCGAGCACATCGGCGATGGCCTTGAGCACGATCGCGACCAGGGCGATCGCGACCTGCCAGCGATACGCGCGCAAATAGCGCAGCAGCCGCTTCATCAGGCGGCTGTCATACGCTTTACCGAGTACTTCTTCTTCCTGGTGGGAAGCCATTCTTTACTATTCTAAACAGTCTGCGAAATACTGGGCCCCAGCCGGGCCCGCGCGCTGTTTGCACCACTCCGTGGATTCTCTGTGGAACTCGGCGTCTTCTGTGGTTTGGTTTTAAAAGCTTTACCACAGAGCACACGGAGTCTCACAGAGGAACAACACAGAGGCTTTCTGCGATCGTCGTTGCGCCTTTATTTTGTTGTTAAACCCTTCAACCTCAAAGTTTGCCAAAATCGACAAGGGTGCAAAGGAATGGCCAACGATCTAAGTCCCTTTCTGCACTCGCGCCTTATAGGCATACACCACGGCCAGCAGCGGCGCGGCTACGAATACTCCCCAGAAAGGCCAAATGATACCGAGCACGATGGGAGCCAGAATCGATGCCCAGATTGGTACTTTGGCTGTTCGGCGCATGATGTATGGCTGGAGCAGAAGGCCATCGATGACCACGATGATTGCGTAAAGAATGAGAACCCCGAGCGGATGTTGCCAGTCTCGCCATGCGATTGCCGCCGTAATTTCAGGTCCAAGCAGGCTCAGTACTGGACCGAGATGGGGGATGATCTGCAGCAGCGCGGCCAACGCGGCCCACAGTGCGTAGAACGGAACGTGCAGAATGCGGAGGCCAATTAACCACAGAATACCCACCGCGATCGAATCTTGGAGCTGCGCGATCGCCCAATTCTTAAGCGCGCCGCCGGTGACGCGAATATGATCGTTCAAATCCATCAGCAAGTTGGATGAGGTGGAATCGCGAAACGAAGCAAACGAGGTGTGATTCCGAAGGCGCGTGAGTAAAGGCGATGAGGCTTGCCGCGGGCAAATATCGAGGTGCAGGACGCTTTCGGATTAATCCTGTTCACGCCACACGTAATGCATGCTGACGTAAGGTCCCTCTGTCGTCCGCCGCTGGCGGACGACTTCGGGATGACATCAGCGGACGACTTCGGGATGACATCAGCGTACGACTTCGGGATGACATCGATTGACGGGTGGGGTAATTGGTGGTCGGAGACGTGAAAACTAGATGGTCCAACGCAGCAGGGTTGCGCCGACGGTGAAACCCGCGCCCACCGAGGCAAGCAGCACGAGATCGCCTTTTTTCAGCCTGCCTTCTTCGCGCGCAGTTTGCATGGCAAGCGGAATCGTGGCGGCTGTGGTGTTGCCGTAGCGATCGATATTAATAATGACGCTCTCCGGTTTCAGGCCCAACCGTTCCGCTGTAGCTTTGATGATCCGCTGATTGGCCTGATGAGGAATGAAACAGTCAATATCACTGGCCTTCACTCCATTCCTTGCCAGCAAATTATCGCAGACTTCCGCCATCTTCTTCACTGCGAACTTGAATACCGCCTGCCCATCCTGATGCACGACGTGCATCTTCTTTTCTATGGTCTCGTGGGTTGAGGGGTGCAAGCTGCCGCCGCCTGGCATATACAGCGCGCATGCGCCAGAGCCATCTACTTCATGCAGAAAATCGATCAAGCCTAAACCATCGGTTGAAGGTTCCAGAATCACAGCTCCGGCACCGTCGCCAAAAAGAATGCAGGTGGCGCGGTCGGTGTAGTCGAGGATTGAGGACATCACGTCCGACCCTATTACCAACACCTTTTTGTGCGCGCCGGTCTGAATGAACTGCGCCCCAGTCTGCAAGGCGTAAATGAAGGCTGAACAGGCGCCGGATAAATCAAAGCCCCAGAGCCCTTTGAACCCCAGCTTGTGCTGAACCAGGCAGGCGGTTGAGGGAAAAAACATGTCAGGGGTAACCGTAGCGACGATAATCGCCTCGATCTCGCCAGCGTCGATTCCGCGCTCAGCCAGGGCATTTTTCGCAGCTTCAACCGCCAGATCGCTGGTAGCGACTCCTTTATCCACGATGTGGCGTTCGCGAATTCCCGTGCGCGTCTGAATCCACTCATCTGAGGTTTCTACAATCTTCTCGAAATCGTGGTTGGTCATAACCCGGGGCGGAACGTAAGTGCCGAGAGCGGTTATTTTGGCGCGTACAGTCTGGCTCAATCTGTCAGGCCTCCATTGCTACATGGAAATCGTTATTGTACGCACCCGCACAGGAATCTCCAATGCAGGGTGAGGAACCTGCAGTAGTTCCTGTAGCTCATTGAAAGCACAATAACTTTGGTCATGATAACGTTTTCCCAAATTGGGGATATGATTTGCCGTATGAAGAAGCTCCGCGTCGTAGTCTCATTGATTACGCAGGACAACGACTTTCAGATCGAGCAAGCTGCAGCCGCCGAGAGTGCAGCTGCCAAGCTGGGCGTTGATGTTGAAATCCTGTTCGCGGATAACGACAGCATTCAGCAGAGCCAACAGATTCTAAAGTTTGTGCAGGCAGAGACAGGCAGGCGTCCGGATGGAATCATCTTCGAGCCGGTTGGCGGACCGGCTCTGCCGCAAGTTGCGCGGGCTGCGGTGGCCGAGGATATCGCCTGGGTGGTGATGAATCGCGACCTGGAATACGTGAAACAACTCCGACAAAGCTACAAGGTCCCATGCTTCAGCCTGGGTTCGGACCATCTTGAAACCGGGCGTATTCAGGGACGTCAATTGGCGGTGCTTCTTCCGAATGGCGGTTCGGTGCTCTACATTCAAGGTCCCACTGAAACTGATGCCAGCAAATTGCGAACAGCCGGAATGTATGAGACCAAGCCCGAGTCCATCCAAGTGAAGACCATGAAGGGGAACTGGACGGAGGCGAGCGCCTTCAAAGCGGTGACGTCGTGGATTCGACTTTCCACTTCACAGCAATCCCACATTGATTTAATTGCCGCACAAAATGATGCCATGGCGGCGGGCGCCAAAAAAGCACTTCAAGAATTCGTGGCGGAAGCTGCCGGTCGCGAGCGTTGGGCTTCAATCCCTTTCACAGGCGTGGATGGAGTTCCAAAAACCGGGCAAGCGTGGGTGCGAAGCGGAGTACTGACCGCAACTGTGACTCTTCCTCCGATTGCGGGGAAGGCGATGGAAATGCTGGTCCACGCTCTGCAAAG
>Ga0335076_10002270_pt1 | contig 19049 bp, 16 predicted proteins | sample Lox_Sample_25_FD_206717 | JGI IMG/M metagenome (GOLD analysis project Ga0335076, IMG submission 206717) | Soil microbial communities from Loxahatchee National Wildlife Refuge, Florida, United States - Lox_Sample_2.5 | ecosystem: Environmental > Terrestrial > Soil > Wetlands | place: USA...
GAAGGCGAAGCACGGCTCGTTGTACACGCCTCCTCCCTGCACGGGAATCTTTCCGGACGTCGACTGCGGGTTGCCCTTCGGCGCCTGGATCGAGCAGCTGTACCGCGAGGGAATCACGGGCGGCTGCGGCGGCGGCAACTACTGTCCGAACAATCCGGTCACGCGCGCGCAAATGGCCGTATTCCTGCTGAAGTCGGAGCACGGTTCGGGCTACGTGCCGCCGACTTGTCACGGGGGTTTCCTCGACGTTCCCTGCCCGTCCCTGTTTGCCGACTGGATCGAGGAGCTCGAGAACGAAAACGTGACCGGCGGCTGCGGCGGCGGGAACTACTGTCCGGGCAATCCGAACACGCGCGGTCAGATGGCCGTGTTCCTCGTCAAGACGTTCGGGCTCCAGCTCTACGGACCCTGACGCCCGCTGACCATTCGGTCCCGCCGCTCGGTCTACAATCCGCGCGAGTAGATCGCGCTTGCCTCTGACACCCGGCACACGCCTCGGTACCTACGAGATCCTCGCGCCGCTCGGCGCCGGAGGGATGGGCGAGGTCTATCGCGCTCGCGACCGGAAGCTCGACCGCGACGTGGCGGTCAAGGTGCTGCCGCAGACGGTGGCCAAGGACGCGGACTCGCTCGCGCGGTTCGAGCGCGAGGCCAAGGCGGTCGCGGCGCTGTCGCACCCGAACATCCTCGCGATCTTCGACTTCGGAACGCAGGACGGCGTCGCCTACGCGGTCACCGAGCTCCTCGAGGGTGAGACGCTGCGCGGCAAGATCGACGCGGGAGCGGTGTCGCAGAGGCAGGCGGTGGACTGGGCGCTCCAGGTCGCCAGGGGACTGTCGGCCGCGCACGAACGCGGAGTCGTGCACCGCGACCTGAAGCCGGAGAACGTGTTCGTCACGAAGGACGGACACGTCAAGATCCTCGACTTCGGGCTCGCCAAGCGCGTCGAGGCGGCGTCCCCGGACGGCCAGACGAGCGCGCCGACCGGCTCGGGACGCACCGAGCCGGGCACGGTGATGGGAACGATGGGCTACATGTCGCCCGAGCAGCTCACCGGACAGCCCGTGGATCACCGGACGGACCTCTTCTCCCTCGGGGCGATCCTCTACGAGCTGCTGTCGGGGCGGAAGGCCTTCAAGAAGACGACGGGAGCCGAGACGATCGCGGCCGTGCTGAAGGAAGAGCCGCCGGAACTGACGCAGTCGGGGCGGAACGTCTCGCCCGCGCTCGACCACATCGTCCGGCACTGTCTGGAGAAAGACCGCGACCAGCGCTTCCAGTCGGCGCGGGACATCGTGTTCAACCTCTCGGAGGTGTCGGGCGCGGCGCCGGCGGCGACCGGAGTGCGGCTCGCCGCGCCTTCGAGCCGGAGCCGCATGCTGGCGATCGCCGCCGCCGTCCTTCTCGTCCTCGCCGCCTCGGTCTTTCTCGCGAGGCGCTCGCGTCCGACCGAAGCGGCGGCGGCGGGCGTGAAGCGGGTCGCGGTGCTCCCCTTCGAGAACCAGGGCGCCCCCGAGGACGACTACTTCGCCGACGGGATCTCGGACGAAGTCCGGGCGAAGCTGACGTCGGTGCCGGGCCTCCAGGTCATCGCGCGAGGGAGCTCGACGCCGTACAAGAAGACGACGAAGACGCCGAAACAGATCGCGCAGGAGCTGGACGCGACGTACCTCCTGACGGCGACGGTGCGGTGGGAGAAGGGCGGAGGAACCAGCCGCGTGCACGTGACGCCGGAACTCGTCGAGGTGTCCGGCTCCGGAGCGCCGGCGTCCAAGTGGCAGCAGCCGTTCGACGCGGCGCTCACGAACGTCTTCCAGGTTCAGTCGGAGATCGCCTCGAAGGTGGCGCAGGCGCTCGGCCGCGCGTTGGGAGCCGGCGAGGAGAAGAAGCTCGCCGAGAAGCCCACCCAGAATCTCGCTGCCTATGACGCGTTCCTCAAGGGCGAGGACGTCTCCAAGGGACTGGCCGTCGGCGATCCGCCCAGTCTCCGAAAGGCGCTCGCACTGTACGAGGAGGCCGTGGCCATCGATCCCGCCTTCGCACAGGCCTGGGCCCGGGTCTCGATGGCCAGCGCGCTGATCTATGGCAACAGCACGCCCACACCGGAGCTGGCCGAGCGCGCGCGGGAGGCCGGAGAGAAGGCGGTGGCGCTCGCCCCGGAGCGGTACGAGGGATACCTGGCTCTGGGGAACTACTACCTTCTTACCGCCTCGGACAGCGGCCGCGCCATTCAGCAGTACGAAAAGGGACAGCGTCTCGCCCCGACCAGCGCCGAGCTGCTCACGTGGACGGCTCGCGCGGAGCAGGCCCTGGGCCGCATGGATGCGGCCGTGGAACACCTGAAGCAGGCCGATCGTTTCGACCCCCGATCCGTCGTGACGCTGCGTCGGCTGGGAGTGGCGCTCTTCTACCTGCGGAATTACGCCGAGGCGCGCGACACGTTCGATCGGGCACTGGCGCTCGCGCCGGCGAGCCTGGATCTCCTCGAACTGAAGGCGATGACGTTTCTGGCGCAGGGAGATCTCGCCGCCGCCCGGGCGACGCTGAAGGCCAACGTCGAGCCGACCGCGCTCGTGGCCCACATCGCCGCCTTCAACGATCTGGTCTGGGTCCTCGACGATGAGCAGCGCCAACTGCTCGTGCGCCTGACGCCGAGCGCGTTCGACGACGACAAGGGCGTCTGGGGACTCTGCCTGACGCAGGCCTATGCGCTGGCGGGCGATTCCGTCGACGCGCGCACCCACGCCGAGGGAGCGAGAAAAGCACTCGAGGAGCAAGCAACGGTCACTCCGAACGACGGGACGGTGCGCGCCGAGCTCGGCCTCTCCCTGGCGTATCTCGGGCGGAAGGAGGAGGCGACGCGTGAGGGGCGGCGCAGCGTCGAACTCCTGCCCGTGACGAGGGACGCGTACACCGGCGCTTACATCCAGCACCAGCTGGTGCGCATCTACATCCTGACCGGCGAGCCGGAGAAGGCGCTCGACCAGCTCGAGCCGCTGCTGAAGATTCCATATTTTCTTTCGCCGGCGTGGCTGAAGATCGATCCCAACTTCGATCCGCTGCGCAAGAACCCGCGCTTCCAGAAGCTCGTCGCAGGCGCGAAGTGACGCTGGCGGCGGGCACTCGCCTCGGCTCGTACCAGATCGTCGCGCCGCTGGGCAGCGGCGGGATGGGCGAGGTTTATCGCGCGCGGGACGCGAAGCTCGACCGCGACGTCGCGATCAAGGTCCTCCCTCCGTCCTTCGCGCACGATCCCGAAATGCGAGCGCGGTTCGAGCGCGAGGCGAAGGCGGTCGCGTCGCTCTCCCATCCGCACATCCTGGCGATTCACGACTTCGGGATCCACGACGGACACGCCTATGCCGTCATGGAGCTCTTGAAAGGCGAGACGCTGCGCGGCAAGCTCGACGCCGGTCCCATCCCGTATAAGCAGGCGATCGACTATGCACTTCAGGTCGCCCGGGGCCTGTCCGGCGCCCACGAGCAGGGCGTCGTCCATCGGGACCTGAAGCCGGAGAACGTCTTCGTCACCCGGGAAGGGCACGTGAAGATCCTCGACTTCGGCCTGGCGAAGAGAGTCGAAGTGGTCGACACGGAGGGCGAGACGGGCGCGCCCGCGGCGGGCGGCCTCACGGCACCCGGAGCGGTCATGGGGACCGCCGGCTACATGTCGCCCGAGCAGGTACGCGGACTTCCCGTCGATGCGCGCTCGGACATCTTCGCGTTCGGGGCGATCCTCTACGAGCTGCTCTCCGGCAGGAGGGCCTTCAAGAGGGAGTCGGCGATCGACTCGATGATGGCGATCCTGAAGGAAGAGCCGCCGGAGCTCGGCGGATCGGGGCAAAACGTCCCGCCCGCACTCGAGCACGTCGTGGCTCACTGCCTGGAGAAGGAGCGGGAGAATCGATTCCAGTCGGCCAGGGACATCGTCTTCGCCCTCTCCGAAGCCTCGTCGGTCCCGGTGACGGGCCCCGCCCGAGTCGCGGCTCAGCCGTTCGCCGGGAAGCGCAGGATTCTCGCCGCCGCCGCCGCGGTCGCCGTTCTCGCCGCCGTCGGCGTCGTTCTCGTCCGCCGCTCGCACGTTGGAACCGGAGGCGTGAAGCGCGTGGCCGTGCTGCCCTTCGAGAATCTGGGCTCGCCCGAGACCGACTACTTCGCCGACGGGATCTCGGACGAGATCCGCGGCAAGCTCACCTCTCTGCCGGGCCTCGTCGTCATTGCCCGTGGAAGCTCGACGCCCTACAAGAAGACGACCAAGACGCCGAAGCAGATCGCCGAAGAGCTGAATGCCCCGTACCTGCTCGGCGCGACGGTGCGCTGGGAGAAGAGCGGCGGCGTCGATCGCGTCCACGTCAGCCCGGAGCTCGTGGACGTGACGGACCCGCAGACTCCCGCCTCGAAATGGCAGCAGCCCTTCGACGCCGCGCTGACGGACGTCTTCCAGGTGCAGTCGGACATCGCCTCGCGCGTCGCGCAGGCGCTCGGTGTGGCGCTCGGGACAGGCGACCAGAAGCGGATTTCGGAGAAACCCACGGGGAACCTCGCCGCCTACGACGTCTTTCTCAAGGGCGAGGAGGCCTCGAAGGGAATGGCGGTGAACGATCCGCCCACCCTGCGCAAGGCGATCGGTTTGTACGACCAGGCCGTCGCGCTCGACCCCGGTTTCGCGCAGGCGTGGGCCCGGCTCTCCCAGGCCAATTCGACTCTCTTCGCCAATGGCGCGCCCCTACCCGAGTTCGGACAGCGCGCCCGCCAGGCCGCCGAGAAAGCCGTGGCTCTCGCTCCGGACCGCCCCGAGGGTTACCTCGCGTTCGGCACCTACGAGAGGTTCGTTTCCCATGACTCCGCTCGGGCGTTGGAGCAGTACGCGAAGGGGATGCGGGTTGTGCCGGGGAACGCGGAGCTGCTCACGGGAACGGCGCGCGCCGAGCAGGCCCTCGGGCGCTGGGAGGCCGCCGTCGATCAGTACCGGAATGCGGAGCGCGTCGATCCCCGATCGGTCGTGACGCTGCGCCGGCTCGGGGAGGCGCTCCTCTGGCTCCGGCGCTATCCCGAGGCGCGGGAGACGCTCGACCGGGCACTCGGGCTCGCCCCCGCCAACCTCACTCTGATCGAGGACAAGGCCATGACGTTTCTCGGCGAGGGTGACCTCGCGGGCGCCCGAACCGCGATCGGGAGCGCGCCCCGGGAGGTCGACCCCGACGCGCTCGTGGCCTACGTCGCCAGCTACTTCGACCTCGTCTGGGCGCTCGACGGCCCGCATCGTCAGGTTCTTCTCCGGCTCACGCCCGCTCCCTTCGACGACGACCGCGGCATGTGGGGCCTGGCCCTCGCCCAGGCCTGCGCCCTCCAGGGCGACGCGGCCGGCGTGCGCGCCCATGCCGAAGACGCCCGGAAGGCGTACGAGGAACAGGTCCACGCCGCGCCCGGAGAGCCGGGGGGGCACATGGGTCTCGGCGTCGCCCTGGCGTACCTGGGCCGGAAAGAGGACGCGATCCGGGAAGGCGAGAGCGGGGTCACGCTGTCTCCCCTCGGGAAGGACGCCGTGTCGGGGCCCTACTACCAGCACCAGCTGGTGCGGATCTACGTCCTCGTCGGTGAGCCGGGGAAAGCGGTCGACCGGCTCGCGCCGATCCTGAAGGTTCCCTACCTGCTCTCGCCCGGCTGGCTCCGGATCGATCCCAACTTCGACCCGCTGCGCGGGGACCCCGGGTTTCAGAAACTGGCTTCGGTGACGAAGTGATCCGGCTCGCGCGCCGCCGACGGGTGGTTCGATGAGCGCGTTCGCCGCCGCGATGTGGGGCGGCCTCGCCGCGGCGTCGCTGCTCCTCGGCGCGGGGCTGGCCCTGCGGTGGTCGCTCTCGGAGCGGCTCACCGGGGCGATCATGGGGTTCGGGTCCGGCGCGCTCATCAGCAGCATCGCCTACGAGCTCGTGCCGGAATCGAAGGTGGCGGGCGGCGGACGGTGGATCGTCGTCGCCTTCGCCCTGGGAGCGCTCGTCTTCTTCTTCGCCGACCGGGCGATCGATCGCGCGGGGGGCGCCGGGCGCAAGAGCATCGAGGGAGGCGGGGGCGGCGGATCGGGCACGGCGATCTTCCTCGGAACGCTGCTCGACGGCGTGCCCGAGTCGCTGATCCTCGGCATGGGCCTGGCGACGGGCGGAGCGATCAGCGTCGCGTTCCTGACGGCTGTGTTCGTCTCGAACGTTCCGGAAGGCGTGGCGGGGACGCGCTCCCTCGTGGCCGCCGGCCGCACTCCGCGGAAGGTCGTCGGCATGTGGACGGCGCTCATCGTCGCGTCGGCGATCGCCTCGGCCCTGGGCTACGCGCTCGTGCGCTCGATCCCGGCGGCCGACGGGCGGTACGCCAGGGCCTTCGCCGCGGGCGCCGTCCTGACGATGCTGTCCGACGTCATGATGCCAGAGGCCTTCGAGCACGGCGGCAAGCTCGTCGGCCTGCTCGCCACGCTGGGCTTCCTGACGGCGGCGATTCTCTCGGTGATGGAGTAGGGCGAGACGGGGCACGGGCCTGTTCGAGCGCGAAGTCGACGCGACCGGCGCTCACCTTCGCTTCCGGCTCCGCTAAGTCGGATATTCGTCGACGACGAGGGCGGCGTCCACGCTCGCCGGCGCCTCGCCCGCGGTCCTATTTCCCGAAGACCTTCTTGAGGATGTCCGTCACCTGTGCGGCCGGATTCGTGCGGATCTTCTTCTCCTGCTCGCCGAGCACGAGAAACAGTCCGTCGAGGGCCTTCGAAACGACGTAGGCCTCGATGTCCACGGACGGCAGGCTCGACGCAAACGGGACCGATTGATAAGAGCTCTGAAGCTGCTTGTACTGCTGGATCACGCCGACATCCTTCATCGAGTCCGCGACCACCGGTCGGAAGGCGGCCGTCAGCGTGTCGGAGGTCTTGGCGCGAAAGTACTCGGTCGCCGCCGTGTCTCCGCCGGTCAGAATCTTGCGCGCATCGTCGAAGCTCATGCTCTTGATGGCGCCCCAGAAGATGTCCTTGGCCCCGGGCGCCGCCTTCTCGGCAGCCCGGTTCATGCTGAGGACGAACTCGTCGACCTTCTCCCCCTGGCCGATCACCCGAAGCCCCTGCTCCACCGACTGAAGCTGCTTGGGCAGGAGGATCTTGATGGCCTGATTGCCGAAGTAACCGTCCACCTTTCCGGTGAGATCGACCGTGTTCGTGGTGCCGACCGTGAGGGCATCCTTGAGGCCTGCGACGATGTCGCCGTTGCTCAGGCTCTTGTCGGACCCGGATCCGGACTTGAACAACTGGGACGGGTCGATCTGGCCGTGCGACGACCGTGCGAGACCGAGAACGACGAGACCGACGAGAATGGATCTGGTACGCATGGGAACCTCCGCCGGCCACACTACCGCGGGGTCGTGCCGGAAACCTGATCCGCCTGGATCAACCGCCGAGCGTCTCCGGTCCGCCGCCGTCTGCGAACGGATCGAGAAGGCTCTTCCACGAAGCGATCAAAGGAGAATGCGGCCGCACCAGGTGCTGGCCGTTCAAAAATTCAAACACACGAAGTCATTCTCGCCGCCGGCGCGTCGTCCCATCGCGCTGGGCGACACGAAGCGTTCCTCTTCCCGTGGGGAGCTATTGTTCGGACCGATGCGCACTCCGCCGCTGACGTGACGAAGCCGCTCGTTCTGCTGACGGGCGCCACCGGCTATGTGGGCGGAAGACTGCTGGCCGAGCTCGAGCGCCGGAGCATGCCCCTCCGCTGCTTCACCCGCCGGCCGGAGGCGCTGCGGGGACGCGTGGCGCGCTCGACGGAGATCGCCGCGGGCGATGCGCTCGACGCGGCGGCGGTGAGGCAGGCCCTCGAAGGCGCCTCGACCGCTTACTACCTGATTCACTCGATGGGAGGCGAGGATTTTGCCGCGCGCGACCGCGAGGCGGCGCGGATCTTCGGGGAGGCCGCGCGCGAGGTCGGAGTGCGGCGCATGATCTATCTCGGCGGGCTCGGCGAGGGCGCGAGCGGTCTCTCCGAGCACCTGCGGAGCCGGCAGGAGACGGGCGAGATCCTGCGCCGGTCGGGCGTGCCCGTCGTCGAGCTCCGTGCCTCGATCGTGCTCGGCTCCGGCTCCCTCTCCTTCGAGATGATCCGGGCGCTGGTCGAGCGGCTGCCGGTCATGATCTGCCCCCGCTGGGTCGCCGTCGAGACCCAGCCGATCGCGGTCGAGGACCTGATCGCATACCTCGTCGCGGCGCTGGATCTGACCGACGCCGCGGAGCGGATCTACGAGATCGGCGGGCCCGACCGCGTCACCTACGGAGATCTGATGCGCGAGTACGCGCGGCAACGCGGCCTGAAGCGGCTCCTGATCCCGGTGCCGCTGCTGACGCCCCGGCTTTCGAGCCTCTGGCTCGGCCTGGTGACGCCGGTCTACGCCCGCGTCGGCCGGAAGCTCGTGGACAGCCTTCGCAACTCCACGGTCATCCGCGATCCCGCCGCCCTCGCGGCCTTCCCGGTGAAGCCACGGGGCGTGCGCGAGGCCATCGCCCGGGCCCTCGTCAATGAGGACGAGGCCTTTGCGCGAACGCGGTGGTCGGACGCGGTCTCCTCTTCGGGGCTGACCGAGCGCTACGGCGGCGATCTCATGGGCACGCGCCTGATCGACAGCCGCAAGACGTTCGTTCCGGTGCCGCCGGAGAGGGCTTTCGCGCCCATCCGGCGCATCGGCGGCGACGCCGGCTGGTATTACGGCAACGGCCTCTGGCGTCTGCGCGGATCCCTGGACCTCCTGGTCGGAGGCATCGGCCTGCGGCGCGGGCGCCGCCGGGCCGACGAGCTCGGCCCGGGCGACGCGCTCGACTTCTGGCGCGTCGAGTCCCTCGAGCCCGATCGCCTCCTTCGACTCCGCGCCGAGATGAAGGTTCCCGGCCGGGCATGGCTGCAGTTCGAAACCACGCCGGCCGCGGGTGGCACCGAGATCCGGCAGACGGCCATCTTCGACGCCTCCGGGCTCCTCGGCCTCGCCTACTGGTACGCGCTCTACCCGCTTCACCGCTTCGTCTTCGCCGGCATGCTCCGCGGCATTGCCGAACGCGCTCTGGAGGCGGCCGGCTGAGGCGCCTTCCCGGGTGGACTCCGGCAAGGAGGAGTGGCTTCCCGGGACCGCGGGCTGCCTCGACCCTATTGACGAAGGGTCTCGATGAGAGCCGAGAGCGCCGCCGGCTGCTGGCGCCGGCTCGGGTAATAAAGGAAATAGCCGGCGAACGGCGGGCACCAGTCCTCGAGCACGCGCACGAGCGCGCCGCTGGCGAGATGCGGCGCGGCCTGCGCTTCCAGCATGAACGACAGGCCCACGCCGTCGATCGCGGCCCGGATCAGGAGCTGAGCGTCGTCGACGATCAGTGGTCCCTCGACGGCGACGGCGAGCGACCGCTTGCCCTTGTCGAGCTCCCAGCGGTAGACGCCGGCGGTTCCGTGACGGAAGTTCAGGCACCGATGGTGTGTGAGGTCCTGGGGTTTGACCGGCTTCGGGTGCGACGCGAAGTAATGAGGCGACCCCACGATGGCGGCCCGCTGGTCGGGCGACACCCGGACCGCGATCATGTCGCGCTCGATGAATTCTCCGAGATGGATGCCCGCGTCGAAGCGCTCCGCCACGAGGTCGAAGCGGCCTTCGTTGGTCGTCACGACGTCGAGCAGCACGTCCGGGTAATTCCGCGCGAACTGCCCGAGCTTCGGCGCGAGCACCATGGTCGCGGCGAGCGGCGACACGACCAGGCGCACGCGTCCCGCCGGCTCGTCTCGCAGCCCGGAAACCTGATCCAGCGCTCCCCGGATGTCGCCGAGCGCCGGGCCGAGGCGGGCGAGGAGCTGCTCGCCGGCCTCCGTCGGCGCGACGCTGCGCGTCGTTCTCGCGAGCAGGCGCACGCCGAGGCGCTCTTCGAGTCCCCGGATCGCGTGGCTCAAGGCGGAGGGAGACACGCCGAGGCGTCTCGCCGCCCGCGTGAAGCTCCGTTCCTCCGCCACGGCGAGGAGCGCCGAGAGCACGTGGAGCTCGTCCCGAAGCATTTGTGAATGGTACTCACAAACCCTTGTCGATTTCAGGGACTACTCGCGGCGTCCCCGGGGACATAGGCTGGCGTTGGAGGTCGAACGTCATGGTGACCGCGAGTTCAATGCAGAAACGCAGACTGGGAAAGAGCGACCTCGAGGTGTCGGCGCTCGGACTCGGCTGCATGGGAATGAGCTACGGCTATGGCCCGGCCGCCGACACGCGGGAGATGGTCTCGCTGATCCGGTCGGCCGTGGAACGCGGCGTCACGTTCTTCGACACCGCCGAGGTCTACGGCCCGTTCACCAACGAAGCGCTGGTCGGCGAGGCCCTCGCCCCGTTCCGCGGCCGGGTGGTGATCGCCACCAAGTTCGGGTTCAAGATCGAAGCGGGAAAGCAGAACGGACTGGACAGCCGGCCCGCCCACATCCGGGAGGTCGCGGAGGCCTCGCTCAAGCGTCTCCGGGTCGACGCCCTCGACCTCTTCTACCAGCACCGTGTCGATCCGAACGTCCCCATCGAGGACGTCGCGGGCGCGGTGAGGGACCTGATCCGGGAAGGGAAGGTCCGACACTTCGGCCTTTCCGAGGCCGGCGTCCGGACGATCCGTCGCGCCCATGCCGTCCAGCCCGTCACGGCGCTCCAGAGCGAATACTCCCTGTGGTGGCGGGAGCCCGAAGCCGAGGTCCTGCCGACGCTCGAGGAGCTCGGAATCGGGTTCGTTCCCTTCAGTCCTCTGGGCAAGGGCTTTCTCACGGGCAAGATCGACGAGAACACGACGTTCGACAGTTCCGACTTCCGCAACGTCGTTCCGCGCTTCACGGCGGAGAACCGGAAGGCGAACCTGGCGTTCGTGGAATGGCTGACCCGGTTCGCCGAACGGAAGAAGGCGACGCCCGCCCAGATCGCGCTCGCGTGGCTGCTGGCTCAGAAGCCGTGGATCGTTCCCATCCCCGGCACCACGAAGCGGCATCGGCTCGATGAGAACATCGCCGGCGCGGCGATCGAGCTCTCCTCGGACGACGTCCAGGAGATCGATCGCGCCGCGTCACGGATCACGGTGCAGGGGGCCCGGTACCCCGAACATCTCCAGCAACTGGTCGGCCGCTGACCGGGCGATCCGCGAGCGTCCGGAAGACCGCCAGGGCGATCGCGGACGAGCGGCGGGCGACTAAGACGCTGCTGCGGCCCTGACCAGGCGCGCGAAGGAGAACGACGCGCCGGGCCGCGGGCACTCCGTCCAACGCGTCGACACGAGGGTAGAAGGCGGAGTGCTGAGCCGTGTCGTCCTCGAACCCGTGAGAAGTTCACGAGCGGTCAACGCGTGGGCGCCACGTCTCCCGTTCTGTCGACGTTCCGAGAGGCACTCTCTCCCGCCACCCCGATGGCTTTCGTCATCTCTTCGAGTCGAAGGCGCTCGAGAGATGCGATGGGCAGGGCGGTGAAGAGGCCGAGACGCCGGTAGATCTCCATCGCGATTTTCTTGACGGCCTGCCTCTTCGCTTCGTCGCCGCCTTCGACGGCGTCGGGGTCATCCGATCCCCAGTGGGCCACGATGGGCTGGCCGGGCCAGACCGGGCATGACTCCCGCGCCCTGTCGCAGACCGTGATCACGAAATCGAACGGCAGGCCGCGAAACTCCTCCCAGGACTTGCTTCGCGCGCCGCTCGCGTCGATGTGGTACCCGTCCCTCAGAATCTCCAGAACGTGAGGATTGACGCGGCCCTTCGGGTGCGCCCCGGCGCTGAATGCCTCGAAGCGGGCCGGGTCGAGACGCCGCAGCAGGTACTCGGCCAGGATGCTGCGCGCCGAGTTGCCCGTGCAGAGAAAGAGGACTCGGAACTTCTTCGCGGGAGGAGCTTCCCCCATGGTCTCTCCTTTCTCAGGACGCGGCCGCCGGGAACCAGTGGCGAGTCGCGAGACACGCCCGGCACACGGAAAGCATCACGGGCACTTCGACCAGCACGCCGACCACCGTCGCGAGAGCCGCGCCAGAGCCGGGCCCATACAGGGCGATGGCCGTCGCGACGGCGAGCTCGAAGAAGTTCGACGCGCCGATGAGGGCACCGGGCGCGGCGACGGCGTACTCGACGCCGGCGAGCCGCATCAGGCCGTACGTCAGCGAGGAGTTGAAGTACACCTGCACGAGAATCGGAACGGCAATCAGGAGGACATGGACCCATCGCCCGGTGATGTTCTCCGCCTGAAACGCGAAGATGAGCGTGAGCGTGCCGAGGAGGGCCGCGATCGTCACGGGAGCGAACCTCCGGACGAACCGATCCTCGAACCATGCGGCCCCGCGCCGGGCGACCAGGACGGCCCGGCTGAGCGCGCCGGCCGCGAGCGGGATCACGACGAAGACGAGCACGGACAGGACGAGCACCCGAAACGGCACCTCGAGCCCGGCCGCCCCCGTCACGAGGAGCTTCACGATGGGAGCGAACGCGACGAGCATGACGAGATCGTTGATCGAGACCTGCACCAGCGTGTAGGCCGGATCGCCCTCCGACAGGTACGACCAGACGAACACCATGGCCGTGCAGGGAGCGGCGGCGAGAATGATCACGCCCGCGATGTACTGGCCCGCGAGATCCGGTCCGATCCAGGGCGAGAAGACGTGGCGGAAGAAGAGCCAGCCGAAGAAGGCCATCGAGAACGGTTTGACGAGCCAGTTGACGAAGAGAGTGACGAGGAGGCCCCGCGGCCTGCGGCCGACGCTCCGGATCGACCGAAGGTCGATCTTGAGCATCATCGGGTAGATCATCAACCAGATGAGGACGGCGATCGGGAGGTTGATGTGCGAGCCCTCGCCGACCTCGAGCCCGCGCAGCGCCGCCGTCAGGCCCGGGAACGCCTTTCCGAGGAAGAGCCCGGTCGCCATGCTCGCGGCCACCCAGAGCGACAGGGAACGCTCGAAGGCTCCCATCCGTCGCCGCGTCATTCGATGAATCGAGAAATATCGATCAGAAAGCCCAAATTTTTTCAGACGGCCTTCGCCAGCATTTCGGCAAGACCGGCGATGGCCGCTTCGTTGCGCGAGTAGTACATCCAGCGGCCCCGCTTCTCGGCGTTGACCAGGCCCGCCCGCTTCAGCAGGCCCATGTGGTGAGAGACCGCCGCCTGGGAAAGGCCGACCGACTCCTCGATGTCGCAAGCGCACAAGCCGCGCTCGTCGCGGGCGATCAGGTCGCAGCACGACCGGCCCTTCGACTTCAGGAGCTCGAGGATCTTCAGGCGCGTCGGATCGCCGAGCGCCTTGCAGACGGTCACGATTTCCAGGCCGGTCCTCGTCGCCGCCCGGCCGCTCCTCTCCGGCGATGCGCCTGACATATTCACGCTTATAGAACTATAGAGTGGTCGCGTCAAGCCGGCGCCCGTCGACCCGATCGTTCCACCCAAAGTGCCGAGGTCGTCCTCTCCTCGCGCGGGAATCGGGCCGCCTTCGGCCTCCCGGCGACTCAGGCCACCGTTCCAAACAGGGCCCCGACGCCTGCGGTCAGCGCCATGGCCAGGGCGCCCCAGAACGTGACGCGGATGGCGCCCTTCCACACTCCGGCGCCGCCCACGCGCGCCGCCACGCCGCCGAGAAGCGCCAGGAACAGGAGCGACGTCCCCGCGACGAGGGGGATCAGGCCGGCCGCCGGGGCCACGACGGCGACCAGGAGGGGCAGGACGGCTCCCAGCGCGAAGCTTCCCGCCGACGCGAGTGCCGCCTGAATCGGGCGCGCGCGGAAGGTCTCGGAAATGCCGAGCTCGTCGCGGGCATGGGCGCCGAGGGCGTCGTGGGCCATCAGCTGGTCGGCGACCTGCTTCGCGAGCGACGGATCGAGGCCGCGGCCGACGTAGATCGCCGTCAACTCGCTGCGCTCGCCCTTGTCGTCCGCCTCGAGCTCCGCCCGTTCGAGCTCGAGCGCGGCCTGCTCGCTGTCCGCCTGCGAGTGGACCGACACGTACTCGCCGGCGGCCATCGACATGGATCCGGCCACGAGGCCGGCCACGCCGGCGACCAGGATGTTGCCGTGGGTTGCCTGCGCGGCGGCGACACCGAGCACGAGGCTGGCCGTGGAGACGATGCCGTCGTTGGCGCCGAGCACCGCCGCGCGCAGCCAGCCGATGCGTCCGGTGCGGTGCCGCTCCGCGTGGCCGATGGGGCCCTTGGAGGCCTTGCTGAACGACCCCGCCCTCAAGACCGGTCCGCTCTTCTATTCCAGGAACCGCTGTCGGGCGACCGCCGCGATCTGATGGTCCGTCATCTTGTCGGCCGTTTCCACGGCGACGATGTTCCTGCCGAGCCCGGCGTCCCGGAGGCGCTTTTCGATCTCGTGCCGCGCTTCGCCGGGGCCGAGGATCAGAATGGACCTGGCATCGCGAATCACCGCGATGACCTTGTCGTAGTACTCGTTGAGATGCCCCTGGAAGCGCCGGTCACGAGAATCTTCCGCGCCATCCTGGCGCGAGGAAAAGCGGACGTGCTTCTCCAGACCCGACACGATGCGTGTGAGGTCTTCGGTGTCGCCGGCGATGGCCGCAATCACGGCCTCCCGGTGATCGATCCACAGGGCCACGTCTCGCTGCATCGGTCTGTTCCGCAATCCGGCCGGGCCGGCGTGCGGCGGACATCATATCCGCACGGATCCGGAGCTGAAGTCGAGGCAGATCCCGTTCTTCGATCCGATCCGGCGGGAGGCTATTCCGCGTGGATGGCCCTTCTTCACCAGTTGTCGGCTCACCGGCGGTCGGCGTGGGACGCCGGAGCGCGGTCCACGCGGCCGGACGGGCTCATTGTGGCTGGGTCGATTCCCGCGGCGCCGCCTTCACGCTCTCGCGCTCCTTGCGCCGCTGCGCATCGGCCTCGATGATGAGCGTGTAGGCCACGTAGTACTTGTAGATGTTCGCGACGTAGGTGACGGTCTCCCGGCCGATCTTCTCGGAAGCGACGATCTCGACGTTGTTGAACCACTGGTTCGGATCGAGACCCCTCTTCGCGGCCTCCTTGCGCAGGCTCTGGATCCGGGCCGGGCCGGCGTTGTAGGCCGCGAACGCGAAGAGGCCCTTGTTCACCTTGTCCATCGGCTCCTTCGCGAAGTACTGATCGATCATGAAGCGCATGTACTTCACGCCCGCATGAATGTTCGGCTCGAGCTGAGAGACGTCGCCGACCTTCAGCTCCTGGCCGGTCGCGGGCATCACCTGCATGACGCCCACCGCGCCGACCTTGCTCTTCACGCTCTGGTTGAGCTGCGATTCCTGGAAGCCCTGGGCCGCCATCAGGAGGTAGTCCATGTCGTACTGGTCCGAGTAGGTCTTGAAGAACTGGACCGTCTGCAGAAACCGGCGCTTCTCCTCGTCGGCCGCCGCGTTCTTCACGAACTTCGTGCTCTTCAGGTACTTCTGGAACAACACGTTGTAGGAGGTCGATCCCGCCGGGTGCCGGGCCAGGAACTCGTCGAGCTCGGCCTTCAGGAGCGGGCTGTTCTTCCGGATCGCCCAGGCGAGGTCGGCGCCCGAGCGAAGCACGACGTCCGTGTGGAGCTTGAGGGCGGGAAACACGCTCGCCCAGAAGCGCGCCAGGTAATCGTCCACGACGACGTACTGGACGAGGCCGGCGTTCGTCATCTCGAGCAGGTCCTCGTCTTCCAGGTTTTCGGGAGCAAATCGCAGCCGCACCGGCTTCTTGCCGCGCTTCGCCAGGTCCGCGTTCAGCTTCTCGAGGCTCTCGTGGTAGATCGAGCTCTTCCGAACGAAGATCTCTTTGCCGGAAAGGTCGTCGACGGAGGTGATCGGCGAAGAGGCCGGACCCGAGACGACGATCTCGGAGACGTTCTTCGCGGTCGGGGTCGAGAAGTCCGCCCTCTGCAGGCGCTCGGGCGTGACCGTCACGCCGGCCGCCACGATGTCCCCGCGCCCGTCCTGGAGCGCCGCCTCGAGATCGGGGCGGCCGGTCGGACGGAACGCCACGTGGATCTTCAGATTCCCGGTCTTGTATTTCTTGTTCAGCTCGTCCTCGAACATCTTGAACGCGTCGTAGACGATGCCGCGCGGCGCACCCTTGTCGATGAAGTAGTTCGTCTTGTTGTAAACCACCAGGACCCGGATCAGCCGGCGCTTCTTCATCGCGTCGAAGTCGCCCCCCCTGTCGGCAATCCCGCCCTGGATCGGCAGGGAGTGCTTGGCCGTCGAGGCCTTCGCCTGTCCGGTCGCAGGCGCCGCCGGAGGCGTGACGCGTTGGGAAAGAGCCGGCAGCGCGGCGAGGAACAACAGGGCTCCCGTCGTAATTTTCGAACGCATCATTTGTCCTCAGAGAGATTCATTAGAGGGTTTTCCCGAATCCCGGCAATGATACAAACGTTCAGAGGCCGCGAATCTGCGGCGAAATGTGCTGCCCGCCCGTATCGCGCTATCGAGCTAGGGCTATTTCTTCTTGGCCACGGCGGCCCGCCCTCGGCTCGCCGTAAGGACTTTTGGTTGCCTGCGCCGTCCGGCCCGGGCCAGAGCAAGGTCGTGAGCCGTCTGGAGGTTGACCCAGAACTCAGCGGTCGTCCCCAGGGCGGCCGAGAGCAATAGAGCCGTGTCGGGCGTGACACCCCGCTTCGCCCTTACGATCTCGTTGACCCGCTGGAGCGGAACACCGATGTGAGCCGCGAGACGTGACTGCGTCAGGCCCATCGGATTCAAGAATTCCTCCACGAGCATCACGCCCGGGTGTGTCGGGATTCGTTTCGTTGGCAACATTTCCGCCTCCCTGTCGACCCCGTCAGTGGTAGTCCACCAATCGGACGTCCCGGACGAAGCCGTCTTTCCAGCGAAACACGAGGCGCCACTGATCGTTGACCCGAATGCTGTGGCAGCCGGACAGAGTTCCCTTGAGCGCCTCCAACCGATTTCCAGGGGGCACCTTCAGATCCTCGAGGCTGTGAGCTGCGTTGAGCATGTCGAGCTTCCGGACCGCGGCCTTCAGAACCTCCGAGCCGAACCTCCGCGCGCGAGCCGAGGATTCCCCGTTGTAAACGTCCTCGGTGGCTGCATCCCCGAAGGACACGATCACGACCGGGATAATACACGATTACCGTGTAACCGTGTAACAGCCCGTCGCCCGGGGCACCGTGGTGGAGCTGCAGATCGGCAGAATGAGCCGTGCAGGACTCGAACCGAGAAGTTCACAACAGGTCAGCGAGTTGGGAATGTGTGTCCGAGTCCTGCCGACCTCTCGTTAGTGAGCCGCCGCGACGATGAGCTCCTAACTCTGGCGCGAGACGACGATGTCGGCGATGGCGGCGATAGCCGTCGGGTGGACCTCAGCGCGGCGGCTTGCAGCCTTGGCCGAGGCATGCTCGCCGAGATACTTGCCCTGCTGTGCCCCACGAGAGGGAAGAAGCCGACGCAACCGTGTTCGTAGCGCGAGCGAGTGAACCAGTTCTACGTAGCACCCCCTCTCTCAGGCCGCCGCCGGCATGATGCAATCGTCCCGGCTTTGGCGGACCTTCCCCCAACGTCGGGTTGGCAGCTGCCGTCGCGGTGGTAGCCTCCGCCCAACACGAGGAGGCGGGCATGGCGACGCGGCATCGATCCTGGCTTTCTCGTCGAAGAGATCCAGCGCCGGCTTGAGGAGCGGGGTGGTCGAGGCGCACGTCTGTTGACAAATCCGCGGCGCTGCGGCGGCCCCTGGCCAAACGGCGGCGCCCGAAAGGCTCTGCGAGGGTCATGGCGGCCTGGAATCGCAGGATCGGTACCTGGCCGTAAGGCTACTCTCGAAGGCGAACCGAACGAGGTGAAGAGGATCCGCGAAGCGAAGGGCGCAGCGATCGCGGCGGCGAGGAGGATCGGCAGGTGAGACGGCGTACGCCTTCGCTCGTCATCGTCTCCCTCCTTGTTGTTCGGTCGGCAGCAGCGGGCGACCAGCACCTCACCCCTGACGGGGCGCGGGAGACCGCAGCGGAGCCGGGGACCGATTCTGAGGATCACGCGGCGGTGCTCGAGATCGGCGGAGTCGCTTCGGTACAGTCATCCGACGGCTCCTCCCACTTCGGCGGATCGATCGCCGTCGAAAAGACCTTCGTCGAGAGCTGGCTCGAGCTCGAACTGGGCGTTTCGGCCACGGGCGGCAGCGGCGAGAAGGAGCTGGCGGCCAGCCTCCTCTTCAAGAAGCCGTGGACGTTGTCTCCGCAATTCGAGTTCATGATCGGCATCGGGCCGGAGCTGGTGCATTCGCTCAACAACGGCGGTACGGCCCCCGGGCTGGTCTCCGGACTCGACTTCATGTTTTGGCCGAGCCGGAACGTCGGCTGGTACGTCGAGCCGACATACGAGATCGTCTTCGACCACGGCAGCAGGGGCTCGTTCACCGCGACCGCCGGCCTGTTGATCCGGTTCTGAATGAACGACCCGGCCAGTTCCGCTGGCGCCGCCCCCGTTGCGCCCGCGACCCCGACGAGCCAGTTCGCTACGGCTGGGGGCCGGCAAGGGGGGCGCGTGCGCGTGCGGGAAAACCATCGTTCTCGAGGGCGGCGCGAGCTCCACGGGAGGATCGTGACCCGATTGCCGAAGCCGGTGAGGCGTATCGTTCGCGCCGCGCACGGCCCTTGGCGGTATGATGCGACCAACATGAAACCGGGGCCGCGCAGCGCAGGCGCGTGGGCGAAAGGGGCCCTGCTGGTTGCCTTGGCGCTCCTGCCGCTCGCGTGGGCGGCTCATGCGCACTCGGCCTCCCAGGACGAGATGCGCGGTTCCTGCGACCTCTGCGCCCTCGCGTGCCACGCTCCCGCTCTTTCGCTCGGGGCCGTAACGAGCCCGACAGCCGCGCCGCCCGCAGCCTTCCTCGAAATCGTCCCGGTCTGCTGTCCTGAAGAGACCGCCCCCACCGTTTCCTTCGGGCGAGCTCCACCCACCGCCTAAGCCACAGACGCCGAAGTCTCACGCCACGAGCCGCTCTGCGGGGCGAGGCGTTTTTGACTCGTCGACCGCCGGGTGCGTCGTCGCACCCGTCCCGACGCGTTTCAGGTGTTCTGATGCGAGACCTG
>Ga0335076_10002271_pt1 | contig 19046 bp, 14 predicted proteins | sample Lox_Sample_25_FD_206717 | JGI IMG/M metagenome (GOLD analysis project Ga0335076, IMG submission 206717) | Soil microbial communities from Loxahatchee National Wildlife Refuge, Florida, United States - Lox_Sample_2.5 | ecosystem: Environmental > Terrestrial > Soil > Wetlands | place: USA...
CCTGAATGTGTATAATAAATACGATACCGTTCCTGTATTCAGGAAGAAGTATTTCAACAATGTGATCATAAAATATGATACAGCCGTCAACAGGAAGACCATAACCTATTGGGATTCCATCCGGCCCGTACAACTTGAACCTGAAGAGGTGAAAGATTATCATACCAAGGACAGCCTTTTTAAAGCTCAGCATGATTCTTCTTTTTCAAAACGCGTGATTGACTCGCTACGCAGGCAACAGGGACGCATAACCGTAATGAATGTGTTGTGGAATGGATTTTCCAGGGAGAATTTTAACCCGCTCCGGCCCCTGACCATCACCTGGCAGCCATTGATAAGAAATATTCAATACAATACTGTTGAAGGGGTCGTAGCCAACGTGGAGGCGACTATCACGAGATCTTTTCCTAAATCTCACGAACGATTGAGTTTTACACCACATCTCCGCTATGGATTTAGCAATACACATCTGAATGCATGGGCTACAGTGATGCTGACGAAACGAACATTCGAATGGGATATAGATGGTGGATCGGCGAATCGCTCCGTTTGGACCTTTGCCGGCGGCAAAAGAGTGGATCAGTTCAATAAGGAGAATCCGATCACGCCGCTCATAAATGAAATTTATACTCTTTTTCTCCGCGACAATTATATGAAGATCTATGAAAATTATTTCGGGACGATTGGGTACAGTAATCGTTTTGATAACGGCCTGCGTATTGGTGGCAACCTGCTATATGAAGACCGGCTGCCGATTGATAACACAACTGATTTTTCTTTTTTTGGAGATAAGAACAAGGCTTTCACGCCAAACTATCCTTATGAAAAAATTGAAGAACAGTTCCCCAGGCACCAGGCGCTTATTTTTTCGGTTGATCTGCAATTCAAGCCCGGACAGCGTTATATCGAATTCCCCAACAATAAAATTTCGATCGGTTCAAAATACCCGACCCTTGCCCTGTCTTATCAGAAAGGATTTCCAAGCCTTTTTGGGAGTGATGTGAATTTTGATAAATGGAAATTTTCAATATGGGATGATGTAAACTTCAAACTGCGTGGATTGCTGAGATATAGTTTCAGCATTGGAGGATTCCTGAATACCAAATCAGTTTATATCCAGGACTACCAGCATTTCAATGGCAACCAGACTATATTTGCAAGCGCCTATCTCAACAGTTTCCAGGTAGCTCCTTATTATGCCAACAGCACAATTGCTTCTTTTTATGCGGTGGGTCATATCGAACATCATTTCAATGGCATGCTGACTAACAAAATTCCGGGATTCCGCGCTTTAAAATGGAACCTGGTTGCAGGTGCAAATGCCTTTTACGTGAATGGAGATAATAACTATGTTGAGATATTCGGTGGATTAGAAAATATATTTAAACTACTCCGTGTTGATTTTGTCGCTTCTTACCTGAATGGGAAAACAGGACAGTTTGGTGTGAGGTTTGGATTCGGAGGACTTCTCGGGGGGATGGCAAACTTCGGCAATGGCCCGCAGAACAGGCCTCAGATGCGGCTTAATTAAGAAAGATTTTTTCAAATCTGTTAGATTTTTTTACCCCAAAGTTTTTTCTGCACCTCTGCGCCTCCGCGTGCGATATTTTCTCGCAAAGACGCCAAGGCGCAAAGTCAAATTTATTTAATCGGATTCTTTATAACTTAGTGAATAAACTAACGGTAAATGAGAAAACTGACTTTTTGGAGTTTTGCCTGCTTGTTTGTTATTTCCTGTAAGCAGAGGCAAACTCTGACACAACAGTTGACCAACGCTTTCTCCACCCATTTAAAGCAAATTGATTCTGCAGCCGTTTTAGATTCACTCCATATTCTTTGGAGCGTCCCCGCGACACCAAGATTGGGCAGGATTATTGATGATTCAATCTATTCCAGAGAATATTCCAGAATAAAAATGCAGTTGGCCAATGTGCAACAAAATAATTACAAAGACAGCATTGAATTCTATCAATATGAGATAAGCTATATGGAAAAAGAAATTGATTCGATCTCAAAAGGTATTGTGCATAGTGATACCACTCACAGGTACGGAACACTGTTTGGCTGTGCGTACTACATCAAAAAAAATGATAAAACCAAAATCGACAGTACCATACTATTTGTGGATTCTACCTCCACCATTCATTTTAACGAATATATGGATTCCGCGATACATCGGTCCATCAAAACACTCGATTGAATTCCGGAAACAGCTCATAAACTTTTTAAAATCATGAAAAAGATTATACTCTATCCGGCTTTTTCAATCTTTACTTTTTCAGCTTTCTCACAGATCGAGCAAAAAGATACCCTTTTGATTAAACAACTTATAGAAAGATATGCTGAATCTATAGATAATGCGGATACCGTACTTGGATCCAAATTGTTTTCTCATTCGCAGGAAGTTTCTTTTATTCAACCAAGAGGTCACCAGCATGGGTGGGATGAAATACGACATCAGATTTATGACTTCTTCCGTGAAACGTTTGCAAAGCGGCAACTCAATATATTGAATGAGCATATTACGCTGTATGGGGATGTTGCCTGGGCGGAATTTTATTGGGTATTCAATGCAACATTTAAGAAAGGGAATCAGCTACTTCAAACAAAAGGGAGAGAAACTCAGATTTGGAGAAAGTCAGATAATGAGTGGCGATTAGTTCACGTACATTATTCAAATATGCCCATAACACAGGAAGGCAAGGGATTTTAATAAATTTCAAACTGAGATATTACCATTTCCTTTCTGTGACCCAATCTTCGACTACATTTTCTTATCTTTACAGCGTTTAGAAATTTGGTTCACTACGCGAGTGTCCAGACGGGAAATCCCGGTTTAAATTTCAAACATATGTCAGTACTTCATAACCGCATCTCTCAAAAGGAGCTGAAACAGCGTTTGTTTCAGGAGACCGAGCCCCGCAAAACAGTTTCCTTTTATCAATACTTTCCTATTGAGCATCCCAAACAATTCAGGGATAATTTGTACAAAGCTCTGCACATGCTTAGGGTTTTCGGACGCATTTATGTTGCTCAGGAAGGAATCAATGCCCAGGTGAGTATTCCTGAATCGGGCTTTGAGGATTTCAGGAACTACATGCATTCCATCAAAGGGCTTGACAATCTCCGGTTGAATATTGCCGTTGCAGATGACGGGAAATCGTTTTGGGTATTGAAAATAAAAGTCAGGGAAAAAATTGTAGCCGACGGAATTGAAGATCCTTCTTTCGACATGCGTAAACGCGGGAAATATGTCAATGCTGAGGAGTTTAATAAACTGACAGATGATCCGGAAACCATTGTGGTGGATATGCGCAATCATTACGAATACGAAGTGGGGCATTTTGATAAGGCCATCGAAGTTCCCAGCGACACTTTTCGAGAACAGTTGCCTGTCTCAGTGGAAATGCTGAAAGAAAAGAAAGATAGCACCATCATCATGTATTGTACGGGTGGTATTCGTTGTGAAAAAGCAAGTGCCTACTTGCTTCACCATGGATTTAAAAATGTTTATCATCTCGAAGGGGGCATCATTCATTATGCCAATACCGTAAAGGAAAAAAGATTGAATAATAAATTCAGGGGGAAAAATTTTGTATTCGATGAACGTTTGGGCGAACGGGTGACCAAAGATATTCTTGCTGCCTGTCATCAGTGCGGTAAACCTGCCGACACACATACCAACTGCAAAAATGATGGCTGCCACCTGCTTTTTATTCAATGTGAGGAATGTGCAAAAAAATACGATGGCTGCTGCAGTGCGGAATGCCAGGAAACTTATCATTTGCCCGCAGAAGAAAAGAAAAAACTTCGCAAAGGAAAACAAAAGGGGATAATGATTTTTCATAAGTCAAGGCAGCGGAGGGTGAATAAGCAATGAACAATAAGCAATAGGTAATATATAATTAATTGTTGGCTTTATTGAGTATGAATGCCGGTTATATAGTTACCCGGTTATTTATTGCAGGTTGCTCAGGGAAAATAATATGCGCTGGTAAATTTCTTCATCGCTTAATTGTTGCGGATGAAATTTTTCCCCAATCACTTTTTCGTATAATTCGATATAGCGGTTAGAAATAGTTTGCACCCATTCGTCACTCATCTCGGGAACGGTCTGGCCCTCTTTGCCCATGAAATTATTAGCGATCAGCCATTCCCTTACAAATTCCTTACTGAGCTGCTTTTGTTTTTCACCTTTTGACTGCCTTTCTTCAAATCCATCTGCATAAAAATAGCGGGACGAATCGGGAGTATGTATTTCGTCCATGAGGTAAATAATATCGCCTATTTTCCCGAATTCATATTTTGTATCAACCAATATCAATCCTCTTTTCGCCGCAATCTCTTTTCCTCTTTTGAAAAGTGCCAGCGTATATTTCTCCAATATGGCATAGTCTTTTTCGCTTGCAATATTCCTGCGAATGATTTCTGTTTTTGAGATATCCTCATCGTGACCTACTTCTGCCTTGGTGGAGGGGGTGATAATGGGAGAGGGGAAGTAGTCATTTTCTTTGAGCCCTTCCGGGAGCGCAACGCCACAGAGATCCCGTTTACCACTGTTGTAGGTTCTCCAGGCATGACCTGTCAGGTTCCCTCTAACGACCATCTCTACCCGAAACGGGATACATTTTTTTCCAATGGCTACGTTGGGAGCGGGAACGTCCACCAGCCAGTTGGGGCAAATATCCTTTGTGGCCTTCAGCATATAGGCCGCAATCTGGTTGAGCACCTGGCCTTTGAAAGGAATCGGTTTGGGAAGAATGACATCGAAAGCGGATATTCTGTCTGATGCAATCATGACCAGCCAGTCATTTTTTATCGTATACACATCCCTGACCTTACCGCGGTAAAAAGCAGTCTGTTGTGGAAATTGCAGTGTTTTCATCACACGAATTACATGAATTATTTTGAATTATCCGAATTATCCGGGCAAAGAAAGTACAGGCGTTCTTTTGTGGAAGCCGCAACTGCAAAATCTTATTCTGGTGAGTATTGCAAATTCAGATCAATCGCCTATTGATTTTTGCAAAAAACAATATCAGATTGTATTTGCTCCTCTTGTAAAAGTATTTTCCCATTCAAATAAGTGTACAAATCGAAAAGGGCAATTATTGTACGGTAGATTGGTGGGTTAGTTTTAATAGACAATATTTATTTATCACCAAAATCCATTTTAACCATGAACCGCTCGAATTTATCCAACTTATTTGCACCTCAGAAGGTGCAAAAGCAATCCAAAATTAATTTTTGGTTAACCATTACAAGTCAGTATTTTGCTTTTAATTATTTAACCAAATTGATTGCCATGAGAAAATGCTTACCCTATCTGGGGGCTTTAATGGCCACCCTATTGACGTTAAACTGCTTTGCGCAATCCGTAGTTATTACCGGCAATGTGCGAAGCTCCACTAACAAGGAATTTGTTCCTGCTGCATCTGTTACGATAAAAGGAGGCAATGCCGGAACTTTTACTGACAGCAAAGGGAATTTCAAACTGATTACTACACAAAAACCTCCATTCACGCTTGTCTTCAGTTCGATTGGATTTGAAACGCAGGAAATACAGGTTACTGATGCCGCCAGCCCTGTGCAGGTTGATTTCAAGCCTGCTTCAACACTCGGAAACGAAGTCGTTGTTTCTGCCAGCCGTGTGCCGGAAAGAATACTCGAATCACCTGTCTCAATTGAAAGATTAAGCGCAGCCAATATCCGGAATTCTCCCGTACCTTCTTATTATGATGCAATTCGCAATTTAAATGGAGTTGACATCACGAATTCAAGTCTTACATTCACTTCTCCTACCACTCGCGGATTCAACGGAAGCGGAAACACACGTTTCAATCAGTTTATGGATGGAATGGATAACCAGGCTCCCGGATTGAATTTTTCTGTTGGAACAATTGTTGGTATCCAGGATTTGGATGTTGACAACATGGAACTGTTACCCGGTGCATCTTCTGCTTTATATGGCTCCGGAGGTATGAATGGAACTTTATTAATCACGAGCAAAGATCCATTCAAATACCAGGGACTAAGCGCCCAGGTTAAAGGAGGAGTAATGCATTTGGGAAAAGACGATCCAATCAATCCTTCTCCATATCAGGATTACAGCGTGAGATGGGGGGTGAAAGTGAGTGACAAATTTGCTTTCAAAATAGGAGCCCAATATATACAGGCAAAGGATTGGGTAGCGAACGACACTTCTAATTATACTGGAGTTGGGGCGGGCTCTGGAAGTCATGTGATTCCCGGAACAAGAGCTTCCGATCCAAATTATGAAGGAGTTAATGTATATGGAGACGAAACGAGTGCCAATATGTTATCTGTAGCTAACGCTGTTCAAACACAAACACAGCAGGGAATACTTGCGGCGACCGGAGGTGCGATTGATATTGTTGCGTTGATGAATGCTTCTCTTCCTGCAAATGCTACACCTGCACAAATACAGGCATTTATTGGAAGTTTACCAGCTCCTATTCAGCCGGCAGTAACTAATCTTGTGCCTTTTTATTTTGGACTGAGGAATGATGCTGTTCCCAACCAAAATGTTTCCAGAACAGGATATAAAGAATATGAAGTAATTGACAATACAACCAAAATTTTGAAATTATCAGGCGGGCTTTATTTTATGCTTAGCCCTAAAACCGAACTTTCTCTTACAGGAAATTTTGGAACCGGTAATACAGTTTATACAGGCAGTGACAGGTACTCGCTAAAAGATTTTAAAATGGGTCAGTATAAGCTGGAGGTTAAGAGTGATAAGTGGTTTGCAAGAGCATATACTACTCAGGAAAATTCCGGGCAGGCATATAATGCAACAGTCACTACCCAATTATTTAATGAGGCTTGGGAATCCAGTACACAGTGGTACCCGGAATATGTCGCAGCATGGTTAGGAGCAAAATATGCCGGAGCATCTGATCAGGTTGCATATAATGCAGCCAGAACTTTTGCAGACCAGAACCGGCCGGCACCTGGTTCTCCTGAGTTCACCAAGTTATATGATTCAGTTCGCTCAATGCCCATTCCGAAAGGCGGTTTGTTCCTGGATCGTACAAGTTTGTATCATGTAGAAGGGCAATATAATTTAACTGATGTCGTAAAATTTGCAGAAGTATTGGTAGGAGGAAACTGGAGACTGTACAGGTTAAATTCTGAAGGAACGTTATTTGCTGACAGTACGGGCCCTATATATACTAACGAATATGGCGCTTATGTTCAGATCTCTAAAAGATTTTTTGAGAACAGGCTAAAGCTTTCCGCTTCGGGCAGGTATGATAAGAATGACAATTTCGACGGCAAATTCACTCCCCGTTTCTCTGCAGTGTTCACTGTCGCGAAAGATCAAAATATCAGAGCATCTTACCAGAATGCGTACAGATTCCCGTCCAACCAGAATCAATGGATCAACCTGAATACCGGGGCCGGAATTTTGATCGGCGGATTACCGCAGTTGCGACAGTTCTATCATTTTGATACCAATCCGGTAATCAACGCAATTACTTTGCAGCCACAGACATTTGGCAAGTATAAGCCCGAAACCGTAAATGCATTTGAGTTGGGATACAAAGCTCTGTTCAACCGTCGGATCCTGGTTGATATCTACGGATATTATTCTCAATATAAAGATTTCATTGGCCGTGTCAGCGTTTTGCAACCCATTCCGAATGATTCAGGTGCTTATCAGGGATATTCTGTATCACTTAATAGTGCTAACCAGGTGCATACGTACGGATTTGGATTGAGTATTGATTATATTTTGCAGAAAAATTTCCAGGTTGGATTTAATTTCTCATCAGACAATATAGATAATCCTGATCCAAGTTTCGTGACTTATTTTAATACTCCAAAATACAGATGTAATCTGTCTTTGATGAACACAGGTTTCGGTCCCCAGAAACGTTTTGGATTTAATGTGGTTTACAGGTGGCAGGATACTTACTTTACGGAAAGCGATTTCAAACAGGGCGATGTGAGCGCAATCAGTACACTTGATGCTCAGGTAAGTTATAAATTCCCCGCCATTCGTTCGTTGATTAAAATCGGAGCTACCAATTTATTGAACACGTATTACAAAACTGCATTTGGTAATCCGGCTATCGGTGGACTTTATTATGTAAGCCTGGCCTATAATGTCTTTTAATAATTCCTGAAGTCAGAAAAATCAGAAGCCGGAATACATGCACATGAAGCTTATTTATTCCGGCTTTATCAATTGTCGGTTATCCGTCATCGTTAAACGTTAAACCTGAAATGCATGACATCGCCATCTTTCACGATGTACTCTTTTCCTTCTATACGCAATTTGCCAGCATCACGGCAGGCTGCTTCTGATCCGTATTTTATGAAATCATCATAAGCAATCACCTCGGCTTTGATAAACCCTTTTTCAAAATCGGTATGGATCACGCTGGCTGCCTGGGGGGCTTTCCATCCCTGATGAATGGTCCATGCACGAACTTCCTGCTCGCCGGCGGTAAAATAAGTTTCCAGTTGTAATAGTTTATATGCTGCACGAATCAGTTTATTCAAAGCAGGCTCTTTCATTTGATATTCCTCCATAAACATCATCCTGTCGTCCGGATCTTCCATCTCTGCGATCTGTTGTTCAATTGAATTGTTCATAATTATGACTTCTGCCCGCTCGCCAGCCACAGCATGTTGCAGTGCTTTTGAAAATGTATTACCGGTATGCATAGACGCTTCATCTACGTTCGCGACGTATAATACGGGTTTATCAGTGAGAAGAAATAAATCAGCTACCGCTGTTTTTTCTTCTTTGGTTAGCTGTAGTTCACGTATGTTCTTTCCTTTTTCAAGATGATCCCTGCATCGCTTTAAAATTTCAAATTCTGTTTTTGTTTTTGGATCGCCTGTTTTGATCAGTTTTTCCGTTCTCTGCAATTTTTTTTCAACGCTTTCGAGATCCTTCAACTGCAATTCCGTATCAATAATTTCTTTGTCACTGAGCGGATTAATGGGCCCTTCGTCCCGCAAAATATTATCGTCTTCAAAACAGCGAACCACATGAACGATGGCATCCACTTCGCGGATATTGGCTAAAAATTTATTTCCCAGTCCCTCTCCCTTGCTGGCTCCTTTCACGAGCCCGGCGATGTCAACGATTTCTATTTGTGTCGGAACAATGCGGTTGGGATGAACGAGAGCAGCCAGTTTATAAAGCCTGTCATCCGGAACATCTACCAGTCCTATATTGGGTTCAATGGTGCAGAAGCGATAGTTACTTGCCTGGGCTTTGGCGCTGCTGCTAACCGCGTTGAACAATGTTGATTTTCCAACATTCGGCAATCCCACAATACCAGCCTGTAAAGACATAATAACGATTTGTTTTAGAGAATTTGAATTGATTATAATCACCATCTTAATACCAGGTCAACCACTCGATTTAGAAGTCGTCGACTGCTGTTTCCAGGTGGTCGACTTCAGCTACAGAGTGGTCGACTCTTTGCTTCAGGTCGTCGACTACTGTTTCCAGGTGGTCGACTTCAGCTACAGAGTGGTCGACTCTTTGCTTCAGGTCGTCGACTGCAGTTTCCAGGTGGTCGACTTCAGCTACAGAGTGGTCGACTCTTTGCTTCAGGTCGTCGACTACTGTTTCCAGGTGGTCGACTTCAACCACAGAATGGTCGACTCTTTGCTTCAGGTCGTCGACTGCTGTTTCCAGGTGGTCGACTTCAACCACAGAGTGGTCGACTCCGATTTAATTCAGGCCGCAAAGTTGTCATTTTTTTTACAATTTTCTCCGAAAAACTATAATGAAATATCGATCTTCTTTTTTCAAATGATCTTGCATGTAGCTGAATTTCATCAATGATCCGCGAGACTAAAAATTTTATAATTTTTTTGGCTTATTTTCAGGTCATAATCAACTGCCATGGCCCTTAATTTCATCTGGATCGCTTTTTTCCTCATTGCTTTTATCGTTGCCTTTATCAAACTGGTCGTATTTGGAGATACTCAAATCTTCAAGACCATTATTGACGGCGTGTTTGATGCAGCGGGTTCGGGCGTGCAGATATCCATTGGGTTGATCGGTGTTTTATCTCTTTTCCTGGGATTTATGAATATTGGGGAGAAAGCAGGAGCGGTCAGGTTTCTTGCAAAGATCGTCGGCCCTTTTTTCAATAAACTTTTTCCTGAAGTGCCCAAAGATCATCCGGCCATCGGAAATATGATGATGAATTTTTCCGCAAATCTTTTGAATCTTGACAATGCAGCGACTCCGTTCGGATTAAAAACCATGCAAAGCCTGCAGGAACTGAACCCCGATAAAGATACGGCTTCCAATGCCCAGATCATGTTTATGGTATTGCATGCCTCCGGACTGACGCTGATCCCGATTTCGGTTATAGCTCAGCGCGCGATCATGAAATCAAACGACCCTACATTGATTTTCATTCCCTGCATGATTGCAACATTCGTAGCGACAATTACCGGACTGATTGCTGTTGCCATCAGGCAAAAAATTAATCTTTTTAATCGGGTGATCATTTCCTGGATCGGAAGCATCAGCATCGTGATTGCCTTATTGGTTTATTTTCTGAGAAAACATCCGGGCCAGATCGATGTCTTTTCCAAACTGGTCAGTAACGGACTCATTCTTTTATTATTCATTGTATTCATTACCGGAGGCCTGATCAAAAAAGTAAATGTATACGATGCATTCATCGAAGGAGCAAAAGGAGGATTTGACGTGGCAGTAAAGATCATCCCCTTTCTGGTAGGTATGCTGGTCGCCATCAGCGTGCTGAGGACATGCGGCGTATTCGATTATATCATCCAGGGATTTGACTGGATATTCAGTCACCTGGGAATGGATACTGAATTTGTAAAGGCTTTGCCTACTGCATTGATGAGGCCCCTGAGTGGCAGCGCTTCCCGCGCGATGATGATCGACACCATGAATCATTATGGGGCTGACTCATTTCCTGCACTGTTATCAGGCGTGATGCAGGGCTCTTCTGATACTACATTTTATATCGTTGCCCTTTATTTCGGTTCAGTTGGAATCAGGAAAACCAGGTATGCTGTTCCGGCAGCGTTGCTGGCCGATCTTGCAGGCGTCATAACGGCCATCCTTATCTCTTATTTCTTCTTTCATCACACAACATAAGAGAGGAAATTTTTATCGGGCGATAAAAAAACAGTGCATCCTAAATAACTGTTAATTAGGTTTTCCCTAATTAAAAACTGTATGAAATTCACCTAAATCCTCGGCCATGCCTAACGAATGCTCCACGCTTGTTAGCGCGCAAGACACGAATATCAGAAATATTTACCCGACTTTCCGCGTAAAACACCTTCATTTATCATTTGTACTCCTTTTGTTCGTTCAATCGTCATTTGCTACGGATATTATATCAGATAATGCCAGAGATCCTATCGGGACCGGAGTCAAAGATTATAAATTAAACAGGGAGCAATTTTTAGAGTCATATGGAAGAGATGATAGTTCAAGAGCATTGATCGACTATTATTTCCATAAGAGGAATAACGCAAAAAAATTGGCGATTGCAGGATTCATCCTTGGTATTGTTTCTTTGGTGATAGCCGGACTGGTTATTTCAAGTAGTCCATCAAATGGGCCATCGAATGGGGTAGTTGATGATTCTGGTGAGGTGGCTGTTGTACTTCTATTGGTGCAGACTTTTTATGGATCCATTGCCTTGATTGTAACTGGCGTTGCAATATGGATTATTTATTCAAGAAAAAAATTATTGAAGCTGCTGGAAAAATATTTTTTGGGCAAATCCATTCCGCCTCATATTGCCAGGAACCACCTATTTAATCAATGGCTTACGGAAGAAAAAAACAGGCACAAGCACTGCTGATTATTTCAACGTGAACCGAACAGAAATCGCCAATGCATCAGGAATAAAATCAATCGCGGGGGCAAGGTCCAGTTCTGGTTTCCAGTCTAATGAGAGGTTGATGGGCGCTTTGTCGAATTTGTAATCTATTCCTACAACTCCCATTGGTCCTGTATGTACCAAATTGTCTTCTACGCCGAAATAAGCGCCTCCGCCATAAAACCAATTCAGGTTCGGCGTTCCCCCGATGAGTTGATGCTGTTCGAACAATCCCCCGATTCCGAATCTCGGATAAAAAGAAACCAGTCCTTCGATGGCAGATCTGTCATTCAAAAAATATTTAACAGAAACGGAGTTGGCAATGGTAGGTGATGGTGTGCTGAGTCTCAACCCTAAAGCGAATTTATAGTCCTGGGCAGATAAGCGATTAAACAAGGCCGTGAGTAGGGTCAAAACAAGGATCAGCTGAAGTTTTCGCATAGTCGAAATATTTATCCCGGGTGAACGAAAAGAACATCGGATATATTGAAAGCTATACTGTTAGAACTTCGTTAAGGTTGGAAGTTTAAAAGCTGAAAATATAACTAGGCTAAATATTTATGCAAAGCAGCGGTTCGTTTACGGGGTTCTGGTAATCAGCCGGTATTACTCGAATAATTCAAACTTTGTTTTAGGTCTCCTGTCATCCAGCCATTTGAAATTACGCAGCCGCATATCACTCAGGTTTACTTTTTTGATGGGATACATGATGCCGTCTGCATCATTGCGGAGAACCACTTTGTTCAATTCTTTATTCAGAAAGATCATATCAATGATATCGGCCTTATTGACTTTATTGACTCCCACCAATGCCAAACTATCATCCTTGATATAGTAAATGCTTTCGGCACTTCCTTTGGCTCGCAAGAAATCAATTTCCCCATTTTTAAAATAACCATTCAATGTCCTTCCCTTGACCTGGTTGTACATGTTCTCTCCCGATTTACCTACCACCAGTCCATTTTCAAAAACATATAGCCTGTCAGGTTTTTTATTTTTAGTATAAAGGAACATGGTGTCACCTGTAATCTGGTATCCGCTGGCCCAGGCAATTGGGTTGGTGTACAAACGAAAGACAGAATCCACTCCTGAATAATAAAGGCTGTCAGCCACTGCCTGGAGAGAATCTGAAAAAATCCGGACATGGTGAAAACCCTGAAGGAAACGGTGACTACTGTCGTTGGAATTTCGAGTATTCAATGTCGTTAGCCCGGTCGTGGTATCTACTTTGTCAAATAGCGAATCGGCAAGCTTTCCTGAAAATAAGGTGTCGGCCTGTACATAGATGGAATCCTCATCCTGTTTCAGTATCATCAGGGGTTTTTCGGTCGCCAGGAGGGAGTTGGTTTTTTTGTCCGAGATCATCAGGTTAGCGATGACAGAAACACCCTGGGTGGTGTCCCGGAATACGGCATTGCCCGTAGCCACGCTTTTGCCCGTGCTGTCGTCGAACTGGATATTATCCCCGGTAATAAACTGGGACCCGTCGTTGATCATTGGTCTTTTTCCGAATTGGGCCCGATGATTGTGCAGGTCATAGAATCCTTCTTTTGTGCGAATGGTTCTGCCGCTGCTGTCGCGTATATATGTATCCGTTATAAAAGTGGCGATTTGCGATTCTGTATTGTAGAGCAAAGAATCAGCGACCAGGTCGTAAGCAGGGTCCTTAAGTACCACATCTCTTTTGAAATAAACGTCCTTGGTTTCCGCATAATAGGTACCATCTTTACTGGTGACTACCGTAGACCCGTCAACGACTTTTCCGCCACTGGTATAATTCCCGATTCGCTGGTTCAGGTCGTACTGCAGGTCTTCGGTTGTCAGCGTGCCTTTTCCGTCTGTGAGCATTACTTTTTTCTGGAAAATGATATATTTCTTATCCACGAAATATTTCATGTACTGGGAGTAAATATTGGTAGTGTCAGAATCATTAATATGCACATTGCGAAAAGCTTCGACAATATTTTCTTTTTGATTAATAGACACACTGTCGCCATAGAAGACTGTTTTTTCCTGCTGCAGTTTTACATGTCCAAAAAGAGATTGAATGGTTGTAGCAGAGTCTTTTTTTGCTTCGCGCAATGTATCGGAATGCCAGATAAACACCGTGCGCAGGGTGTCGTCATTCTTTGATTTGAAATTCATTGCCACCTGCGAATAAGCCTGCCGGCTTGTTAACAGGCACAAAGCCACGCAAACCAGGGAAACAACCTGCTTCATTTTTATTTATTACCCGATTTTGATGTGGAGTCACTTAGTGGAGCGGTCAGGGGCCCGCTTTTGTCTTTCTTGCCGAACACAGAAACATTAACATATCTTTTCGGATGAACCCGCAGATCATCCAACAGGATATTCAGGCTCCGGGTAGTGCTTTCAAGGTTTTGGTACAATTTTTTATCATTCAGCAACAGGCCTAGTGAACCATTCGAGTTATTGATTTTATTGATCACTTCTTTTAAAGCGTTCATGGTAGATTGAACCGATTCAACAGTTTCCTGGATTTTTGCATTGGCCAGTCCATTGCTTGTTTTTTGCAGGTTATATAAGGTGGTATCGATGAGCCTGTTGTTTTTTGCCAGGTTAGCTGTGAAACTGTCGACATTATTCAGCGATTGTGCCAGGGCGCCATGTTCTGTGCTCAATAATTTTTCAAGCGAAGCTGATGTGGCGGTCAGGTGTTCAAAAATTGAAGTGAAATTATTTTTCATTTTAGGGTCAAACATTGAACCGACGACTTCGACCAAAGAATCCAGTGATTCTAATGTGCCGTTCAGTCTGGCTACAATCGGGTCAATATTTTTTTCTACCTGTGATACCAGGTTTAATTTATCCTGCGTCTCAATGGTATCGCCATTGCGAAGATATTCTGTTGCATCCCCTTTATTAATCACTAGTGAAGAAGAACTGATGAGTCCTGAATTAATTACTGCAATGGAATTTTTCGGGATACGGACATTTTTTTTCAGATTGATGGTGACCACAATTTCCTTGACATCTTCGTCTATTTCATTGATATCGGATACCGTTCCGATCTCGAGTCCATTAATTCTAACGGAATTGGATACCTCAATTCCTTCCACATTTCTGAAAACTGCATATATTTTTTTGGTGCGTACCAGGACGTCCTTCCCTTTCAGGAAATTGAATCCGAGGATCAGCAGGGTAATTGCTATCGCTGTGAGCGCACCGATTTTTGTTTCATTAGAAATTTTCATTCAGGAATTGTTTAGTCACAACGGATACAAACCTACATTAAAACCCGGAAAATGGTAGCAGAATCATGTTTTCGGAGAAAAACTTTCTTTATACCTGCGCTTACCTGTATCCGGTGCCCGACCCGCCTCCGGCGCTGGTATTTTCCAGGGCATCCTTGTACCGTTTCAATGCATCAATGATATTCTGCACTACTTCGTCTTGTCCTTTATCGCTGTTGAGATATTCTTCTTCTTCTTTGTTGGTGAGAAAGCCGGTTTCGATCAGCACACTCGGCATGCCGGTGGCCTGTAATACCTGTATACCTTTGTCTCTTTGCAGTACACCATCGTTTTCGCGCCCGCTTTTTTGAAATTCCTCCTGCACTAACGAAGCGAATAAAAAACTGTTTGTAAAAAATTTTTTTTCATACAATTGTGCTCTCATCTTAGCCTCGGGTGAACTCATATCAAATATGGCATCCGCGCTGTCTGTAATGTCGTCTCCACCTTCTTCGGTATCCTTGATGGCTTCTCCTTTTGGTCCGCTTCTGTCGGCCTTCCAGATATAAGTTGCAGTGCCTGTTTTTGTATTGATTACCCAATAGGATTCATAAATCGGGGCATTAACCAGTTTTTTCTTTTTCTTTTTTCCTTTGCCTACATATTCCCATTTCTTTTTATAACCGATCACCCGTTTCGCATAGTAGCCTCCGGCAGGATGGCCATTGGAATTACAATGTATGCAGATAAAAAGATCTCCTTTCGATTTATTGGCGATGGCTGCGCGATTGCGAAGTCCTTCACCGATAGTTGTTCCACCACCTACCATTTCATCGGTCGTGCGGGTGTAAACTATTTTGACATCAGAAAATTCTTTGCTTATGGCTTCACCCAGTTTGAGTGAAATATCCAGTGCTACATCTTTTTCTTTGGAAATAAGACCATGCGTGCCGGGATCAAAGCCACCATGACCTGGATCGATAATGATGGTGCGCAATTTGGGAGGCTTCTGGGTCTCGGAAAAATTGTTAAAAGATGAAATCGGGCAGGCAACAACAAACAAAATAACAAATACAAACGTTCCTCTCAGCATACTTTTTTTCTTTTTAACAATAGGACAGTAATGTTCACAGAAATCTTACAGGCGTAAACCCTATTTTTGTATCAATAGATTGTATGAATAACGCACGCAAAATTAACTTAAAATACGTTCCCGCGTCGATTTTTACTGCGTTATTCTTTGTTATAACGCTTGGGAACCCCGCTCATTATTCAATTCGCCCAATCTTTTGCAAAATCTTAACTGCATCTTGTGATACAGTAAAACCGAATAGTCAGGCATCAAGAGATACCTCGATAAAGGATACTGTCATAAAAGACGGTTTACTTAAAGATACATCGGCGAAAGATACTGCAGGTGAGAGAAAAGATACTCTTTCTTATAAGATTTCAAAAGATTCATTGGAGGCCCCGATTTCTTACAGCGCAGCAGATTCTGTTGTGCTTGATATACCGACGAAAAATATTACCCTGTATAATAAAGCAAATGCAAAATATAAGGACCTGACACTTGATGCATACAAAATTCAATTGGATCAGCCTTCACAGATTGTCATTGCCACCTATACAATGGATACTGCAAACCAGATGGTCGGCAAGCCCAAAATGGTGCAGGGGGAAAGCACGATGGAATCGGATTCCATTGTTTATAATCTGAAAAATCAGAAAGGGATTACCAGAAATACATGGACAAAAAGCGGTGAGATGTATGTGATGGGGGAGAAGATGAAGAAAATTTCTCCGACGGAATTTTATGCCTGGAGGGGGCGTTTTACAACCTGTAATCTCGATACGCCTCATTTTGCTTTTCGTGCAAAGAAACTAATACTGATCAATAAAAAAATGGCCATAACCGGTCCCATACATCCTGAATTTGAGGGAGTGCCGGTGCCGATCTATCTTCCATTTGGGTTTTTCCCAATTTCAGAAGGACGGCATTCGGGGATTTTGCCTCCTGCATTTAATGCGAGTCCGCAATTTGGATTAGGAATCGAAGGACTTGGATACTACAAAGTATTCAGCGATAATTTCGATGCCATTTTCCGTGCGAATTTGTATTCATATGGAGGATGGAATCTCTATCTCACGCCGGAATACAAGGTGCGTTACCGTTATAGCGGCCGAATGAATTTAGCGTATCAACTGACGAGAACGCTTGACAATACAGGGAAACAAACATATGATGATGTTAAAACCTATAGTGTAAACTGGTCGCATACAGTCGACAGCAAAGCAAGACCGGGCACTAATTTTGGAGCGAACGTGAATTTTATGTCGACCAAGTACAATCAAAATGTTTACAATAATCCAACCATCAATTTCACCAACCAGATAAGTTCTTCCATTACCTATTCAAAAACCTGGAATGGAAAACTAAACCTGACGGTTAGTGGAAACCACAGCCAGAATAATGAGACTAAATTAATTTCAATCAACTTGCCCAATATCGGATTTACTGCCACTACCATTTATCCATTCCAGAAGAAAGAATTTATAGGAACTCCCAAATGGTATGAAAAGCTGGGTATTGGATTGACCTCATCCATTAGCAGCGGGACCAGTTTCTATGATTCACTCTTCAGCTTTAAAAACCTGATTGATACTTTTCAGTGGGGCGCATCGCACAGCATTCCTATTACGCTTGCCCTGCCTCAGCTTGGCCCCCTGCAAATTGCGCCGGGTATGAGCCTGCAGGAAAAATGGTTTTCCAAAAAATATCTTTACAAGTGGGATCCGACAACCAATATGGTAGACGTCTCTCAACAAAAAGGATTTTATGTTGCCAACAATGTTTCTTTCTCGCTTAATTTCAGCACGGCAATTTTTGGAACATTTACAAACTTCGGTAAATCAAGTTCTGTGCTGGGAATCCGTCACGTGATGCGACCCACTATCGGTCTCAACTATACGCCGGATCTCAATTCGAAGTACTATATGAACGTGCAGGTGGATACCTTTGGCCATTATCAAAACTTTTCCAATTTTACCGGCGGCTTTTCACCGGGAACATTTGGCGGATTATCGTTCGGACTGGATAATAACCTCGAAATGAAAGTCAGAAATAAAGGCGACACCAGCGCGGGCGCCTTCAAAAAAGTAAAACTGATTGATGGTTTTGGATTTACCGGCAGTTATAACTACCTGGCAGATTCATTTAAATTATCTCCGATAAGTTTCTATATCCGGAGTACGCTTTTTCAAAATATCAATATTACAGGAGGAGCAACACTTGATCCCTATATAACCGACTCTTTTGGGTACAGAAGAAATATATATGCGTGGGATGCACCGGGTAAGAAATTTTCAATCGGACGCTTGACAAGCGCCAATCTCGCTATATCGACCAGTTTCAAAAGTAAACCGAAAGATGAGAAAAAAGCAGAGGCAGAGAAGCAGGCTGCGTCGGACCAGTTACCGATGACAGTAGATGAACAGGAGGCTCAACTGGATTATATCAAAGCCCATCCGGCAGAATTCGCTGATTTCAACGTCAACTGGGAACTTAATCTCTCCTATTCATTGAACTTTAGCAATGTGTTTGAGATAAGACAAGGATTCAGCGGGTACAAAACGACGGTTACTTCGTCCATCATTTTCAATGGTAATTTTAACCTGACAGAGAAATGGAAATTAGGAGCGAATGGCTATTTTGATGTCATTAATTTAAAATTGAATTCGCTGACGGGCTATTTGTCCCGGGATATGCATTGCTGGCAGCTATCCATCAACGTTACTCCTGTCGGACCCTGGCGTTCTTTCAGTATTACACTCAATCCCAAGGCCGCAATTCTGCGCGATCTGCGCATCAACAGGGCCAGGTCATTCCAGGACTAAAAAAATTGTTGAACAGGATTTCCCGGACCTTATTTCTTCTGAATCTATTGATTCATTTCTTCCGCGACATAATAATCTTTCATGATAT
>Ga0335076_10002272_pt1 | contig 19045 bp, 12 predicted proteins | sample Lox_Sample_25_FD_206717 | JGI IMG/M metagenome (GOLD analysis project Ga0335076, IMG submission 206717) | Soil microbial communities from Loxahatchee National Wildlife Refuge, Florida, United States - Lox_Sample_2.5 | ecosystem: Environmental > Terrestrial > Soil > Wetlands | place: USA...
ATTTCTTTGCTTGCGCATTTTCATGTGGTGCTTAGGGCTGCGTCGGCTGGGGCTTCGCTGGGCGCTGTCGTCTCCTGGTTGCCGGCGGCACCTGATTCGTGATATTCGGCGTCTTGATTTACGGCCCACACATCGTAACGGCGGTGGCCGGCGATGATATTTTTGGCCGCTAACATGGCGGTCATCATAGCGTGGTCTTGATTGTTGTATTTGTGCATGCCGTTGCGGCCGACGAGGTGAAGCGTGGGGAAATTCCGTTCTAAAGCGACGCGAATTTTGTCGACGTTCTGCTGATAAGTCTCGTCATAGACGGGATAGGCTTTGGGCTGGCGGATTACGCATCCATCGACGACGTCGGCTTGATCGGCGAGTTTCAGGCGCTGGAGTTCTTTTTTTGCCAGCGTCAACAACTCCGCATCGGAGGAATCCCAGAGTTTGTCGCCCGCGAAGCAGAAATATTCCAGCCCGTAGGAAGAAAAGGCTGGATCGGGAACCATCTCAGGGGACCATGATTTGTAGTTCTGCACGCGTCCGACCTGTACCGATGAATCGTGGATGTAGATCCAGTTATCGCTGAAACGCCCTTTATCACGGACGATGAGGCCGACGGTGAGGAAGTCGCGATAGCGTAGCGATTCGCCGGCGCGAATGATCTCGGGCTGGAGGCGAGGTTCGATCTGCGCGACTAGTTCGCGCATGGGCATCGACGAGATCATGTGTTCGCCATGGAGTTCTTCTATGTTGCCATTGGTGTCGCGGACAGTGACGATCCAGCGATCGAGGGCGGAATCGAAGCGGCAGGCAATGACCCGGCGGCCAAGGAGAACTTGCCCGCCGAAAGAGTTGATTTTTTCGGCGAAGGCTTCCCACATCATGCCGGGGCCGAGGCGTGGATAGCGGAAGGTGTCGATCAGAGTTTTGACGACCTGCTTGCGGTCTGTCGGTTTCCGCCACGAGAGAAATGCGTGCTTGATGGCTGAGCCGAGCGAGAGGCCTTTGATGCGTTGTGCAGCCCAGTCGGCGGAGATTTCGTGGCACGACATGCCCCAGACTTTTTCGGTGTAGGTCTTGAAGAAGATGCGGAACAGGCGCTCGCCAAACTGGTTGACGACCCAGTCTTCGAATGTTTTTGGGTTGGGAGTGGGGTGGATGCGGGCTTTTAAGAAGGACAGCACGCAGCGCGTCGACTCGATGAGGCCGAGCTTCCAGAGGGCCTCGAAGGGCTTCAGGGGATACGTGAAGAATTGTCCGCGATAGTAAATGCGCGACGAGCGCGGGCGGTCGAGCATGTCTTTGCCGCCGACTTCGGTCCAGAGGTTCTCAACTTCGCGGGATTTGGAGAAGAAGCGGTGTCCGCCGATATCGAAGCGGAAGCCCTTGTAGTTCACGGTGCGGGAGATTCCGCCGACGTATTGCGGATCGCTCTCGAGAACAACGACCGGGAAGTTTTGCTTGGCTAGTTCGTAGGCGGCGGTGAGTCCGGCGGGACCGGCTCCGACGATGACGGCTTTGAAGACCTTGGGCATGGTGTTCACCTTCTCGAACGGAGAGGCTGGTACCGCATTCCTGGCCTGACGAAGTGATTCCAGTCACGTGAAGTGGCAATTGTCGTGCCAGCGGCTGTTCAGTCGTAAGTACTTGACGATCAATGCGGTGAGTGTGTGTTCGAGGGCGGAACGGTCGACCGGGAGAGGGGCAAAACACACGCCGGGTGAGCGAAATTCCGATTTATAGGCTGTTGCGGAAACCGTCGGTGGTCTGTAATTCACTGAAAAGACGGCCACTCCATCACAGAGTGGACATGGCAGTTTGGCAACGGTGGTGCACCCGCAGCTAAGTTGCGGACGCAGAACTGCGCCTTTCTTCGTTTTTCCCCTGGGATTGCTTGTCCGCTGCCGTAGCGAACGAGCCCTCAAGGGACCGGGCAGGGCTGGAGCACGGGAACTGACGCCGCGGTTAGGCCCACGGAATCAGAGCCGATCCCAGCCCTGTATCGATTGGCGCAGAGTCACCGACGGCGTCCATGGGGAAAAGTGAAATGCCTGTGACTGAACAGAAGCAGACCGGGGAAGTGCCGGGCGCGGCGGTCGCCGCGGCTGAGAGAGTTCCGCGCGGCGTGTGGTATTGGGCTCCGAGGATCCTGACGGCGGCGCTGATTCCGGTCGTCCTTGTTGGATTGCTCGAGGGAGCGTTGCGGCTGTTCGATGTGGGTTTCCCAACCGAAGCGACGGTGCCTTGCACGCTGAAGGGGCAGCCGGCATCGTGCTACAACCTGTTTTTTCCTGCGCCGTTTTTTCCTCCGGGAATGATCAAGACGCCGCAGGCGTATGCGATTCCCGCCGCGAAGCCGGCTGGGACTTACCGGATTTTTGTGTTGGGAGAGTCGGCGGCGATGGGAGATCCGGATCCGGCCTACGCGTTCAGCCGCTACCTTGAAGTGATGTTGCGGAAGGCGTATCCGCAGATGAACTTTGAGGTGGTGAACACGGGCAGTGTTGCGGTGAACTCGCATGTGCTGTTGCCGCTGGCGCGTGGTCTGGCGAAACAGAAACCGGACCTCTTCATCATTTATTCGGGCAACAACGAAGTGGTGGGGCCGTACGGTCCCGGGACGGCGTTGACGTCTTCAGGGATGAATTTGAGTCTCATACGGGCCAGCATCTTGGCACGTTCGACGCGCGTAGGGCAGTTGCTCGTGAAGTTGGGGACGCAGAAGAGGGAATGGCGGGGCATGGAAATGTTTCTCGACCGGCAGGTGCCGGCGAGTTCTCCACTCATGAAGTATGCGTATTCGAATTTCGAAGCGAACTTGCGGGATACGATCGAGGTTGCGCGCAGTTCGGGTGCGCGGGTGATCGTCAGCACGGTAGCGACGAATCAGAAAGATTGCGCGCCGTTCGCTTCGATGCATCGGGATGGACTCAAAGAGGATGAATTGCGGCAGTGGACGGCACTGGTGCAGCAAGGGTCTGAACTGGAAAATGCCCGGGCATTTGGCGAGGCGATGAAGGCGTACGAATCGGCAGCGAAAATCGATGATCAGTACGCGGAATTGGAATTCCGTATGGCGCGTGCTTCGTGGATGTCAGGAGAGTACGCGGCAGCGCGGGAACATTTCGAGAAAGCACGCGATCTCGATACGCTGCGATTTCGCGCCGACAGCAGGGTGAATGAAATCAACCGCGGTGTCGCGAATTCGGCGGCCGGCGCGGAGTTGGTGGATGCTGATGCGATCTTCTCGAACGCGAGTGCGAACGGCATTATAGGCAGCGATCTGGTAATTACCTGCTGGCGCGGGCGATGTTCGTTCAGGTCGCGAGCCAATTGGGACGGCCAGGCACGGGCGCTGTTTCAGAGGCTGACATCCTTTCCCAAGCTGATTGTGAACGGTTGCTGGCGCTGACGCCGCATGATCGCGTGAGAATTGCCGGGGAGATGTTTCAGCGATTGCAGAAGCCTCCGTTTACGAATCAGACGAACCATTCCGACCAACTCCTGCGACTTGCCATGCAGGGGGAAGTGGCGGATGAGAATCCGGATCAGACGTCGAGCGAGTACCAGTGGGCGATTGCGCAGAAGCCCGACGATCGCGTCTTGCACTACAACTATGGTCTCTTTTTGTTTGGATACGATCGAGATGCGGCGGCCGCGCAGTTGAAGATGGCGCAGCCTTGGGACGGTTTCCCGGTGTTTGCGCCGGATGGAACCCCCATTCAATAGCAAAATCCAGGTTAGGAGAATGCCCTCGCTTTCGCGAGGGCATTTTCTTGGTTGGCAGACGAGTTCAGTGTCCGATGATGGTGTAGGTTGCAGATCCGACTGCGCTCTGCGAGATTCCCGTTCCGGCGGCAATGGCCTTGACCGTTTCTGTCATCGCCACGGTGAGGGAACACGGGTTCGAACACGATGCAGACGACGTCGTTGGAATTGCGCCGTTGGTTGTGTAGTAGATCGCCACGCCGGACGTGGTGTCGGAGATGGTTACGTTCTGTGCGGTTGAGTACGTGCCGGATCCTGGAGAAAGCGTCGGGGTATTGGCTGCGATCGTATAGGTGCCGGCGGTCGTGCTGCTCTGGGAGATCCCGTTTGCGGCAGCCATCGCTCGTAGCGTGGTTGTTGTCGCGATCGAAACCGTGCACGGACTGGAGCACGACGGCGACGAGGTCATGGGGAATGACCCGTTGGTCGTGTAGTAGATGGTTGCTCCTGGCGTGATGTCTAAGATGGTGACCGCCGTTGGCGTGTAGTACGTGCCGGGGGCGGGCGAGAATGTGGGCGCGCTGGCGGAAATGGTGTAGGTCGCCGTCGTCACATTGCTCGAGACGTATCCACCGCCTGATGCGATGGCCTTCAGCGTTGTCGTGGTTGAGATTGCGAGCGGACAGGGGTTAGCGCACGAGGTGGAAGACGTGGTTGGGATCGCGCCGTTCGTCGTGTAGTAAATCATCGCAGCGCCAACAGTGTCGGAGATGGTGGCGTTTACCGGGGCGGAGTACGTTCCCGATGCAGGAGAGATGGTGGGAGCCGGCGCCTGGATGTAATAGGTCCCGCTGGATACTGGGCTGGTTACATATCCATAGGCGGCGGTGATGGCGTTGATGGTTGTATTCATCGAAACCGTAATCGGTCCCGAGTAGAGCGGGGAACTGGTGGTTGGAATCGAGCCGTCGGTGGTGTAGTACATCGGGAGGCTCAAGGTATTCGACAACTTCACCGATTGCGGCGAGGTGAAAGTGGAGGGCGTGGGCGAGAACTGCGGTGGCGGCGCCTGGGGCAGCACGATGGAGTAAGTCGCGAGCATGACGGCGCTGTTCGGCAGACCTGAGAAGGTGGCCATCGCCCGGAACGTGGTTGTGCTTGCGATGGAGATTGGCGAGTTGTAGACGGCAGAACTTGTGGTAGGTGCGGATCCGTCGGTCGTGTAGTAGATCGTTGACCCGCTCAGCGAGTCGGAGATGTTTACGACAATCGGCGAATGATAAGTGGTCGGCGTCGGGGAGAAGGTGGGATTGGGAACGCCCGGATCTGGCCCGTGCATCACCGAAGCCCAGTACGCCAGCTGCGCCCGGGTATAGGCGTGTGCACCGGGCATGCCGGGAGGCATGGTCAGGCCATATTCGTTGGTCTGTCCGTCGTTGCCGACGTGGCACTGCCCGCAGGCGAGATCGACATCGAGCCAGTTTGCATTGTTATAGGGAGCGCCATTCATCTCTGAATACTCGGTCGCAACTCCCAGCGACGTGATTCCCTGGGTATGGAGTTGGTCCGGCGTAGGAAATGTCTTGTAGTTTGCGTCGCTGCTGATGCGGAACAGGTGGCTGTTGGCGTGTCCGAGTGCAGCTTGCATGTGGCAGGTGATGCAGGCGCCAGGAATGTCCTGCTTGGGGTCGCCGGTGGGAAATGGAGTGCCGGGGCCGGCAGGATGGTTGATGGTGGTCATGAGCGTTTTGGCCAGAGTGTGACACTGATCGCAAGTCTTCGTGATCGCCGAATGTGGCGGGTTCGTGCCCGCGACGGTGCTCTCGTGAGGATCGTGACAGCCAGTGCATCCCAGGTTCTTCGTGGGATCGTTGAGGTTCTCGCTGAACTTGCTCGCGTACGTCCCGGCGATTTTGATGGAGAGATCGCTCGAGTGCTGCGCGTTTTGGACCAGGTTGCCGGTGAAGCGTCCGTGCGAACCGTTCAGGAAAGCCTGGCCCGCTTCGTGATTGACGTAGGGCTTGTAGACCCACTGATTTGAATTCGAGATGCAGGCTGCGTAGTTCGAACTCGAGAGATCGGAGCAGTAGCCTCGATCGCTGGTGACCAAGCCAGCCGCTGGGCTGATGCTGCCTCCGGCGCCAGCCGGATTGGACATCACGATGGTTTCGCCGCGATGGCACTCCATGCACAAGGCGGTGGCCTGCTCGTTGTAAGCGACCGTTGGTTGCACGTTTCCGTTCCACGGGTGCGAGCCCCATCCGTAGGCCGCGACGTGGCAGCGCTCGCATTGGATTCCGGTCAAGAACCACGAAGAGGTGCCGGTGGTTCCTTGGGCGATGTAACCATCGCTGGGCACACGGCTCAGCCGGGAGTCTGAAATCCAGCCCAGAGTGGTTGTGTTCTGCGTGGGTTCGGGTCCCCAATTGTCGAAGGTGTACCCGGTAGCGTGGCAGCGGGCGCAGTCGAAGTTTCCGTCAGGATAGAGGTCCCCTGTGAATCCCTTGTCAAAGATGGTGTTGAGGTGAGTTGCAGAAGGATTGCTGCTTCCACCGTAATTCATCCAACCGCCGTACAGATAAAAGAGAGAGCGGACGCCGCCGGCCTGGGCTGTTGGAGGGATAGGAGTGTAGGGCGCTGGAGCGTTTACATTCGGAAGGGTGTAATACGGATAGACGCAGTCGCCATCGTTGGAAGCGAGACCGTTTTGAGCGACGAGCGACAGCGGATCGCACCAACCAACGGTGATGAGCCCGTTGGTCCAGTCGAAAGTGCTTCCTGAAAAGTAATAGTCGTCATTCGGCGAGTACAGCGAACCGTCGGGACCGCCCCAGAGAACGCCGGGTGCGATCTTGCGCAGAGTGTTCTTGTGCCCGGTCATGAGATAGGGCCGGTTATCGTCGCCGTAGTGACAACTCAGGCACTGATTCACATCGGCGCGGCCGTAGTTCCAGCCGCCAACGCCGTTACTGGAGGCACCGTCCCCGTGGTAGACCTGTCCCGTCGCGGGGTTGGGCATGTAGTTGAGATTGTCCTGCGGACCACATCCCTGGCTCAGATAGCACTGGGCGAAAGAATTTACAGCGAACAATGAGACGCTCAACACGAATAGCCACGAAATGTTCCGCATTTTCATCGCAGTCTCCTGGGATGGCCCGCAAAGCGAGTGCAGTTGCGGTCCAACGGATATAGGTTCTTTTGATGTAACGGGGAAAATGCTGAAAAGCTTTGGTCAGAACTGGACTCTTCCATCGGATCTCCGCGAGATCAGTTCCAGAATGGGCCAACATCCGGGGGAAGAAGACAAGGTTCGCAACAGAGGGTTCCGCTCTCGGCACGATCCGATGCAGAACCCGGCGAACACGACATGGGAGCAGGGAAATGCGGACAATTGCAGTGACACGACTCACACATGCGTGTGATCTGCAGGGCAGTAAGTGGCGGTGAGCCGTGAGTCTAAAATCTCTCGTATATCAACTGCGCCGTGCTGGTTGCATGCGAGAGGGTGAGAAAGAGCAGAAAGGCCAGTACTACAAAGTAGATCGGCGTAAGCCAAAACCAGCGCCACTGAATGAGGGCTTGTGTGAAAGCGGAAGGCTGGGTTGCCTTTGTTGATGCTGTGGTACGACCAAAGGTTTCGGTCGGATGCGGTTCAAGCAGATCGGCGATCCATAGGACGGTCGCGTATCCTGCCGCGACAGACAGCACGAGAGAGTAGAGACTTGCTGAAAGAAAATGCTGCACATAGGTCGCAGGGGAAACCACGGCAGCCAGCATTTCGGCGCCTTGTGCGAGCGTATGAGCGCGAAAGAAAATCCAACCCAGGCTGATCAGAGCAATCGTGACCGTCCAAGACAAAGCGGTCCATAATCGTTGCGGTGGGTTCCAGTCGTACTTTCTCTCGAGTCCCTCGATCTGCCGATGGAGTACGAGCAGCACTCCGTGATAGAAGCCCCAAATCAGGAACAAGAGGGAGGCCTTATGCCAGAGGCCGAACAAGGTCATCGAAATCACGAGACATAGCTGTCGCCACGATATCGCCCGGCGCAGGCGCATCAGCGGGAAGAAAACATAGTCACGAATCCAGAAGGAGAGAGACATGTGCCAGCGTGTCCAAAAGACGGACGGGTTCGTGGACGCGAAGGGACGCGCGAAGTTTTCCGGGAGAGTGAAGCCCAGGACCTTGGCGATATGGGAGTAGCCGGCGAAATCGAAGAAGAGTTGCAGACCAAATCCGAAAGCCAGGCACCAAACATCGGGCCCACTCCAACGAGTCGCGCTATCAAAGCCGGAGGTGATACTGTCGCCGGCGAGAATGCCTTGGCCTAACAGCTTGGCGACTTGCATCATCAGAACACCGGTGGCGATACGGCGGAAGCCTCGCCAGATCTGCCTCCACTGCAGAGAATTCTCCGAGCGGAATTGCGACAGCATTTCCGGCAAGCGGCAGACTGGCCCCGAAATGGTTACGGGAAAAAAAACCATGTACAAGGCGAATTCAAAGAAAGTCGGATCCAGTTCGTCGCCCTGATAGAGGTCGAAAAGATAACTCATTGCCTGGAACGTCCAAAACGAAATGCCGAGAGGCATTGCCAGGTGTGCGATGGGCTGCAAAGAAGCAAGAGGCAAGTGAACCGACGTTTCGGGAAGGTATTTGAATGCGCCGAGCAGAGCGACGTTGAAAGCGAGTCCGAGAAACAAGATGCTTCCCGAAGGAGTACGACGCAGGGCGCGCCCGAACAGGAAGTTCACAACGGTCGAGAGGATGAGAACGGCTGCAAACCATATTCCCCAGGTGAGATAAAGCGCGTAACTGGCGACGAGAAGTGAGGCCTGGCGAACTGATCGCGAACGGACTGTCGCAAAAACCAGGAGACACAGCACGAAGGCCACGACGTACTCGACAAGCTGTGTCAACGGTCCTCCTGCGGGCGGTGCAATGGTTTCGGTTGCAGCCGCTGTGATGCCGAATGCCAGCGAACAAGAATATCGGGCGCGAGTGCGCGCGACAAGAAGGCTGGAGGCTTTCGCTACAATAACGTGTGCCCCGCTACGTCAACCTGATTGACGCGCTCAATGCCGCGCCCGGCGAACGTCCTTTCATTACTTATTGGCGGAACGAAGAGGAACAGGAGACCGTCACATTTGGGCAGTTTCGCGCGCGCGCGCGCCAGCAGGCGGACACGATGCGAGCGAAAGGAGTGAATCGCGGTGACAGAGTGGTCATTATCATGCCGCAGGGCATCTCGGCGATGACCGTTTTCGTGGGAGCCATGGTGCTCGGTGCAGCACCGGCGTTTTTGGCTTATCCGAATGACAAAGTCGAGCCTTCGAAATACCGCCAGGGAATCGCGGGCGTGACGGCGAATCTCAAGGCCAAGCTGGTCGTGGTCGACGAGCAGTTTCCGGAAGACATGCTCGGCCACGTGTCTTTGAGCGATGGGTGTGCGATACGTCGTGCGTGCGAGGAAAACGACGCTGGTTTGGTCGGAGCGGTCATCGACGCATCCTATCCCGCGGACTGCGTCGCGTTCATCCAGCATTCGGCGGGTACGACAGGGCTTCAAAAAGGCGTGGCACTGACGCATGCCGCGGTGCTGCGTCAACTGGAGTACCTTACTCAAACTTTGGATGTAGACAACAACGACAAAATTTACAGCTGGCTGCCTCTTTACCACGACATGGGATTGATTGCCTGCTTCATGATGCCCATGGTTTATCACGTTCCGGTGGTGATGCAGTCGCCGCTCGATTGGGTGATGCAGCCGGAGACGATGTTGCAGGTCGTCAGCGAGCACAGGTGCACGCTGGCGTGGCTGCCGAACTTCACGTTTCAGTTTGTGTCCCGAAAAACGCGGCCGAGCCGGCGGGCGCGATACGACCTGTCTTCGGTTCGGGCTTTCATCAATTGTTCGGAGCCCGTACGGGCCAGCAGCATGCAGGAGTTTCAAGAGGCATTTCAGGCTTGTGGAGTCAAGGCGGGAGCTTTCAAGAGTTCGTACGCCATGGCGGAAAACGTTTTTGCGGTGACGCAGTCCGGCGTCCGATCTGAGTCAGGACCCTCCCGAATCTGGGCGGATGGCAGCCGATTTAGGAATTCGCACCAGATCGTGCCCGTCGCCAACGGGACGCCCGATGCGGTCTGCTTTACGTCGTCGGGGCGGTTACTGCCCAACCACGAAATCCGCATCATGTCGGAGTCGAATGCGATCCTGGCCGATGGGATGGTCGGCGAGATCTTCATCAAGAGCGAATGCTTGTTTGAAGGCTATTACAACCGGCCTGATCTGACGGCGCAGGCTTTCGTCGACGGCTGGTATCGAACGGGCGATCTGGGTTTCAGCCTGGGCGGCGAACTCTACGTAGTCGGACGGCTGAAAGACCTGATTATTGTTGGCGGTGAGAATCTTTATCCGCAGGACATTGAAGACGTGGTTGCCAGCCATCCGGCAATTCATGATGGACGAGTGATCGCGCTCGGAGTGGATAATCCGGATCTCGGAACGCAGGAGATTGTCATTATTGCCGAGGTGGAAAACGAAGAACTTCTCGAGAAGTCTCAGGAGATCGAACGCGAAATTCGTAGTGCAGTTGCTGGCGGCCTGGGAGTGTCCGCCGGAATGATCTTCCTGAAGCCACCGAAGTGGATTGTGAAAAGCACCGCGGGAAAGCCGGCGCGTTCCGCGACGCTCGAGAAGTTACAGAAAGAGCATCGGGAACTCAGGATTGAATCTTAGGCAGGTTGCAAGGAGTAGCGGATGACGGCAGAAGAACAGAAAATGGTCGACATCATTTTGCGGCTGATCCGCAAGACTAACGTGACGATTGATGAGAACACGCTGCTGGTTTCCTCCGGGCTGGTGGACTCGATGGCGCTGGGCGACTTGCTGCTCGAGTTGGAAGATCTGACGAATATGCGCATTCCAGCAGGCAAAGTCAGACCGAAAGACCTCGACACGGTCGCGATGATGTTTGCGACCGCCGCTCGTGTCGGAAAGCCGCAGAAGTAGCCCACCCAAAGAACACACCGGTTACTGCACAGTCAGATTCGCCGTGGTGATTGCTACTGCCGTGGGTTGGGCGGCGGTGGTTCCTTGGATCTGAATCTGGTAAGAGCCGACCTCCGGATTTGTCTTCGTTGAACTGCTTGAACCGCTGCCTCCGCCACAGGCGCCGAGCAAAAGTAAAAGCGGCAATACCAGCGCGAGCCTCCGACTTTTCTTGATACGACGCTTCGTCCTTAACAAGATAAGTCCGGCGAGCGGTGCGATTGCTGGAAACAACTGCACTGCGAACCATTTCTCGGATGGCCGGATCACCGCCGCATTTCCCGCGGGCACGTTTACTGTGAGAGTGAAGGGCACTGCTGCCGTGATGCTGGGCGTGATTCTTGAAGGTGAGAATGTGCACGAAGCGCCGGGCGGCAGTGAACTTTGCACGCAGGAAAGCGTTATCGGCTGCTGAGGACTTCCGGTGTTCGCATTGAGGGCGAGGGAATAAACGGCGGCTGAACCCGGAGAGATGGTTTGCGGCGCGGGCTGAGACGCAGAAGGCGCATTCACGATCGCAACGGGATAAGAGGCGGAGACTGTACTGCTGGCCTGAGACGTTGCCGTAATCACGATCTGGGCGTTCGAAGGGACAGCCGCCGGAGCGGAGTACAAGCCCGTTCCGTCGATCGTGCCGAGAGTTGCGTTGCCTCCTGCAACCTTATTCACAGACCAATTCACGGAGGTGTTGCTTTCGCCAACGACGGTGGCGCTGAATTGTTGTGTGGTCGATGTGTAGATATTCGTTACGCCAGAGGGAGTGGTGGTCACGCTGATCGCCGGCGTGCCTGAACCGGCGAGGCTCAAGGTTAAGGAGGCTGATGTGAAACCGTTGCCATTGGAGACCGCGGTAACCCGCACTGGCGAGGACGGCGAACTCGCGGGAGCCTGGTAGAGGCCTCCGGAAGAGATCGTGCCTACGGTCGAATTGCCGCCCGTGACTCTGTTGACTTGCCAGGTGACAGATGTATTGGTTGAGCCGGTAACCGCGGCTGCCATCTGTTGGGTGTCGCCGAGCGGCACTACGGCCGAAGAAGGAAGCAGGGTCAGGCTGACGGTGGAGACCAATTGCCGGATGCGGCTGTTTTCGCTGTCGGCGATGAAAATGTTGCCCGACGCACTACTCGCGATGGCGACGGGATGCGCGAATTGGGCGCTGGCGGATGATCCAGCGTCTCCGGAGAATCCGGAGATCCCGTTGCCGGCGATGGTCTGAATCGTGTTGTTGTCGACGGCCACAACTTCGCGGATGACCGAGTTGTCGGTATCTGCCACAAAGATGTTGCCGAAAGAATCCAGAAATACGCCGTATGGTGTGTCGAGCAGGGATGAGGTTGAAGGCCCGTTATCGCCTGAATATCCGCGCTGGCCCAAAATGCCGACGACGGTCTGAATTGCGCCGCTGGATGCAGTCACCTCGCGAACAGCATGGTTGAACGTGTCGGCGATAAAGACATCGCCCGCGGAGTCGAGCGAGAGGCCCGCAGGCGAATTCAGTTGTGAAGAAGTGGCGGGGCCTCCGTCGCCGCACGCGGAACTGGAGTCGGCGCAGGCCGTGCCGGTACCGGCGATAGTTGCGATGCTGCCTGCGGGGATTGCGACTCCCGCGACCGTGGCAGCAGCGGCGCCCGGGTTCACAACGCGAATCGCGGAGTCGTCGGTATCAGCGATATAGATGTTTCCTGAGGCGTCGACGACGACGGCGTATGGATTGTTGAGCTGGGCGCTTGCGGCAAGGCCGAGATCGCCGCAGGTGCTGAATGTTGAGCAGGAAACTCCAGTGCCGGCGACAGTCTGGATGACACCACTCGAAGCAATCACCTCGCGGACTTTTGAACCGGCGGTATCAGCGATAAAGATGTTGCCGGATGCGTCGACAAAAACTCCATAGGGTGAATTCAGTTGGGCGCTGGTGGCGAGGGCTCCATCGCCGCAGGCAGTGGTCGAATCGGGGCAGACAACGCCGGTTCCCGCTACAGTCTGAAGAACACCAGTCGCCGCGACTAGTTCGCGGATGACGGAGTTCTCGGTGTCAGCGATGAACACGTTTCCCGATGCATCGACGAACACGCCGCTCGGGATATTCAGCGCCGCATTTGCGGCGGGGGCGCCGTTGCCGGAATATGCGAGCGTGTTGTTGCCGGCGATGGTAGAGATGTTTCCGCCGGCTACTTCGCGAATTACAAAATTGTCGGTGTCTGCAATGAAGATGTTTCCGGCTGCGTCGACGGCAATGGCAGTCGGAAAGTTCAATTGCGCGCTCGTTGCCGCGCTACCATCCCCGGCGTAACCGGGGGTGCCCAAGGTTCCGGCGACCGTGGATATGGTGCCGGCAGGGAGAACTTCGCGAATCGCGTAATTACCGGTGTCGGCAATGAAAATATTCGACGAAGCGTCGACGAAAACTCCGTCTGGCTGACATAGATATGCGGACGCGGCTGGTCCGTTGTCTCCAGTGAATGAGCAGGGATTTCCCAAGCTGGAATCGTACTCGACGCCGGCCACGGTTTGAATGTCACCGGCCGGGATCGCAACACCAGCGACCGTAACCGGCTGGCTTCCGGGGTTGACCACGCGAATGACGGAATTGAAGGTATCAGCGATATAAATGTTTCCCGCCGCATCGACAAATACCCCTTGCGGCAGTTCAAGAAGAGCGCTGGTTGCGGCCGCTCCATCGCCAGAATAGCCGGTGCTGCCAGGTGTGCCCGCTACTGTCTGAATGATGCCAGTGGCTGCAACTTCACGGATTATGGAATTGTCTGTATCGGCGATGAAGATATTTCCCTGAGCGTCGACGCATACGCCGAAAGGATCGTTCAACTGAGCACTAACCGCACTACTTCCGTCTCCGTTATATCCGGCTGTTCCGTTCCCGGCCACCGTCTGGATGGTGCCCGCGGCAATGGTGATGCCTGCGATCGTCACGGCCTGAGTTCCGGGATTCACGACGCGAATGACCGAATTATCCGTATCGGCGATGTATATGTTCCCGGCAGCGTCCAAGGCCACACCTTCAGGCCGGTTGAGGGCTGCACTGGTGGCTGGTCCTCCGTCGCCGCTGTATCCGAAGGTGCCATTTCCAGCAACGATTGTCAGGGTTCCCGCTGTGGAGATTTCGAAAACCTGGCTTGAGTAGGAATCCGCGATGTAGGTGTTGCCTGCGGCGTCACGAGCGACGCTGGCGGCATAACCGATGCCGGATTGCAGTGCGGGCAGATTGTTCGGTCCGCCACCGGCTACTGTGCTGATATTGAATTGGGCGAATGACGGTTGCGTGCAGAAAACCGACAACATGATGAGGCAAGCAGAGAAGATCTGGGTTCGTGAGGGCATGTTAGTTCGCCTTCCTTTGGTTTGCCGGGGGATTTGTTGGAGCGAGGCGAACAACTTCTATGGTCCGATGACCGGCGGGAGTCAGCGCCTCCAGGATGACTCTGGGACGTGTTCCGCGCTTCCAAAGTTGGTAGTCGGCGCGGGGAAGCGTGAATTCCTGAGTTGTGTCCACCGAGGAGTTGGCTCGAAGTGCGATGGAGCCGATTTGAGATCCGCTTCGTACGGAATGGGAGGAGTCGCTGAGGATGAGCCTCTGAATTATGAAGGCCCGCTCGCCATGGTTGGTCAGGCGTACGTGCAGCCGAACGCGCGTTTCAGAACCAAGGGTCTGCTTCTGGAGGAGCTCATATGAGCCAGAAATTCTTGCGATATCTGCGGCACGAGAAAACTGCGTTGCTCCCGCCGCCAGAAGCGCGAGGAGGAGCAGACATCTACTGTTGAAGTTTTTGCGATTCATTGGAGGTTAGCGTCCTTCCCACGATCGTCCGGGAGTTCGGATCACGTGCTTCGTGATTCGCGAACACTCGGTCAAGAGTTGACTTTGTCTGAGGCAATTCGCCCCGTTTAGGCCCCAATCCGTTGCTTCTGGAGTGCTTTTTGCAATTTTGCCGCCAGCATGAACGGTGGCAGGGGAAAGTGATCTGAGGCTACGAATGGCGAGCAGGCGCCGGAGCAGCGGCTTTGGCAGAACTTATCTTTAGTGCCGTTTGGCGGAGCGATTAACGCAGTCCAGGACTCGTGACGCATGCAACGGAAGACGGTGTTTTGCGATTGGAACTCCCAGATTCCAGGGGTACTGGCGTGCGAAAACTGTGTTTTTTCTCGCAGGTGGGGTGTCTTTTGACCCGCGAGATCGAGACCGTGCCCCCGCGGCGGCTCGGGATCTATCGGAATATCATCGACTTACCCGCTATCCCGCTGTGGAATACAGGATGCTCCTGAACCTACTGCAATGAACGACACGGTGAAGTCTGCGGATCGTAATGCAACCTGGCAGGCCTGGCAGGTTTATGTAATGGCGGTTGTCTGCCTCATGATTGGGGTTGTCGTCGGATATCTGGTTCGTGGGTCGGCATCGACCGCAGTGTCAGCGTCTGCGCAACCAGAAAACAGCGCAAAGCAGCCTGGGATGGCGGCGCCAGGCGCGCCGCATCAAATGCCCTCCCTCGACGACATGAGGCGCATGGCTGACAAGCAGGCAGCACCGTTGCTGGCCAAGCTGCAGTCGGACCCGAATAATGCTGACCTGCTGAATCAAATCGGCACCATCTACCGGGTGACGCATCAGTTCGACAAGGCCGCTTCGTACTACCAGAAGTCACTCGATGCCAATCCGAAGAATGTTGGGCCGCGCACCGATCTGGCATCGTGTCTTTACTATCAGGGCAATGTGGATGGCGCGATCGCGCAGCTCGAGAAATCGCTGACGTACGATCCCAAGCACGCAGGAACGCTGCTCAATCTCGGGCTCATTCGCTGGAAAGGGAAGAACGACGCGAAAGGCGCGATCGATGCGTGGCAAACGCTGCTGAAATACAACCCGAATTTCGAAAAGAAATCGGAAGTGCAGAAGCTGATTGCCGAAGCCAAGACGCAACCGGCGAACAAACTTCCGCAGAGTGAGTGACGTTGTTACACGGGATGATGCTGATCGTCTCGTTGACTTGAAGTGCTCGCAATCCCGACTTCTGAGAGCGCAGGTTTTCACGGCTGCGCTCCCCAGGTCTGATAGTCCTTCTCAAATCAACTGCTTCCTGTCGCCATTCAAGGTCGAGCTTCGTAGACTAGATTGAAAGGCGTTTCCGTGGCGCGGCGGAAGCGACTGAATCCCGCCGAACTGACGACCTCTCGCATTCGCTTCTCACCAGCTTGCGCGCCAAGACACATGCCCACTTCCTGCGAGCGGGAACAGGGCGTGCACAACAACGTTGAGAAGGAGTAATAGACGCGGCCAACGGGATTCAGATTGTCCTGAAGATCATCATGGGCAAACGGTTCAACGATCATCCACGATCCATCATGGTTGATGGCACGCCGGACATGGGAGGCGGCACCGACAGGATCGCCCATATCGTGCAGGCAGTCGAAGACTGAAACAAAATCGTAATTGCTTCCAGGGAATGCCTTGGCGGCAGCGACGTCGAAGGTGACTCGATCCGCCACCCCCTCCCGTTCAGACGAAGTTCGTGCCATCTCGATGGATTTGTCGTGGTAATCGAACCCGTGGAATTCTGATTTCGGAAAGGCTTTCGCCATCAGAATCGTGGACGCTCCTTTGCCGCATCCGACATCGGCGACCTTCGCTCCCCGGACTAGTTTTTCTTTGACCCCATCGAGAGAGGGAATCCACGAACTAATCAGATTCGCCGCGTAACCCGGGCGAAAGAACTTCTCGCATCCGTGGAATACACCTTCTTCATGCTCGAACCAGCCCATTCCAGCGCCGGAACGAAAAGCTTCAGTGATCCGCGGGACGGCGGCGAGCGATCCCAAGGCCAGTTCGAATGCGCCTGGCAGGTATGCTGGGCCATCTTCGTGCGCCAGGGTCAAGGCCTGCTCTTCGGTCATGCCGAATTGTTGAGTTTTTGGTTCGTAGGTAAGGTATCCACCGGCCGCCTGGGAAGCCGCCCATTCGCGCACGTATCTTTCGTCGGTGTTTGTCTGCTTGGCCAATTCGCCGGCGGTCATGGGTTTCTGGGCGAGTGCCTTGTATAGTCCCAGGCGGTCGCCGATTACCACCATCCCGGCGTGCACCGAAGCGCCGAGGTCATTCACAAACCGCCCCAGAAATTCGTTCAGTTTATTGCTGTCAACAGCCATTTGATTTCCTCCATTTTGGGAGTCTACCGTCGCACTTCCTGAACGATTGTCAAAGAAATGCATATTTCATGACGGGTGCTGCGTTTTTCATTTTCATTTTTTGCGGCGTCGCGCCGGGCCGAGTGTCTACTTGTCGCGCAGATCACGATCCCAGTCAATTCTTGGACACTTCTCTTTCGATCCCCTGTTAGTCCCCTGATAAGTAGTTTGTTCCCAATGAAGTCCAATTTGGCTTACGCGCTGCCGGCGGGTAGCCGAGGTTTGAGTTGTCGCTGCTACTGGCCTGTGGCTGCACCGTTTTTTGGTAAGGGGGAACCGCCTTGATGTCACCGATGAGCTTTACCGGGCATGATTGAGGTCCCTATTGCCCACCCTTTCGCAAAAAACGCGAAAGGATGGGGCACCCACTGCTTGGTCATTCCTGCGAGATCAAAGGCTGGGTGGCATCACCATCTGGCGCCAGTGCCGCTGGGCGCCAGTGCCGATGCGCTAGTTTTGAAGTAGACCTGTGGGGCGGGCGAACTCCGGAGAAAAGGGGCGGCAGAATCCGGCCGCTAAGCAGCGGTCTGCCCCCTCAGGATGTTTGCCGGGAAGCGGCCGGCAGATTTCGTGCGTGAAGAGCCACGTAACCGCCTTTGGCCCGACGATTTTGGGTTGTCATCGAACCGAAGTTGGTTCTGGCGCCGGCTTCACCGGCAAATACTCCTTTGCGTTCGCGGCAGTTGAGGGCAGCACCCTCTGACCTGCCAGTCGCGCCGACATGGCTTGTAGTTCGTCCTTCGCTGGGGCGAGCGGCAGGGATATCTGGCCTCCATCCACGGCCGAACGGCAGAGGGCCATCGTGATCTCGAAGCCCGCATAGGCGCTAGTGAAGTTGCACGGATGAACCTTGCGGTCGTCGTCGAGCCAATTGGCGATGTCCTGGATATATGGTGGCATGTCGAGATCGTAATTCATGCATCCCGGGCCGGAAGAGGCGCCTGCCTTGGTGACTGCCCGCCAGCCGCCGCCGGTCAGAACTTCCGCAAAACCCTCGGTACCTTGGGCCCCGATCCTGCACTTGCGCCACCAGTAATCGACCTCAAGAACGTCAGGCGCTCCTGCACCGCATTCGACGACTCCACGAACACGGTTAGCGAACTGGATGAATCCGGCGATGTAGTCGGGCGACGGGTGGAGGTCGTAGAACTTGCCGGAACCGGCCGCTTGTCCAATGACCCACTCGGCAGCGGATTCGTCGTTGTACCAGCGCATGTAGTCGATGAGATGGGAGAGCATGTGCATCATCCATCCCGAGGCTGTGCCGTAAACGGTGTGAACGCGGCCAAGGGCTCCGCTGGAGATGATCTCTTTTACCTTCTGATAGTGCTGGCCATAGCGATGCTGATGGCTTACAACCGCCTTCACTCCAGCAGCGGAGATTAGACTCTTCACCTCCATGCCCTCGCCGCTGCTGAGTGCAACGGGCTTTTCGAAGGCAATCAGGCGTGCGCCTGTCTCAATGCCGATGCGGACCATCTCGGTCCGCAGCCTGGGAAGCGTACAGAAACAGAAGACATCAGGGTTGACGGCGCGAGCGACCTGATAGGCATCGACACCGGCGGTACAGCCGAACTTGGTTGATGCCGCATTCAGGCGGTCTTTGTCGATGTCACAAACTCCCGCGACTTCGAACCGTCCGTTGGCGTGAAAGGCAAGGGCATGGTGCATGCCGCGCTTGCCCATGCCCACAACTACGACGCGATATTTATCAGTCATGGTTATTACGCCCTCGTTATCGTGCCCGCTTGTCCCAATCCAGAATTCGATCTGTCGTGTAGTCGACTTCGTCCTCCGTCAGTTCGGGATACATCGGCAGCGAGACGCAGGAGGCCGCGTTGCGCTCGGAGTTGGGAACCGGTCCGGCGATGCGCGCCGGTTTGCCCCAGGGATAGCCTTCCTGCTGGTGAATCGCGATCGGATAGTGGCACTTGGCATCAATGCCTTCGGCGTTCAGAAATTCGAGCAGCCCATCGCGATGTTGAGGCAGCTTGGTCTCGATGACATAAAGGTGATACACGTGCCTGTAGCCGCGGCTCTCGTAGGGCAGAGTGATATGTCGAGCTGCGGCCAGCCCCTTGCTGTATCGCACTGCCCACTTT
>Ga0335076_10002273_pt1 | contig 19042 bp, 19 predicted proteins | sample Lox_Sample_25_FD_206717 | JGI IMG/M metagenome (GOLD analysis project Ga0335076, IMG submission 206717) | Soil microbial communities from Loxahatchee National Wildlife Refuge, Florida, United States - Lox_Sample_2.5 | ecosystem: Environmental > Terrestrial > Soil > Wetlands | place: USA...
TGACAGCGCCGCTGAAAGCCAGTTTGACTTATCCAATCGCGTCAATAAAGATGCCTTTCTGCACAAGACTACTCCATAAGATGGAATAATCCGTTTGGACAAACTCCGGGCGATCAAGAGCTTCGTGCGCATCGTTGAGAGCGGCAGCCTCACCGCGGCCGCGGCCAACCTTAACGTCTCACTACCTTCGATGGTGCGCGTGCTTGCCGCACTCGAGCAAGATCTGGGCGTGACACTCCTGAACCGTACGACCCGCAGGATCCGTCTAACGCATGACGGGGAGCAGTACCTCGAGTATTGCCGGATGATTTTGACCCACTTGCAAGAAGCGGAGGCGGCGCTGCGCTCCCAACGCACTGTGCCTCACGGACGATTGGGATTGACTGCTTCGGTGGCATTTGGCCAGCGCCACATGTCGCCAATCGTGAACGAGTTTGCGCGGCGCCATCCCAACGTGAGCGTCGAGTTTTTGCTCGTGAATCGCATCGTGAACCTGATCGAGGAAGGCTTTGACGTCGCCATTCGCATTGCCCACCTGGATGACACGTCGCTTGTATCGATACCGCTCACAAAAGTACGCCGTGTTGTCTGTGCGAGTCCCGACTATCTCCGCCGGCACGGCATTCCGCGCTCTCCGCAAGACCTCAAAGTCCATCGGGGGGTGCGCTTCACTGGCTTGGCGCCACGCGCCACCTGGCCTTTCAGGATGAACTCGCGCGATATCAACGTTCCAGTTTCGAATGTTATTGTCTGTAACGATGCCGATGTGGCCATGGAGAGTTGCGCAAAGGGACTCGGGCTAGGCTCGTTTCTTTCGTATATGGTGGCGCCGCTCAGAAAGTCGGGACGACTGAAATACGTGCTCGAGGATTTTGAGATCGAACCCGTGCCCGTGCAGCTTGTCTACCCGCGCTCCCGAATCATGTCGGCGACAGTTCGATCCTTCGCAGAATTATGCGTTCATAAGTTGCGAAACGTTTCACTCGATTGACCTTGAGCCCATCGTGTCGACCCCGGGATTGATCGAGAGACCCATTGCCGAAGTGTAACCCGAGCCACCCTCCAAAATCCAAGGCAGCACCCGCAAGGGATAATATAAAGTCGCAAGATATCGTAGCTTTGCGGATTGCAGCGCCTGGCAGGCCGTCGCATCATAGCGCCACGGCGAAACTATATTGCCCATCTTCATCGGCCGTGGCGCGCCTTTATCGGTACAGCACTAGGCACGCCAAAACCTGCCATTTTTGCGCTTGAAGTAGCGACGAGCGTGCGCAGGAGCACGCTTTTCGATCCCATGATGCGACGGTCATACCGCGTCAGCGTCCAGAAGGCATTGAGCTGCCTTGCTCGCCAGTCGATTTGACGCACCAGCGAGCCTGCTAACGAGGTCGGCCAAGCCCGTGAAAGCCCTTACGTAGACCGCCGGAATGTTGAAGACGGCCTCTTTCAGCTAATAAACACCAAAGGAAAGACCCCCGGCGCGGTAGTGAAGCACTATGGAAAAATTGACTAAGCTCAAACCCGATGGCGATAAGCCGCCTTACCATACTCAGATGGGATGGCAGTCGATATCAACTGCACCGTTCGATCGCGACCTGCAGCTGGCAGTGATCCATGTCGGCAGCGTCTACGCGCTCGTTTTTCCGTGCCGTCGCGTCCTTCGCGGCTGGGTAAAGACAGGGACTAACGAACCGGTCGTTGTGCGCCCTACGCATTGGCGCGAATGGGACGACGCCGTCAGTCCTATTTTTTCTCGCCCTGCTTCTTGAGCAGCTCGGCCAGCTTTGCCTCTTCCTCGGCCAACTCTCGTTCGATCACAGCGCGCCTTCGCGGGTCCTTTTCCGTCTCTAGCAACTTCTTGAAGTGGTCGATATTCGCGCGTGCGATCCAGTCCGGCATGTGATGATGCCTTGGCCCGTCCAATCGTATCTATCCGGGCGTTTGGCGGGCAAGTTTCATCTTCCATAGGGAAAGGCCGGCTCGACCCTCCGAGACTGAAAAAACTGTCACGAATGCGTCGAAGCAAGCTCACTTTTCTGGGCATATTGCTGAGGGGGACAGCGCCATGCACCGATACATCGCGCGTACAAATATCAACCGCTATTTCGGACTGCTAAATGCCGCTGAACTAGCGCCAGAAAGGCGAGCGACGGTCACGAAGCTTCTGATTGCCGGGGAGGCTGGTCGAGATTACTGCTATTAAGGGGTAAGCGGACCACCCCGCAACATCGGGGGATCCACGATGCGTAGCGCTAGATGGCAGAGCATCGCAGACTTGCCAATTGGACCGCATCGTAGGCTGCAGCATCATGGGGGAATCGCGAGAGTGTATTGCTCATCTTCATCGACCGTGGCGCACCGGACGTCAAGTTGGTACGATTTTCGCCGCCAGGCTACTGAAACAACTTTTTTCGATATTTTGTCGGACAGCAGGCTGTTATTCCGCTTGCCTTTCGTTTACCGCCCGAAACGCTCGCGACCTGCGACTATGCAGAAGCTATCTTCAACGTCACAGGGTTCATTGGGGCCAACGAGGTAGAATCCCGAGTCCAACTCCAGGCCATCGCTCTCGCAGTCATGGGTCTCGGCACGCCGCACGGCTCGGTCTGCCGAGATCTGCAACCTGCTTGCTCTTCCCATATCCTATGCGGCGAAGCGGTGGCTTCGCGTGGCGAGCAAGATGTCCGGCGAGGTTATCCTGGTCCGATATCTCGTCGCGGGATTCGACGAGCTGCTCGAAGCAGCAAGGACGTAGTTGTGGCGGCTGGCAGAAAATCCCGGTGGGTCGAGCTGTTCGCGTTCTCAGACCATCCCGAGGCCGTGCTGGGCGTAGCGGCTGTTTGCAGATCGCGCAAGAAGGCGACAGCCGGACAGATCCCAACTGAGCGCGATACTGTCTGGCATTGTGCATGGCGAACGCGAAGGTAGACATCGCAAAAGCGACGCGAGTGACACAGAGCAGAAATTACTCGGACTCAAGCTGCTCTCTCTGTCTTGTCCGATAGCAGCCGAGTTCCGAGCAGCTTTGAGCCCTCTTCGGTCAGTTGAAATTTAATCAGGGTCGATCCGGCATCTTTGCGGGCGACAAATCCCGTCAGGTCAAAGGGCAAACCGTCAACCTTCAGTTTGACGGGCGTATCGAGCGCCACCTCGGGCATAGCCTGGCTGATTAAAGCACCGCCGAGCGCCACGTCATGGACATGCACCCGCGCTTCCTTTCCCTGAAGCATCAGCGCTGCGCCGCAATCGAGAGTCAATCGCGGTGAGCTACGGCGATCGACCTCCCTAGTCGAGCTACGGATCACGTGTACGAGAGTGGCCCGCAATTCATCCACCTTGTTTGCTATCACGGAAGAGCCATCGCGCATCTCTGACGCGCGGCGGCCGGTCTCGGTCGCTTCGGCGGACACGGAGGCGATCTGCGCGGCTACTTCCCGCGCGGCATGCGATGTCTCCTCTACGGTGCGCGAAATCTCTGCCGTGACCGTGTTCTGCTCATCGATAGCGGCGGAGATGGCCGACGACACCTGGTCGACATTCCTGATCACTCCACCGATCGTATGAATCGACGCCACCGACTCCTCGGTAGCCCCCCGGATTTCGGCGATCTGCTGGCTGATCTCGGCGGTCGCCTTGGCGGTCTGCTCCGCCAGCGACTTGACTTCCTGCGCGACGACGGCAAATCCGCGCCCCGCTTCGCCTGCCCGGGCGGCTTCTATGGTGGCGTTCAACGCCAGCAAATTGGTTTGACTGGCGATCTCGCTGATCAGGCTGGTGACTGAGCCCACCTTGGCCGCGGCGTCCGACAATTTCGAGATCGTCGTCTCCGCCTGTCGCGAGGCAGTCACGGCATCGAGCGTCAGCGCCCGCGAAGAGCTGACCTGAGAGGCGATCTGCGCAATCGAAGCCGCAAGCTGTGATGACGCCCGCGCAACCGTTTGGGCGTTGGCGAGCGCCTCTTCCGCAGCCGCAGCAACGCTGCTGCTGTTCTTCTCCAGCATCAAAGCCGTATCGGTCATCAGCGAGGCATTTTTGGCCATCCTACCGGTGCCTTCGGCGACATCGGCGACGGCGTGGTTGGTGGCATTCTCCACGTTCTCGGCCATTTCCTGAAGCGCTCTGCCTTTCGCGCGCTCGGCCACCTGCCGCCGCTCCTCTTCCTGCTCGGCCTCGCGACGCGCTTTTTCGGCCGCCCTAATCCTGAACTGCTCGATCGAACGCGCCATGTCGCCGAGTTCGTCGCTGCGTTCGAGACCGGGAAGCTTGAGGCCGAAATCCCCTTCGCCGAGCCTAGTGAGCGCTCCCGTCATAGTGACGAGTGCCTTTGAGGTCCGGCGCGCCAGCAGCAGCGTGATCGCGCCAATCATGACGAGGATCGCGGCCGCGGCGATTATTACGTTGCGCGTGCTTTCCCAGATTTGCGCCTGCAAATCGTCGATATAGACGCCAGTACCAATTACCCAGCCCCAGGGCTCGAAGCCGGTGACGTAGGAAAGCTTCGGCTGCGCTGAGTCCTTGCCCGGCTTCGGCCACTGATAATCGACAAATCCGCTGCCATGCACCCTGACGGTCTCGGCGAATTCAACGAACAGGCGTTTGCCGTTCGGGTCTTTCATCTCGGCGAGATCCTTGCCGTTTAACTCCGGCTTGGTGGGATGCATCACCATGACCGGACTGCGGTCGTTAATCCAGAAATAATCCCCATTGCCGTAACGCAGCGCCCCGATGCGCGCGGCGGCTTTCTGCTGGGCGGCCTCGATCGGCGTGTTGTTGCGGGAGACGGCTTCATGTTCCTCGCGCGCGATGCTGAGTGCGACCTCGGTGAGGTGCTTCAGCTCGGTCTGTCGCTGCTCGCGCAGCGACCCAGCGAGATTTTCCATCTGCATCGCAGCCAATCCGACCAGTCCGCAAAAACTGAGGCCAATAATCGCATAGAGACGGTGTCCGATCGAGAAACGAAACTTCATGTGAAGGCCTCTGGAAAACGTATTTGGTCTGGTGGCGGCGGCTGCGGACCGCAGACAAGCAAAGCGATCTCGCAGCTGGCAAGCCAAGTGATTCAATCAGTTGAAAGCATAGACGCACTGGTTTGATCAACGATTAAGCCAACTATCGGAATCTTGCAGCGCTTGGGCTTCGCGGAGGACCGCTTGTTGCCCGCGGCGACGTGCTACGTGGCTGGCGCGTCACCACTGAGCCGAAGACGGCAGCCCCCTAGATTCATAAAACCCAGCTAAAACTCGCCTAGTTCAGGCAGCGCGCACTGTATCAAGAAATTTGGAAACTTCAGCGCGAAGAAGCTCGGCCTGCTTTGACAACTCGCCGGCGGCCGAGAGTACGTCGGTGGCGGTATCGCCCGCAGCTTTCGCTGTGCGGCTAGCATTGCCGATGTTGTCCGCAACGCTTTGAGTGCTTGCCGCAGTCAGTTGTGCGTTGCGCGAGATTTCGTTGGTGGCGGCGCTCTGTTCCTCGACTGCGGAGGCTATCGCAGTCGATACTTCCGTCATCGCCTTGATGACTTCGGTTACATGAGAGATCGATTTGACCGACTCCGTTGTCGAGTTCTGAATATCACTGATCTGTGTCGCGATCTCTGCGGTTGCCTTTGCCGTCTGCTCTGCAAGGCTCTTGACTTCGGACGCAACAACGGCGAAGCCACGACCTGCTTCTCCGGCGCGCGCTGCTTCAATCGTTGCGTTTAGCGCCAGCAAGTTGGTTTGAGAGGCAATGTTCGTGATGAGCTCGACAATCGTTCCGATCTTCTGAGCGGCCGTCGAGAGTTGATCGATCTTGTTCGCTGCGTCGTCTGCACCTTGAGCCGCTTTGGCCGCAATCGCTGCGGAATCGTTGACACGACGGCTAATTTCTCCGATCGAGCTAGAGAGCTGCTCCGCAGCGGCCGCAACGGCGTTGACATTGGCCATGGAATTGGTTGATGCCTCCGCGGCAGCGCCGGATTGTCCGGATGTCTGTTCCGTTGTTGCCTGAACGCTCTGCGCCGAAGCCTCGAGTTCGGTGGCTGCAGAAGCGACGATGTCCACGACCCCGCCGACCGTAGAGTCAAAATCACCCGCTAGTTTCTCGAGAATCGCCTTTCGTTCGCGGCGGCCGGCTTCAAGATAAACGGAAATTGCGATGTCCATGTCGAGCATCGCCGCTTTGACGACCGCTTGTTGAGCCTGCACCCGCTTTCGCGCGGCATCGCGGTCAAATCGTCCAACCGGCAGCCTCAGCGCAATTTCCTCAATCAGATCGGAGACAAGGGCATTGTAGCCGCCGATATACCAGCGTGGTTCCAGGCCGAGTTTGTTGTGAATCTCACCAATCTTGGTGACGGAGGCCTCGTAGCACTCGTCGAATCGCCCATCCAGGATGATGCGCCAATGCTTTAGCTGCATTTCCTTTGCATGCATCATATGCTCCAGGCTCTTAAAGAAACGGGAGGTCTCCGGAAAATGGGCGACATGGTTATAGAATCCATCCAGTATAGCCGGCATCGCTTCCAGCACGAATGGTCTAACCCATCGGAGCATCTCGACCGCTTCGGCGTCGAGGCGATTGAACGAGATGCGCTGCGCAATCCCCGTTTCACCATTCATCGGTTTCTCCAGATTTGGTCTGATGGCACATCGCCAACTCGGAAAATACGAGATCAATCGCTTGACACTTGGCTCGATCAATTTGGGTAAGGACCCTAATCCTCTGATGGTCGAGACCCGCCCCCAATGAAGCCGCCGGAAATCGTTTATTTAGGGTTTGGAGTTTGTTTGCTAGCTCGTCCAGCGACGGAATAAGCTCTAACAGTTTGGCCAGCACCAAGACGGATGGAGTCTCTCGAAGCTCGTCATTGCGGTCCGACAACCTTTTGCCGCCCGATACAACAAGTGATTCTGACGAAGTATTTGGGTTGTGAAACGGAATCAATTTTCCCATCTGGAAGTCAACTTCGGCTGGACTGAAAACTGCAGACGCTGATTCGTCGCTAGATGAATGTAGTGAATGCAGCTTGCCGACCGCTTAAGGAAAAATTAGTCGTTCGCTTGCCGAAACTTTGAGTTTCTTCGCCGCTCAGCGCTGCGGGTCGCGGCTACAACCAGAAATTGGCCGCGCTCCGATGAGAGGAACAAAAAAATCACTATTCTCGATGGCTTCGATCGAATTTGCGAGGTCTCAAACCGGGCTCGCCGTCGCTCAAGAAGACGAATTCGATTCCCTTAGCGGTAAACATCTCTTCCAGGCGGGCCAAATCCGCAGTGTCGCCTGCCGACGAACCTTCGAACTCTTCCAATCTACGGATAGTGCCGGGCCTCACGCCACTTTCTTGGGACACTCGATCGACTGACCAAGTTAGGATAGCGCGCGCAGCCCGGATCTGCGAAGCGGTGAGCGACCCCCTCTTCGTCTGAGGACGATCGCTAACATCGGCAAGATTCCTTGATATCCCAACCCATTCCTTGATGTTACCGGCAGGATCGAAACTCGGCGCCGCGACTGACCAGCAAGGAAAGTACGAACCATCGCCCGCCAACATACGGTACTCGAGAGAAATCCCTTGGCGGGCTTCGATGCCCTGATGCCAGACCTTCTGGAACGTCTCTGCGTCCTCAGGATGGACCAAGCGTGTCCAGCTGGGACGATTAGCGAGCTCGGAAAAACGCATACCGTGAGGAATATTCAGGAACTCGATGAGGCCGCCATCGTACTTCGTAACCCAGGATAGGGCATTTGAGAGCTGCGCGATTAATTTCAGCCGCTGCTCATTCTGCTGAAGCAACAGCATGTCTTCGCGGTGGCGAGTAATGTCGTGACAAATGCCCACGGCACGATTGGGATCTCGCAAATTGCTCGCGATCGGCTCTGCCCTCAACATGATCCATCGCAGTCTGCCACTGGAGCTGACAATCCGGAATTCCCTTTCCACCGCTACAGACTGGCGGAGCATTTGCTCCGCATCAGCAAAAAAATGCCGATCGTCAGGATGGATGACCTTGTTAAACTCGACCGAGCAGGCGCGGCCCGAGCTGGGATCAACACCCAGCAAGTCGCATAGCCCGCGCGACCACTCCATCTGTCCATTGTCGAGGTCCCAGGACCAATGCCCGACGTTGAGCATCTCTTCAATGAAGCGTTGAGTCTGTCGAGCTCCAAATTCTCCTTCAAAAAGGACTAACATCAATCTGCCCCTTGGTGGGTCGAAAAATTGACCGCGAGCGCAGCGGTGCGTCAAACCCCATAGTCTACCGGCGCTAGCCGTGGTCTCTGTAAGTGACCCTCCTTGCAATGCGAATAGACGAATTTCGAAGACGCGGATTTGTAGTGCTCATCCCGCGATATGACGAACACAAAGCATCTGTCGGGACGTCGCTTGGATGATGTCATTCTCCAGGTCTCAAACGAAGACTCCGGGTCCGATCCTCCCTTTGAGGAAGCGCAAGCTTTACTCGCATTCCAAATTTGCTAATGCCCGCTCCTTTAGAGAGTATCTTTAGCACTCACAACTGATCGAACGTTTGATTATTCGCAATTTCAACAGGGAGACAAAGCCCCTTGCCATGAATAGTGGCGAGAAAGAGAAAGACCCGTAAATCTACGGTCGTGAACTTCTCAAGAAGCGACTTCGGCACGCGCTATGCACGCGAGCGTGCGCTGATCAAGACCCAACAGCGTCATTCACATATCTGCTGGAGGTAGATCGTGTTGTTCGCGAAGAGACGTTTGTGCGGCTGAAAAGGAGCAACAGCTTCTGCCTGCTAGGTGACCGTTGCCTTCAGGGAGTATTTTTCTGCTCCAGAACTCTCACGTCGCCTGTAGCAGCGCGTAAAGTTGCATCTCCCGCTTGGGGCCGAGCAGAAGCCCCCGCTCCGCTCCGGGAGCCGCGTGAACGGAAATCTCGCGTCATCGGTCCAGCCCAAACTTGGCACCTTTGCCTGATTCCGAGTGGAAAATTTACCCCGCATACAGCCCAACAGCAGCTTGTGCCATTCGCCCACCACGACCCCGTAGTTTCACGGGGAGCCCTTTAATCTGCTCGCAGGAAGACGGCCCTTCAATTGGCGCGAGCGCACAATACTTCCGAAAGAGAGCAATGGTCTCAAGCAAGAGCCCCCGAACATGGCCAATCAGACATCAAACTTGATGACAATTTTAGCGAATAGCATTCACGCCATGTCCATTCGCAATGCCTAGAAACTGCGCCTAAAGGACGATATGCTTGATCTTCGCTCATATCTTCGGCGCTTCGACAGCGGCCTGACCAGGGGCCTCGACAGGATGTCGCGGCACGTTGGCCGCTATGGAAGCGCGCTGATCGGCTTGTCCGCGATCGCATTGGTGTGGGCCGGCATTCTCTACAGCAACACGCAGGAGCGAGTCCGGACCGAGCAGGCGGCGCTGCAAAACTCATCCAACCTGGCCCGAGCATTCGAAGAACAGATCATACGGGCGATCAGGGCCGCCGATCAAACGCTGCTTTATGTGCGTGACTCCTATGCGAAGGACCCAGTGAATTTCGATATCTCGCTTTGGGCAAGGCACAGCGAGTTCCTGTCGGACTTCTCGTTCCAGGTGGTGATCATCGGCGCGAACGGGATCATGCTGACAAGTAATATCGAGCCAACGCTCAAGGGAGTCGACCTGCATGACCGGGAGCACTTCAAGATCCATGCGGAGAGCACGGACGATTTCCTGTACATCAGCAAACCAATCTTCGGACGGGTTTCGAACAAGTGGTCCATCCAGTTGACCCGCCGGATCACGGCTCTGGACGGATCATTCGGCGGAGTGGTCGTCATATCGCTAGATCCCGAATATCTCTCCCGGTTCTATGACTCAGTCGATATCGGGCGGAAGGGCACCGTGACCCTTGTTGGTCTGGACGGGATCGTGCGCGCGCGGGGTGCCCGTGGATCCTCCGCTGTCGGCGTTTCGATCGCCGGCAGCCCGATCATGAATCTCATTTTGCAACAGGCGAGCGGCTACTATCATGGGGTTAGCGCAATTGACGGCGTGGACCGGATCGCGGCGTTTCGCAAGGTGCGCGATTATCCGCTTGCGGTCGCTATCGGCCAGGCTACGGACGACCTGCTTTTCGTATACAAGAGCGACCGCAACAGAAATATCGTAGTGGCGGTTCTGCTCAGCATCGTCATCGGTATCGTTGCCATCCTCATAATCCGCTATCAGGCCGGCCTGGCCAAATCCCGTGATGCGGCGGAAGCGGGCACACGAGCCCGCTCGGAATTTTTGGCGATGATGAGCCACGAAATCCGTACGCCCATGAATGGCGTCATTGGTCTAGCCGATCTTCTGGTCTCCGCGGACCTGCCGGCGGCGCAGAAGAAGATCGCAGCAACGCTGAGAGATTCTGCGGACTATCTGTTGCAAATCCTCAACGATGTCCTCGATTTTTCTAAGCTTGAAGCCGATCGGCTCGAGATCGAGCACGTCGAGTTCGATGTGCACAGGTCGGTCTCCGCAACGATCGATCTGCTGGCCTCGCGCGCCAGGGAAAAAGGCTTGCGGCTAACCTCGATCGTCGATGCTAGCGTTCCCAGGATCGTTATCGGAGATCCGGCGCGGGTACGCCAGGTGCTCTTCAATTTGGTCGGCAACGCCATCAAGTTCACCGAATCGGGCTCGGTCGAAGTGGCAGTCCGCATCGATAGGCCCGTCGGGGAGTTTCCAAAGCTTGTGTTCAGCGTCAAGGACACCGGCGTTGGCATTCCGCAGGACGCGATTGGCTTGCTGTTCCGCGAGTTCTCGCAAGTAGACGGCTCGATCTCGCGACGGTTCGGCGGCACGGGTCTCGGGCTTGCCATCTGCAAGCGTCTCGTAGCGTGTATGGGGGGAGACATCTCGGTTGAGAGCTCCTTGGGCAAGGGCAGTACATTTACCTTCTCAGTGGAAGCCAGGCCGCAGAGCCAGTCGCAGACCGATGCATCGTCCCTGGACGTGGCGGATGCCGAAGATGCTGGCGACGATGCGCACGAATTCCGCGCGCTGAAGATCCTGGTGGCGGAAGACAACCTTACCAACCAGTTTGTCATTCGCAAACTCCTGGAGAAGCTCGGCACCAAACCGGACGTAGTTGACAATGGAGTGAAGGCAGTCGCCGCCGTCCAGAACAATTCCTACGACCTTATCCTGATGGACATGATGATGCCGGAGATGGATGGACTTGCCGCGACGCGGATGATCCGGCAGCTGCCGCCGCCCGCCCGACAAGTCCACATCATCGCACTGACCGCGAACGCGGCAAGGCAGGACGAGGCCGCCTGCTTCAACGCCGGCATGGACGATTTCGTGACTAAGCCCGTTACGCGGACCCAGTTGAGCGCGGTGCTTCGCCGGAAGTCCACGACGAGAGAGAAAAGACTTATCGCATGAACAGACAGTCAATTTGCGACGAGGCAGTGTTCGAATTGCTTAAGGTGGAGCTCGGCGCGATGGACGCAACGGAGGTCCTGCAGGCCTTCCTCGCGGACACGGGAAGGAAGATGACTCTGTTGGCCTGCGAGCCTCTGGACCGCACCGTGGTCAAACGCGAGGCGCACTCGATCAAGAGCTCGTCCGCGACCTTTGGCTTCGCACGATTGTCGACCCACGCGCTCGAACTGGAGACTGGCGCCTTGAGCATGAGCCAGCTCCGATTGAAGAACGCGGTCGCCGAGCTTGAGAGGATCTTTCGTGACACGTCGGTCTTAGCGCGATCATTAGCTGAACCCAAAGATGGAGGTTGAACCATGAGGATCATTTCCCGTAGTACGATCGAATCGATTGGCCGGCTCTTGGTCATCGACGACGACCTGGTGCAGCGAACCGTCATCGGCAAGATCAGCGCTAGGCTCGGCTACGACGCGGTCATCGCTTCGTCCTTCGAGATTGCCTCCGGGCTCTTGCAGCGAGAGCCTTTTGACATGATGACGCTTGACCTGTCGCTTGGTGAGCACGATGGGGTGGAGTTGCTTCGGCTTGTCGCTGATTGCGGCCTCCATGCCCTGCCGATCGTGATCATCAGCGGTTGCGAGGGTCGGGTCATGAATTCGACCAGGCGGGTTGCCGAGGGGCTCAACCTGTCGGTTATCGCCTGTCTGGGCAAACCGCTCAATCTCGACAGCTTGCGCGAAGCGCTGCGGACGCGACCGGACTGTCGTCTCGCTGCGAGGAAGAGCGCACCGGCGCTGGACATAACCGCGCAACGAATGGCCGCCGGACTGGCGCGCGGCGAGTTCTCGGTGGAGTTACAACCGCAAATCGAGCTTGCGACCGGAAGGGTCGTCGGAGCTGAAGCGCTCGCACGCTGGCATGCCGCCGATATCGGAGTGGTCTCGCCCGCCATTTTTATACCACTGGCGGAGCAGAACGGCCTGATGACCGAATTGACCGACCGAGTGCTGGATGAAGCTCTGGTCCAGAGCCGGCGGCTCATCGAAAGGCATGCGGGATTTACGATTGCGGTCAATATTTCTGGCTCATTGATGGCCGATCTGACACTACCAGAGCGGATCGAGGAAAGCCTGCGTAAGACCGGCGTTGCGCCGCACGCGTTGATCGTCGAGATCACGGAGACCACGGCGATGGCCGACGTCGATCGGGCGATGGATATCCTTGTGCGGCTGCGTCTCAAGAATATCGGAGCGGCAATCGACGATTTCGGCACCGGCTATTCGTCGCTGACGGCTCTGGCGCGGCTTCCGTTCAGCGAACTCAAGATCGACCAGTCGTTCGTCAAGGGGTGTGAGGCCGATGACGACATGATGAAGATCGTCGACGCGTCCATAGGGCTCGCGCGGGCCTTCAGTATGAAGGTGGTCGCCGAGGGTATCGATACCCCTGAAACACGCGCGAGGCTCCTATTTGCCGGCTGTGACATCGGTCAGGGTTACCTGTTCGCTCCATCGTTGCCAATCGATCATGAACAAAATTGGCTTTCGTACCGCGACCTCTCGGGGGTCGGGCGATTGGCGCCGGCCGATCAACTAACACGGAGCGCAGGATGAGTGTGCTCACGCTCGAGCATCGCTATTGCGACTTCCCGGCGAGGCGGCTCGATCAACAGAAAGCCTCGAAGCATCTCTTTAACTGCGAACAAAGACGGCCACGGAATCCTGCAGCGTCCGCACTTTCGCGCGCCGATCAGCCATACTCGTGGTGGCTTGATGGCCCTACGCCGCGGCGATTCTCCCGAATTCCCGCCTGAACCATTGCGCGAAGACTTCGCTGTCGTCGAACTCGACGTGCAGAGCGTCCACTTCTCGGCTCCTTACCGTGAACGACTGTTGAAGTCCTTCAATCACGATCGATCCCTCGTCACCGATCTCCATATCGGGCTCGCATTTTAGCCAAGCACCGCCTTCCGAGATGTCAATGAGATGGGCGTTGATCTTTCCGCGGCCGCTGATGGTGATCTGAGCAGATAGACTGCAGTTGACGCGCGGCCATCGTCTGCGATTTGCGTCATCGGTTGAAGTCCGAACAACCTTGACCAACACCGATTGCAGTGTCGTTAGGTTGGACGAGACGCCAGCGATCGCGCATCGCACCTCCGCCGCCCGGCCGTCGACGCCCGTTGCGTCGCGGCTCACGTTGACGATTTTTGCCGAAACGTTCCGGGCCGCGGAGGCCGAATCGGCTACAGAGCGGGCGATCTCGGTTGTCGCAGCATGTTGCTCTTCCATGGCCGCTGCAACCGAGGCGGCGACCTCATCGATGGCTGATATCTGGCTGCCGATATCCTCAACGGCTTCAACCGTTGCCGTCGTAGCCGACTGCACTTCGGCAATCAGCCGCGAAATCTCGTCGGTCGAGCGTGCGGTCTGGTTGGAAAGCGACTTCACCTCGGCTGCGACCACGGCAAAACCGCGGCCAGCTTCGCCGGCTCGCGCTGCTTCGATCGTTGCGTTCAGGGCGAGCAGATTCGTTTGACCTGCAATACCGCCGATCAGGTTGGACACTTCGGCAATCTTCTGCACCGCGCTCGACAGAGCTTGGATGGTGCTTCTGGCCTTTTCGCGTCCCGTCACCGCGGTCTTGGTGATGGTGCTCGCCTTTGCCACCTGGCTTGCAATTTCCCTAATCGACGTGCTCATCTGTTCAGCCGCCGCGGATACGGTCTGCGCACTGGCCAATGCTTGCTCCGAGGCCGCGGCAACTTGCTGGGCTTCGGAGGACAGGTCACGCGCGAGCGCCGACAAACCTTGGGCGGCGGCTTCGACCTCCCGCGAGGCGCCGGCCGCGGCGCTGACCGAGGTTCCGGTCTCACGTTCGACGGTATCCGCCATCTTTAGGATCGCCTGTCTTCGCAGCTCCGTGGCCTGGACCTCATCCTTCATCTGCTGATCGTGCAGCTTCACGTTCTCGACAGCATTGGATTTGAAGACGGCAAGTGCCTTGGCCATCGATCCGATCTCATCCCGGCGGCCGGCAAAGGGTACGCCGGTGTCAAGCTCGCCGACCGCGATCCCCTCCATCGCCGTCGTGATCCTCACCAGCGGCCGGACCACGCCGTAAGCGAGGCCGGTCAGGCCGCCAACAATAATCATAAGCACCAGTCCGGAGACACCCCAGACGACGTAGGAGATGTTGCGGTCGCGCTCGGCGCCGATGGCCTCAAGCTCCGAATTCTGCTTGTTGGCCCTTTCGACCAGGTCATCGATGATCGCGCGGTGGGCCAAGTATACATCCGTCAGCTGCGAATACGCAGCGTTCGCCTTGTCGGCGTCATGCTGCCTGATTGCCGACCCTAGATCGCCTTCGGCGATACGCCAGAACTTGCCGACTTCCGCGTCGGACTTGCTCACCAGGAAATTCTTCAGATCCGCGCCGAGATCGGATGACGTCCAGAATGCCTTGCGATCTTCGTAGTCCTTTTTCAGTTGGGCCAGCCGCTTTTGATGCGCATCGAGGTTGTCTTGATCGCGCAGCGCCAACGTGGCCTCCAGATAGGCTTCGATGACATAGGCGGGGGGAGGCAGGATGTCCGCGACAAGATCGTTGCCGAGCTTGATGCTCGCATACAAGGGACCGCCTACCTTCAGCTGCTTCAGGGCGTAGGCGCCCGTTAGGACGACGGACACGAAGCCGATCATCAGAATGAGACCGAACGCCGCAATCGCTTTGGAAATAGACAAGTTGAATTTCATGTGTTCCGCCTCTGCGCGGGCCTAGACCAAATGCTGCCCAATGCCTACGAAGGGTAACGGTTGGCTGGCCGATTCAACTTATCCACGGGATGCCTTGCCAGCCTGTAAAATGACCTATCGGATTCCTGCAACGGCGCAGTCCCGTGTTTTTACGGAATGGCGCAGAAGGTTCCTTTAGGTTTCTCTGAGATATTCGAATCATCGTCGATCGATTCGCGTTCCCGGTAAGGACGCCATGCTTCTGCAGGGACTGAGGGCTACGCCGGCCCTGGACGTTCTTCATTTCCCGACATTGGAAGATTTCCAGGTGTTCGAACGCCTTGGTGATTCCCGTAACACGCCGCTCAGCGGTCGCTGTTCATCGGCGCGCGCCCATCTCGCGCTGCCGTCGAGTTACCTCACCGTCCAGCGCACGTTTCCACGCATCCTTGAGGTCAACTACAAAACGCGGGGCACAGTCTGCTTCGTCCCGCTCTCCTCCTCGATCAATGTCACGGTCAACGGCATTACTGGCGACGCCAGCCGCGTGATGGCGGTGCAAGGCGAAGCCGCCTGCGAGATAGTGGAGCCACAGGCCAACCTATTTGCCCTCCTGAACCTAGGCCCCACCATCTCCGACCGCGGGTGGCCGATATCGTCCGACCGGGTGCACATTTTCCAAGCCAAAAGGGTCGCGGCGTTACAATCCTTTCGGCAGACGGTCGAACGTCTACTCGCCTTTGCGTCATTGGACCCGGTACAGGCACAAGATCCGGCCACGATGCGGCGAATGGAGGAAACGCTGCTTTCATCGCTGGACGACGTGATGACCTCGGTCCCGGCACTCCCCGCGCCCGGGCTATTCGAGCCGTATCGTCGGATCGTGCGACGGATGGAAGACTACCTGTTGCTGTATCCGGCCGCGGAGATCTACATCGCCGATCTGGCGCGGGCCTGCGACGTTTCTCCGCGAACCTTGCAGACAGCGACAAGAGCCGTGCGGGGCCTGAGCGTACACCGCTATCTGCGGCTACGCAGGCTGTGGTCGGTTAGGCGGGTCCTTGCGATGCGCCGCCCCCATACCAAAGTCTCCGAAGTCGCACGTGCTAACGGCTTCTGGCACATGGGCGAGTTCACCTCAGCCTACCGTGCCGCTTTCGGGGAAATGCCTTCCGAGACGCTTACCCGAATTAGCAAGACCGAAAATACCGGTTGCCTGAGCTAATAGATGCTTAGCTATTAAGCGGTTCCGCCAACAAATAAGTTTCGCCGATTCTGCCCCCGATGATCGGGTGTCCGAAGGTGTCCCCGATAGCGGTGGCACAGCTTCTCAACGTAGCCTCGCCGATCTAAGCAGCCCCGCGCAAATCACTTCAACTGCGTAACGGGCCGCTCTAGCTGTTGACCCATCGCGTCAGTTCGCTGCTCAGGCATTGGGTCGCTCTAGGCGTGAACTCGCTGCAGCAAGGTAGCCTCGATACTGTCAGGCACGCCGCAGCAGCCTCAAAACGCGCTTATCCTTTTCTACGGCCACCATTTAGGCGTCGCGCTCTCCGGCTAATCCACCGGACCCGAGTAAGCTAGTCAGTTCGGGCGACGGAGAACGAATGCGTTCTAAGATCAGCTCACAGAAGCCCCGGCAAGAACTCTGCTGAGAAGATGACAACGGGCAATTATAACGAAAGAGAGAAATTCCGTTTGTGCGTTGACTACCGATCGCTGGACGCCATACCGGTCCGGTGGCGCGCGACTTGTGCTCTTCGGCATGAGGGTCCGCATGCTGGGAAATCAATCGGTCCCACTCCTCTGCCTCCGTAATCCAAAACGCGTCATTCTCACCCTCAAACTTCGCGCGTTGTCGGCAGAAAGCAGCCATAGCTCGGCAACGTGTAATCAAATCCATTTTATCGATCTCCAAGTGAAATGATAGTGATGGTATGCATGCAATGTGCCTGTTTTGTTGCAGCTTTGCGCGAACAACTCGATTCATCCTTATTTGAGCATCGTTTGGCTATGTGGACGACAAGGAACCGGACAGCAAGGTTTGCTCCCGACTCCGGTATTCCCGTATCGAGCTGAGGCGATAACGCACGCCGAAGCGTCTAACGGAATCCTGCAGAAAACACGATTCGTGTATGCGAAAGACTGCCTTGACGCATTGACTCGCGACTGACCATGCCAACAATATGACGGCCGTAATTCTACCCACTCCGCCGGTCGATCAGAACATGCTATTCAGGACGCTGCGAGCCACCAGAACGGTTAGTCTGGAGAACTATTCTGACATCGATCAATTTCACGAAAGCGAGCGTTATGCGCACGCCGAGAGCATCCCACTGTCGGTCAAGAACTTCAACGTGTCACGCGCCAGTATAGTTTTGCCGTCCTGCACGCTGTCACTCGTCCGAACCTTTCCGCGCATCGTCAACGGCTACGACTTGTCGGATCGGATGTTGATCGTTGTTCCCATGAGCGACGTCTCTTCGACCCGCCTGAATGGGAAAGCAGTCGGACAATCGTTGATTTTACTGAAAGGGACAACGAACTGCACCGTCCTCGAACCGGAGAGCCGGCTGGTCGCGATTCTTTCGATCCGCCGGGAAACTCTGGATTGGAAATGCCTTGAGTTTGGCGACGGTCATGTGCTGATCCACCTGCGACCGGCGGAGCTGTCTCGTCTCCAGATGGTGATACGCGGAATTCTGGAGCTTGTAGCGACTGAGTCTGACACCGTCGTCGTAGCGGAGGTGCTAATCAGCATTCAGGCAACTCTATTCGCCGCATTCGAACACGCAATGCGCGCGAGTATGCCTGACGATTGTGGGAGTTCGAAGTCGTTGGTTCGCTACAAGGCGCTTGTCGATCAGGTCGACCAGATACTCGCACTTAAGCCGCTCGGAGCCGCAAACGAAAGGTTGGCCGACGAGATTGGCGTTTCCGTCCGCACGCTGCAGACCGCGAGTCGATCTGTCTGCGGTCTCGCCGCCCATCGCTATAGTCGCCTCGTCCGATTATGGTCAGTGCGCCGCCAACTCCGTACCGGGGTCCCTGGGCTGACGGTGAAGGCAAGCGCGCTCGCCCATGGGTTCTGGCATCTTAGCGAGTTCACGAACGCGTATCGACAAGCATTTGGGGAACTGCCGTCCTTCACACTTGCGCAAGCTAAAATCCTTAGCGGCCCGCCGCAGGTGAGCTCGGAATCCTGATATCGCGAGTTAGTCCGCGCAGCCTTTTTATTTGAAGCGCTCAACTTTTGCGGATTTTGTGAACTTCAAGTAGTTGGCAAGAGCTGCAAGGCGCACAGTACACGGGGTGAAACTGTCGATAGCGAAGAGCAAACAGTCGGCTAGTTTACCGGCAGCGAAGGATGGGATGTTCGATGGTAAGTTGACGTGAAGTGTTAAACGCATTGGGCTCCACGGACTGCGCAAGCTTCATCCAATCCACAGCGAGCTGCAGCCACGCCTCTCGATCGACAAAACTATCTGCTCTTTCTGCATTGATCTGACATTCCTTGGCCTCTTCGTGCGCGCAGTCGCGCATAAATGATTCCGCGCTTTAATAACCGTCATTGATGACGTAGTCGCCGAGCTCGGCTTGTCGCGGCCGGCGTCTTAACGCTTGACAATCAGCGGAAGGTTCCCGACGAGAAGCCCACGAAAATGCGAGCGTCCCTTGATTTTTACGGAGCGCTTCCGGGATCCGATAGCCGATTTAAACGGGCGTTGATCGAAGCCGCCCGCGCCAGCGAGGTTAAACGAGAATTTGCCGTCGTCGCCTCCGAAGCCAAGAGGCTCTCGCAGCACAACAGCAAGGTAACCGACGGCACGGGTGCGCATTCGGCTTTTTGGTGGTTCGCGCGTTCCGCCCCCCGCTTCAATCGTCCATCGGATGTTTGAGCTCCGCGCGCAGTCGCTCCGCCG
>Ga0335076_10002274_pt1 | contig 19042 bp, 20 predicted proteins | sample Lox_Sample_25_FD_206717 | JGI IMG/M metagenome (GOLD analysis project Ga0335076, IMG submission 206717) | Soil microbial communities from Loxahatchee National Wildlife Refuge, Florida, United States - Lox_Sample_2.5 | ecosystem: Environmental > Terrestrial > Soil > Wetlands | place: USA...
CCAGCGCTGCAGCCTCAAGTGGCGGCTTTCTGGTGAGCGTATCATCGCAGCAGAGCGAAGCCGACGCACAGAATTCCTTCCGCGCGCTGCAGAGCAAGTTTCCGACGCAACTCGGATCGCGCAGCCCCGTCATCAAGCGCACCGAGCTCAGCGACAAGGTGGTCTATCGCGCCATGGTCGGACCCTTCGCCACGGCGGATGAGGCCAAGCAGTTTTGCGTCGACTACAAGGCTGCCGGCGGGCAGTGTTTCGTCCCAAGGAATTAGCGCGCGTTTCCTTGACCCTCGACTTGGGCGCAGGCTATTCGCCGGGCATGAGCACAAAGGCCTTCATCACGGGCATCGCTGGAACGACGCTTGACGCTGCAGAACGCACGTTCATCGCCTCGCAGCGGCCGTGGGGCTTCATCCTGTTCAAACGGAACATTGATGACCCCACTCAAGTTGCTGCTCTGATCGGCCAATTGCGCGCCGCGCGGGGTGAGCCCGATGCACCCGTGCTGATCGACCAGGAGGGGGGGCGGGTGCAGCGGTTTGGCCCCCCGCATTGGCCGATTTATCCGCCCGGTGCGGCCTTCGGGCGCCTCTACGATTTGGATTTGCGGGTTGGTCTCCGCGCCGCTTGGCTCGGCGCTCGCCTGATCGCCGACGACCTCCTGAAGACCGGCGTGACGGTGGACTGCCTGCCGCTGGCGGATGTTCCGGTGCCAGGTGCTGACGCCGTGATCGGGAACCGGGCCTATGGAACCGATCCCACCAAGGTTGCCGCGATTGCGCGGGCGGTGACAGAGGGCTTGGAACAGGGTGGTATCCTCCCCGTGCTCAAACATATTCCAGGGCACGGACGTGCTACTGCGGACACCCATTTCCGGCTCCCGGTGGTCGATACCCCCAAGGATGAGCTCGAAAAGACCGATTTTGCCGCGTTTCGGCCGTTGGCGGACCTGCCGATGGCAATGACCGCTCACGTTGTGTTTAGGGCCTATGACGGCGCCCATCCAGCGACGACATCTGCGACAATGATCGAGCAGGTGATTCGCGGTTCGATCGGCTTCCAGGGTCTGCTGATGAGCGATGATGTGTCCATGAACGCACTGGCCGGCTCGCTCGCCGAGCGGACGCGGGCCATTTTCGCGGCTGGCTGCGACATGGTCCTGCATTGCAACGGCAAGATGGACGAGATGCAGGATGTTGCCCGTGAGACGCCTGAATTGTCGGGCATGGCGTTGGAGCGCGCCAGGCGTGCATTGGCGTCGCGCAGGGCCCCCGTGCCCTTCGATCGTAAGGCGGCTCGGGCTGAACTCGATGCGTTGATCGACCGTTTGGGAGCAGCCGACGCATGACCGCGGAGATTTTGTCGTTCGAGACAGGCCGGCCGGCCGAGCTTGCCGAGGGCGAGCCGTCGCTGGTCGTCGATGTCGAGGGCTATGAAGGTCCGCTGGATCTTCTGCTTGCGCTGGCGCGGCAACAGAAGGTCGACCTCTCGAAAATCTCGATCCTTGCGCTGGCGGACCAATATCTGCAGTTCATCGAGGCGGCGCGGCGGATTCGCCTCGAGCTTGCCGCCGATTATCTCGTGATGGCGGCATGGCTCGCCTTCCTGAAATCCCGGTTGCTGTTGCCCGAGCCGCCAACCCCCGATGGTCCGAGCGCGGAAGAGATGGCGACCGCACTCGCCAACCGGCTGCGCCGATTGGAGGCGATCCGCGAGGCTTCCAACCGCCTGATGAACCGACCGCAATTGCAGCGGGATATTTTCCCGCGCGGCGATCCGGAAAGCATCGCCGAGATCCGCCATCAAAAATACACCGCAACGCTGTTCGACCTGCTGACCGCCTATGCGACGCAGCGCCAGCAGCGTGTGCTCGCAAGCGTGCATCTTGCCAAGCGCACCGTGTGGTCGCTGTCGGAAGCGCGCGCCTCGCTCGAGCGCCTGATCGGGCTTGCCGAGGACTGGAGTTGCCTCGACGAATATTTGCTGAGCTATGTCGTCGAACCGTCGCAGCGCGCGACCGTTTTTGCATCGAGTTTTGCCGCAGCGCTGGAACTGGTGCGCGAAGGCGAGATGGAGCTGAATCAGAAGCAGGCGTTCGCGCCGCTCTATTTCCGGAAGCGTCCGCCGCAAGCCAATGGTGCGGCGCCGGTGCCGGACCTGTAAGTGCAAGAAGGAGACCGTGCCATGGCAAGCCTGGCGGAGAAACGCATGGACGACGCCGAAGACGCGCCCGTCGATCCGCACGCGCGGCCCGAGGAGCTCAGGCTTCTGGAAGCGCTGCTGTTTGCTTCGACCGAACCGCTCGATCAGGCAACCCTTGCCAAGCGGATGCCGGACGGCGTCGACGTCAAGGCAGCGCTTACGCAGCTGCAGGAGGAGTATGCCCCGCGCGGAGTGAATCTCGTCCGCATCGGCAACAAGTGGACATTCCGCACCGCGGCCGATTTGTCATGGCTGATGACGCGGGAAAGCACCGAAACGCGGCGCCTGTCGCGCGCCGCAATCGAGGTGCTGTCCATCATCGCCTATCACCAACCTGTGACGCGCGCCGAGATCGAGGACATCCGCGGCGTGATCACGTCGAAGGGCACGCTGGACGTGCTGCTGGAGACGGGTTGGATCAGGCCGCGCGGCCGCCGCAAGACTCCGGGTCGGCCGCTGACCTTTGGAACCACGGAAGCTTTCCTGTCGCAGTTCAGCCTCGAAGCACTGAGCGACCTGCCGGGGTTGGAGGAGCTGAAGGGAACGGGCCTGCTCGATTCCCGTCTGCCGACGGGTTTTTCGGTGCCGACGCCATCCGACGACCCGACGCTGCGCGAGGACGAGGAGCCGCTCGAGCCTGGCGACCTGGAACTCGCGCTGGTGCCGCCGATCGAGCCTGAAAGTGACGGCAGCGGCAGTTAAATGAAAAGGGCGGGGATGAACGCCAATCCGTGGATTAACGGTTAGCAATAATACGTAGCCTCGACAGTGATTTGCTGGCCGGCGGGTGCTTGTTTTTGACACCCCGGAGGCCTACTTTCCGGCTGAAGACAGGGCCGGATCCATTGCCGGTCACTTTGGAGGGTTTGCAGGATGGGTTCGCTTAGCATTTGGCACTGGATCGTGGTGATCGCAGTCGTCCTGCTGTTGTTCGGCCGCGGCAAGATTTCCGATCTGATGGGCGACGTTGCTCAGGGCATCAAGGCCTTCAAGAAGGGCATGCGCGACGACGAGACCGCGCCCGACAAGGCCGAGCCCGTGAAGTCCATCGATCACAACACTGCGTCGCCCCAGGCAACGCGGTCTGATGTCGGCAGCAAGGCGGTCTGAATCGAACGCCGGAAGGAGACGCGAGCGGCCCCGATACCAGGCGGTGGGCCGCGGTTTCGCGTGAGTGGTATCTTTGATGTTCGACATCGGATGGAGTGAGTTTGTCCTTATCGCCGTCGTCGCGCTGATCGCCATCGGCCCGAAAGAGCTGCCCGGCGTGCTGCGCACGGTCGGCCAATGGATGGGCAAGGCGCGCAAGATGGCCGCCGAATTCCAGAGCCAGTTTCAGGAAGCCATGCGCGAGGCCGAAATGGCCGACCTCAAGAAGAGTTTTGACGAGGTGAAGGAAGCCGCAAGCGGCTTTTCCAGCGGCAACGTGATGACCTCGCTGCAAAAGGACGTTACAGACGCCTTCAAGATCGAGGACATCGACAAGCCTGCAGCGATCGAGCCTCCCGCCGCGGCGACAACGGAAACGCCGGCTGCTACCGAGCCGCTTGCGATCACGTCGGAGGTTCAGGCGAGCGAACTGCCGCAAAATAACACGGTCGCAACGGCCGACACCCTCAAGGACGCCAAAGCGTCATGACCGATGACGACATCGAGGCCAGCAAGGCGCCGCTGCTCGATCATCTGATCGAGTTGCGCGCGCGCCTCATCAAGGCGCTGCTCGGCTTCGGCATCGCCTTCATCTTCTGCTTCTTCTTCGCCAAGCAGATCTACAACGTGCTGGTTTGGCCGTTCGTCTGGGTCGCGGGCGCCGAGAACTCGAAATTCATCTACACTGCGCTGCTCGAATATTTCATCACCCAGCTGAAGCTCGCGCTGTTCGGCGCCGCCTTTGTCTCGTTTCCGATCATCGCGACCCAGATCTACAAATTCGTCGCGCCCGGGCTCTATCGGCACGAGCGCCAGGCCTTCCTGCCGTACCTGATTGCGACGCCGATCTTCTTCCTGCTCGGCGCAATGCTGGTCTATTTCGTCGTGTTCCCGATGCTGATCCGTTTCTCGCTGGGCATGCAGCAGATGGGCGGCGCCGGGACCGCGCAGATCGAGCTGTTGCCCAAGGTCGGCGAATACCTGTCGCTGATGATGTCGCTGATCCTCGCCTTCGGCGTCGCCTTCCAGCTCCCGGTGATCCTCACTTTGCTTGGGCGAATTGGCATCATCACCTCGAAGATGCTGCGCGAAAAACGCCGCTATTTCATTGTGGTCGCCTTCGTCATCGCGGCCGTGCTGACGCCTCCGGACGTCCTGAGCCAGTCCTCGCTGGCGCTGCCGCTGCTAGCGCTCTACGAGGGCTCGATCATCGCCGTGAGCATGGTGGAGAAGAAGGCGGCAGCCGCCAAAGCCTCGACCTCCAGCACCCCGCCGACCGCCAAACCGGCGGAGTAGTGCGCCGTTACGTTCTTCCCTCTCATACCCCGCGCATGGTAGTGGCCGTCAATGTAAACTTTCAACATAGCTAGTTGAATGTCTACATAACATCGCCTCGGGACCTGGCCCATGCACGACATCAAATCGATCCGCGACAATCCCGACGACTTTGACGCCGCGCTGACGAGACGCGGGCTCGCGCCAGTGTCCGCTTGGCTGCTTGCGATCGACGAAAGGCGCCGTTCGGCCATCTTGGCCTCCGAGCAGGCGCAGGCACGCCGCAATGCGGCGTCGAAGGAGATCGGCGAGGCCAAGAAGGCAAAGGACGAGGCGCGCGCAGCCAAGCTGATGGCGGAGGTTGCCGAGTTGAAGGCCGGCATGCCGGAGCTCGAGCAGGCGGCAAAGAGGGCCGATGAGGAGCTTGCCCGCGAGCTCGCCGCTATTCCGAATTTGCCGCTGCCCGCACCTGATGTGCCTGATGGCACCGACGAGCACGGCAATGTACAGCGTCACGTCTTTGGCAAGGCGCGCGACTATGGTTTTGCGACAAAGCCGCACGACGAACTCGGCGAAGCGCTTGGGCTGATGGATTTTGCGACCGCGGCCAAGCTATCGGGCGCGCGGTTCGTCGTATTGAAGAAGAAATTGGCGCGCATGGAACGTGCAATCGGGCAATTCATGCTCGACGTTCACACCAACGAACATGGTTATGCCGAGATCAATCCGCCGCTGCTGGTGCGCAACGATGTGATGTTCGGCACGGGACAATTGCCAAAGTTCGAGGACGATCAGTTCTGGGCCCTCAAGGGCGAGTTGCTGGCGAACCCAGATGAGCGACTAAGCAGCGAACGGCTCGGGCTCATTCCGACGGCCGAAGTCTCCCTCACCAATCTCGTTCGCGAGTCGATCGTCGACGAGAAGGAATTGCCGATGCGGCTTACGGCGCTGACGCCGTGCTTTCGCGCGGAGGCGGGGGCTGCGGGACGCGATACCCGCGGCATGATAAGGCAGCACCAGTTCATCAAGGTCGAACTGGTCTCGATCACGACGCCCGAAACCAGCAGGGACGAGCATGAGCGGATGCTCGCCTGTGCCGAGGAAGTGCTGAAGCGGCTCGGCCTGCACTACCGCGTGATGACCTTGTGTGCCGGCGACATGGGCTTTTCCGCGCAAAAGACCTACGACATCGAAGTCTGGATGCCCGGCCAGGGCGAGGGCGGCGCCTTCCGGGAAATCTCGAGTTGTTCGGTGTGCGGCGACTTCCAGGCTCGCCGCATGGACGCGCGCTACCGCGCAAGCGACGGCAAGCCCCGCTTCGTGCACACGCTGAACGGTTCGGGCACCGCGGTCGGGCGCGCGCTGATTGCGGTCATGGAAACCTACCAGCAGCAGGGCGGCTCCATCGCGGTCCCCGAGGCGCTGCAGCCCTATATGGGCGGGCTGAAGGTGATCGAGCAGGAAAGCTAAATTTTTGTCGCGCTTCACCCGGATCGATATTGCGAAGACACGGTCTCCCGGTATTTTCGCCCTCGGAAGCGTTGATGGGAACGAGTACCGATGGCCCTGCATCGCGACATCTATTGGGTCGGCAGACAATGGGCCGTCACCGGTCTCGGGATACAGGCGGTCGACCAGCGCCTGAAGGGCGCGTTCGATATCGAGGTGTCGCGGCTGTGGGAAGATGGCCTCGTCGAACGCACGCGTCAGCTTGCATGGCTCAACCAGGATGATTTCGGAAAAGCGCTGGAGATCGCGCGCTCGCGCTTTCCCGCGGCGCCGCGCAAAGAGCTCACGCTTGTTGAAAGTGTGCTGGAACTGATCCAGTCAAGACCTGCAGGCATGACGCCGGCTGAGCCGAAAGTCCTGCAACCGGGCGAACCCGGCGCGCTGGCGCCGGACGAGCCGCCACCAGCGCTCGCCATGCAGGTCGAGCACGCGTCAGCAAAATTCCTGCCGTTCTGGCGCATTCGCCGCTAAGCGCATGATCCGCGGCAGCGGTTGTCCGAAAAGATCATGCGCGATCACTGGGGCATCACCGAATTGCCCTGGTTTTGATAGGTCCGATAATACTTGTTGAGATTGGATGGCGGCCCGGCAAGGCCGGGCGGGGCGGTGATGGTCGGAAGCTTGTGGCGAGCGGCGACGCAGCCATTCTTGGTGCGCACCATGCCGCGTCCGCAATGCGGACGATGGTCGTCATCCTCGTCGGTCGACTCTTTCGACGCGTCCTTGGACGGTTTGGTTTTCGCTTCCGGTTCGGGTTTTGGCGACACGGCCGACAATGCGACACATTTGCCGCTCTGCAACTGCGTTTGCACCGGGCAACGTTTCGGCACGCATTTGCCGTTGGTATATTCGAGCAGGTAGGTCTCGCCCGACATAACGACCTGTCCGTTGCAAAGACAGGTCCCGCTCACGGTCAGTTCACCGCCAAGGCAATTTTCCGCATTGGTTCTGACGCACATGCCGCCGTTTGCATTGGCGCTCGTGGCTGCGACCTTGAAGCCGGCCGGGCAAAGGCATTCGCCGTTGCTCACTGTGCCGCCGTCGCAGCTGACGTTGCCGTCAGCTTTCAGGGCTGGCGAAGGGCTCGCAACCGGCGGCAAAGGTGGCGGCAGGGGCGGCGGCAAAGGTGCGGCGACATCGGCCGCGCAATGTCCACTCGCATCGAGATGCATGTTAATGGGGCAGACGCACTGGCCGGACAGGCTTCGGGTCCCGCCATCGCAGGAGCCGATCGCGGCCGGTGCCGGTGCTGGCGACGGCTCGGGCATCGGTGGCGGCGCCTGTGACGGCTTTGCGACGCAACGGCCGTTCCGGTATTCCTGCCAGGGGAAGCACTGGGAATCCTCATCCGATTGCGCCGCCGCAGGGAAGGAATTGAAAAAAGTGAGGCCTATCAAAATTGCGGCAGTGGCTGAAATGCGGGTCATCGTCAAACCCCGTCGCCATCGGAAACCGGCGGCACAAAACTAGTCTCATTCAAAGCGCCTTCGCAAGCCAGGCAAAAGCGTTAGTTTACGCGGGAATTCATCGCCAAAACCGGCCTAGTTGCGGCATACCATGCTGTTTGCGTCAGCCTCAATCAGCGGATAAGACGGCGCCTTGAAGCCATGACGGATTCGGCTGGCGGAGGGTTTTGGCGGGATGCGGATTCTCTGCACCAATGACGACGGCATTTACGCCCCCGGCCTGAAGGTGGTCGAGGAAATTGCCCGCGCGCTCTCCGACGACGTCTGGATCGTGGCGCCCGAACTCGACCAGTCCGGAGTCTCGCACTCGCTGTCGCTCAACGATCCCCTGCGGTTGCGCGAGATTGGCCCGCGCCACTTTGCGGTGCGGGGCACGCCGACCGATTGCGTCATCATGGGCGCCCGCCACATCCTCACGCCGAAGCTGCCGGACGTGGTGCTGTCCGGCGTCAACAAGGGCCGCAACGTTGCCGAGGACGTCGTCTATTCCGGTACCATCGCCGGCGCGCTCGAAGGCACCATTCTCGGATTGCCGTCGTTTGCGTTGTCCCAGGAGTTTTCCATGGAGACGCGCGAGAACCCCCTGTGGGACACCGCGCTGAAATTCGCACCCGACATCCTGCGCAAGGTGATGCAGACAGGCATCCCCAGGAACACCGTGATCAACGTGAACTTCCCGGCTTGTGCGCCGGAGGAGGTCAAGGGCATCCGCGTGACCCACCAGGGCAAGCGCAATCTCGGTTTCCTGAAGGTCGATCAGCGCCGCGACGGGCGCGGCAATCCCTACTTTTGGATCGGGTTCGAACGTGCGGCGATGCTGGACACGCCGGCCGAGGGCACCGATCTGGCGGCGCTGGCAGCGCACTATGTCTCGGTGACGCCGCTCAGGCTTGACCGCACCGACGAAGCGTTCGCGCAAGAGCTGACCGACCTGCTGAGGTGAGGCGTCCTCGCGTCGTCACACCGCCGCGCTGCGCAGCGTGGCCTCGATCACCTTGCCGAGTGTCTCGATCTGAAACGGCTTCTGCAGCGACGGGCGGTCGCGATATTCTTCCGGCAGGCCGGACGAGCCATAGCCGGTCGCGAAGATGAAGGGGCGGTTGGCCGCTTTCAACAGGTCGGCGACCGGAGAAATCACCTTGCCGTTGACGTTGACGTCCAGGATCGCCACGTCGAAATAGGTAGTCTGCGCGAGCCGCATTGCCTCGCCGATCTCGCCCGCCTCGGCCGCGATCGTGTAGCCAAGCTCCTGCAGCATGTCGGCGACCATCATCCTGATCATGACCTCGTCTTCGACGAGGAATACGGAGCCGCGCGGCGGCCGCGTCGCAATCATGATATCGGTCCTTGCCCCAAATCCCTTGGTGTCAGGTTTGCAAATATCGTCCGATGGTGCAAATGCCAGCATAGCCGTTCACCTTTCCGTCGACCATGGGGCGGTCGAGGACCCTGCGTTGCAATTTGGGGGTTTTGACCCTCGAACGCCAACTGGCTGTGCGGGTTCCGCAGGAGGAACAGGGGTTGAGTGAAAAAACTCGGTCAAACCATTCGCGCACATTGCGCAGATGTGTCGGGCCGATAGGCTCCTGCAAGCTCAAGGCGAATCCAATGACCCCCCCGAGGCAAGGCGCGCCGGAAAAAATGCTGTTTCAACTGACGCTGCGCCGGCGCGGCATCAGCGATCAGGCGGTGCTGCGGGCAATGGAGGAGGTGCCTCGGGAGGCGTTTGTCGAGCGCGCCGACCGCGCCGAGGCCTATCGCGACAGCGCGCTCGCCATCTCCTGCGGGCAGACCATCAGCCAGCCCTTCGTGGTGGCCTATATGACCGAGCAATTGCGATTGCAGAAAGGCCACCGCGTGCTCGAGATCGGCACGGGCTCGGGTTACCAGGCGGCGATCCTGTCGCAGCTGGCCGGCCGGGTCGTCACCGTCGAGCGCTTCCGCACCCTCGCAGAGGACGCCCGCAAGCGGTTGGAGACATTGGGCTACGACAACATCGAAGTGATGGTTGCCGATGGTCTCAATCTTTCGCCCGAGCTCGGCCAGTTCGACCGCATCATCGTGACCGCCGCCATGGAGACGATCCCGGATAGCCTGCTGGAACGACTAAAGGAGGGCGGCACCCTGATCGCACCGGTCGGTCCGCACCACGGCGTCCAGACCCTTATACGCGTCACCAGGAACGAAGGCGGTTTCGACCGCAAGGAGCTGGTCGACGTCCGATTTGTGCCGGCATTACCGGGGATTGCGCGCGAACTCTAGACAACATTGCAAAAATCCGGATCGCGTGTTGCGCCAACGCCTTATCCCAGGGGTTAAGCGCTTGTTTACTGGGGACGTGTTTACTCAAAGACGGCGTTTGTTGCGTACAAGTGAGTAATCATGTCCCGTGCTGCCAAGTTGTTTGGCTCGCGCCGCGTTCCGCACCTTGCGGCGTTGGCGCTGATCGCGTTCGGAGTTGCCGGCTGCAGCGGCGACATGTCGACGCGGTTCTCGCAAAGCTCCCTTGGGAATCCCTTCAACTACCAGCCGGAGTCGACCGGCTCGGTATCGACCCAGCCCGCGCAACAGGCCGCGCCACGGGAATTGCCGCAATACACCCGGCCACAATCGCAGTACCAGTCCTCGGCCTTGCCGCCGCCGGCGGTGTCTGCGCCGCAGTCATATCCGGCCCGCAACGCCGGAGTGTCCGGGGGCGGGCGGGGGCTCGCCTCTTACATTCCTCCGGCGAAGCCGCGGCTCGAGACGACCAGTAGCGTACCGCCACGTTCGGTCGCGGCGACCCACGCGCAAGGCCCGACCACCATCATTGTCGGCACCAGCGATACGCTCGAAATCCTGGCGCAGCGCTACCATGTCACGCCCGCGGCGATCCTCGCCGCCAACGGCTATAAGGGCCCGCGAACGCTTTCGCCGGGCCAATCGCTGATCATTCCGCGCACGCCTGTTGCGACCGCAGCACCGGTGCCGGCGGCACCTGCGAGCAAACCGGTGGTCACCGCGGCGACGAGCGTCCATGTCGTCAATCACGGCGAAACGCTCGCCGGCATTGCGCACCGCAATCACGTCTCGGTTGCCGAGCTCGCGCGCGCCAACAATATCGATCCCTCGGCAAAGCTGAGGCTCGGCACCAGGCTGACCGTTCCAGGCGCAAAGACCGCGGACGCCGCGTCTGCGGCACCGCAGGTGCTCGCCACGCAACCAATCGCGGCTGCTGCGCCAGCGCCCGCGACCAGCAGGCTCGCACTGGCTGCGACCCCGCATCAGAGCGCGCGTCTGGCGCAAGCCAATCCCGCGCCCGAGCCGGTCGAAGCCAATTCCGCGGCGGTGAAGCCGGGCGAAGCGACCGGGGCGCTGCCGACGTTCCGTTGGCCGGTGCGCGGCAAGGTGATCACGGGTTACGGAGCCAAGACCAACGGCAAGGCCAATGACGGCATCAACCTTGCGGTTCCCGAGGGTACGCCCATCAAGGCGGCCGAGGACGGTGTGGTCGCCTATTCCGGAAATGAGCTGAAGGGTTACGGCAATCTTGTCCTGGTTCGGCATTCCAACGGCTACGTCACCGCATATGCCCATGCGAGTGAGCTTTTGGTAAAGCGCGGGGACCCCATCAAGCGTGGCCAGGTGATTGCCAAATCGGGTCAGTCGGGGGAGGTGGGGTCGCCGCAGCTCCACTTCGAGATCCGCAAGGGATCGCAGCCCGTCGACCCGCTCCAATTCCTGAACGGGGCGTGATCCTTCCACTTCGTCATTGCCGGGCTTGACCCGGCAATGACGAAGATGGCAGGTCACTTCCCGCTCAGTCTCACGCCCAGCCGCCCCGCCAATTCCTGGGTGAACTGCCAGGCGACGCGACCCGAGCGCGAGCCGCGTGTGGTCGACCATTCCAGCGCCTCGCGTTCCAGCTCCTCCTCACCGATGTCGATGCCGTAATGGGCGCAATAGCCCTTCACCATGGCGAGGTATTCGTCCTGGCTGCAGCGGTGGAAGCCGAGCCAGAGTCCGAACCGGTCGGACAGCGAGACCTTCTCCTCGACGGCCTCGCCCGGATTGATCGCAGTGGAGCGCTCGTTCTCGATCATATCTCGCGGCAAAAGATGCCTGCGGTTGGAGGTGGCGTAGAGGATGACATTGTCGGGACGTCCCTCGATGCCGCCCTCCAGTACCGCCTTGAGCGACTTGTAGGAGGCGTCGTTGCCATCGAAGGAGAGGTCGTCGCAGAACACGATGAAGCGGAGATCGGATGCGCGCAGGAGGTCCATCAACGCCGGCAGGCTTTCGATGTCCTCACGATGGATTTCAATCAGTTTGAGGCGATCCCCTGGTTTGCGGTCGAGATTGATGCTGGCATGAGCAGCCTTCACCAGCGACGACTTGCCCATGCCGCGCGCACCCCACAACAGCGCGTTGTTGGCCGGCAACCCATTGGCAAACCGCTCGGTGTTCTCGACCAGGATGTCGCGCATCCGGTCGATCCCCTTGAGCAGGGTCATTGCGACGCGGCTGACGCGCGGGACCTCGGTCAGCCGACCGTTCGGGTGCCAGACAAAGGCGTCTGCGCGGCCGAACGGCTCCGGGGAAAGAGGTGCCGCTACGCTTGCCGACAGGTGAGCCGCGATGGCCTCCAGCGCCCGCGCGATCCGCAGCGGCGCATCGTCAGCGAAGGCTGTCGCAGGGCGTTTTGCCGCGAGTTTGAGGGTCTTGCCACCGGTGGCGCGGGCAAGGGCCTTGGACGCGGTTTTGCGCGGCTTTCTGGACATGGCTCAAGTTCCTGACCGTGCAGCCTTATCGGGCCTTGATGGGTCCCGCAAGCGGGCCAAATCAAGGACCTCCCCAGCGTTGCAATTGGGACCGCGGCCGCTATAGTCCGCGCGAATTTGCCCGAACCGGCATGGTGCGCTAACGGCCCTGCCGGCTCCTTCCCGTATCACGAGGATTGTTCTGATGCTGATCACCCCTGCGTATGCCCAGGCTGCGGCCGGCGGCGATACCAACAGCATGTTGATGTCGCTTCTGCCGTTCGCGCTGATCTTCGTGATCATGTACTTCCTCATTCTGCGGCCGCAGCAGAAGAAGGTCCGCGATCACGCCGAGCTCGTCAAAAACATTCGTCGCGGCGACACAGTCGTGACCACGGGTGGCCTGGTCGGCAAGGTCACCAAGGTCGTCGACGACGACCAGATCGAATTCGAAATCTCGGACGGCGTGCGCGTGCGCCAGATGCGGCAGATGATCTCCGGCGTCCGTTCCAAGGGCGAACCTGCGAAGGCGGACAGCGCCGAGACGCCGGCAAGCTGATCCCTTTCGCCGCTCCTCGCGCGCCCCGCATTTTTTTGAAGTTCTGACGAGTCAACTCGATGTTGTATTTCACGCGGTGGAAGGCGCTCGGCATCATCCTGACGGCGCTTTTGGTGTGCCTGTTCGCCGTGCCGAATTTCTTCCCCGAGGCCACCGTCAAGAACTGGCCGCTCTGGGCGCAGCGCCGCATCGTGCTTGGGCTCGATCTGCAGGGCGGCTCCTATTTGCTGCTCGCGCTCGATGCCAATTACGTCAAGAAGGACAAGCTCGATCAGGTCCGGGATGATGTTCGCAAAACGCTGCGCGAAGCCAAGATCGGCTACACCGGGCTCGCGACGCGCGGCGATTCGGTCGAGGTGCGCATCAGCAAGGAAACGGACTTCGACACCGCGCTCGCCAAATTGCGCGAGCTGTCGCAACCTTTGGGCGGGCTGCTCGGCTCCAGCGGCCAGCGCTCGCTCGAGGTCTCCGACGCCGGAGGCGGCGTGATCCGCCTGACCGTTCCTCAGGCTGCGATCACCGAACGCATCCGCCAGACCATCGACCAGTCGATCCAGATCGTCGAGCGCCGCGTCAATCAGCTTGGTACGGTCGAACCGATCATCCAGCGGCAGGGGACCGACCGCATCCTGGTGCAGGTGCCGGGCCTGCAGGATCCAACTCACCTCAAGGAAATTCTCGGCAAGACGGCCAAGATGGAATTCCGCATGGTCGATGAGGGCGTGTCCCCCGACCAGGCGCAGAAGGGCGGTCTGCCACCCGACGACGACCTCCTGATGAGCGCGACGCCGCCGAAGGTGTCTTATGTCGTCAAGAAGCAGGTGCTTGTGTCCGGCGGCGAACTCGCCGATGCGCAGACAGGCTTCGACCAGCGGAGCAACGAGCCTGTCGTAAATTTCAAGTTCAATTCGCAGGGCGCGCGCAAATTCGCAACCGCGACCGCCGAGAATGTCGGTACGCGCTTTGCGATCGTGCTCGACAACGAAGTGATCTCCGCGCCCGTGATCCGCGAGCCGATCACCGCCGGCCAGGGCCAGATCTCCGGCAGCTTCACGATTCAATCCGCCAACGATCTGGCGGTCCTGATGCGCGCCGGTGCGCTGCCCGCGCCGCTGACCGTCGTTGAAGAGCGCACCGTGGGTCCGGGCCTCGGTCAGGATTCGATCGAGAAGGGCGAACTCGCCGCCTATGTCGGCTCGATCATGGTCATCGTGTTCATGCTGTTGACCTATCGGCTGTTCGGGGTGTTCGCCAACATTGCCGTGGTCATCAACGTCGCCATGATCTTCGGGCTGTTGTCGCTGTTGAATGCAACGCTGACATTGCCGGGCATTGCCGGCATCGTGCTCACCGTCGGCATCGCGGTCGACTCCAACGTGCTGATCTACGAACGCATCCGCGAGGAATTGCGTGGCGGTCGCAACGCGATCTCCGCGATCGATGCCGGCTTCAAGCGCGCGCTCTCGACCATCCTCGATTCCAACATCACGACCTTTATCGCTGCCGCGGTGCTGTTCTACATCGGCACCGGCCCGGTGCGCGGATTTGCCGTGACGCTCGGCATTGGCATTATCACCACGGTTTTCACCGCCTTCACGCTGACCCGCCTGATCGTCGCCTCGTGGGTGTGGTGGAAGCGGCCGCAAAGCGTGCCGATCTAGGGAGCCCGGCGGCCGTGACTCACTTCGTTCTCATCTCGCTTGGCGTGCTGATTGCCGTGCTGACCGTGGTCGCCGCGCTCGGCATCCTGCCGTCGCTGCGCATCGTTCCCGACGACACGCATTTCGATTTTACCCAGTTCCGCCGCATCTCGTTTCCGATCTCGGCGACGCTGTCGATTGTTGCGATCACGCTGTTTTTCACCCATGGCCTGAACTTCGGCATCGACTTCAAGGGCGGCACGCTGATGGAAGTCCGCGCCAAGTCCGGAACGGCCGATATCGCGTCGATGCGCGCGACCCTGAGCACGCTGGGTCTCGGCGACATCCAGCTGCAGCAGTTCGGCGGACCGGCCGATGTGCTGATCCGCGTGGCCGAGCAGCCGGGCGGCGACGCCGCGCAACAGGAGGCCGTGAGCAAGGTCCGCGGTGCGCTCGGCGATGCCGTCGAGTATCGCCGTGTCGAGGTGGTCGGTCCGCGCGTCTCCGGCGAGCTTCTGGCCTATGGCATGATCGGGTTGATGCTCGCGATCGTCGCCATCCTGATCTATCTCTGGTTCCGCTTCGAATGGCAGTTCGCGCTTGGCGCCATGATCGCCAACGTGCACGACATCGTGCTGACCATCGGCTTCATGTCGATCACGCAGGTCGATTTCGACCTCACCAGCATCGCAGCGCTGCTGACGATCCTTGGCTACTCCTTGAACGACACGGTCGTGATTTACGACCGAATTCGCGAGATGTTGCGGCGTTACAAGAAAATGCCGATGCCCCAGCTCCTCAACGAATCCATCAATTCGACCCTGTCGCGTTCGATCATCACGCATTTGACCGTGTCGCTGGCACTGCTCGCGCTCTTGCTGTTCGGCGGTCACGCCATCCACAGTTTCACCGCGGTCATGATGTTCGGCGTGGTGCTGGTCGGCACCTATACCTCGATCTTCATCGCGGCCCCGATCCTGATCTATCTCGGCGTCGGAACGACGCGTGCGGATGCGCCCGAAGCACCGACGAAGCCTGCAAAGAAGTAGCCCGATGCCTGTTCCCTCGGACCCTCACCTTCCGAGGTCGGCGCCGATCGATGCTTACGGCAAGGGCGGCTTTGCGTTCGCCGGCATGTCGCATCGCGGTTCGCTGCTCTGCCTGCCGGACGGGATCTGGGCCTGGGAAGTCATGCGGCCGCAGCAAATCGACCGCTATTCGCTGGAGCGGGTGTTTGCCGCGGCCAACAGCATCGATACCCTGATCGTCGGCACCGGGACCGAGGTCTGGCTGCCGCCGCCACAGCTTCGCGCTGCGTTGCGCGCGGTCAGGATAGTTCTGGACACGATGCAGACGGGTCCTGCGATCCGGACCTACAACATCATGATCGGCGAGCGGCGGCGCGTCGCCGCGGCCCTGATTGCGGTGCCATGAGCGCCGACGGCCAGGATGCGGCCAAATTCTGCGCCGACACCGTGCGCAGCCATGATTTCGTGCGCTACGCGTCGACACTTTTTGTGAATGCAGACCAAAGGCGCGCGCTGCTTGCGCTTTACGCCTTCAATGTCGAGATTTCTCGCGTGCGCGACCATATTACCCAACCGCTGCCGGGCGAGATCCGTCTGCGGTGGTGGACCGATATGCTGGCGGGCGAGAGTCGTGGCGGCGTCGAAGGCAACCCAGTCGCATCCGAGCTCATGCTCGCTATCAGGCATTTCGATCTGCCGATCGAGCCCTTGATGCGTCTGGTCGACGAGCACGAATTCGACCTCTACAATGATCCGATGCCGACTCTCGCAGCGCTCGAAGGTTACGTCACCGATACGGCGTCGGCGCTGTTTGCGCTGGCCGCGCGCCTTGCAGCCGCGCCCTCGGCCGAGATCGAGCATCTGGCACGCCATGCGGGGCTCGCGCAGGGGTTTGCCCAGGTGATCGCTGCCTTGCCGCGCGATGCGGCGCGCCGGCAGTTGTTCGTTCCGGTGCAGCTCCTGGCGAAGCAGGGCATCGGCGCCGAACAGATTTTTGCGGCCACGCAGACGCCGTCCGTGCGCGCTGCGGTCGATCAGCTGATGGGCGAAGCGCGTCATCACCTCGACACGGCGTTAGCTCTGTTGAGCGATGTCGCACCCGAGGCGAGGCCGATTTTTCTGCCACTGGCCATGGTCCGGCGCGATCTCGTTCAGATGTCGCGCGCCGATAGCGACCCGTTCGCGCCGCACAACCCCTCGCGTTTCCACACGTTGTGGACGCTGTGGCGCGCGTCAAAGTCGAAAACGTTCAAGGTTGGATGAGGATGCCCAAGGCTCCCAAAGGCGCGGTCCTTGACGGTCTTCCGGTTACCTTGGCGGACATAAGGACGGCTGCGGCGACGCTCAGGGGGGCGGTGATCGCGACCCCATGCAATCAAAGCCGAACGCTGAGCGAGATCGGCGGCTGCAATCTCTGGCTCAAATTCGAGAATCTCCAGTTCACCTCGAGCTTCAAGGAACGCGGGGCGCTCAATCGTCTGACCGCGCTGTCGGCCGAGGAACGCAAACGCGGCGTGATCGCGATGTCGGCGGGAAACCACGCGCAGGGCGTCGCCTATCACGCCAAGCGCCTCGGCATCCCCGCAATCATCGTGATGCCCGTGGGCACGCCGATGGTGAAGGTGGAGAACACCAGGCATCATGACGCAGAAGTGATGATCTCCGGCGACACCCTGGAGGAGGCGGCCACGTTCGCGCTCGGGCTTGGCTATACCAAGGGAATGACGCTGATCCACCCTTACGATGACCCGCTTGTGATCGCGGGCCAGGGCACGGTCGCGCTGGAAATGCTGGAGATCGTGCCTGATCTGGACACGCTGGTGGTGCCTATCGGCGGCGGCGGATTGATCTCAGGCATGGCAATCGCGGCAAAGTCGCTCAACCCGGCGCTGCGCGTGATCGGTGTCGAGGCTCAGCTCTATCCGTCGATGTACAATGCGGTCCGTGGCACGCATTTGCCGATCCGTGGCGACACGCTCGCCGAGGGCATCGCTGTCAAGTCACCGGGCAGGATCGCGACCGGGATCGTCCGCGGCCTGGTCGACGATATCCTGCTGGTGAGCGAGGATCAGATCGAACGTGCGGTCGCAGCCCTGATCGGGATTGAAAAGACGGTGGTGGAAGGCGCGGGCGCGGCGGGACTCGCGGCGGTGCTGGCCAATCCCGGGGCATTCGCCGGACGCAATGTCGGCCTGGCGCTGACCGGCGGAAACATCGATACCAGGCTGATCGCCTCGGTCCTGACGCGTGAACTGGCGCGGGAGGGGCGGCTGACGCAGCTTTCCCTCGATATTGTCGACCGGCCGGGTCAGCTTGCGGCGGTCGCGACCCTGCTTGCGGAGGCCGGCGCCAACATCATCGAAGTCTCGCATCAGCGAACCTTCTCCGACCTGCCGGCGAAGGCAACTCTGCTTCAACTGGTGATCGAAACGCGCGACCGCGCACATCTGGACGAGGTGCTGGCGAAACTCGCTGCCGCTGGATTGAGCGCCCGTAGCACCTGAAAACGATTTGTTGCCGCACTGCGACCAAAGTAGGCAGCGGAACGCCCGGCAAATCCCGCTCAAGGCTCTCAGCGCTCTGGACGTTGTCGGGGCGAGGGCGCTAGGTTTGGCCCGCCGTCGTCGCGCCAGTGCGGTGGATGCGCCACGAATGTCAGAACCGGGACATGGGCCCGGCAAGGAAAGGGAGGATGCCAATATGCGCGAGTTAACGCCTGAGACCATCACCGATGCTGTGCTGGACCAAATGGCGACGACGCCCGACCCGCGCCTGAAGGAGATCATGGCGGCCGCGGTCAAGCATCTGCACGCCTTTGCCCGGGACGTGAATCTGACCCCCGGCGAATGGATCAAGGGCATCGAATTCATGACCCTGGTGGGCAAGATGTGCACCCCCGCCCGGCAAGAGTTCATCCTGCTGTCGGATACCCTTGGCCTGTCGGCCCTGGTCAACGGCCTGCACGACAAGACGGCGCTGGAGGAGGGAACGCATACGAGCCTGCTCGGCCCCTTCTACCGGGAAGCATCGCCAAAGCTCGCCCCCGGCAGCCAGATTGCAAAACACGTCAAGCCGGGCACCGAATGCGTGCTGTACGGCCGCGTCACGGACATCCATGGCGAGCCGCTGGTCAATGCGACGGTCTCGGTCTGGCAAACCGGCGCTGATGGCTTGTACGATATCCAGGAAAATCCTTCCGCCACCGATTACCGGGGTGTCTTCACAACCGACAAGGATGGCCTCTATGTCGTGCGTACGGTCAAGCCGCGCGGCTACTCGATCCCGATGGACGGCCCCGTCGGCGGCATGGTGAAGGCGCAGAGGCGGCACGGCATGCGGCCCGCCCACATCCATTTCCTGGTCGGTTCCCCCGGCTATCGCGAGTTGGTCACCGCACTCTACCTGCGCGACGATCCGCATCTCGCCGATGATGTCGTGTTCGGCTCCTCAGACGATCTCGCCGTCGTTATCGTGCCCGACG
>Ga0335076_10002275_pt1 | contig 19039 bp, 10 predicted proteins | sample Lox_Sample_25_FD_206717 | JGI IMG/M metagenome (GOLD analysis project Ga0335076, IMG submission 206717) | Soil microbial communities from Loxahatchee National Wildlife Refuge, Florida, United States - Lox_Sample_2.5 | ecosystem: Environmental > Terrestrial > Soil > Wetlands | place: USA...
TCAACTCCTGCCCCAGAAGCGCCTGCTCCCGCTGCACCGCTCCTGATCACGCGCGAAAGGCTCGTTCCGTCCTCCTTACCGCCCCCGCCGCCTCCCGTGGCTGCGCTGCCGGAGGATGAACCGGTTGAAATTTGTCTCGAACTCGCTCCCGCTGCACCGGCGCCCGCAGCTCCCTCACCGTCTCCAAAGCTCAGTGAGCAGTCGGTGGATGCAGTGCTCGTGGCAGCCATCGAAAAGTACCTGGATCCGGCGATTGCCAGAGCGCTCTCGACTTTGGAACTGCAGACTCGCGCATCCATGCGCCAATTGCGAGAGACCGCGTCCCAAACTCAGCCCCATACCACCGAATCGAATCGGCCCGACTTGGACAACCTTCTCGACGATCGATTAGCCGACATTCGTGCTCGATGGGATGTCCAGCTCGATGGCTATCTTGTCCGCATGGAAGAGTGCGCCCAACGAATGGAACGCCACTCTACTCTTGCCGAGCAGAAGCTGGCTGCCGCTCAAGACCTCGTTAATAAAACGCTGCTCGACTTCTCCCGTCAACTCGAGGAACACGTCAATTACGCCGTTAAGCGCGCCGCTCAGGCCATCGCTCAAAAGGCGGCGCATTCGGTAGACCACCAGTTGGTCCGTCTGACCGAGGACGCTCACTTCGTTGCCCGCGAGATCAACGCCATGGTCGAGTCGGATTCCGCCGCCGCCCGCGCGGAGATGGAAACCGCGTTACATTCCTTGCTCGAAGAGCTTCGAACCCAGTCGGAGCAGCAAGCTAAGCTGCTAGCCTCGAATACTCGGCAAAAAATCACTTCCGCATTAGGCGCGCTGGAAGCCGAGCATCTCGCCGTATGCGAGACTCGCATGAAATCCATGGACACCGAGATGGCCCAGGCTGGCTCAAAAATCACCGCGGAGTTCCGTCAGGGGCTTCGCGCATTCTTCTACTCCTGTCTGGTCGCCGCGGTGGGCGCCGTAGAAGAACACTCCAAGATCACTCTCGACGGCCTTTCCTCCGACCCGAATCAGCCCCCGCTGCCCAAGCCATAACCCTGAATCTACCGTTCCGTACCTCTGATTGACTTGGCCTGCTCACAAACTTAATATCGCTGCGCACGTCTCTGCTCGTTCCCGGGGGGATTCAATAACTTGAGCTTGCTTGTCTTACCGTGTCATCGGCGCAAAATTCTTTTTCTTTCGCTTCTGATTGCTCTCATTCCGTTGTTTGCTGGCTGGATCGTCTCTGCCGCCGAATCCGAGCAAGTGATCATCGGCCTCGGCGACGTTCACGGCAATTTCGATGGTCTTTGCGACATCCTTAAACGTGTCGGACTCATCAACGAGGCCCATCACTGGACCGGTGGACAAACTGTTTTGGTGCAAACCGGAGATCTCGTCGATCGCGGCGCCCGCGAACGCGAAGTTCTAGATCTCATCATGCTCCTCGAATCCGAAGCCCCTGAGGCCGGCGGCCAGCTCGAGTTCGTCCTCGGCAATCACGAAGTCATGAACATCATGGGTGATTTGCGTTATGTCACCCCCGAAATCTTCGCCACCTTCGCAAACCCGGAATCCGAAGCCCTCCGCAAGGCCTCCTACGATCAGTACGTGAAGTGGTTGAAGACCAACGCTGATCTTTTGGCGGCAAGCAAAGATCCTTTGTTTGCCGTCACCGAACAAGAGTGGCTGGACAGGCATCCCCCCGGCTTTATCGAGCAACGCGTCGCGTTCAGCCGCAACGGCGTATACGGTAAATGGATTCGCGAACACCACGCCGTCGTGAACTTCAATTCCATCCTATTTCTCCATGGTGGAATCGCCCCTGAACACTCGCGCCTCAGCGTCGACCAAATCAACTCTCGCATTCGTTCCGAAATTCGCCAGTGGGACGACGCCAGTCAATACCTCCTGGATCGCAAGTTGATTCTTCCTTTCTTTACGTTTCAGGAGACCACGGCCGTCGTCAAGGCAGTTTTCACCCTTGCCTCCAAGACTCACAAGATGGCCCCCGAGGAACAAAAGGAGAGGCTCGATTCTTTCCTCACGCTGGGTGACTGGCTGTGTCTCAGCCAGAATGGTCCGCTGTGGTACCGTGGTTACGACGAATGGTCCGATCAGGACGGTGTCCCTCAAGCCGAAGCCCTGCTTCGCGCCTACCATGCCGTTGCTATCGTCGTGGGCCACACCGTGCAAAAATCCCTCAACATCCGCGCACGTTTTGGCGGTAAGGTGTTTCTCATCGACACCGGCATGGTCGCCAGTTCCGCCCATGCTGGTCGTGCTTCGGCTCTTCAGATTCATGGCAACACCAGGTTCACCGCCATCTACCTTGATGGAGAAACCGTCCTGTACGAAAAGGGAAGTGCCGCTTCCGCTGCCAAGGCTCCGTGAGTTCGGTCGGTTTTCGCTGGAAAGGTTCCCGGGTTCGTTCGGCCCTTGGGTTTTTCTCGGTCCGCGTCTCTGGAGGATTTCAAAACATGAAGCGGTGGATTGCGCGTGTTCTGAATATCGACGTAGATCTGACAGATCGCGCTCTCCTTCTCTTTTTCTGCCTGTTCCTGATTATCAGCACTGTCGTCATCGGCAAAGTCGCTCGCGACGCTCTTTTCCTGGCTCGCTTCAGTGCCACAGAACTTCCCTACGCGGACATCGCTTCAGGAGTCCTTGTCGGCTTCGTTGTCGCGGCTTACTTGCGAATCGGCCGGCATGTCGCTCTTCCCACCCTGTTGGTAGGCAGTCAGATTTTCTTCGCCGCGAATCCCCTCGTGTTCTGGGCACTGGCACACTACTATCGTCCCGTCTGGCTTTTCCCGGCTTTCTATATCTGGGTTGCCATGTTTTCGGTTCTGGCTCCCACGCAGGTTTGGACTCTCGCAAACTACGTGTTGACCACCCGCGAAGCGAAGAGAGTGTTTGGCATCGTTGCCGCCGGCGGCATCTTCGGATGGATCTTCGCCGGCTTCGTTGCCAAATCCGCCGCCCACGCTTTCGGCACCGAGAGTCTTTTGTTCGTCATGGTGCCTCTCCTTCTTATCTCGTCGGTTTTGACGGGACTGGCATGGCGTACCACCACCATCCATCTCAGCAGCTCCGGCGAATGCACTGAGGGCATTGCCGGCACCGGCCAGAAAGACGTCCACGGCAGCATCCGTCTCGTGGCTTCTTCTTCGTACCTGCGGGCGATTGCCGTCGTGATCTGCGTGTCCAATCTTGTCACGATGTTTACCGCGTGGCAGTTCAAGGCCATTGCCCAGCACGCCTTTGCCAACAAAGACTTGCTCGCTGCTTTTTTTGGCAGCTTTTATCTTTACGCGGGCCTTCTCGGGCTTGTCTTCCAGTTCTTCCTCACTACGCGCCTTCTTCGCCGCTTTGGCATCGGCCCCATGTTGTTCCTTATGCCGGTAATTGTTCTCCTCGGCTCGGCAGGGCTGCTGATTTTTGGCACGCTCACCGCGGTAATCCTCCTCAAGGGCGGTGATCAGCTTCTTCGCTACTCTATCGATCGCGCCTCCGTCGAGCTTCTCTATTTGCCTCTCTCTCCCCGCCTCAAGCTCCAGGCCAAATGGTTTATCGACACCGTTGTTTGGCGTTTCGGCGACGGCATCGCCGGAATTCTCGTCCTGATCTTTGCCACGTACCTCCACTGGCCTGCTCAGAAATTGAGCTGGATTTCGCTCGTTTTGATTTCCATCTGGCTGGCTGCCGTGGCCATTACCGGAAAGCAATATCTACTGGTCTTGCGCGATTCCATCACCCAGCACCGCCTCAACGCCGACCAGGCCACCACCCTGGCCCTCGACCGCTCCACCTCCGATCTACTCGCCTCCAAAATTTACGCCTCCGATGCCAAGGAGATTCTCTACGCCTTGAGCCTCTTCGAAGTCGAACGCACTCGTACCACTCACCCCGTGATCCCCACTCTCCTTCGCCATCCCTCGCCGGAAGTGCGTCGGAAGTCCATCTGTCTCCTCTCCGATTCCGCCGATCTCTCCGTCATCCCGGAGATGCAGAGCCTTCTCAAGGATCCCGACCCTGATGTGCGTACCGAGGCCATGCTTTTTCTGGTTCACCACGCGCATGTGGATCCGCTGGTGCTTCTCGAGAAACTGAGCGATGTGCAGGATTTCTCGGTTCAATCCGCCGTCGCTGCCTACCTGGCCCGGCCTGGCGATTCTCAGAATCTCGAGGCCGCTCGCAACATATTCAATCAGCTCGCCCTTGAGTCCGGCCCCGGCAATCAACGCTGCCGCGAAGAAGTCGCCAAGCTCCTCGGTGAGCTGCCGGATTCTTTCGATCCTCTGCTGGCTCGTTTGCTTGCGGATTCTGCTCCCACCGTTGTCCGCTTGGCCATCGTGTCGGCGGGGAAGTTACGCAAAGATTCTCTGGTTTCCGAACTGACTTCGCTCCTGGCCACACCTGATTTCGGCAAAGACGCCGCCCAGGCGCTCGCTCAGTACGGGAATTCCATCGTCGCTCGCCTGAGCGACAGTATCGGAAATCCCGCCCTGCCCGTCGAGATTCGGCGCGAAATCCCCCTGATCCTGGCCACCATCGGCACACCCGACGCGGCACAGGCCCTTCACGAGAATGTGCTGGAGCCCGATACCTCTCTTCGCTTCAAGATCATCAGCGCTCTCAATAAACTTCAGCGCTCCCATCCCGACATCCGCCTCGATCATCAGTTACTCGAAACGGTTCTAGCCGCTGAAATTCTTGGCCACTATCGTTCCTACCAGATCTTGCACGCCCTCGAGTTGCAGGCCTCCTCCTCCAAGGACCCCGTTCACTCCGCTCTCAACGAGTCCTTGCAGCAGGAACTGGAGCGCATCTTCCGGCTCCTCAGCTTGCTTTTTCCTCAACTCGAACTCCACTCCGTCTACCTCGGCCTGCAATCGCAAAACAAAACCGTCCACGATAATGCCCTGGAATTCCTCGAGAACGTTCTTAAGTCTCAATTGCGCTCAGTACTCGTGCCGTTGCTCGATGGCAGGGTTTCGCCGAAGCAACGCGCGGACCTCGCCAATCGCCTCGTTCGTGCCAAAATCGAAAATCGTGAACAGGCCGTCACCGCCCTGGTTCTCAGCGAAGACCCTTGGCTCAAATCCTGTGGTGCCTACGCGATTGGTTCGCTCGGGATGTTCGCCCTCGAAAAAGAATTGGACCGCTGCCTCGAGCACCAGGATCCTCTTCTCCGCGAGACCGCCCGGGCGGCTAAGATCCGCCTCGCCACGCATCGCTAATTCGTCCGGCGTTCCCGGTGCCTGGAGACACCCCGCCCTATTCCCGGCGCTTGCCCCGCGCCCGGGCGTGCTTGCGTCGTGGTTACCTTGGCAGTCGCAAATCGATGCGCGTGGCCTGCAGCACGCCTTTGTCGTCCACGTGCCCCACCACGATGATGAAGGATCCTTCTTTAATCGCCGACAGGTCTCCGCCCGGCTTGTTTCCCTTGGTCCATTCGGTGGAAGCGCTATACCCGACCTTCCGGGTTTCGTCCGCGTTAGCTCCCGCGCCGCCGCGGATATCGATCGTCGACTGATCTTTGTTAACTCGCAGTACTGTCCCTTGCCACTTCGTTTCTTTCGTATCTGCCGCTTTTTTGTCCTGCCTGGCATCCGCCGAAATCGGGTGACTTGCCATAACTATCCCGGCGAAAACCAAACTAACGACCAACAAGGCGATTTTCATGGGTTCCTCACTAAACAGGATTCATTTCAGACCGACGTGCAAACGCGGTGGGTACTCCCCAAGTGTCGAGAGCTTATTCTCCTACACTCCGTGAGTAAAGCGATTTTTTCGCGCCACCCCGCGCTTCGGCCCCCTCGCCTTTCCGCTACGCTAGCCGAATTACCTTGCTGCCACACCAGGCTCGGAGTAGATTCTCTCAGCTTATAAAACGGAGGATTCCGCCATGCCTTCCTTCCAGGTGGTCCGTCGAATCTTTTTTTTCGCGGTGTTTTTATCCGCACCAGCTGTTTGGGCCTCTCTTGTTGCGCAGGAGGCTCCCCTGACCGAGGAGCAGATCAAGCAATTCCTTCTCACCGCCCAGGTCATTCGCAGCAAAGTGAGCGACAAAGGCGTCACGCATCCCCTCAAGCTCACTCTCAGCAACGGCACGATCACCCACGATGCCTCCTTTCAGCCCGTTGATATTCACAAGTCTTCGATGACCCTTGCCAGTGGCACTACCGTCATCAACTTCGTCGACTCCTACAAATTCAACATCGCCGCTTACCAGCTCGCGGAGCTCATCGGCATAGACAAGATGCTTCCCATTTACGTCGAGCGCCTCTGGGAGGGCCGCAAGGGTTCGCTGAGCTGGTACCTTCCCGCCAAAATGGATGAGCAAGATCGTGCCGCTAAAAAACTCGAGCCGCCCGATCCGGAAGCGTGGAATCGGCAAATGTACAAGATCCGCGTTTTCGACGAACTCATCTACGACGCCGATCCGAATCTCACCAATGTTCTCATTGGCTCCGATTGGCAGATCTGGCGGGTCGATTTTACCCGCGCGTTTCGCCCCGAAAAAAAACTGCGCTCCCCTAACGACCTCGTTCAATGCGATCGCCAATTGCTCGAGAATCTCAAAAACCTCAAGGCCGATGAACTCGCCGCCAAGACCAAGGAATTTCTGACCAAGGATCAGGTTCAGGCCATCATGGCGCGCCGCGATGAAATCGTCGAACACTTCGCCCAGTTGATTAAGCAAAAAGGAGAAAACGCTGTTCTGTACTAGCTTGGCTTACTTCGAGGTCGCCGGGCCTGCTCCCGCGCTCTCTTCCGTCTTGGGTTTCACCAGGATCGGCCATCGCGGGAATGCGTAACTTCCCGACACGTCGTCGATGATATTCACCTGGCAGGTATAAAATCCCGGCTTCAATCCTTCCAGCGGAATCTCCATCTGGAAGGTAACCGCTCTGCGATCCGGCGCCGTGATTTCCTGCGCCGCAATCGGCTTTGTCTCGTACACTTTCGCGTCGCTTTGTAGAAACTCGATGCTCGTCAGTACGCGTACTGTCGGATGTGTGTTCTTGGCCTCTCCGCTCTTCGTTTCCGGAGCTTTTGCTTTTGCCGCGTCGTAAACCTCGTACTGTAGATACAGCTTCTGGTCCTGCCGGAACACATGCGTCACGCTGGGAACCAGCTCCGTTTGCTCCGAAATCAGCGGCTGGAATCCCGATTTCCTCTTCTGTGCCGCTGGAACGCGCTGGCTGCTCAACACCACACTGCTCATCCGCAGCGGCGCTTTCCGCAAGTCTGGGATCCGCACGTCGGTCTCGAACGACCCCATCCGGCCTGATCGGTTCTCGCGCACGATGAACTTCAAGTGATAAGTTCCCGGAGGCAGCACGAAGCCCGTGTTGTACTGCACGTTCTTCCGTCGCACTTGCTGTGTCGCGTCCACCGCCAGCTTCACCGTGTCGCGTTGCCGGCCCATCGGGAATTTCCCGCTCTCCAGTACCACCCCGATGATGTCGATCGTTGCGCTGTCCTTGTCTTTCTCCTGCACGAACGGAATTTGCGATCCCGGCACCACCAGTGATACCGCCAGGTAATAATGCGAATCGTCTTGCCGGAAATATGCCGTTCCCGCGTATACCGCTACATCTGTCTGCGGCAATTCCGCCATCAGTTCGTCATCCAGTTGCTGCTCGCGGTCCACCTGCTTCATGTGCACGAAGTCGCGCCCCGCGTAATACCCGGGCCGGTATTCCAGCTTGAGGTCCGGCCGGTTCACCTGCACCTTCAACCGCCGGAAATGCCCGTCCTTCAGGTGATTGGTGCTCGTGTAACCCAACACGTAATACGCCGAAGTATCCTTCTGCACCTGCTTGAACACCCCGCTGAAATCGTTCGTGTCCATGAACGCTTTCCCGCCCGTGTCGTCCGCCAGCGTGTACAAAGTCTCCTGCGACGCGGCGTTGCCGTTCAAATCGTTCAGCACGGAAGCTCCGCTATACGCCGACTGTCCGTGCAAGCTCGCCGACTGGGCCTGCCCGCCCGGCGGAAAGGCGCTCAGCCCCCGCACGTCCACCGGGTAGATCGAAACATTGGCCTTCACCGCCGCCGCCGTGGTCGCGCGCAGCGCCGATTGGTTGTCCACTCCCGATTGGGTGATTCCATTGCTGAAATAAATCAGGCTCTTTTTCTGCGGAATCTTTCCCATTGCTTGCATGATCGATTGCAACGCCAGCAGCTTTCGGTCGGCGCTGAATGTGTTGTAATCCGTGTCGTCGGCGGTATACGCTCCGCTGGTTTCCGCCGCCCCTTCGGAACTCCCCGTGGTTCCGGTCTCGAATCCCTGACCTTCAGTGCCGTTGTACGACGACAATACCGAGAGAATCTTTTTCCTGTCCGCGCTGAAATCCAGATCCAGGTTCATGTTCGTCGCCAGCGATACCAGCGCCACCATATCCGCCGGCTGCATGTTCGTCTGCACGTACTTCTTCCCGGCCTCCACCGCGCGGTCGATCTCTTCCGGTTCCATCGCCGAAAAATCGAAAAACAGGAGCATCAGCCGCCGGTCTCGCGCTTCCAGGTTCTCCTGCGTCGGCCGCAGCAGCGAACCCGTCTCTCCCCCAGCCGCTCCGGTGACCGTTGTGCCCGCAGCGCCCGCGGTCTGCAGCTCATCCACGTTTTCAAAGTCGAAGCTCGAAACCTGCTGTTTCTGCCCGTCTTCATAAACGGTGAAGTCCGATTGCTTTAGGTCGCGAATCAAATTTCCTTTTTTGTCGCGCGCGATTACATTCACCAGCACGATTTCTGTTGTCACTTTCACGCGGAAACCCGGCTCGCCCGGTTTTTGCGCCTGCGCTTGCTGCTGTTGCTGCGCGGGCATGCTCGTGCCCAGCAGCAATGCCAGCAGCAGCGCCGCCGCCCGTCTTCCGATTGTGATCCGCACTCGCATGAGCCCTGAACCTGCCTCTCCCTCCTCTTTAGAACCGGAACCGCGCTACCATCGTCACCCGCCGCATGTTGGCCACTCCGGTGATCTCTCCGAACTGCAGGGAGTTCACCGTCGTGTTCAATCCCGAAAAATACGGCGTATTAAAAACATTGTTTGCTTGCAGTCGCAGTTCCAGCGACCTCGTGTCGCGAATCGTGATGGTTCTGTTGATCGCCATGTCAAAAGTGAACTGTGCCGGTCCCTCAATGACGCTCCGTCCCGCGTCTCCGTACGTTGTTCCGCCCGATGGACTCACGCAGGTCGGGCTGGGCGCGCAGAACGCCGCTGTGTTGAACCATTTTGCCGTCGTTGGATCGCCGATCGATATCGGTTCGCCGGCAATCACGTTCGCCCGCTGCGATCCGCTCACGCCTCTCGTGATATCCACCGACGCGCCCAGCACGCGCGGCGTGTAATAGATTCCCGAAGCAATCGTAAAATCTCCGCTCCACTGCCATCCTCCGACGATGTGCGACACCGCGCCCTTCGTCAGAAACCGCCGCCCATCCCCGAACGGCAGATCGTAAATCCAGTTTCCCGTGAACCGGTGCGTCTGGTCGAAACTCGACAGCCCCCGCTCCGCGGGCAAATCGAACGGGTTCTGCGCCACAACCGTCCCGCCGCCGCCTATCGATGATGCATCGTCCAGCGACTTCGAAAACACGTAGCTGGCGCTGATTCCCAGCCCCTTCGACATCCGCTTGCGAATGCGCACCGACGCCGCGTTCAGGCTCGAGTCGCCCTCCGACGATTCATAAATGAAGGGCGCCGAGGCAGCCGTTGTTGAATCCACGCAAGTCCCCGCCGCGATGCAACTGGGCACCAGCGCCCGCTCCGTGTCTAGCCGTGTTCCCTTGGCCCCGTTGTAGCCGATATTCAGCTGCACGTTTCCCGGCAACTGCCGCTGGATATCCAGATTCCAGATTTGCACGTACCCCAGCCGGTAATTCGGGTCCAGCGAATAGTTGTTCGTGACCGGCGTCTGCGAATTCTCCGGGAAGCCATTTTCCAGCGTCAGAAAATTTCCGTACGGACTCACATTTGTAGCGGCTTCTGCAAATGGCGGCTGAAACGCAAAATTGCGAATAAACATCCCGTACTGCGCCAGGTTGTAGTTGATTCCGTAGCCCGCCCGCACCACGGTCTTTTTCCCGAGCCGCCACGCAATTCCGATCCGCGGCGCGAAGTTGTTTCGGTCCGGCCGCACCAGCGACGCCGGGAACAACCCGGAATACGGACCTGTTTCCCCCGGCAAGACCTGCGAGCCTGCAATATCGGCGGGGCTGAACGCCACGTCGACGTTCGCGATCCGGTTGTCGATTTCCGTGAACGGGCTGTTGTATTCATAACGTAGCCCAACATTGATCGACAGATTCGCAAGCACCCGCCAGTCATCCTGCACAAAGGCGTCATAGGAATTCGCGCGGAATTCATAGTCGGTTGCTCCGGACTGCAGGCTCGTTTGCTGCGGCAGGCCCAGCAGGAAATCCGCGAAATCGTATCCCGTTTCCGTGACCGGCGTGGTGCTGCCGGGCAAGTACTCCGAAGTTGCGAACCCTGTAAATACGAAGCTGCCTTCTGAATTGCGAGCTGACCGGAATCCTTGATCGATCCACCGGTAATCTCCGCCGAATCGTACCGTGTGTTTCCCGTGGTTCCAGATCACCGTGTCTGAAATCGTGTACGTCTGATCCAGTTCGCGGCTAGGTATCGGCCCGCTGAATCCAGAAAAACTGTTGAACGAAATCCCCGGCAATCCCCAATCGAAGGGGTCCGTCGACACGCCCGTGATCCCCGCATTGCCCGCCACATCCGTTACCCCCGAATACAAGTTCGTCGTGGCGGCGCGGTTATGGTTGTACGTGAAACCCAGTGAATTCGTGATTTTTCCTTTGCCGTAAGTCCATCTCACGTTTCCGTTCCAGCCCTGAGTGTTCGTGCTACCGGCCAGCGATGGAAACGGATTCACAAGGTTTGTAATTCCGCGCGACCAGTTGAACCCTACGCTCAGGTTGTTCCTCGGGCCTCTCTGGCCACCTCGCCCTCCGCCCCCTCCTCCGGGCCCCATCCCCACCGGCCCGAATCCCGGCCCGCCTCCCGCCGCAAAGTTGTGAATGAGCCGCAAGCTCAACGCATCGGTGTCGCTGTCCGCAGAAGTAATGTAGTGAAAGTTCTGCGTCGTCCCGGGAAGATTCGGAAGCGGCATGTAGTTCAGCAGGGACGTCGCGGAACTGCTGATCCGGTTCGCATCAATTACATTGTTCGCGAACGGCTGACCCGTCGTCGGATCGTAAATCGTGATCGGGTTGCCTTGCTGGTTTGTCAGTCCGGTGAAGATTCCATTGCGCTCATCTTGCGTCGGCACCGTGCTGTACGCGTCGTACGGCGTGCCGCCACGCGACCCGTTCCAGCCGGCCGCAAAAAACGTAGACTTGCTCCAGTCGAACACTCCCGGAATCTTCAGCGGCCCCCCGACAAATGCCCCAAACCGCAGTTGGTTGTAGCTCGCTTTGTCCGTACCCTGCCCATTCAGCGAATACGCTTTCGCGTCCAGCGCCGCGTTGTCATCCTGAAAATATAGAAATCCGTGGGGTTGATTGACGTTGAATCCGCGCCCCATTCTCCCGATCATCATCGGGCCGCCACCGGGTCCTCCTGCTCCGCCGGGGCCCCCTCCCCCCTGCATCGCCGCGCCAAACGCCCCGCCTTCTCGTTGCACGCGTTCCCGGAATTCCTGAACCCGTTGTTGTAGTTCCTCCTCATTCCCCATTCCGAAGTCCTGGCTCCGCCCCTGCGTGCCCGCCACGCTCACCGACTCCGTCGATAAGTCCGCCCCCGCCCCATTCATCGGCAAACTGGCCAGATCGCTCGCGCTCGCCAAATTTCCGTTTGTGTTTCCATTGCCAGTTCCCGCAAGGGTAGCCAGCGTTCCTTCCACCGCTAGATTCTGAAATCCACGGACCGCCGCCGTCGCGCTGGCCGCGCGATTCGCCAGCTCTTCCTGCTGCCGGGAAGCCAGCACCAGTTCCGTTTCCGTTTTCCCCGCTGGATTTTCGGGATTGACCGTCACTTCCTGCGTCTGCGTGGCGAATCCCATGAATTCCACTTTCACCACATATCGGCCGCGCGGCAATCCTTTCAGCACGTAGGAACCATCAATCGCCGTCGCCACGCTGAATTTCTTGCCTGTCAGTGTGTTCGAGGCCGTCACCGTTACGCCCGGCAACGGAGTCTTTCCGCTCTTCACCACGCCGGATATTTGAAATGTCGTCGCCGGCGCGGGCGGCGCTTCCTGGGCGTGCGTCAGGCACACAAACACTACCGCGCCGATCAGCGCCATGCACAGCAATACCACCAATCCACGCACGATTCGGTCCAACCGGCTTACTCCTGAGGCTTACTTGGCGCGCTATCCGTCGCGGCAGGCTTGTTTCCGCCGGCTTGCCCTTGGAACTCCTGGAACCGTTTCCATTGTTCCGGTCCCAGCACCATCACGCCCTTAGGCACAAACAGGTCCTTCTGCACTTCGCCACGCGAGATGATGTGGTCGCCTACCTGAATGTCCGCCATGGTGATGCTCTCTCGTCCCTTGTGCAGCGATGTTTCCTCGTTCAATTCCAGCGTCTGCGTCACGTTATCCGTTCGCAGCACCGTGATTCGCGGCGGATCGATCGCTTTCACTTCGCCAATTACGTAGTCCTTTCCCAACGTCCCGCCCGGTCCACCCATCATTCCGCCGCCCATCGGCCCGCCTCCGGGTCCGCCGCTCCGTGCTCCGATCACTGTTGCATTGATAATGTGATCCGCGCCTTCCTCGCCGCGCACCGCGACCATGTCTCCGACTTTGAAATCCGACAATTTCGCCGGCTGCCGGTCCTTGCGAAATTGCGTCTGGTCCGTGAACTTCACTTTCACGGTTTGACCGTCTGGCCCCGCAATCTCCATCACTCCGCTTTGCATCGAAGTGATCTTCCCGAGCACCGGTCTCGGCCCGCCTTCCGCGCTTCTCGGGCCTCGCCCGCCTTGCCCTGCCGTCGGATTCCCAGCCGGCGCATCCTGTGCCAGCGCTCCCGGTACGAAGTTCAGCATTCCTCCGATTGCAAACACTACGAACATTCGTTTCACACAATCCACGGTTCACCTCACTCTGCGGGATTCGTACTTATTAGACGCACGCGCGGGCCTCGACGTATCGGCTAGCCGCAAGTATTCCCGAAGGTCCTCCTTAGGATTCCCTGCAACGAACCATAAGGTTCCCGCGGTGCCGCCCAGTTTTTGTCCAGGAATTGGGCTGCGCCCGGAGCCGTTCTAGCAGCCGTCTAAACGCTTTCGTTGCCTTCGCCCACGCCGAAATACGTGCCATCCGGATGCTGAAACGCCAGCGCGCTCACGCTCGCTTCAGGATCCATCATGAACCCCTCGGTCAGTTGCACTCCGATTTCTTCCGGCCGCAGCAGTTTCCAGATTCCCGCCTGGTCCTCCAGGTCCGGGCACGCCGGATACCCAAAGCTGTAGCGCTTCCCGCGATATCTCGACGTGAACCGCTGCGCCATGGTCATCTCCGGTGGATCGGGGAAGCCCCAATCCTCGCGGATTCGCCGGTGCAGCCATTCCGCGCACGCCTCCGCCGTCTCAATCGCCAGCGCCTGCAATCCGTGCGACTGGAAGTAGTACCCCGCCTGCTTCGCCGCTTCCGCTCGCTCGCGGATTCCTTCCCCCGCCGTCACCACGAAAATCGCCACGTGATCCCGTCTTCCATCGCGCGCGGGCAACACATAATCGCTCAGGCACAACTGATCCCCGCTCGACTGCCGCTTGAACCTCCACGTGTGCACCGGCTCCTTGCCGCCCGGCGCGAACAGACGCAGTGCTTCGCCTTCGCTCTCTGCTTCGAAGAACTGCCACACCGCGCGCACTCTCATGAACTTCTCCGCTTCGCTTTTCACATTCTCCATTTCGTTGAAAAGCTCCACCGCTTTTGCCTCGCGCACCGCCAGGTGCTTCTCGAAATCGCCGCGATAGCCCATGTGCCGCCCGTACAGCATGAACGGATTGATGTAGCTCCACACTTCCCGCAGGTCCGGCACCAGTCGCAGCTTGCGGTCCAGATAGCCCACCTCGGGAATCGGCAAGTCCGCGCGTACTCTCGGCGAACGCGTCACCTTCGGTTTCGCTTCCAGCTTCACCGTGGTTGTCACGCTCACGCCATTTCCCGAAGCCACGTGCTCGCTCAGCACGCGCTCCCTCGTTTCCGGATCCATGATTTCATTCATCAACCGCAACCCGGTCATCGCATCTTTCGCGTAGCACACCGCGCCGCCATAGCTCGGCGCAATCTTCTGTTGCGTGAACTTCGCGCTCAATGCCGCCCCGCCCACCAGCAGCGGCACCGCGATTCCCGCATCCTTCAGATCGTTCGCGGTGATCACCATTTGCTGCGCGCTCTTCACCAGCAATCCCGAAAGCCCGATGGCGTCCGGCGTGTGCGATTGATACGCCTTGATCAGGTCCTCCGGCGGCACTTTAATCCCGAGATTCACCACGTCGAACCCGTTGTTCTTCAGAATGATCTCCACCAGGTTCTTCCCGATATCGTGCACGTCGCCCTTCACCGTCGCCAGCAGCACCTTGCCGCGCTTCGCCGTGTCGGCCTTCTCCATGAACTGTTCCAGGTGATTCACCGCGGCCTTCATCGCTTCCGCCGATTGCAGCACTTCCGCCACGATCAGCTCATTCGCGTTGAACAGTCGCCCGACTTCCGCCATTCCGCTCATTAGCGGACCATTAATAATGTCCAGCGGCGTCGTGCCCTCCCCGCGCTTCCGTTCCAGGTCCTCCACCAACCCGTCGCGCGTTCCCTCGATGATGTAATTCGCTAGTCTCTCGTCGAGCGGCTGATCTTCCTTCTTCGCCTTCTCTTTCTTCACCGCCACACGGAAGTGTTCCGTAATCGCCGCAATGTGGAATTGGTTCAGTGCCGCTTTCTGTTCCTTGGTCTGTTGCCTCCAATCGGCAGGCAAATCGCGCAGCAACTCCGCTCGGGGATGGCCGGCCGGCACTTCCTTCAGCGAATGCTGAAATAACAGGTTCTCCGCCAGCCGGCGCTCGTGCTCGGGAATCGATGCGAACCGCTCGATCTTTTCCGTATTCACGATCGCCAGGTCCAGCCCCGCTTTCGTGCAGTAATACAGGAAGACTGAATTCACCACTTCTCGCGCACCCGCCGGCAATCCAAACGACACATTCGAAATCCCCAGGATCGTCCGCGTGTTCGGCAGCGCCTGCTTGATCAGCCGGATTCCTTCCATTGTTTCCACGGCGCCGCCAATATAGTTCTCGTCTCCCGTCGCGCAAGGGAAAACCAGAGGATCGAAAACAATGTCCTCGGGTTCCATGCCGTATTTCTTCGTCAGCAATTCGTACGAGCGCTTCGCAATCTCCAACTTCCGCTCGCGCGTGAACGCTTGCGCCTGCACCGGGTCTTCGTCGATGCACCCGATCACGATCGCCGCGCCGAAATCGTGCGCGATCGGGACCACTCGCTCGAACTTCTCCTCCCCATCTTCCAGGTTGATCGAATTGATGATCGCTTTGCCCTGGCAGTACGTCAGTGCCAGCTCCAGCGCCGAAGCGTCTGTGGTGTCGATCATCAGCGGCGCCTTAATTTTTCGGATCAGCTTTTCGTAAAACGGCGGAATATCCTTCTTCTCGTCGCGTTCCGTGCTCTGCAGGCACACGTCCACGATCTGCGCTCCGCCCTTTACTTGCCGCCGCGCGATCTCCGTCGCTTCTTCCCACTTTTCATCCGCCACCAGGTTCTTGAACAGCCGCGAACCGATCACGTTGGTCCGCTCGCCCACCAGCAGCGGCCGCGTCGCATCCTCTGCCTCGATGGTCTCAATGCCTGAGTAAATCGCCCGGTGCGATTCCGCCGGCCGCACTCGCGGCTTTTTCCCCTCCACCATCTGCGCGATCGCTCGAATATGCTTCTCGGTCGTTCCGCAGCAGCCGCCCACCAGGTTCAGCCAGCCGTGATTTACGAACTTTTCCAGCTGCGACGCCAGCGACGTCGGTGTCTCCAGATACTTGCCTTCTTCATCCGGCAAGCCCGCGTTCGGATAGCACGAAACGAACTCCCCGGTAATCGAACTCAGCGTCCGGATGTGGTCGGTCATGAACTCCGGCCCCGTCGCGCAGTTCATCCCGAACGCCAGCGGGTGCGCGTGCCGCAACGATGCCCACATGGCCTCCACATTCTGCCCGGCCAGCATCGTTCCCATCGGCTCGATCGTCACCGAAACAACAAAGGGAACCGGCGTCCCAATCTCGCGTGACAGTTTGTCGATCGCCAGGATTGCCGCTTTGATGTTTCGCGTGTCCTGGCTCGTCTCCACCATCAGCAGATCAGCGCCGCCCTCCACCAGCCCCTTGGCCTGCACGTAGTACGACTCCTGCAGCCCTTCGAAGGTCACTCCGCCGGTAACCGTAATCGCTTTGGTCGTCGGCCCCATTGAGCCCGCGACAAATCGTGGCTTCGCGCTCGTCGAAAATTCATCCGCCGCCTGCCGCGCCAATTCCGCCGCGCGCTTGCTCAACTCATGTGCGTCGTTCTGCAGCCCATACTCGGCCAGCACCAGCGGTGTCGATCCGAACGTATCCGTCTCGACGATATCCGCTCCCGCCTCAAAGTATTTCCGGTGAATTTCTAGGACCACATCCGGCCGCGTGCGCACCAGGTTTTCGTTGCAGCCTTCTAGCGCCGGCCCGCCAAAATCCGCGGCCGACAAGTCTCGCTGCTGCAGCATGGTACCCATCGCTCCATCGAGTACCAGAATCCGCTGGATCAGCAACTCTCGCAACGCTTTCTCGGATTGTTTCAAATCTCTCATTCCGCTTCTTTCTGGCCTCTCACGCTCCAACACCTTGGAGCCGTCCTACCATTTTACGGGTTTTCCCCACCGTGTCCCGCCTTTTACCTCCGCCGCCCCGCTCAATTTGGCCCCGCTACGTGTCCCACCCGGCTTTCCAAGCCTCTGAAAACACGCCGTATCTGTCAGTAACGACTCGTGAACATCTGTGCCCAAGGTCCTTGCCCCTTCGCTCTCCTTTCTTTACCCTCAGGTACAGTGGCTACGAAACGCATGTCTACGAAACTTACTGTCTGCTTGCTCTCGCCGCATCCGCTGGTTCTCAGTGAATTCGAACGCCTGCTTGCCAAGGCTTCTCAATTCAAGGTCATCCCGAAGCAACTCGAGTCCACTCTGGCTCCCGATCTCCGCAGCCTGGAGCCTCCCCGCGCGCAGGTCTATGTTATTGATGCGCACGCCGCCAGGCAGGCTACGGGCGCGCTTCTCACCAACATTCTCGAACGTTTTCCCGACGCGCGCTTGATCGTGGTCGGGGATTCCGTCAACGAAGCCACCAGTTTTTCGCTCCTCCGTCTTGGCGTGAAGGGTATCCTCAGCTACGCCGAAGCCCGTGATCAGCTTTCCCGGGCCCTCCCCCTCGTTTCTCAGGGCGGCTTCTGGGTTCCCCGTTCCGTGCTTTCTGGTTTCGTCGATTCGATTCTGACCGGCCAGGGACGCCGCCTGAAGACCGACGCGGTCACCAATCTCAGCCGCCGCGAACAGGAAGTTCTCGATTCCTTGCTCGAGAACCTCTCCAATAAGGAAATCGCCAGCAAACTCAACATCGCCGAACGTACCGTCAAGTTCCACGTGTCGAATCTTCTCAACAAATTCGGCGTCCGCCGTCGCGCCGACTTGATCCTTCTTACCTTCCAGCGCCGCTTGGCCTCCCAGGGATAAATCCGATCTTTGTGGTTCTGTAGGGCCCGCCTTCTGAGGCGGGCCGGAGCACTGCCATTCCCGGCTCTTCCCGAACGCAGTCTGCGGAGCGAGGGATCACTCTTTGCCTTACCCCGGCTTTTGACCGTCTCTTTCGTTCCCCCACCCCTGCTCTTCACCCGCTCCGTATGATTAAATAGAAACTCGGTTGCATGGCTCATGACCACCTTCCACATTCAACAATTCGGCTGCCGCGCCACGCAGGCCGACGGCGCCGCCATCGAACGCCAACTCCGCGAACAAGGCTGCATACCAGCCGAATCCGCAACTGCCGATGTGGTCGTGCTGAACACCTGCACCGTCACCGCAGCCGCCGATGCCCAGGCCCGCGACGCCATCCGCAAAATCCACGCCGCCAAACCCGCCACGCGCATCATCGTCACCGGCTGTTACGCCCAGCGCGCCCCTGAAGAAATCGCCGCACTCCCCGGCGTCACCTTCGTCGTCGGCAATTCGCACAAGCCGCAAATCCCATCCTTACTCCACTCGATCTCCATCGCTGCGGCTCCGCCGCAACGCGAAGACCTCATCCCCTACCATTCCGCTTCCATCCTCACCGGCGACATCTTCGCCACGACCGACGTTCTCGTCGCCCCCGTCCTCGGCGGGGAAGGGAATCACACTCGCCCCACGCTGAAGATTCAGGACGGCTGCAACTCCCGCTGTTCCTTCTGTGTCATCCCGTTTGTTCGCGGCAAATCCCGCAGCTTGCCGGTCGCCTCTGTTCTCGATGAAATTCGCCGCCTCTCGGAATCCGGCTTCCGCGAGATAGTCCTCAGTGGCATCAATCTCGGCACCTACGGCCGCGATCTCGCGCCGCGTGTCGAGTTCCCCGATCTCCTTCGCCAGATCCTTGGCGAAACTCCCGTCGAACGCCTTCGCATCAGCTCCATCGAGCCGCTCGATGTCACCCAGGACCTCATCGGGCTCTTCGCCGCAAACCATCGCCTGGCCCCGCACTTCCATATGCCGCTGCAATCCGCCTCCGATCGCATTCTTGCCGCCATGCACCGCTGGTATCGCGCCGAACATTACTCTCGCCGCGTCGAACTCATCCGCGAGGTTCTCCCGCATGCCGCGATTGGCGCCGATGTCCTCACCGGTTTTCCCGGCGAATCCGAGGACGACCACTCCGCCACGCTCCGCTTTATCGAAGAGCGCCCCTTCACGTATCTGCACGTCTTTTCGTATTCCTCGCGTCCCGGCACCAAAGCTGCCAATCTCGCAAATCACCTTCCTGGGCGCGTCG
>Ga0335076_10002277_pt1 | contig 19029 bp, 19 predicted proteins | sample Lox_Sample_25_FD_206717 | JGI IMG/M metagenome (GOLD analysis project Ga0335076, IMG submission 206717) | Soil microbial communities from Loxahatchee National Wildlife Refuge, Florida, United States - Lox_Sample_2.5 | ecosystem: Environmental > Terrestrial > Soil > Wetlands | place: USA...
CCTCGGGACCGGGCTCGGACACCTCGGCGAGCAGGCCGGGAGGTCCGACCCGGATCGACTTTGATATGTCGGCCAACACCGACCGCGTGTCGTCATCATCGTCCTCGTCGAACAGCGAGCCAACCAGGAGCCCCGTCGCTCCACCAATGAGGACTCCAAGCGGGCCGCCGAGAACCCCGACCAGCAGACCCAGGAGCCCTCCACCGGCGGTGTCCTCAAAGCTGTCATCGCTGTAGCGATCCTTGATCGTGATCCGGCCGTCCTCCTCCCGGGCCACGACGGCGGCACCACGCACACCGACGGAGCCTTGTGAGTCGAGCTCCTTGAGGCGGGCGAGCGCCTCATATGCGTTGGCCTCTTCCGGGAAGGAGACTGCGATCACGTTGTCCTGAGTGAACATTTCGTCTGGCATAACCTTTCCTTTCTAAATCGGACTGGTACTGCTCGTCCGCAGTCAGGGATTGACCACCCTGATGGCGTTAGTGATGCCAATCACGCCGAAGAGATTGGCTACGTCCTCGTAGGCGGCGTCGCTCTCGAACTGCCAGCTGACGGTCCCTCTGAGGGTGACCCAGCCGTCCGTGACCTTGACGTCGATCAGCTCTGCAGGAGCCTCGGTGTCCCAGGCGATGGCCTGCAGCGCCATCCCGCGCAGCTCGGCATCTGAGCGCTGGGCGGCATCCAGGAGCCGGACTGAGAGGTCGTCGTAGACGTAGTCAACGCCGTCGACCTCGCGAGTATCCCTCACAGCCGCGCGGCGCTGGCTGAAGCTGCCGACGGTTCCGCGCAACGTGACCCCGTCGTCGTCGACGCTGACAGCGACCTCCTCGGGATGCGGGATGCGCGGGTCGGAACGCAGCGCGTCCAGAACTGCGCTTTCGATGCTGACGTCAGTGGCCATGCGGCCGCTCCTTTGCAATCGGGTTCGAGGGCATATTGGAACCGGCGCTCCGCGGCTCCGATAACGATCGAGTCGAATGCCATACAAGCGGGTTACGGCCCGGTGGCCGGCGTCGCGCGCTCACGGTTGGCCCACCAATCGCGCAAGATGATCTGGACCGCCGCGGCGGTTGGGATGGCCAGCAGAGCTCCGAGGATCCCGAGCAACGACGCGCCCACCAGTACCGAGACGATCGTGACGATCGGGTTGACCCGCAGCGCCTTCCCATAGACGAGCGGCTGCACGACGTAGTCCTCAAACCGCTGCCATACGATGATGAAGGCCAACCACACGATCGTGGCAGTGGGGAAGTCGACCGTCACGGTTGCCACACCGACGAAGATCGCGCCGAGCGTCGCGCCGACGAGCGGGATCAGGTCGAAGAATCCGACCAGGAAACCGAGAGACAGCGCGTACGGTACCCCCAGGATCGTGAGCACGATCCACGTTGCAATGGTGGCGAGGCCGCTGATCGCGATGTTGCCGAGCACATATTCCGCGACCGCCTTTTTCACGTCGATGATGAGTTGGCGGTAGCGCCGCTCTCGGCGCCCAGTGAGCGTGAGCCCGAGATTCACGTACTCCCGTCCGTGGAGAACGAGCAGGAACGAGATCGCCAGGACCGTGGTGACTTGGCCGATGAAGCTGGCGGCCTGGACAGTCACATCTTTCAGCGGTCCTGCCAGGTGTCCGAGCATCTGCGGCAGCCGGTGCGCGTCGCGCACAAGCTTCGTGGTGATGTGGTACCGGTTGTCGTAGTGGCGGAACGTCCCGTTGTGGCGCAGATCGGCGGCGTAGCGCGGCGCATCGTGAGCGATCTGCTGTACCTGCTTGGCCAGGCTCGGCACAACGACGTAGCCGATCAGCGCAACGCCGGCGATCAGGATGACGTAGACGATCAGGATGATGAGTGCCCGCGGACCTCGGACGCGATTGTCGATCGCGTCCACGACGGGCATCAGGGCAAGCGCGAAGAACAGGCTGATTCCGACGAGGCGGATAACCACGCGGACCCGCCATGTGAGGTACAGGACGATTGCGCACGCGGCCGCTGTCAAGACCGTCTTGACCACTCCGCCGAGCGATGGCGCGGCCAGGCGCACCAGTCGCGCCTCGGAGGGCGTGCGCGCGCTCGTCGCGCGGTCCGCCGCCTCGGTCGCGGATCGTCCGTCAGGGCTAACCGCTTGCCGTGCCATCGGATTGGAGGGATTCCTTCGGGTGACCGTGGGGTCGTGCCCGACGGTGCGGGTCACGGTCGGCGTCCGCGGCCCCGAGAAGGGTTTCGCGCGTCCACATCCTGTGGCCACGTTGGGCCGCCAGATCGAGCAAACGCAAGACTCGCTTTGCACGCCGGCTAGTCGTGCCAGTTATGCCATGGCTGACAAGCCACGCGCTGTCGGAGAGCAGGGGCGAGATGCGGCCCGTGGAGATCCACCCGATGAGCGGAAAGCGCCGGTCCGCGACGACGCAATCGCGGCGGTCCGGGCCGCGGGGCCGGCCGAGCGCATGATCACCTCAACGCGATCGATCGTCCGGTCGGTCCCGCCGGGGAACTCGAGATCAGCCGTTAGTCAAGTTCGCGGTCGCCGCCAGGGAGTGTCACGCGCGGCGCTTGCGCGTGGCCTCCAGTTCGGCTGCACGCTCCCGGATGCGGTCCTCGTCGGTGATCGCATGCCAGCGCGTCGCGCGGCGTTGGCCGGTCCGGCCGATCCGGCCGGCGGACTCCAAGTCCCGGAGCAGCCTGAGCACTTGATCGCGATTGCCACCCGCTTGCTCGGTGATCGGCTGCGGCTTCAGGAAGCTCGCTCAGTGGCGTACCCCGGAGTTCGGCGCGAACGGTCGCGGCGAGATCCAGACCTTCGACCTGCTCAAGCGCGAGAACCTCCGCCTCCTGACGCTTCATTGCCCGCGTCAGGACTTCGAGCGCTTCTGCTGATGTGCGCGCGGGCTCAGGCGGCGCGCGCCGCCCACGCTGCGCTCTCGCCGCCTCCGCAATCACATACACACGCGTGCGCCCGCGCGCGCGACAGCGACGTGTACGCCTACTCGCGCGTGAACTCCGACGGCCGGCCGATGCCCCCGGCCCACTCGACGGTGGCGCCATGTGCCCCGTGACCCGTCAAGGCGTGCGCATGCTCCAAGTGGTCCGCCACGTAGCTGGCGTCGAGCGGCGGCGCTCATCTGAATCGGTCACGAGCACCGTCGCCCCGCGTCCCCGTTCGGAGGCCGGGAGAGTGGTCGCCGAAAGGGCGCGTCCAAGCTCTCGGGTTTGGCCGCGGACCCCCAGTTGCGGCCAGAACGCCCGGAAAGATCCGCAAAGTCCGGCAAAGCGACCGAATGGAAGAGGGCGGGGCGAGAGGTCTAAAGCCCTGCATATGATGATAGAGCGGGCAAGCGCGAATGGTCAAGCCGTTCCCGTTCGCCGAGGCGATGAAGACGATCATCGCCGGCGCGCACTGCAAGGTGCCAGCCGACCATCCTGTGAGCCCGGTTGGTGTCCAGGTCCCCGCGACCCGTCTGAGCGTGCTGGCCGCGGCCAGCACGCTCATGAACGGCGCCGTATCAGTGCTTCGACAGCGGCCAGACCGGCAGCACCGCCCGGCCGTAGGAGAACTCGCACAGCTCCGCCAACGCCAGATAGAAAGCACACGCCGCTGCGAGTAGGTGTTATCGGGCGCGTCGAAGTCACTACGTATTTCTGCGCGAATCCGTAGGAGTCAGTGTTTGTCCGCACGTCGCTCAGCGGCATCCCGGATGCGTGGGTCCCGGTGCGGTAGTGAAGTTCAGGCCGTCAACTTACTGCCGGAGCGACGGCTCAGGGTTCGCGTGGACGAGTACAAGACAACGACGGCACTGGGAGCCGACGATCGCGAGCTCGTCGACCTGCTCGCGGCGGTGCTCGTCGATCCGAACCTGCACACGGATCTGATCATGCGCCTACACCGAGAGGTGAGCGTGATCTTGCGTGCCGCGCACAAGGATCTCGACCGGTCCGCCGCAGACAAGCCCGCGGTCGAGGCGCCGGATGAACACCTCCCGGACCTGCTGGCGGCCGTGCTGGTGGACCCCAATCTCTACACGGATCTGCGCATGCGCCTACACCGCGAGATCCGGGCGGTGCTGGCCCGGGCGCATGGATCGAGCTCCGGTTAGGGTTAGGCGCCGGCTTCGCGCGATCCGGTCTTCGCTGTGGCGACGGGAGCAGGACCTGCGACAACGCCTTCGTTGTATAGGTGGCCGATTTCGGCGTCGCTAAGTCCGAGGACACTGGCCAGAACCTCGTCGGTGTGTTCGCCGAGCAACGGGGCGCGGGTTGGGACGAGGCGCTCGGCGGCAGAAAAGGCAAGCGGTGATCCCGGCATCAGGTACGTCCCGATGCCAGGCTGCTCCACCTCGGCGAACATCGGGTTCATCGGCGAGCAGCGTGGGTCGCGTTCGACCAACTGCGTGAACGTCTGGTATGGGCCCCAGCACACGCCGTGTGCGTCGAAGATGTCGCGCAGCTCCTCAAGCGTGTACAGGAGCACCCACCGCTTTAGTGTCGCGCCGATGAGCTCGCGCGCCGCGAAGCGCCCACCCTCGTCGTCGAGGTCGACGTCCATCAGCCGCGCGATTGCATCGAACGAGTCGTCGAGGCCGGTGGCGGCCACTAGGTTGCGCCACTGCCGCGGGGTCAGCGCGACGATCATCACGCGGTGGCCGTCCTTGGTGCTGAAGTCTCGGCCGAACGCGCCATAGAGGTAGTTACCGTCTTTGACGCGTTCGTGGTGGTTGATTTGCACTTCGGCGATCTTGCCGAGATTGCCGACCATCCAGAAGGCGACGTCGGACAGCGCGACCTGGACGTGCTGGCCGGCCCCGGTCCGGGCGCGCGCCCGCTCGGCCGCCAGCAGACTGGTCGTGGCAAGCGCGCCGGTGATCGCGTCCCAGGCAGGCAGGAGGTGGTTGAAGGGAACCGACAGGTGCCGCGGACCGGTCGCCCACGGGAATCCAGTGGCCGGATTGACGGTGTAGTCGACCGCCGATGATCCGTCATGGTTGCCGACGATGTTGACCATGATCAGATCGCGGCGGCGCTCGGCCAGCCGGTCGTAATCGAGGAAGCCACGGGCGGGGAAGTTCGTCAGGAAAAGTCCGGCGTCGGGGCCCGGGGCGGTGATGATCGCGGCCGCGAGGTCGCGCCCGGCCTCGGAGCGAAGGTCGATTTGGATCGATCGTTTGCCCTTGTTCATCCCGGCCCAGAACAGGCTGTGGCCCTCCGCCGTGACCGGCCAGCGCCCGCGGTCGAGCCCGCCACCGATCGGATCGAAACGAATCACATCGGCACCGAGCTGCGCCAGCGTCATCCCGCCCAGCGGGGCGGCCACGAACGCGGAGCCCTCGATGATTCGCAGGCCTTCGAGGATGCCGGGCACTTATGCCACCACCGCGATGAAGCTCCAGTCGAGCACCGGTGCGGGCCCGGCTCCAGGGCGAGCGCTGCTCACCTTCGCGCGGAGCTCCACGATCCCGCCGGACGAAACGTCTTCCACTACCAGCTCGGTTCGCAGCACGTCCCCCTCGAACACGGGCGCGATGTGCTCGCAGCTGCGCCAGGCGAGGATCGTCGCAATCGCAGGGATCGCCCGCGTCGCGTGGGCAGCGGCGACCGAGATCGTGTGACCGCCGTATACGAGCCGGCGGCCGTGGGTGCTGCCGGTCGCGTCGGTGTGAGCGATCGCGACATTGAGCGTCAGACGGGCGAGTTCGGGGGCACCCGTGACAGTTTCGCCGGCCTCGACCACGAACTTCTGCCCCGGCTCGAGTTCGTCGTGATAGGGACCTGGGACCGCCGCCCGTAGCGGACCCAGCCGCCATCCGGCGGGGCGCGCCGCGGCAATCTCGGTCGGTTCGAGATCCAGTGGAATCTCGGAGAAATCGTCGGCGTGTCCAGTTTCGGCCGCGGGGTCGCGCATCGGAATCATGGGGCAGCGCCAGAAATCGAGGACCGGGTCGCCATGTTCATCGGCCGTGCGTACGCGCATCGCCACCAGGCCCGTGGCCGGCGTCCCCTGACGGCGCCGGTTCTGCTTGAGACCGACGATCTCGGTACGCGTCCGCAAGGTCTCCCCGACGAACACGGGGCGTGCCAGCACCAGGCCTCGGTAGAACAGGTTGCCACGCACTCGCTGCGACGGCCCGGTCGACTGCCCGATGGCGACGTCGCAAACCAGGTTTGGGTGCACGAGCGTTCCGTCGTGGCTCGTCACCTCTCGAGACAGGGCGGCGTCGAGCGCGAGCCGCAGACGGTCGCCCACGAGCGCCTGGTGGAGCGCGGCGTGGCCCGCGGTCAAGGTCATCCCCGGTGCGTCATCGAAGACCTGTCCGCGCTGGAGCTCCTCGAACCACGGGCCACCGACGACGTGCGGCGGGCGCGCCACTCCGGTCATCTTCGCGCGTCTCCCGAGCGGGCGGCGCGGGCACGCGCGATTACCCGCGAGGCGAGCTTGCGGCTTGCCTCATCGATCATCTCGCCCTGCAGCTCGACCGCTCCGGGGCCGCCTGCGCCGTCGAGTGCGTCAAGAATCGCCCTCGCGCGAGCGATCTGCTCCGCCGCGGGTGTGAAGGTTGCGTTGATGATCGGTAGCTGCCTCGGGTGCACTGCCCATTTGCCGTCGAATCCGAGCGCCTGGACATGCTCCGCGTGTAAACGAAGCCCGGCTTCGTTCCGTATGTCCAGATACGGTCCGTCGATCGCCTCGAGTCCGTTCGCACGGGCCGCCACTAGCAGGGTCTCCTGCGCATACAGCCAACTCTCGGGCGCCTTCACCGTCGCCGCGCGGCCCAGGGAGGCCGCGAGGTCCGCGTAGCCGAGGATCAAGGAGTCCAGGCGCGGAGTGCAGCACGCGATCTCCGCGGCGTGCAGAAGCCCCGCGGCCGTCTCGATGAGCGCCTGCAGCCGCACCCCGGGCGCGCCGTCTCCCTCCGAATCGATCCGGCGCTCCACCTCGATGATCTCCGCCGCGCGCTCGACCTTGGGCACGATCAGCGAATTGATCTTGCTCCCCGCCACCCTCATCAACTCGACAACGTCGGCCTCGCCCCAGGGGCCTGCGAGAGGATTGACGCGCACCGCGACGGCTGCGGCCAGGGACCGTTGGCCGGCCAGGAAACGAGCGACCTGTCGGCGCGCCGGCTCTTTCGCTTCGGGCACGACCGAGTCTTCGAGATCGATCACGATCTCGTCCGCCTCCAGACCCATCGCCTTCTCGAGCATCCGCTCCGATGAGCCTGGGACCGACAAACAAGATCGCCGAACGCGGGAGCTCAAGCCGTAGCCGTCGGAGCGGCTCTGATCCATATCTTCGCCGTTCTCGACCACCCGACTACCCTGCTGCTCGCCATTGTTTGGGGGTGGCGGGCCGCCCGTTGCTCTGGAGGCGAGCTCGCCACGCCTCAGCGTCGAACCGTGTCGGCTCGGTTTCATCGAGAAATCGGCCGAGGACTGCGACGAAGCGTGCGGGCGCCTCGAGCTGGGGCAGATGGCCGACATCGTCGAAGACCTCGAGGCGGCTGCCGGCGATCGCTTGGTGCGCGCGCTCGCCATGACGGACGGGGATGATCGGATCGCGAGATCCCCACACGATCAGCACCGGGATGTCAGCCGCCAGGTAGAGGCGGTCGCGACCGTCGACCATCTGCCCGCCGGCGTTGATCACCGAGCGCAGCGTGGCCAGGAACGCTGCCCGGCGGTCGCGATCGGCAAGCGACGCGTATCCGCGCGTGACCTCCGCGACGTCCGCGGTCGGCCGCAACCCGATGACACGCAAGCCGCGTGCGAGCACGCCTCCGACCCGACGTCCCGGGTTTGCTGTCGCCGCGATGAACAGGTCCGCGCCGGGCATCGCGGCCGCCCGCAGCAGAAGGCTTACCTCGGGCCCGAGACCGCCACTTGAGACGAGCACGAGGCGCTCGGTGACCTCGGGCGCGAGATAGGCGAGCTGCATCGCGATTCCTCCGCCGAGCGAGTGGCCGACGAAGGTCGCCCGGTCATGGCCGAGGGCCAGGAGCAGGTCGCGCAGTCCGATAGCGAGCGCCCCAAGCGAGTAGTCCCCGGCGCCTGGCGCGGATCCGCCATGCCCTGGCAGATCGGGCGCCAGGACCGTGTAGTCACGCGCCAGCGGCTCGATCACCGCCTGCCAGTTCTCGCGACTGCCCGCAATCCCGTGGATTAGGAGCAACACGGGGCCGGTACCAAGCTGGGTGTACGCCACCGAGCGCCCGTGCAGCATTATGGTCCTGGGCTCCACCACTCACCTTTTAGAGGCTCGCCCCGGCGACGGAATCGTGGAATTCCCGCAGGCGTCGCGAGAATCTACTGAACGGCGCTGTCCACGGCACAAACCAGAGCCGTGGCGCGGGTTCGGGATGGGGCTGGCGCGCTGCGTGCCCGCGTCGAGCGACCGATGGTTGCGCTTGGCCTCGCGATAGAGGCGGGCACGCCGGTTTCCCCCACATCTGGATCGCGTCCGCTGACCCGGAAACAACGACGATCAGGGTGCGGTGATCTCGAACTTCGAGCCCAACAAGCGAGGCGTTAAGCCGTACGTTCGGTTGGAGACGGGCAGCGGTCCCCGATGGGGTAAACCGGTGCCCGCGTTTTGGCCGCGGACCTCCAAAGCCGGGCCAGAACATCCGCAAGCGCCCGCACAGTCCGGTGCAGGAGCGAAGACCTGGGTCTCCGAGGGTGCGCCGAACGCTCTGGAGGTCCTGCCCAGTGGGTCTCGCTACTTTCACGCAGGAGATCACCGGTTCGAATCCGGTTGGGGGTAATTAGCGCTCCGGTTGACGTTGTGGTCAACGTGTGCACCGAGACTTGCCTCCGGCTGAGGCAAGAATCCCTATCCTCACGTCCCGCGGCCCGACACAGTGCGCACCCGCAACCCGGATGCGCGGCAAAAACAGAACCGGAGCTGAGGTTGCCGTTGCTGGATCCGTCGCCGATCGCCGAATACCGCGGCAAGTTCGCGGAGCAGCAGGCAACCCGACTTCTGTGGCGGGCGGCCTTTGGGCCGCGTCCGGGCGAGGCGGAGCGACTCGCTGGGCTCGGGCTGGCGGGCGCGGTCGCATCGCTGACGCGGCCGCGGGGAGTGGCACGGCTGATCGGGGCCGCTCCGCACGACGAGCACGGCAACCCGCTCGACCCGATCAACACGTGGGGTGACGACCACTGCTGGTGGCTGGACCGAATGGTTCGTTCGAGCCAACCACTGATCGAGCGGATGACACTCATCTGGCACAGCTGGTTCGCGACGTCGGAGGAGGCCTCGAGCGCAAGGCTGATGATCAAGCAGAACTGGATGATGCGCCGGCATGCGCTCGGTAACTTTCACCAGCTTTTGCTCGATGTCACCGTCGACCCGGCGATGCTGCTGTGGCTGAACGGCAACACGAACTACAAGGGCAGTCCGAACGAGAACTACGCCCGCGAGATGCTCGAGCTGTTCACGCTCGGTGCCGACCGCGGGTACAACCAGGCTGACGTCCATCAGAACGCGCGGGCGTTGACCGGCTGGACCAACGATTGGGACGAAGGGCAAGGCCCCGTCAACTTCCGGTTCGAGCCGAAGCTCCACGACGACGGGGTCAAGCGGATCTTTGGCCACCGTGGTCGCTTCGATTGGCGCGACAGCTGCCGGCTGGCGGTCAACCACCCCGATCACCCGTCGTTTCTGGTGCGCAAGCTCTGGGGCTACCTCGTCGGCGCGGACATTCCCCGGGGCGTCGCCCGCGCACTCGAGCATGCCTACGTCGCAAGCCGTCATGAGATCCGGCCGCTGATCGAGGCGATCCTCCGCCATCCGCTGTTCTACGAGGGCCCGCGGCTGGTTACCCCGCCAGTGGTGTGGACGGCCGGGATGCTCCGTGCGAGTCGTCAGACGATCACAACGACCAGCTGGGCCTGGATCGCGAGCCTCACCGGCCAGGTCCTGTTCCAGCCGCCGAACGTTTCCGGCTGGAACTACGCGCAATGGCTCGACACGTCACGCTGGGCGGGGCGGTTGGAAGCCGTCGATGTGGCACTCCAAGAGCACACGTTGAGCGGGAAGACCTACCCATATGGGATCACCGAGAACGCCAAGCAGGCTTACGAGCACGCGATCCACTTCTGGGGCGGCCGGCCGCTGTCGGACACGGCACGGCACAACCTGCTCGCGCTCGGCCGCCAAATCGCGCGCGGCCAGAACCAGACGTGGGAGCAGGTCGAGTTCCGGCAGCTCCGCCAGAACGCGCTGCGGGCCTTGATCCCGATGACCCCGGATTGGATGACCGCATGACGGATCGGCACCCGCCGCGCGCTCCCGAGGGCCACTGCGACGGTTTCTCGCGCGCGCAGGCGATCCGTCGCGTGCTCGGCAGTGGCAGACTGCCGGTGGTACGGGAGTGGGACCCGCGGATGCCGATCCCAGCCGGCGCCGGGATCGACCGCCGCAGGTTCCTCGCCGGCGCACTCGCCGGCGTGATGACGGTTTACGGCGCTGAGCGGCTCGGCGTGACCAACCGAATGCTCGGGGACGGGATCGCCCGCGCGGCCGCGCTCCAGCCCGTCGACAGCCCGGTCCTCGTATCGCTGTTCATGCAGGGCGGCCTCGACGGGCTGTCGCTGCTGGCGCCGTCGACGGACCCGCTGTACCGGCAGCTCCGGCCGACGCTGGCGGTCGCGCCCGGCTCTGGGGTGCCGTTCCGCGAGGACGCAAGCCTCACCTGGCACCCGTCGGCCGCATCGTTCGCACAGCTCCACAACGCCGGCAAGGTCACCGTGTTCCCAGGGATCGGTTATACGAGCCCGGACATGTCGCACTTCACCTCCCGTCACTACTGGGAGGTGGGCGCCACCGACGCGTCACTGCTGACCGGTTGGATGGGTCGGTACCTCGATCTGGTGGGAAACCCGACCAATCCATTCCAGGGGCTGTCGATGGACGGCCAGATCAACCCAACGCTCGCCACCGCCAAGAACCCGACGGCGGCGATCGATCAGCCGAACAACTTCGCTGTGTATCTGAGCGGCGTATGGGGAGACGCTGCCGAGTGGGCGCTGGAGTCGGCGTCCGCGCTTGGAGACGCGCAGCGCCACTCGCGCGACCCGGCGATCGCGCAGGTCGCCGGGGCGGCGTCAGAGGTCGGCATCGTGCGCCGCACGCTCCAGCCATTTCGTACGACTAACGCGAACCCCACCGGCCCATCCGGCACGAGCGCGAACCCCGGCGCGGCCTATGGCAGTTCGGTGACCTATCCGAGCGCCTCGAGCGGTGATCTGCCGGCGCGGCTGGCCGGGCTCGCGGCGATGATCGCCGCCGGGGTCCCGCTGCGCTGCGTCGCGCTCACGACCGACACCCAGTTCGACACCCACTCGGGCCAGGCGCAGACGTTCGACTCCGGGGTGAGACTGGTCGCCGACTCGCTGGCTGCGTTCCAAGCGGACCTCGAGGCGCGCGGCGTCGACGGTCGCGTGCTCGTCCACGTCTGGTCCGAGTTCGGGCGCCGGGCCCAGGAGAACGGCTCCGATGGCACCGACCACGGCGCGGCGGGTGCCTCACTGCTGATCGGCAGCCGCGTCAACGGGGGCATGATCGGCGAGTTCGCCCCGCTCAACCAGCTGGACAGCAACGGCAACCAGCAGGAGAACGTCGACTACCGCGGCCTCTACTGTTCACTCCTGGAGCAGTGGTTCGGTCAGGACGCCACCCCCGTGATCCCCGGCGCCGGGAGCTTTCCGCGCTACAAGTTGCTGGCATGAAGCGTCTGCTCGTCGCGTTCCTCTGTGCCCTCGTTGCCGCGATCCCCGCCGGCGTCGTCGCCACGGCGGCGGCGGCACCGGCTTCCGCGCACCTGCTCGTCTATGCGCAGGAGTGGTCGCTGTGGCCGTCCCGCAGCTCGGTGCCGGCCGGCAAGGTGATCGTGCAGCTGTGGAACCGGGGCCAGGACGCGCACGATCTGCGGATCCGCAAGGTGGGCGCGCACGGGCACATGACCGGTCCGGTGATCGACGGGATCAAGATCACGCTCCCAGGTCAGGTGAGCCAGGCTACCTGGGATCTGAAAGCAGGACGGTACGAGCTCTACTGCTCGATGCCGGGCCATCTGAAGATGGGTATGCACGCCCGACTGACCGTGACGCGGACGTGACCCGAGCGCGATGCAACTAGGTTGATTTTTTCGATCTCTCGCTCGAGCGGATCGAGGCGTGTGTGCTTGGACGGAAGCCCGATGCAAGCTGCGCCCGGGTGTGCGCGAGCGGAGCGCCCATGGCTCAAAGCTTTGCGGAGCGCCGCCCAATCTTGAGTGCCCGGGGACCGGAACCATCTCCCGATGGTCGCGGACCCTCGGTAACGGAACTCGGGTGACTATCTCCAGTGCCGGTCTAGCGTCCCTCGAACTGCGGTTTGCGCTTGTTCACGAAGGCGGTGACTCCCTCCTCGAAGTCGTGGGTGGAGCGCAACATCCCGTATGCCAGGCCTTCGAGCTCGAGCCCGAGGCCGAGCGGGCCTTCGTAGGCGTGGTCGAGCACGCGCTTAGCGATTGACAGCGCGAGCGGTGACAGCGCGGTGAGCTCGTCGATCAGCGAGTCGACCGCCGCGTCGAGCTCGTCGGCGGTGTGGACTTCGGTAAGCAGGCCGACGGCGGAGGTCGTGTTTTCCGGGTATCTCCGGGGGCGCGGAAGAACGGGGTGACGTCGACGAACGAGATCATCGGTGCCTTGGTGGCGGTCGCCCACAGCTCGCCCTCGCCGGGGACCTGCGGCGGGTCGCTGATCCGGGACAGCGGATCCCCCGGACGCGCCGTCGACGCCGCCCATGTGCGAAACCGAGCGGAGACCGACCGTGCCGTCACGCCCGCTCAATTCTGTCGACTTGCTTGCGGCACGACCGAGCGTGTGAGAGCGTCCGCACAACGAACGAAAGGGCGGAGAAGATGGCGGTCGCAGTAGATCTAGACTTCGACGGGGGAACGCTTGAGCAGTACGACGAGGTCGCGAGGTTGATGGACTACGAGCCGGGCGGTGCGGCGCCGCCGGGTTGCCTGTTTCACTGGGGCGCGCTTACCGACCGCGGGCTCCGGGTCACGGATGTCTGGGAGACCAGGGAGCAGTTTGAGAAGTATGCGCAGGAGGCGATCGGGCCCTACTCGGAGCAGGTTGGCATCCCGGGACCGCCGCGAGTCACGTTTTATGACGTGCACAATTACCAGGCGGCACCTGCTCTGACCGCGTAGATCCTCGAGACGTCGGTCCATCTGCGCGTCTTGTCGGTGGGTCTCCCAACATAGGCTTTCGCGGCATGTCGCCACTGGCGCAGGAGAGGGTACGTCTGGCGGAGCTCGTTGCCCTGCTTTCGCTCGGCACCGATTTAGGGCTGGGGCAGCCCATGGAGCACATGATTCGCGCGTGCTTGATTGCACTCCGGCTGGGTGAGCGGCTGGATCTGGCGGAGTCCGAGCGGGGCGTGGTGTACTACTCGGGTCTGCTGGCTTGGGTCGGGTGTCACACGGATGCGTACGAGCAGGCGAAGTGGTTCGGGGACGACACCACGCTCAAGCGTGACGCGCACTACGGCGTGGACATGGGCCGGGCCGGACCTACGATCTCGTTCATGCTCAGGCATGTCGGCGGGCCGGGACGATCGCTGGCGACGCGCACGCGAGTGGGCGTCGCGTTTCCCGGCGGGGGACTGCGTGCCATGAGAGCGCTCGCAGAGAATCACTACCGCGCGACCGACGAGCTCGTGCAACGTCTCGGTCTCAGCCAGGAGGTGCGCGAGAGCCTGCGGCAAACGTACGAGCGGTGGGATGGCAAGGGCGCGTACGGAATGAAGGGCGAGGAGATCGCGGTCAGCTCGCGACTGATCAACCTCGCGGACGTGGTTGAGGTCTTCGGCCGGACGGGTGGCGTCGAAGCGGCGATGACGGTGGCCCGGGAGCGCAGCGGCACGCAGTTCGACCCGAATCTGGTCGAGGCGTTCTGCGAGCAGGCGCCGATGGTGTTAGCCGAGCTGGACGAGACGCCGAGCTGGGAAGCGGTGATCGCGGCCGAGCCTGCCCTTTCCCAGGAGATCGCGGGCGACGAGCTCGACCTCGCGCTCGAGGCGATCGGCGAGTTCGCCGAGCTGAAGTCGCCGAGCATCATGGGCCACATCCACGCCGTCAGAGAGCTCGTCACCGAGGCAGCCGCGAGCCTGGGCCTCCCGCGCGCCGACACCGCCGAGCTGCGCCGAGCGGCATGCGTGTACGACCTCGGGCGACTTGGCGTGCCGAACACGGTCTGGGACAAGCCTGGGCCGCTGACGCACGCCGAGCAGGAACGTGTGCGCCTGCATCCGTACCTGAGCCAGCGGATGCTCATGTGTTCGCCCGCGCTCGAGGGCCTCGGCGGGATCGCTGTCGAGCACCACGAGCGTCTCGATGGCTCCGGTTATCCGCGAGGCCTCTCGGGCGATCAGATCGGGACGTCGGCTCGATTGCTCGCCGCCGCGGACGTCTATCAGGCGCTGTGCGAGCCGCGCCCACATCGGCCGGCTCGCGCCGCGCCCGATGCGGCAGTTGAGTTGCGCGGAGAGGTCACCGCCGGACGACTCGACGGCGAGGCGGTTGGCCTCGTGCTACGTGCCGCCGGACACAGGGTTGGCCGCCGCCGCGAGTGGCCCGCGGACCTGACGACGCGCGAGGTCGAGGTGCTCAGACTCCTGGCCCGGGGCCTATCGAACAAGCAGATCGCCCAGCAACTCGTGATCTCGCCGAAGACGGCGGGCAGCCACATCGAGCACATCTACCGCAAGATCGATGCGTCCAACCGCGCGCAGGCCAGCGTGTTCGCACTGCGGCATGGGCTGATGCGCGACGCAGCGGCGCGTGGCCATCGGTAGCAGCCGCTCCCGAGGACGCGGTTCCTGAAGATCGGGCGAATGCCCGATGACGTCTCCTCGCTCGGTTGGGAGCCTGCCTGCATCGACTGAAACCCGAGCTTGGAGGACACGATGAGCACCACGGCGTCGCAGGGCCAATCCGTTCACGCGAACGGTGTCGACATCCACTACCTCGACCGCGGTCAGGGCGACCCGCTCGTCCTCCTGCATGGCGGCGTCGTCTCCACCAACCCCATCTGGACCGGCGTGCCGATCGCCTATGCCACTCATATGGACACGTTGGCCGAGCACTTCCGGGTGATCGCGCCCGACACCCGCGGCGGCGGGAAGACCGTGCACTCCGGCGGCGCAATCAGCTTTGACATGTTGGCCGACGACGTCGCGGCGCTGATCGACGCCCTCGACCTCGAGCGACCGCTGATCACCGGCTTCAGCGAGGGCGGGATCACCGCGACCGTCCTCGCAATCCGGCACCCGGATGCTGTCCGAGCGATCGTCAACCACGCTGGGTTCGACGCGTTCGATCCCGACGCCCCGACGATCGCGATGATGCGCCAGATCCTCGGCGGCAGCCCCGACGCAACCGAGCCAGATCCGGACACCGCCGCACGCGGGTTCGAGGCCTCCGAGCAGATGAGCGCGATGTTCGAGCTCATGAAGCGCGACCAGGACGACGGTCAGGGCGACGGCCACTGGCGGGAATACCTGCGCCTCTCCTGGGACCGGACGACGCAGCCGCCCGGCTACACCTACGCCGACCTCGCACAGATCACGGCCCCGGCACTGATCCTTACCGGCGACCGCGACGACTTCTGCACCGTCGAACAGGCAGTCACCGCCTTCCGGCAGCTCCCGGACGGCGAGCTCGCGATCCTGCCCGGCCACGGTCACTACATCCCGCCGGCCGCAATCCAGACGACCCTGGAGTTCTTTACGCGCCGGCTCGCGAGCCAATCGTGACCGCTAAAGGCAACGACCATGGCGACGATCCACATCACGACCCACAGCCACCTGCCGCCGCAGCGGGTCCTGGCGGCCGGCCATGACTTCTCGGATCGACGCGCGGAGATCTTTCCGGCCGTCTCCATCCCGTATCTCGAGGTCCACCAGGTCAGCCAGACCACCGCCGACGTCACCGAGGGAACGCCCGCCGGTATAGGCATCAACTGGGAGCGATGCCGCTACGACTGGTCACAGCCTGGCGCAGTCAAGGCAATCGTCACCGACTCCAACGTCTACCAACCGGCGAGCAGCAGCTGGGAGCTCCGAGCCGAGGCGGCCGACAGCGGAAGCAAGGTGGAGATGATCTGGATCCGGGAATTCACCGATGGCGCCCGCGGGAGGATCTTCGGCACGCTGTTCAGGCTTGTCGGGAGACTGATATTCACGCGCGACGCCAAGCGCACGATCAGGAACCTCGAGCGCGTAGAGGCGACCACGCCATAGCGCGCGTCGGTGCTCGTCCGGAAGGGCGGAGGTCTACGCCGTAGACTGGCGTCGTGACCGGCGCGGTGCCAGGGATCCGGTTTCTCGGGTTTGGGGGTCGCCGGGTTGCCTATCAGCTCAGGGGTGAGGGGGCGCCGGTGATTGCCGCCGCGTGGTGGGTGAGTCATCTGGAGCTGGAGTGGCGGGATCCGGCGTTTCGTTCGTTTTGGGAGTCGCTAGGCAGGGGCTGCTCGGTGGTGCGTTATGACCGTCTGGGAGTCGGGATGTCCGATCGCGAGATCGGGCCGGAGGACCTCTCGCTCGAGCGTGACGTGGCGATGCTTGGAGCAGTCCTCGATGAGCTTGGGTGGGAGCGCGCTGTGGTGATCGGCGGGTCGTCCGGTGGATGCGCGGCGATTGCGTTCGCGGCGCGGTTTCCTGATCGGGTAGAGCGGCTGTTGCTGTATGGCGCTTATGCGGACGGCAGATCGATCGCCCCTGAGCAGGTGCGGGCGGCGGTCGTGGGAGCGGTTCGCTCGCACTGGGGGCTTGGGTCGCGGGTGTTGGCGGACATCTTCCTTGGCGACGTGGGGACTCCCGAGCACGAGCGCTTCGCGCGCTTTCAGCGTGCCGCGACCGGTGCCGAGACGGCAGCGGCGCTGCTGGAGCTGACTTATCGCAACGACGTGCGTGGCGAGCTCGCCCGGGTTCAGGTCCCGACGCTCGTGCTGCACCGTCGTTCGGATCGCGCGATTCCGTTCCGACTCGGACGAGAGCTCGCGGCCGCGATTCCACATGCGGCGCTTGTGCCGCTGGAGGGGAGCGCCCATTTTCCGTGGGCAGGAGACACGGACTCGGTGGTGCGCGCGGCGCGGTCTGTGCTTGATCGCGAGCCTGCCCCGGCTGGGGTGCTCGAAGACCCTCCCGCGGTACTGCTCTCGGGTCGCGAGCGGGAGGTGCTGGCGCTGGTGGCACGCGGACTGAGCGACCGTGAGATCGCCGAGCAGCTGGTGGTCAGTCCGCACACGGTGCACCGCCACGTTGCGAATATCCGCAACAAGCTCGGTCGTGGCTCGCGCACGGCCGCGGTGGCGGAAGCCGCACGGCTGGGCATGCTCTGAGGTCTGATCCCCCGAACGGGCCATTCGCGTCGAATGGCCCCGGCGGGCGATGCGCGACTGGGAGGCGCGGACGTATCGTCCTCGCCACGATGCAGACTGAACGCCAACAGCAAGCGCCGTCGTCCTCGTCGAAATGGGCGCGGATCGGCGCAGTGATGTATGACCCACTCGTGTGGGTCGCAGAGCTCGCCGGAATGCGACGCAAGCGCCGGGCGCTGCTCGCACAGGCGAGCGGTCGGGTCCTGGAGATCGGCGCCGGCACCGGCCTGAACCTTTCGCACTACCTTGACGAGATAGACGAGCTCGTGCTGGTGGAGCCCGAGCCGGCGATGCGCGAGCGGCTCACCCAGCGGATCCGTCGCGCCGGAAGTCAGGCGGCCGTGGTTGACGCTCCCGCGGAGGCGCTGCCGTTCGCTGACGGGTCGTTTGACACTGTGGTGTGCACGCTCGTGTTGTGCACCGTGAGTGCCCCCGACACGGCGCTGGGCGAAATCGGGCGGGTGCTTCGCTCTGACGGCCGACTGCTGTTCATCGAGCACGTCCGCGCCGAGTCACCGACTCTTGCCTACCTGCAGGACCGACTGCGGGAGCCGTGGCGACGGTTCGCATGTGGATGCCGCTGTAACCGCGCCACCGTCGAGTTGATGCGCTCGTGCGGGTTTCAGGTTGACGCCCACCAGTCGCACTGGCACGCGATGCCACCAATCGTCCGGCCGCTTGTGAGCGGACGAGCCACCTACGAAGGGGAGATCCATGCCTAACGTCCGCGTAGGGCTGTTCCCCCCGATTGGCCAGCTCGAGCTCGATCCGGACCGGCTCTGTCCTTCTACCAGATGCCATTCGAGCCGTTCGAGCGCTACTCGCCATACGGGACGCCGCAGGACGTCGCCGAGTTCCTGAGCCCCTACATTGACGCCGGCTGCTCTGCGTTCAACGTGATCCCGTGTGCCGCCGATGACGAGAGCGCGATCGCCGCGGTCGACGAGTTGCGACAGCTGCTGATCGACGTACGTCACCCCGACATGCTTTCGATGCGGTCCGAACCGCGCTGAAGGATAGGATCGCCGGGCATGGAGAATGTGTTGTACGAGAGGGTGGGGGCCGCGTCGCTGCTGACGATCAATCGGTCCGAGCGACGGAACGCGATCGATGGGCAGACGGCCGAGGAGCTTCTCGCTGGGTATCGCAGCTTTGAGTCTGATGAGGACGCGCGTGTGCTGGTCGTCACCGGGAGCGGCGAGAAGGCGTTTAGCTCGGGAGCTGACCTGAAGGCGATCGAAACGCTCGGGCCCAGGGTGGATTCGGTCGAGGGGGTCTTGGGATTCACGCGCCTGGTCTCGCCCAAGCCCACGATCGCGGCGATCTCCGGCTGGTGCGTGGCCGCCGGGCTGGTGCTCGCCTTGTGGTGCGATTTGCGGATCGCGACCGAGGACGCACGGTTCGGGTTTCCCGATCGCAAGTGGGGCGTGCCGATCCTCGACGGCGGGACGATGCGACTGGCAGCTACCGTCGGGGTTTCCAAAGCGCTTGAGTTGGCGATGACAGGCCGGGAGATTGACGCGGCGGAAGCACACCGGCTGGGATTGGTCAACGAGCTCGTGGCGAATGGCCGACATGTCGAGCGCTCCCTTGAGCTTGCGGA
>Ga0335076_10002278_pt1 | contig 19028 bp, 17 predicted proteins | sample Lox_Sample_25_FD_206717 | JGI IMG/M metagenome (GOLD analysis project Ga0335076, IMG submission 206717) | Soil microbial communities from Loxahatchee National Wildlife Refuge, Florida, United States - Lox_Sample_2.5 | ecosystem: Environmental > Terrestrial > Soil > Wetlands | place: USA...
GCACCTGGTCGCGCGCCGGTGGATCGAAGCGCCAGACCGCGTGAAACAGCGGCGAAAGCACGCGACTGTCGTTGTCGACCGGTGCGCCGATCGATTCGCTGCGCGTTTCGATGCCTTCCCAGCGCAGGCCCGCGTAGGTCGACCAAGACGGCGATGGATCCCACTCGTCCTGCACGTACGCGGCGTAGCGGCGCACCGACGCGGCCAGATCGCCGCCGAAGTCGGGGATCGCGGGCACGCCGTCGATCAACGTCACGCTGTGTTCGGCCCGGTTCAGTCCCTCGGCCTCCAGACCGCCGCTCAACGTCTGCTGGTCCTGTATCTGCTGCGAGAGCTTGGCGTTCAGGCTCCACGAACGATCGTTGATCGTGGTGTTGGTGTTCTGCACCAGGGCGAGCGAAAGATCCTCGGCGTACTCGCCGAGAACCGCTTCGGACTCGGACCGGAACCGGCCGACGCTGCCGCGCACGTCGAGCCGCGTGTTCTCGCCGAGTCGCTTGCGAAGTTGCAGGAGCAAACGGCCGAGTTGCGAGCTGCTGTCGCCGTCGGATTGGCTCGTGGCATAAGGCGCCGGCGTGGCGCCGAGCGGCTGATCCAGCGACCCCGCGATCTGCGTGTGCGTGTTCGACAGCACGATGAACGGCTGCACGCTGAATTGGTCGCCGCGCCCGAGCTGCCACTGCACGCGCGACGACAAATGAAACGAGTTCTTCTCGTCGTGCTGGTGCTGGAACAGCTGCTGCGCCAGCGTTCGTTGCCCGGTGGCGAGGTCGGTGAACGTCGTGTCGGTTTGCGTGTCCGTGTGCAGGTCGGAGTGCGACGCGGAGAGCGTGAGGTTGTAGGTTCCCTTGCTGCCGATCGTGTCGTTGCGCGTCCACGCGATGTTGGGCTGGATGTGGCCGCGCTCGTCGCTGACGCCGACCCGTATGTCGTCGGTGCGCTCGCGCAACGGCTCGCGCAGGATGATGTTGATCGTGCCCGCAATCGCGCGGGCGCCGGTCTCGGCGGTCGGCGCGCGGTAGATCTCGATGCGCTCGACCATGTCGGGCGAAAGCTGGTCGATCGCAAAGCCGCGCGGCACGCGTTCGCCATCGATCAGGATCTGCGTGTATCCGTTGCCCATGCCGCGCATGCGGATCTGCCCGCCGCGCCCGGGGCGACCGGCGATCGTCACGCTCGGAAGGCGCTTGAGCACGTCGGCCAGGGTCAGGTCGCCGTACTGCTCGATCTCCTCGCGCCCGACGACGATCTTCGCGGCCGTCGACAGCCGCCGCGTCTCCGTGTCGTCGCTGTGCCTGTTGATCTCGATGCGGTCGAGCCGGGTGGCCGGATCGTTGTTGCGCTGGGAGGGCGACGATGCCGGCGGCTCCGCGTCGCTTTGTGTCGGCACATCGGGCGGTGTGTCCTGCGCCCATGCCGCGCCGCTTGCCGAGAGCGCCAGCACGATCGCACATGAGTGGGTCAGATATCTGCGCAACGCGAAGGCCTCGAATCCGCCGCCGAGGTGATGTTGTTCGAGATCGGCATTGGACGCCTGCCATGTAAACGGTTTGTTTCCGGCGCGTTTGCGGATGCCGGCAACCGGTTGCGAATTTCCTGCGACACTTTGCGCATGTTCCGCGCACCCGGCCTGTTCGTCTCGATCGCCCTGCTAGCCGCCGCGTGCGCAACCAACGTAACCGATACCGCGCCGCCGTCGCAGGTCCCTCCTGCCATCGCCGCGCAGCTGAAGAAAATCGGCCCCGTGGTCGATCCCTTCGAGACGCCAAAGCTCTACCTGCCGCTCGCCGAACGCGAACCGTATCGCGGCGTGCGCGTGACACGCGATCTGCAATACGGCGACGCCGCGCGCAACCTGCTCGACATCTTCGAAACCGAGAGTGCCCGTGCACCGCGGCCGGTGCTCGTCTTCGTGCATGGTGGCGGATACCTCATGGGTGACCGGCGCACCTCGCCGGGCAGCCCGTGGTACGACAACATCGGGGTCTGGGCCACGCGCAGCGGCTTCGTCGGCGTGAACATCACGCATCGGCTGGCGCCCGCGTTCGGATGGCCCGCCGCACAACAGGACATCGCGAAGGCGCTGGGCTGGTTGCACGAGAACATCGCGGCGCACGGAGGGGATCCTGCGCACATCGTCCTGATGGGGCAATCGTCCGGCGCGACGCACGTGGCCGAATATCTCGGGCACGAGGAGTTCCATGCCGGAGGGAGTCCGGGCGTGACCGGCGCGATCCTGCTCTCGGGCCTCTTCGATCCATCCAAGGTCGAACCCGCGCCGGGGATCGTCGCGTACTTCGGCGATGACCGCAGGCGCTACGCCGAACGATCGGCCCTGCCGGGCCTCGCGCGATCCAAAATACCGCTGCTCCTGGTCGTCGCGCAGTTCGATCCGCCCGGTGTGCACGCGCAGATGGAGGAGGCGCGCCGCTTCTTGTGCGTGGCGGGCGCTTGCCCGCAAACGCTCGAACTGCTCGGGCACAGCCATGTGTCGGAGGTACTGTCGATCAACACAGCGGACCAGGTACTCACCGACGCGATACGCCAGTTCATCGCGCAGGACTGAAAGCGACCGAATATCCGACGCGGCTGCGGCCGCTTCGCAGTTGCATCGGGCCGGCAGTTGGAGGTGCAATGGCGCAGGCGCAATTTCGCAGGTGCAAGCACGCCGCACGTCGCGCACGAACATGCATCGCCAGAAGGTCCATCGAACACCTGAAACAGCCCCGGACAATGCGGCGCCGGGTCGCGGTGCGCTGCTCGAACGCGATCCGCAGCTGGCGCAACTTCAGCAGTGCTTCGAGCGCGTGCGTCGCACCGCGCGCGGCGAATGCGTGCTCGTGCACGGCGAAGCCGGCATTGGCAAGACATCGCTGGTAAACGCGTTCGTGCGCGGCCTCCAGCCGCAGGCAGCGCGTGTGCTGGTCGCCGGGTGTGAAGCGCTGCTCACCGCGCGCCCGCTCGGACCGCTCGTCGACATGGCCGATGCATTTCCGCCCAGCGTCGCGAACGCGTTGCACGAGGGGCGCCTGTGGAACGGCCTATTCCCATCGTTGCTGGCGTGGCTGCGCGATGCACCCTCGCTGTCGGTGCTCGTCATCGAGGACATGCACTGGGCCGACGCCGGCACGCTGGACTTCGTGCGCTATGCCGGCCGCCGCCTGCGGGACGCGCGGGTCCTGCTGGTGCTCACCTATCGCAGCGACGAACTCGAGGCCGATCACGCACTGCGCCGCGTGCTCGGCGAACTGCCGGCCGATGCGACCACGCGGATCGCGGTTCCGCCGCTCACGGCTGCTGCCGTGGGCGTGCTGGCCGACCGTGGGCACCGTTCGCGCCGTGGCGTTTTCGAGGCGACCGGCGGCAATCCGTTCTTCGTCACCGAGGTACTTGCGAGCGAAGAATCCGGTGTTCCGCCGTCGGTCAGCGATGCGGTGCTTGGCCGCCTGGCGCAGTTGCCCGCTGAGGGACGCGCGGCGGCCGAGCAGGTGAGCGTGTTTCCGAACCAAGTCGCGCGCACCTTGCTGAATAGCATCGGCGCGGCGTTGGGTGCGGGCGTCGACGCGTGCCTGCATCGAGGATTGCTCGTGACACGCGGCGGATTCGTCGCGTTCCGCCACGAGCTGGCCCGCGAGGCCGTACTCGCCTCGCTGCTGCCGCATCGGCGCGTTGCGTTGAATGCGGCCGCGTTCGAGGCGCTGCGCGCTGAAGACCACGATGAAGAGGCGCTGACGCGGCTCGTGCATCACGCCGAGGGCGCGGGTCTCACCACCGAACTCGTCCGGCTCGCGCCGCGCGCCGCGTACTACGCCGCCAAGGCGGGCGCGCAGCGTGAAGCGGCACGCCTGTTCGGACTGGCGGTGCGGCACGGTGCGTCGCTCGATGAGGCGGAACGAGCCGCCCTTCTCGAAGCGCAAGCGGTCGCCTGCATGCTCACCAGCCGTCACGAAGAGGCGATCGCGGCACGCCGCGAAGCGTTGCAACTGCGCCGCAACCTCGGCGATCGCCTCGGCGAGGGCAGCAATTTGCGCTGGCTGGCGCGCCTTTACATCCTGATCGAAGGTACCACGACGGCGTTCGAATGCGCGCGCCAGTCGGTCGAACTTCTCGAGCAGTTGCCACCGGGCAATGAACTCGCGCTGGCCTACAGCACGCTGTCGCATCTGCACCTGCTGGAGATCGATATCGCCTCCGCGGATTCGTGGGGCGTCAAGGCGATCGCGCTGGCCGAAGCGCTTGGCGCGACCGAGGCGCTCTGTCACGCGCTGAACACGGTCGGATCGGCGCGGCTGCGACTGCGCGACGATCCGGACGCCTGGGCGATGCTCGAACGCAGCCTCGCGCTGTCGCTGGAGCACGGGTTCGATGCCGACGCAGCGCGTGCATTCAACAATCTCTTCATCATGTCGGTCACGCAACGCAATTTCCTGCAGGCGGCGGGGTATGCGGAGCGCGGCATCGCGTACTGCGAGTCGCGCGGGATCGACGTCTACACCGTGCGTCTGCGCATCCGGCGTGCGTTCGTCAGCATGCAGACGGGCGCGTGGGATCGCGCCGATCACGACCTCGCGCTCGTGCGTGAAAGCCACGCGCCGTCGGCAATGGAGCGCGCCACGTGCGCGTTCGTCCAGCATTTGCTGGATCTGCGGCGCGGGCGCCCGCATGCACAGCCGGAGCTCGCGGCGACCATCGACACGATGCAGCGTCTGGACGTGCGTATCTGGTTCACCTCCTTCGCCGCCGCGCGGCTCGAGGCGGCCTGGTTGCGCGAAGCGCCGGATGCCGTGATCGCGGCGCTGCCGGCGCTGGCTTCTGCGGCGTGCGTAGGCGACGCATGGCAGGCCGCGGAACTCGCGGCTTGGGCACGCCGGCTTGGCCGGCCCGCGGACCTATCGATTCCGGCGCCACCGCGCCCGTACGCGCTCGAACTGGACGGCGACCTGCGCGGCGCATCCGCCGAGTGGCTCGGGCTCGGCTGTCCCTACGAGAGCGCGCTGGTGCTCGCGGGTGGGGACGCCGATGATCTGCGCGCGGCGCTCGCAACCCTCGAGCAATTGGGTGCAAGTGCTGCGGCGGAACTGGTGCGGCGCCGGTTGCGTCGCTGCGGAGCGAGCGGCGTGTCACGCGGGCCACGGCCCCGCACGCGCGAGGATCCGCTCGGCTTCACGGCGCGCGAACGCCAGGTGTTCGGGCTGCTATTGCAGGGCATGTCGAATGCAGCCATCGCCGCGCGCCTGCATCGATCCGAGCGCACGGTCGAGCATCACGTCGCGGCCGTGCTCGCGAAGACACGCACCGGAAACCGGGCGGCGTTGATCGCCGGTTATGCGCGCGAAGCGACGTAGCTCCGCACGCGCTCAGCGCGCCGGCGCGCGCGCGACCTGGTTTTTCCTCCAGGCGGCCGGCGGCGTGCCGAACTCGCGCCGGAATGCGCGACTGAACGCGGTGTCGGTCTGGTAGCCGACGTCCTCCGCGATCCTTGCCAGCGGCGCATCGCCGCGGCATAGCAGGTTGGCGGCGAGGAGCATCCGCCATTGCGTGAGGTATTGCATCGGCGAACTTCCGACGAGCTGCTGGAAGCGCTCGGCGAGCACCGAGCGCGACGAGTTCGCTACGCGCGCGAGCTCTTCGAGCGTCCAAGCCTGCGCGGGCGCCCGGTGCATCGCGTTCAGCGCTGCGCCGACGATCCGGTCGCCTACGCCCGCGAGCCAGCCGGTGCGTCCCTCGTGCTGCTGGTTCATATAGAGGCGCAGGACCTCGATGAACAGCACCTCGGCGAGTTTCGCCAGCACGCCTTCGCCACCCGGGCGTGGCGAGCGTGCCTCGGCCAGCGCATAGCGCAGCGACGCTTCGAGCCAGACACCGGCATTCGATCCGCGCACGTTGACGCGCACCAGCGAAGGCAGGCCGCCGAGCAGCATGCGCGCGAGGCGGTGGTCGCACGCGAGATAGCCGCAGATCAGGCGCGTTGTCGCTCCGCCGCCGCCGAAGGCGATTGAGCGCGGACGCCGAGCCAAAACCGCGGCGAGTCCCTTGCCGCGTGCGGCCGGCAGGCCGGGCTGCGAATTCATCAGGTGCGCGTGCCCCTGCGGGAACAGCACCGCGTCGCCGGCGATGAGGCGCAGCGGCGGCTGGTCTTCCATCTCGACATAGCACTCGCCCTCGGTGATCAGGTGGAAGATCACGACGCGATCGGCGCCGGGCTCGAGCACCGGTGCGATCGAATCGGCGCGCGGCGATTGGTAGCACCACGGCGCGCCGAAGCGCGCGTTGATGAAGATCGCACCGACCAGGCGGACGACACGCAAGGTTTCGGAGAGCGCGTCCATGGCGGCGGCGCTCTAGTCGGTGCCGGTCGAGATGCGCAGGTCGGCCACGATCGAATTCTGCAGCGCGGTCGAAACCGGCGAGCGGCGCAGGCCTTCATCGACGACCGAACGCAGGCGCTCGGCCGCGACACCCCGCGCAGCGATCGTCACGCTCAACACGAAGTCGCGCGGTGACGCACTGACGCGTTCGCCGCCGGCGTCTTCCATGCCGAGCAGGCCACGCGTATCGGTGCGGCTGTCGACGCGAACCTCGAGCGCTGAAAGTTCGATTTCCTGCGCCGCTGCGGCCATCGCGATCGTTGTCGTCGCGCACGCTGCGAGGCCGGCGCGGGACAGCCATCCCGGTGTGATGCGATCGCCGGTGCCACCGAGTTCCGTGGGCATGTCGCTGGAGATCGTCGTGCCGTTGGGGTGGCTGGTGGCGATGCGCGTGCCGAACTCCAAGCGAGCCGTGGCCGGAGCGTCGTCGTGCAATCCCAATTCAGGCCGGCGGCGGAAAAAGTCTTCCGCGCGCCGCAAGGCGGCGATCAGATCGCGGCTTGCCTGTGTGTCTTCATTGACGGCTTGCACCGGATTCTCCTGCGAGGAGCGACGTGGCCGATTGTGGGCGCACCGTGCGCGGCGGCCAAGTGAAAACCCGATTGGGCGCCATGCGGTCGGACGATCAGATAGCAATCGCGGACGCAAAGATAAGCGTGCCTGCGCACGCCGGAAAACGCGGACGCTGGGGCAATTGTCCACGACGCACAGGCAGGACGCCGGCGCGCAGCGAGCCGCACAGTTCCCGTCCTGCGAATCGTCATGAAAGGACAATGCCATGAACGCACCGACCGACTTCGCCGCGCTCAAGGGCCGCCAGCAAGTCGCATGGTCCAGCGGAGACTATGCCGTGATCGGCACCACGTTGCAGATCGTTGGCGAACAACTTGCCGAAGCATGCGACCTCATGTGGGATGAGAAGGTGCTCGACGTGGCGGCCGGCAATGGCAACGCGACGCTCGCCGCCGCACGCCGCGGTTGCAATGTCACGTCGACCGACTACGTTGCCGATCTGCTCGACCGCGGCAGTGAGCGCGCGCGCGCCGAACGCCTCGACGTGCGATTCCAGGTCGCCGACGCCGAAGCGCTGCCGTTCGACGATGCCACCTTCGATGCGGTGCTTTCGACGTTCGGCGTGATGTTCGCGCCGGACCACCAGCAATCCGCCGCGGAGATGGCGCGCGTGTGCCGTCCGGGCGGGCGCATCGGGCTGGCCAATTGGACGCCGGACAGCTTGGTCGGCAAGATGTTCAAGGTTCTCGGCCGCCACATTCCTCCTTCGCCGGGCGTGCAACCGCCGGCCCTGTGGGGTGACGAGAGGCATGTGCGTTCGCTGTTCGGCGAACGCGCCTCGACGATCACGGTCACGCCGCGCGCGTTCAACTTCCGCTATCGCTCGGCGGCGCATTTCATCGACGTGTTCCGCACCTGGTACGGGCCTGTCCACAAGGCGTTTGCCGCACTTGCGGCCGACAAGGCTGCGATGCTCGAGCGCGACCTGACGGAATTGCTGAACGGACTGAATCGCGCCGGCGCGGCGTCGCTGGTCGTTCCCAGCGAATATCTCGAGATCGTCGTCAAGCGGCGTTGATGGAGGCACGTCTCCAGCGCCGCATCCAGCGCTATGGCTGGGACCGGGCTGCCCGGGACTACGAGCGGCTTTGGCAGGCTCAGCTGGCGAGCGCGCATGCGCAATTGCTTGCATATGCGGCGCTCGCGCCCGGCTACCGGATTCCGGCCGAGTTCGTCGTGGTTGCCGCCGCCGTGCCGGAAGCCGGATAAGCCACATCGGCCTGGCGGCATTTGCACCGCGAATTCGATCTACCAAGCGATCAACCTTGGCACACTACGCTGTGCCCGTTCGTCCGGGAGGCTCGCCTTGCAGTGTCCCGCTCCTTACTTTCGGGAGGCCGGCTCGGGTCCAGGAGTCGTCTGCCTGCACTCGAACGCCAGCCATTCGGGTCAGTGGCGCGCGCTGATCGAGATGCTCGCGCCGGGTTTCCACGTGCTCGCGGCCGATTCGTACGGTGCGGGCAAGAGTCCCGCCTGGCCGGTCGACGAGACCGTCCGCCTGCGCGATGAAGTCGCGCTGCTCGAACCCGTGTTCGAGCTTGCCGGCGATCCGTTCGTGCTGGTCGGGCACTCCTACGGCGCGGCGATCGCGTTGATCGCCGCGGTGACGCAACCGCATCGGGTGCGCGCGCTGGCCCTCTACGAACCGACCCTTTTTTCCGTGATCGACGCCGATGCGCCACCGCCCAACGACGCGGACGGCATCTGGAACGCTGTCGCGCGTGCCGCGACGGCCCTGCATGCGGGCGATCCGGATCGCGCCGCCGAACATTTCATCGACTTCTGGATGGGCAAGGGCGCCTGGGCACGCACGCCCGAATCGCGCAAGAGTCCGATCGCGGAATCGGTGACGAACGTTTTCGGCTGGGCAAAAGCGCTGTTCGACGAGTCGACGCCGCTCAGTGTGTTCGCGGAACTGGAAATTCCCGTCCTTTACATGATGGGCAAGGATTCGCCGGCCTCGTCGCGTGGCGTGGGACGACTGTTGACCCGCGTACTGCCGCAAGTGGAAGTCGTCGAATTCGAGGGCGTCGGCCACATGGGTCCGATCACGCATCCGGAACTCATCAACGAGACGATCGCGCGGTTCCTCGAATCGGCGTCCGCCAACCTCGACGAAGGTACGCTGGCCTGATCGCGGTAGCCGCCGCGGCTGGGCATCCCGTCGCGGTATCCCGTGGCGCAGGTCAGGCGCGAAAGCGCGCCAGGTACTGGGTCGGCGTGACGCCGAGCCGCTTGGTGAACGAGTTCTTCATGTTCACCTCGCTGCCGAAGCCCGCCTTCCTGGCGATCGTCTTCAGGCTCGCGCCTTCGCGCTCGATCAGCGCGCACGCCTTTTCGAGCCGCACGTTGCCGAGAAACTGCGCGGGCGTCATGCCGAGCGCCTGGCCGAACTTGCGATGAAAGGAGCGTGGCGACATGGTGGCCGCGGCAGCCATGCGCGGTATCGACCAGTCGATATTCGGTCGCTCGCGCATCGTGCGCACTAGCGCATCGAACGGCGGCGACGGCGCCGCCTGCGCCAGCAGTTCCGAGCTGAACTGCAACTGGCCGCCGGCGCGCTTGTGGTGTACGACCAATCGCTTGGCGATCGCCAGCGCGTGATCGCGTCCATGGTCCTGCTCGACGAGGCTCAGGCAGAGGTCGATGCCGGCGGTTACGCCGGCGGACGAATAGATGTTGCCGTTGCGCACGTACAGTTCATCGGCGCGCACAGCGACCGATGGAAACGCAGCTTTGAACTCGGCAAGATGTTGCCAGTGGGTCACCGCTTCGCCGCCGTCGAGTAATCCGCTGCGCGCGAGGATGAACGCGCCCGTGCACACCGAACCGATGCGCGCCGCCGCGGGCGCCGTTTTCCCCACCCAATCGAGAACGACGTCCAGGCCGTGCGTACGCCGCGCGCCTTCACCGCCCGCGATGATGATCGTGGCACCGCGCGTTCGTGCCGGAGTGGGAAGCGGTTCCGTCGCGATGCATAGTCCCGACGTGGATCGAACCAGGCCGCCGGTCGCGGAGACGGTGTGGACCGCGTAGCCGCGCCGCGTTTCGCGGCCGGGCTCGTCGTTCGAGCTGGCGAACACCTGCACCGGTCCGGCGGCATCCAGCAGCTGGAAGTCGTCGAAGACGACGACGAAGACGCGGTGCGCGTTGCGCGGTGTCATCACGCGTGGCACGAACTTGTCATGGTTTGTCTTTTCTGCCAGATCATTTGCGCCGATAGTACGACGCCATGGCGCGAGCCACCAAGGGGAGTGAACCACATGCTTGAACTTCGGCCGACCTGCGAACACTGCAATCGCGCGTTGCCGCCTGCTTCGCTCGAGGCGCGCATCTGCTCGTATGAGTGCACGTTCTGTGCGACCTGCGTCGATGCGGTGCTCGACAATGTCTGTCCGAATTGCGGCGGCGGCTTTGCGCCGCGCCCGATCCGGCCGGCCAACAACTGGAAGGGCGACAACTACCTCGGCAAGGACCCACCGAGCACACGGGTCAAGCACCGACCTGTTGATCCAGAGATCCACGCGCGGTTCTCCGCCGCGCTGCGCGCCGTTGCGCCGGAGCAGCGCTGACGTGGGCTAGCAGCGCGCAACCGCGCGTTTGCGACCCGCAATTGCCGCCCGCCGGAGTCGCAGGGACGACCGGCGGGCGCGTCATTTGCCGTCACAGTGTGCGCGACACGATCACGTGGCAGCGCATCTTGGTAACGTCAGCGCGTTGTTAGCTGCTGGCAGAGTCTCCAATGCATGCTCGCAACCCGAACGTGGAGGTCGTGGCGCGCCTTAGCGCGGCCAGATGCATCGATGACCGTGCATTCCGCCATCGCCGTATCCGGTGCGGCAAGACGATGGGCGCACTCGCTCGCGGCCGGAGTCTTCGCGTCGCTGCTCGGCGCATGCAGTACGACGCCGCCGGTGCATCCCGCGCCAGTACCTGCTGAGGAAGAAAAACCCAAGGTCGAGACTCCGCGTGACGAATCGTTGACCGCCCCATCGGGCGAAGGGCGCGCGGAAGAACCGGCGCGAGAGCCGCCGAGTCGTCCGGATGAGAAGGCACCGTCGCCGGAGGAGAAGGCACCGTCCCCGGAAGAGAAGGCACCGCCCCCGGAAGAGAAGGCACCGGAGAAGGCACCGTCGAAGAAACCGCAGAGCGAGCCGGCCAAAGAACCGTCCGGTGAACCGCCGAAGGAACCCCAAAGCGAGGCCGCGAAGGAGCCGCCGAAGGAACCACCGAGCGAGCCGCCCCAAGAGTCTCCTAACGAGCCTCCGAAGGAATCGCCGCCAGAATCACCCACGACCCCGAAGGCCGCGCCCGGGACGTTGCCTCAGCAGCCGATTTCCCCGATCCCGGAAGAGGGGTCGGAGAACGACAACGTGCTCGAAACCGCGCGGCGCAAAGTTCGTTCGAGCACCGAATGGCTCGCGCGCGGGGTCGACAGCTGGTTCGGCGACCTGCCGTTCAATGAAGGCGGTTCAGTCAAGGATGGGCGACTGAGCCTCGGCTTCTTCAAGCGCCAGGGAGAAAGCATCGACACGCGCGTGCGTTTCAGCGCGCGCTTTCACCTGCCCAACGTCGAAGAGCACACGTACCTGTTTTTCGGTCGTGACAACGAACGCGACGTCGTGTCGGACACGCCGGGTGCGTTTTCGCGGCAGGACCGCTTGCTGGCCGAGACGCCGCAGGATCGATCGTTCTTCACCGGCCTCGGCTATTCGCTGCGCGACGTGATCGATTTCCGGCTCGGCTTCCACGGGTTCAAGCCGTACGCGCAGGCGCGTTATCGCAAACCGTGGACACTGAGCGATGCCGACCTGGTCGAGTTTCGCCAGACCTTCTTCGCCGATATCAACGACCGGCTCGGATCGACCACCGCGCTTTCGTACGAGCACGCCGTTGCCTCCGACCTGGCGATCCGCTGGTTGACCGCGAACACGATCACGCAGGTGACGCGCGCGAACGACTGGTCGAGCGTCCTCGGCGCCTACAAGACGTTCGGCGCGCAGCGCTTGCTGTCGGTCGAACTGATCGCCTCGGGACGGATCAACGATCCGGTCACCGTCGCTGAATACGGTCCGCAGGTCAAATGGCTGCAGCCCATCTATCGCGACTGGCTGGAGGGCGAGCTTCTGGTCGGGTACTTCTTCCCGCGAGTGGATCGCTCGAGCGAGCGCGGTCGGCGCTGGGCGCTCGGGTACGCGACAACGATGCGCTTCTAGCGCTGTCAAAATAGTTGCGTAGTTTTTGAAGCCGCGTCTTTCGCCCGCAGGAGAAACCTTGAACGAGCTTGCGCAGTTCCCGATCACGAAGAAATGGCCCGCTGCGGACCCCACGCGCCTGCAGCTTTATTCCCTGCCGACACCGAATGGTGTGAAGGCGTCGATCATGCTCGAAGAGATCGGCTTGCCGTACGAGCCGCATCTGGTGAGTTTCGACACGCGCGACCAGCTCTCACCCGAGTTCCTCTCACTCAATCCGTATGGAAAGATCCCGGCGATCCTCGATCCGAACGGTCCGGGCGGCAAGCCGCTCGCGTTGTTCGAATCCGGTGCGATCCTCGTCTACCTGGCGGAGAAAACCGGCAAGCTGATGTCGACCGATCCGGCGCGCCGCTATGAAACGATCCAGTGGGTGATGTTCCAGGTCGGTGGTGTCGGGCCGATGTTCGGGCAGGTCGGGTTCTTCCACAAATTCGCCGGACGCGAATTCGAGGACAAGCGTCCGCGCGACCGCTACGTCGGTGAATCCAAGCGCGTGCTGGGCGTCATCAACGAGTGGCTGGCCACGCGCGCATGGATGATGGGCGATGAATACAGCATCGCCGACATCGCCATTTTTCCCTGGGTGCGCAACCTCGTCGGCTTCTATGGCGCCGGTGAGTTGGTCGGCATCGGCGATTTTCCGCATGTAACGCGTGCTCTCGCGACCTTCGTTGCGAGGCCCGCGGTCGTGAAGGGGCTCGGTATTCCAGCGCGCAAGCCCAGCTAGTCCGCGCGCGTCAATTCGCGGGTTGACTGGCGAAGCGCAGTTCGCCGTCGTCGATGCGCCCGAAGCGCAGCTGGGCGATGTCGCGCAAGTAGTTCTGGTGCAGGGTCCACGGCGGTCGTGTGCCCTGCTTTGGAAACAGCGCGAGCGCGCGCTGCAGGTAGCCCGACGAAAAGTCCACCCATGGCTGGGTCGGCGCGGCCGCATCGTCGAGCGTTGGCGTGCACTGCACGTAGCCGCCGCGGCGCATGAAGTTGAGCAAGCGGCAGACGTATTCGGCGATGAGATCGGATTTCAGCGTCCAGGACGCATTGGTGTAGCCGAACGTCGAGACGAGATTCGGCACGCCGCTCATCATCATGCTCTTGTACGAGATCATCCGGCCCGGCTCGATGCGACGGCCATCGACCAGCAATTCGATGCCGCCCAACGCGAGTAATTCGAGCCCGGTGGCGCTGACGATCAGGTCGGCTTGCAGCGACTTGCCTGATTTCAACGCAATGCCGCTTTCGGTGAACGTCTCGATCTGGTCGGTCACCATCGAGGCCTTGCCGGCGCGGATCGCCCTGAACAGATCGCCGTCCGGCACGAGGCATAGCCGCTGCTCCCACGGGTTGTAGCGCGGGGTGAAATCGGTCGTTATATCCGCGTCCGGTCCCAGCCAGGCACGGACGCCGGCGAGCAACAGGTTGCGCATTCGCGTCGGCCGGCGCCGGCACATCTGGAAGACGAAGATGCTGAGCAGGATCTGCTTCCAGCGCACGATCGAGTGGGCCATGTGTGCCGGCAGCCAGCGTAATGCGTGCGCGAGCGGATCGACCCACGGACGCGATGCAATCCACGTGGGCGATCGCTGCAGCAGCGTGACGTGCTCCGCGCCCTCGGCGAGCGCGGGCACCAGCGTCATCGCGGTGGCGCCGCTGCCGATCACGACGATGCGCTTGCCTTTCCATGCGATGTCGTCGGTCCATTTTTGAGGATGGACGATGCGGCCTGCGAAGCGCTCCATGCCGGGAAACGCGGGCGCGTAACCGGTGTCGTAGCGGTAGTAACCGCAGCACGAGAAAAAGAAGTTGCAGGTCAGCGTGATGGGCGCGGCATTGGTGCGGTCGATCTCGACGGTCCAGCGCGATTGTTGCGACGACCAGCTTGCACGGCGCACGCGTTGCCCGTAGCGGATCAGCTTGTCGATGCCGTTCTCCCGCGCGGTGTCGCGCAGGTATTGCAGGATCGACGCACCGTCGGCGATCGCGTTCTTCTTGCGCCACGGGCGGAACGAGTACGACAGCGTGTACATGTCGGAATCGGAGCGCATCCCGGGGTAGCGAAACAGATCCCAGGTGCCGCCCGAGGCGGCACGTGCCTCGACGATCGCAAAGCTGCGATCGGGACAGCGCCGCTGCAGATGGCAGGCGGCACCGATACCGGAGAGCCCGGCACCAACGATCAGCACGTCGACGTGTTCGTTCGCGGTCATCCGGCGCGCCGCATGCGCAGGAGAAACAGCAGGCTGCCCGCGGCAACGAAAAGGTAGAGCGCGAAAAACGCCCAGGTGGCGATGCGCGCCGGATCGAAGAGGCTGAGGTGGATCAACGCGGCCATGGTCGCCAGTGTCGCAAACGCTGCGTAAAGAGCAAGCGTTGCGCGCAGCGATTCGAGCGTGCGCTGGCGCAGCGCCCACGCCGAGATGAACGCGGCGCCAAAGAAGAAGCTGCCGATCAGGCGCACATTCAGCAGCGTCATGCGCCATGGCCACAGCGGTTGCGCCCAGCCCGGAGCGAGAAACATCGCCAGGCCGACCGGCAACACGACCAGCAGATGCACGAAGAAGAACACCTGCAAGAGACGTGGAACGGGCGCGCCCGGCGGCGGGTCTTGCACGGCAGGCACCACGACCATGGTCAGCAGCACCGCCGCGATACCGAACACGGCGAGCACGACCAGCAAACCGGGCGAGATGCCGGTCTCGCCCACACCGAGCAGAGCGCTCGCGGCGATCAAGACGTCGCCGACCGCGAGCAGCCCGATCACGAAGAGCCCGCTGTAGTCGCGCGCCCTCAGCAAGTCGAGCGAACACACGGCGCCTGCGATGAGAAGCGACCCGAGAAAGCGTGCCGCCAACGGCGGCAACGCCCACGGCCACACCATCGACGCGGCGGCGGGGAAGACGAAGAACACGACGCCCGCGACGCCCATGCACGCGGTGTGCAGCCAGAGCACCCGGCGCAGCGCTTGTGCGCTTACGCCGCCGCGTTGTCCAACGAACGTATCGCCCATGGCCAAAGCCTCGCGCGAATGCCACGTGAACGGTAGAACCGCTGCAGCGCCGTGTGCAACTGCTGGCGCGCGCCGAAAAAGCGGATCAACGCACGGTAGCCCTTGTTGTCCGCGTAGTCGTACAGGCGGCGATTGACGAGCGAAGTGAGAACCAGAGGGCGCAGCTCGCGCGCCAGCAGTGCTTCGTAGTCGGTCTGCTCGAGCAACGCCTGCGCGGCGAGTGCGCCCGACAGCATCGCGTAACGGATGCCGAATCCCCACAGGTAGTCGAGCAGCCCGGCCGCTTCGCCGATGACGAGTGGCCCGGCCGCGCGCGCGAGTAGTGCATGCATCGCGCCGCCGATGCCGCTGCGCATGCGTACGTCCTGCATCGCGAACGGTTGGATCCGCTGGAAGGCGGCACGCGTGTTGTCGAGCAACGCACGCGCGTCGCGGAACCGGCGTGTGAGCAGCACCGCGAGCGTGCCGATCCCGTCGACGATGATGAGATACGCGCAGACGTTCGGCGTCAGCTGCCGATCGACCAGGATGGCGAAACGATCCGTGGCCGTCGTGCGAAACGTGATGCCGGTGTCAAGAAAGAATCCGCGTCGCTGCACGCCGGCCGCCCAGATGTCGGCATCGGCGCGCGCCAGCGTCGTGCCGCGATGAATCCTCACGCCGAGCTCGAGTGCCTGCCGCGCCAGCGCGGTGTCCAACGAACCGGGATCGTCGCCGCGCTTGACGACGTAGAGCAGCGGACGGGGATGCGCGAACGCGTGCATTTCACCGTCGAACGCGTGCACTTCGACGTTCGACACGGCACGAAACGGCGTGGCATCGAGCGACCAGTGCGCGAAGAATTCGCTGAGGTCCGCAGTGGTCGACCAGTTTTCAACCGCGTCCCAGCGCAACGGATGCGTCATCGCGGCCCGACGGCGCTCGAAGATCTCGACGTCGCGACCACCGCGCGCCAGCACGATGCCGGCAGTCAGGCCCGAGATGCCGCCACCGACGATTCGCACCGTGTCGCGCTTCATGCGGGATAGCCCAGCAGTTTGCCTCTGGCATCCTACGGTTCCAACCTCGAATCGCACAATGGCCTGGCCATGGCAGCTTCCCAATCATCCGTGCGACGCCGACTGCACATCTGTGCGGGCGCCTTGGCGCTCGTCGTAGTGGCGCGCGCACGCGCGGCAGACCTGCTTTCGCAACTGACCGAGCGCGACGCCGCTGCGGGCGTGCGCGCTGCGCTCGAACGCGGCGCCGGTGTGGCGGTCGACCTCCTCGGCAAGACCGACGGCTTCTGGGCCAACGAGCTGGTGCGTATTCCGCTGCCCGAGTGGCTGCAAAAGGGCGAGCGCGCCATGCGCATGTTCGGCATGGGCAAGGACCTCGACGAGCTGCATGTCGGCATCAACCGCGCCGCCGAGCAGGCGGTCCCCGCGGCGCGCCCGCTGCTGGTCAGCGCCGTGCGCGGCATGACCGTGCAGGACGCGAAGGGCATTCTCACCGGCGGCGACGACTCGGTGACACGCTTCTTCGAGAGTCATACGCGCACCGGCCTGCAGGAGAAGTTCCTGCCGATCGTGGGCGGCGTCACCCAGAAGATCGGCCTTGCGCGCCGCTACGACAAGGTCGTCGACCAGGTGAGCTCGGTCGGCCTGGTAAAGCCCGATGAAGCGAAGATCGAGCCGTACGCGACGACAAAGTCGCTCGACGGCCTGTTCCTGATGATCGGACAGGAGGAAAAGAAGATCCGCGCCGATCCGATCGGGACCGGCAGCGCGATCCTGAAGAAGGTGTTCGGCGCGCTCTAAGCGCCACGCTGGGTCGGATTTCCTATACTGCCCGCTCGCGCGCGGGAGCAACGCCATGCCGGAAACGATGAACATCCGCCGCACGACCGCCTCGGTCGAGCAGCGTGTCGACGCCATCCAGGGTGTGTTCGAGGAACGCGGGCTGAAGCCCGGCGAAGCCATCGAGCAGTTCGAGCACCTGACGGAAGAAAAATGGATTCCGGAAAACGGTGCCCGCGTCGTGGCCAAGGCGTGGACCGATCCGGCGTTCAAGCAGCGCCTGCTCGCCGATGGACGCGCCGCGGTCGCGGAACTCGGCCTGACGATGCCGCCGCATCACCGCCATCTGGTCGTGCTCGAGAACACCGCCAGGCTGCAGAACGTGATCTGCTGCACGCTTTGCTCGTGCACCGCGTTCACGATCATTGGCCTGCCGCCTGACTGGTACAAGGACCTCGAATATCGCTCGCGCGTCGTGCGACAGTCGCGCACCGTGCTCAAGGAAATGGGACTCGACCTTGCACCGCAGGTCGAGATCCGCGTCTGGGACACGACCGCCGACACGCGCTACATGGTGATCCCCGAGCGGCCCGGCTGGACCGAGGGTTGGTCGGAAGAGCAACTGGCGAAGATCGTGACCAAGGATTCGATGATCGGCGTCGCACGCCTCGAGAAGCGGTGATCGCATGGACGGCATGCACGATCTCGGCGGCAAGCAGGGCTTTGGACCCGTGCGCTACACGCTCGATGCACTTGTCTTTCACGAGCCCTGGGAAAAGCGCGTCAACGCCCTGTACGGGCTGGCGGTGAAGCTCGGCATCTTCAACATGGACGAGTATCGCCATGCGATCGAGCGCATGGAGCCGCGCCACTACCTCACCGCAAGCTACTACGAGCGCTCGTTGACCAGCCTCGCGACGCTTTGCGTGGAAAAAGGCATCGTCACGCGCGAGGAGCTGGAGCGTCGCGCGCGGGGTGCATTTCCGCTGGCAGCGCCGAGTGCGCCGGGGCGCGGGAACGTCGCGGAGCGCGAGCGCTTCAAACCCGGTGACCGGGTGCGCGTGCGGTCCGACTACGTGCCGGGACATGTCCGCATGCCCGGCTATATCCGCGGCAAGACCGGCGTCGTCGTGAGCGAATCGCCTTCGTATCCGTTTCCCGACGCGCACGCGCACGGCATCGAGGCGGCCGACGAACCCACCTACGACGTCCGCTTCAAGACCGAAGATCTGTGGCCGAATTCGGCCGACGAAGCGCTGGTGCACGTCGGCGTGTTCCAGAGTTATCTGGAACGCGTGAGCTGATCAAAAAGAGCGGGCCGGCGCGCGAACGCGTCGGCCCGCCAACCTCACGGTTTCATCAACCCGTCGCCGACCTGGGCTTGCAGGTGCTCGATGTGTGCACGCACGCGATCGGCGTCCTGCGCATCCGGTTGCTCATTCAGGTAGCGCTGGTACTCGCGGATCGCCTGCTTCGTCTCGCCGGCCTTTTCCAACGATGCGCCCCGGTTGTAGAGAAACTGCGGGAACGGCATCTGGTCGTACGCTTCACCGAAGGCGACCGCGGCATCACCGAACCGGCCTTCCTTGTATGCGACCTCGCCGCGATCGAAGGCCTGCTGCGCGTGCTTCAGCGCTTCGTTGTGCAGCTTCTCCGCATGGACCTTGGTCTTTCCCGCATCGGCCGCCATCGGAAGGTCGTTGGCGTACTCGTTGTACAAGCGGGACGCCGCTTCGCGATGTCCCATTTTTTCAAGGCAGGCAGCCTGGTTGTACAAGAACTCCGGATTCGGATTCAGGTCGTTCGCCTTCTTGAACGCATCGAGCGCTTCCGCGTAGCGGCCCGCCTTGTAAAGCTGCGTTCCGCGCTCGAACGCCTTTCCTGATGCGTCGATGTCGCTGTACGACGCCTCGCGGCCACCCATGTGCGCGCGCGCCCTTTCTTGCGCCGCGCGCACCTCGTCGGCGCGCGGAACGTCGGGGTTGGCGAGATAACGCTGATAGGTCAGGTCGGCCATCGCATACCTGCCGGCGTCCATGAATGCCGCCGC
>Ga0335076_10002280_pt1 | contig 19027 bp, 15 predicted proteins | sample Lox_Sample_25_FD_206717 | JGI IMG/M metagenome (GOLD analysis project Ga0335076, IMG submission 206717) | Soil microbial communities from Loxahatchee National Wildlife Refuge, Florida, United States - Lox_Sample_2.5 | ecosystem: Environmental > Terrestrial > Soil > Wetlands | place: USA...
GCGGCTCGTGGTGCTCGACCTTGAGCCGGATCGGCTCCCAGCCGTCGCGCCCGAAGCGGGCGTTGACGCGCCCGGCCAGCGCGCGCACCCGGCCCTCGAAGTTCTGGTACTCGTCCAGCGACGAGCGCGACGGTGCCGCGATCTGGATGAAGACGAACCGGCCGACGAACTCGGGGTGCAGCTCGAGCATCCGCTCGACCGCCACGAAGCGCTCGAGAATCCCCTTGGTGTAGTCCATCCGATCGACGCCGATGCCGAGCATGACGTTGTCGCGAAGCTGCTCGACCCGCAGGACCTTGGCGCGGCACAGCGGCACCGAGAGCTGGGTCTCGACCCACTCGGTGGGCCACTGGATCGAGATCGGATAGGTCTCCACCTGCGTGAGGTGGCCGCCGTGCGAGATGGTGGAGGATTCGCGCTCGATGCGCGCCTCGAGGTAGCGATCGACGGTCTCGACGAAGTTCTGCGAGTGGAACCGCGTGTGGAAGCCTAGGATCGTGCTGCCGAGCATGCCGTCGAGGATCTCCTCGCGCCAGGGGCAGATCCCGAACGACTCCGGGTTCGGCCAGGGAATGTGCCAGAAGGTGATGATGGTCGCTCTCGGCAGCCGCTCGCGGACCAGTCTCGGCAGCAGCGCGAAATGGTAGTCCTGGACCAGCACGACGGGATCGTCCGTGCGTGCCTCGGACTTGACCGCGTCGGCGAAGCGGCGGTTGACGCGCACGTACTGGTCCCAGTCCGGCGTGCGAAACACCGGGCGCACATGGGCGATGTGGCACAGCGGCCAGAGCCCCTCGTTGGCGAAGCCGAAATAATAGCCTTGTTCCTCCTCCTTGGTGAGCCAGACCCGGCGCAGCGTGTAGCTCGGCTTCTCGGGCGGAACGCGCGCGCGGTCGCGCGCGTCGACCGTGTCGCGGTCGGCGTTGCCGCTGCCGTGGGCGATCCAGGTTCCCGAGCAGGCGCGCATGACCGGCTCGAGCGCGGTGACGAGCCCGCTCGCGGGCCGTTGCACGACGATGCCGTCCTCGCCGTGCACGTGGAGGAAGGGCTCGCGGTTCGAAACGACGAGGATCTCGTCGCCCAGCAGCTTCTCGCGCAGAACGCCGCGCAGCATCTCGGGGCTCCAGATGGCGTTGCGGTCGGGGTTGCGTCGGGCCAGCTCGAGGTCGCGCAGCAGCGCGCGCAGATCGCTCGCCAGCGGATGCAGATCGTCGGAGCGCGGCTGCTGCGCAAACGGCTGCAGAATCCCCTCGCCGCGGAGCAGCGCTCGTGTGCCGGCGACCCAGCCGCGCCAGGAAAGATGCGCGATGAACACCGTCACCAGCGAGATGACGAAGCCGAGGAGCACGAACAGCGCGATCAGGTACTGGCGGGTGTCGGCGCTGCGCCGCTCGACGAAGCTCATGTCGTGGACGAGGACGAGCGAGCCGATTCGGTCGTTCTCCTGGTACAGGGGATACTGCACCACGTGCAGCGGGCCCTGCGGCAGGTGAACGACGGCGCCGTGGCCGTTCTCCGCGCCGACCGGCGGCTGGCAGGCCAGCGACGGCGGATACGAGGCGGTGTGATAGCGCAGCTTGTCCGTTTCGTCGCAGAAGGCGAGCGCGTACAGGCGCTGGTCCTGCAGCGCGCGCGTGAACAGGGCATTGATTTTCGCGCTCGCGCCCTGGTTCACCAGCTCGGCGAGCTGGTCCTGCATCGTGTTGGCGATGAGCTGCGAGCGCATGTCGAGATCGTTCACCCACCAGCGCAGAGTTAGCCGATCGACCAGCGGCATCAGCGCATAGCCCAGGAGCGCGAGCGTCAGCACCAGCGGGCCGATGAAGCGCAGGCTGAGGCGAAGGGAGCGAAGTCGATCTTGAGCGCTCATCACTTTCCAGGAGTCCGCACGGACGCGCGAGGGGCGTCTACCCTTGAACGTGGGCGCGTTTGTCGCAACCGACCGGTAAATTCTACAAACCGAGGCGGCCCGCCGGTGGGCCGGAGGAGTGCTCAATAACGCCAGCGCGACGGAAATCAGGCACCCCTCTCCTCGAGCAACGTCCGTCCGATGAGAATGACGCAATGATCGTGCCGCGAAGTGCCGCCAAGCCCGTTTTGCAGCCGAAGTTGTCGATGGGCCCGCCGCTCACGAGGCCTGCGGCTCAGCGCTCGAGGATCGCAGTCACGCCCATCCCGCCCGCGGTACAGATCGAGATGAGCCCGCGCCCCGAGCCGCGCGCGGCGAGCTCCTTGGCGAGCGTGCCGACGATGCGCGCGCCCGTCGCGGCGAAGGGGTGCCCGAGAGCGACGCTGCCGCCGCGCGGATTGAGCCTGGCGCGATCGATCGCGCCAAGCGCAGGACGCCGCAGCCGGGCGCGGCAGTATTCCTCGGATTCCCACGCTGCGAGCGTGCAGAGCACCTGCGCCGCGAATGCCTCGTGGATTTCGTAGATGTCGAAGTCCTGCAGGGCGAGGCGCGCGCGGTCGAGCATCGCGGGCACCGCGTAGGTCGGCGCCATGAGCAGCCCTTCGCGCGGTCCGGCGAGCCCCGCGTAGTCCACCGCCGCGACCGCCGAGTGCGTCAGCCGTGCCTGGACGGGGAGCGAGCGCGCGCCGGCCCATTCCTCGGAGGCTAAAAGCACGCAGGCCGCGCCGTCGGTGAGCGGCGTGCTGTTGCCCGCGGTGAGGGTGCCCGACGGGCTGCGATCGTAGACCGGCTTGAGCCCGGCGAGCTTCTCGGGACTCGTGTCGGCGCGCACGTTGTTGTCGGACTTCAAGCCGGCGAAGGGCGCGACGAGATCGTCGTAGAAGCCTTCGCGCCATGCCGCGGCAGCGTTCACGTGGCTGCGGTACGCGAGCGCATCCTGATCGGCACGCGCGATGCGCCACTCCTTGGCCATGAGCTCGCAGTGCTCGCCCATCGACAGCCCGGTGCGAGGCTCCGAGACGGCCGGCACCGACGGCTTCAAGTCGCGAGGGCGCAATCGCAGCCAGGGCGCGAGCCTCGACGGCAGGCTCGGGGCGCGGGCGCTCTCGAGCACGATGCGGCGAAGCTTCGCGCCGTAGGCGATCGGCACGTCGCTGACCGTGTCGACGCCTCCCGCGATCCCGGCCTCGATCTCGCCGCGCGCGATGCGCTCGGCGATCTGGATCGTCGTGGTGAGGCTCGTGCCGCAGGCGCGCTGAACGTCGTAGGCGGGCGTATGCGGGTCGAGGCCCGCGCCTTGCGCGGCTTCGCGAGTGAGGTTCCAGTCGCGCGAGTGCTTGATGACCGCTCCGGCCGCCACCTCGCCGAGCGTCTCGCCGCGCAGGCCGAACCGGTCGACGAGCGCCCCGAAGGCTGCGGTGAGCATGTCCTGGTTGCCCGCGGCAGCGTACGCGCCGTTGCTGCGCGCGAAAGGGATGCGCGCGCTGCCGACGATCGCGACGGGCCGGAGCGCTTGAGCCATGGCTGCGATATTACAGCTCCTGCTCGGGCACGAACGGGGCGAGAAGCATATTCTGGAAGCGCGTCAACGGGGTGACGTCCGGCTCTTCGCCCAGCACCACGTCCCCGTCGTCCTCCATGGCGAGCCACTGCAGGCTCTGGCCGTCGGGCCCGACGCGGACCCGGTACGCGCTCTGCAGCTTGCTGATGTGGATGACGCGGGCCACCTCCTTGGCGAGCTGCGGCGCCTCGACGATGATGCCGAGTTCGGTGTTCTTGCTCGCCGAGCGCGGATCGAGGTTCATCGAGCCGATGAAAACCGTCGACCGGTCGATCACCGCCGTCTTCGCGTGCAGCCGGCCCAGCGACATGCCGGGGAACATCAGGCGCTTGGCCCGATGGATGCGCGTGGGGCTGAGCTCGTACAGATCGACGCCGGACTTCAGGAGCTCGGTACGGTAGCGCGCGTAGCCGGTGTGCACCAGCGGCTCATCGTTCGAGGCGAGGGAATTGGTGAGGATGGTCACGTGGACGCCGCGCTTCTCGAGGTCCGCGAATTCCTGCACGCCCTTCGGTCCGGGAATGAAGTAGGGCGAGGACAGGATCACTTCGCTCTGCGCTTTCATCACCAGGTCCATCACGCTCATCGATACGCTCATCGAGCGTGCCATCGCGTCGGAGGTGGCTGTCACTTTCGCCGGCGAGTCCGCGTAGGCGGTCGCGCGGCCCCAGATCAGGCCGACTCGTCCCGCGTCGAGGTCCTCGCGGATCGGTCCGTAGCCCAGGATGTCCACGGGAGGCAGGCTGAGCGCCATCATCTGCTCGCCTTCGTCGACCCGCTGGTCGAAGTCGCGCCTCAAGGCCTCACGATCGAGGTCGGCATGGATGATCGTCTCCACCGGGTAGACCTGCGGGCTGTTCCAGTAGGCATCGAAGATCGAGGCAAGCTGTGGCACGACGGCGCCGATGATGAAGGCGTCCATGTCGACGAAGTTGTCGGTCATGCTGCGCATGAAGTATTCGTCGCCGATATTGCGGCCGCCGGCGACGGCCATCGCGCCGTCGGCGATGAAGAGCTTGTTGTGCATGCGGTGGTTGAGCCGTCCGAACTCGGCGAGCGAGGTCGTGTACTTGCCGAGCAGGCTCGCGCGCCCGCAGCAGAACGGGTTGAACAGCCGCACCTCCACGTTGGGGAAGGCGGCGAGGCCGACGAAGAGCGGATCGCCGCCGGTCGTGTAGAGGTCGTCGACGAGCAGGCGGATGCGCACCCCGCGCAGCGCGGCATCGCGCAGGTGGCGCATCAGCAGCCTGCCCGTGGCGTCGTTGTTGAACTGGTAGTACTGGGCGTCGATCGAGTAGCGCGCGCGGTCGGCGAGCAGGACCCGCGCATCCAGCGCGTAGACGCCGATCGGCATCAGCCGGAAGCCAGAGAGCTCGGGCGACGGGATCGAGTCCCGGGCGATGCGCGTCAGCGGGCTCTCGCTCGACGGCGGGAGCGCGGCGGAGTAGGGCGTATCGGCGCGCTGAGGCAGCATGCCGCATCCGCCCAGTGCCGCCGCCAACAAGGCGAGCGTTGCGGTTAGAATGCGTCGCGTAGCCGATGCGGAGGAACCCATGCAACGCTTTGTCGTTTGCGCAGTCATCGTGTTCGCCTGCTCCTTCCCCGCCCGCGCCGCCCTCGATATCGGCGAGCGCGCGCCGGATTTCACCGCCGACGCCGCTCTCGGCGGCTCAGTCTACCGCTACTCGCTCGCCGAATCGCTCAAGAAGGGCCCGGTCGTGCTGTACTTCTTTCCCGCCGCGTTTTCCGAGGGCTGCTCGGCGGAGGCCCACTACTTCGCCGACGCGGTCGGCCAGTTCAAGGCCCTCGGCGCCACCGTCATCGGCGTTTCGGGCGACGACATCGAGACGCTGTCCAAATTCTCGGTCCAGGCCTGCCAGAGCAGGTTTCCCGTCGCGTCCGACGCCGCCCAGTCGGTGATGAAGTCCTTCGATGCCGTGATGCAGACCCGGCCGGAGTACGCGAATCGCATCTCTTACGTCATCACGCCCGACGGGAAGATCGTCTACGAGTACATGAGCCTCAACCCCACCCGGCACGTCGAGAGGACGCTCGATGCGCTGAGGAGCTGGTCCGCAAGCAGGCCCCGGTAGCTGCATCGCCCGCTCCGGCTCTTCGCGTCATCGACCAGCCGGGGCCGCGGCCGGGACTCGCAGCCGCCTGGCCAGCCGGGCGGCGAGCGAGAGCGCGGCGCCGATCCCGGCGACGCAGGCCGCGGCGCCACGGCCAGGAGCGCCGTGGGCACCGCGAGCGCCACGAGGCTCACGAGGATTCCCCGCCAGCGGTCGATGCGCGGGCTCGCGAGCGCGACCGCCAGTCCGGCTACGGTCGTGCCGATCGTGCTGGCGTTGACCGCGAAGCCGATCGCCGCGGGCGCGACCTGGAACGCGTGCGCCAGCGAGGGCAGGATCGCCTGCGTCGCGAAGAGATCGACCACCGTCAGGAACGCCGTCAAGCCGATCACGAAGGAGCGAAGCAGCGCGTCGGCCCCGCGTCGATCGGCGTTTGTCGCGGTTGCGTCGGTGGAAGCGGTTGTCGTCACGACCGATTGCCGGTAAGGGCCGCCCGCGAGCGCGCCGCGGCTTCGCAGCCCGCGGTCGCGCCCCCGCGAGGGGTCACATCATGTGCTGCTGGTCCTTCATGGCCTCGGCCGGAAAGAGATCGACCGAGATCAGCACGGCCGGCACGCTGCCGTTGTTCTGCCACCAGTGCGACGTGCCGCTTCTTTCCGGCGCGACGTCGCCCGCCTTGTGCACGATGGGCACCGCGCAGTTGCTCGCGTACTCGACGATCTCGCCGGAGACCATATAGATCATTGCGGGGCGGTTGCCGTGACTGTGCCAGGGAACGATGCCGCCGGGCTGCACGTCGAGCTGGCGCAGCCGGAACTGGCGGCCCTTGATGTCCGCGGGCTCGCGAGACAGGTCGGTGCTTGCGCGCACCACGTCGGTGACGCCCTTGGCCGCGGCGGTGCTCATCGGTTGCCCCTGACCGTCGGGCACACGCTTGTCGGCGGGGCATTCGCCGGCATCGGCGACGCTCGCGCCGAACAACAGCGCACCCGCGACCGCCCATGCCGGGACAGTGCGTCGCACGTCCGATCGTTTGGGCCTGCCGCTGAAATTCGTCATGCTTCTCTCCTTGACCGTTCGGTGTTGTCCGCGCCGGATGTCGGCGCGGCTAGGCATTCGTCGCAACCGTCGCGACAGACTTACAGCGAGTCGCGCTTCGTTCAGCGCGTCCGCCCCGCGAAACCGTCGACGCCCGCGGCGATCGGTCGCGCCGCCGATGCGGGATCGTGGATCACGACGCCCTCGATCGGGTCGACCGCGGCGCTCCATGGCGCGCGCTGAATCACCCGGCGGGTCGCCGCGTAGCCGGCGTGGCGGCGGGCACGGATGCCCGCGGCCGTGAAATCGATGTCCTTGGTATGATCCTCGCCGTCGAGCCGCGGCGCGACGAGGCGCACGACGTGCATCGTGGTGCCGCAGCCCCACGAGGCGAGCTCGCGCACGGCGGCGGACTGGCGGGCGCTTTCCGGGACGTGCCTCGCGAGCTCGCGAATGATGTGGCGAAGATGGTGGATCTGCTTCTGCCGCGCGATGTGGCTGCGGGCGCGGCTCGCATACTGGATCTCCTTCTGCCGCCCTATGACCTGCCACAGGGTTTCCGGCTCCGGACCCTCCGGATTCCACATGTGCACGGCGAAGATCAGCGAATCGCGCCGCGGCCTGTCGTCGAGGACCGCCTCGATCGGAGTGTTGGAGTAGATGCCGCCGTCCCAGTAAGGCTCCCCGTCGATGCGCACCGCGGGAAACGCCGGGGGCAGCGCGCCCGAGGCCAGGATGTGCTCGAGGGCGAGCGGCTGGTCGCGGCTGTCGAAATAGCGCATCTCGCCGCGGTTGACGTTGACCGCGCCGACCGTGAGACGCACGCCGTGCCCGTTCACGTGGCCGAGATCGATCAGCGGCCGGAGCGTCTCGACGAGCGGCGCGGTGCTGTAGTACGAGGCAGCTTCCACGCCCAGCGGCACGTGGGGTCCGAACCAAGAAGCGGGATTCGGCACGAAGAAAGGGGCGATGCCGTGCGCGAGGGTGGTCCAGCTCGCGAAGGCGCTCGCGAGATCGGGGCCCGGGTGCGGCCATTCGGCGAGCGTCCGGTGCTCGATCGCGCTCCAGAACTCGTCGAGCCGTGCCAACCGGTCGCCGGGACGATTGCCGGCGATGATCGCGCCGTTGATCGCACCGATCGACGTGCCGATGATCCAATCGGGCTCGATGCCCGCCTCGTGCAGGGCCTGGTAGACGCCGACCTGATACGCGCCCAGCGCGCCGCCTCCCTGCAGGACCAGCACGACTTGTTCGGGAAGCGCACCGCTGCGCGATGCGCTCGCACCCTTGACCGCCGAGCGGTGCCGCCTCGGCATCTGCCTGGACGTCGTCTTCATGGGCTTCTCCCGATCGCTTGCGACGATCAACGCGCGGTCCAGCCGCCATCGATCGGCAGCACCGTGCCCGTGATCGACGCGGCATCGTCGCTCGCGAGGAAGGCTGCGAACGCGGCGACCTCGCTCACCTGCACGAAGTTCCGGGTCGGCTGCGCGGAGAGCAGCACATCGCGGACCACCTGGTCTTCGCTGAGGCCGCGTGCTTTGGCCGTGTCGGGGATCTGCTTCTGCACCAGGGGCGTCCGGACGTACCCCGGGCAGACGGCGTTGACCGTGATGCCCTGTTCCGCGACTTCCAGCGCGGCGGACTTGGTGAGGCCCGCGATGCCGTGCTTCGCGGCGACGTACGCGGCTTTGTACGGGCTCGCGACGAGGGCGTGCGCGGAGGCAACGTTGATCACGCGTCCCCAGCCCTTCTTGCGCATTGCCGGCAGGGCGAGGCGCATGGTGTGGAAGGCTGCCGTGAGATTGATCGCGAGGATCGGGTTCCACTTGTCCGGCGGGAATTCGTCGACCGGCGCGACGTGCTGGATGCCGGCATTGTTGACGAGGATGTCGATGGTGCCGAACCGCGCGAGCGCGCGCGTCATCATCGCCTCGATCTGCGCGGGCTGCGCGAGATCGGCGCCGTCGTAGCACAGCTCGACGCCGTGCTCGCGGGCGAGGCCGCCCTGCAGCGCCTCGATCTCGGCAGCGTCGCCGAAGCCGTTCAACACGATGTTCGCGCCCTGGTGCGCGAACAGCCGCGCGATCCCCAGTCCGATCCCGCTGGTCGAGCCGGTCACCAGCGCCGTCCTGCCCTTTTGCATGGTCACTCCCTCGATCGCTGTCGCCTTGGCACATCGGGCTCCCGCGAAGCGCCCGGGCCCGATTGCAGCGTTAGTCAGGGGGGAGGGCTGCGAGCTTACAGTAGGCGCGACCCTGTAAGGACGCTCGCCATGGAGCGACCAAGTCAGCGTCGGTTCAGGAGGCGAGACGGCGGATCAGGACGTCGATGACGTCGGCGCCGTCCGGCGACTTGAGCCGCTGCGCCTGCAGCTTGCGGGCGAGGGCGGGGGTCGAGATGGCCCTGTAGTCGGAGCGGATGAGCACGCCGGCGACGGCGCGCTGAACGTCGATCGATCGGGCGAGCGCGAACAGCTCGGTGAGCCCGAGCAGCGTCTCGGGGTCCGAGAAGCGATACCCGGAAAGCGCGTCCAGCGCTCGGGCCTGGGCCTCGGCCATCTTCATATGCAGAACCGCCGCCGCGACCTCCCGAAGCTCCGCCGCGTCGGCGATCGGCCGATGACGCAGATACGTCTGGGCGATCGCGACTTCCGGGCCGTCGCCGGCGGCGAGCGCGTGCAGCACGCGCGGGCGAGCCGCGGCGTCGCCCAGACACGCCAGCACCGCAGCGGAGGCGACGTTGCTGGGCGGCACGTGACCGGCGACCGCGCGACCGGACGCGAGGTCGAGCGAGCCGTCCTCGTTGAGCGAGCACGCGAGGTCGACATCGGCGACACCCAGGTCGTTCGCCGCCAGGCGCGCGGCGAACATCGACTGCAGCTCGGCGCGCACCTCGGCGGGGGACAGCCAGCCGAGCGCTCCGGCGAGCCGCGTCATGCGAGCGCGCGTCGATGCCTCGTCGGCGTCGCGCGCGAATGCGAGATAGCGTGCCCGCGCATCGGCGTCGCGGGCGATCTCTGCCAGCGCCGTCGAGACCTCCGGCCGGGCGCGGTCCGCCTCCGACAGCGAAGCCACGGCCGCCTCGACGCGGTCGAGCAGCATGCGCACCTCGGCCATCTCGCGGCCGAGCAGCCGATGGACGAACTCGATCCGGTGCGCCGAGCCGGGAGCCTCGTCGACGAGCTGGCACATGTCGCCGCGCACGCCGGCGTCCGGGTCCGAATCGCTCACACCGCGGGTCGCAGTCAGCGAGGCCGGGGCGAGGGTGGCGAGAAGCCTCGCGCTCGTGCGACCGGTGCCGAAGCTGTCGTCCGGGCCCGAGCGGAAGTAGCGCTCCAGCGCAGGTCCGGCGCGTGCGCCGAGCGGTGCCTTGGCGGAGAACCCGTAGATCACCGGGACATCCTTGAAGATGTGCCGCATCCGGTCGCGGTTGCTTTCCGCGTGCAACTCGGCGAGCTCGCGCGACAGCCGATCGGCGTCGGCCGCCGAATGCCCCGAGCGCACGAGGCTGCGGGCGATCTCCGCGGAGGCGAGCCTCGAAGGCGCCGGTTCCAGCGTATTGCAGCCGAAGAGATAGACCTCCTTGAGCCCGGCGAAGAGGCCGGAGCACGAAGCGCTGCACGCCGCCTGCTCCAGGGTCGCGACCGGGAGCGACTCGCGGGCGCCCGGCCGGTCCGAATAGAACTCGGTGCCGTCGTCGAAGTGCCCGGAGACCACGAGAACGTCGCAGTGCAGGCCGCTGCGGCAGGCCGAGGCGAACCAGTCGGGATGGCCGCGCTCGACCAGCTCGACGAAGCGATACTCGTCCTCGGGCAGATTGCGCCGAAGCGTTTCCCTCTCGTCGTCCGAGTTGATGGTGATCGTGCACACGGTCTTGCGCTCGGCGCGCGCCTCGCCGGCGGCGCTCGCGGCCAGGGCGAAGGCCAGGAGGGCGAATCGGAGGAAGAGGGACACTGACGACCGGATGCGATGCCAGCGGGGCGCGCTAGTATCGCACGGCGGACGGCGCGGGAAGCGCCAGCCGACGGTCGACGGCTACTGGGCTTCCAGGCGGCGAATCAGCACGTCGACGACGTCGGGATCCGAGCCGCTCCTGAGACGGCTCTCGCGCAGCGTCTGCACGACTTCCGGCGACGCGATCGAATCGTAGTCCGAGCGCAGCAGCACGCCCGCGATCGCGACCTGCACGCCGGGCGTCTGCGCCACCGGATACAGCCGGGTCAGCTCTTCCAGGCTCCGCGGATCGGAAAGATGCTGGCCGGCGAGCGCGCTCAGCGCGCGGACCTGGACTCGCGCATCGCCCGCGTCGGCGATCGCGGCCGTGATCGTGCGCGCTTCGCCCGCATCGTCGAGCGGACGGTGCCGCAGGAGCACCTGCGCGATTTCGAAGTCGTCGTCGCGGGGACTGACGACGGCCGGGAGCACCTGACGGCGCGCGTCGGCGCTGTTGAGGCAGGCGAGCATGGCTGCCTGTCCGACGCTTCGGACCGGGGGCGAGGCCGCCGCCAGGGCCGGGAGCTCGGCGTCGAGCGCGTGGTCATCGTCGAGCCCGCAGGCGAGCTCGACGTCGGCAGGGCTCACGTTTCCCTCCAGGCGTTCGCGCAGCAGCGTCGTGAGCTGCGCACGCTCCTCCTCGGGCGAGAGCCACCCCAGGCGCTGCGCCAGCGCGATCATGCGCGCGCGCACCGACGGCTGGTCGGCGTCGCGAGCGAAGGCGAGGAAGCGCGACCGGGCGGACTCGTCGTGGGCGATCTCGACGAGCTCCTGCGAGACCGCCGGCGTCGCTTCACCGGCTCCCGGCAGCGCACTCGCATACCGCTCGATGCGATCGAGAAAGGGACGCACTTCCGCCATGTCGCGATCGAGCAGGCTGTGAATGAAGGCGAGCTTCTGCTCGGGCGCGAGAGCGTCGTCGGAAAACCGGCATACGTCGTCGCGCAGGGCGGCGAGAGGCTCCGTCGCGGCGAGCCCGCTCGCGACCGCCATCGAGCTCGAGGCGAAGTGCTCGAGCAGCCGGCTGCTCAGTCGGCCGCTCGCGACGTCCGCAGCTCCGCCGGCGCGGAAATAGCTCCCCAGCATCGACCCCGCGACCGGGCCGACGGGTGCCTTGGCCGAAAAGCCGTAGATCACGGGCACGTGGTCGAAGATGAGCCGCATCCGGTCGCGGCTGCTGCCGCCGTGCAGCGAGGCGAGCGAGCGCGTCAGCCGTGCCGCTTCGGCCGGCGAGCGTCCCTCGCGAACGAGACTGCGGGGCACTTCTCCGGACAGGCGCTTCAGCGCGTCGGGGTTGAGCGTGTTGCAGCCGAAGAGATAGACCTCCTTCAGCTGCGAGAACAGGCCGGAGCACGACGGCGTGCACGAAGCACGTTCCATCTCTTCGACCGGAAGGAACGCGGTCGCGCCCGGCCGATCGGAGTAGAACTCGTCGCGCCCGTCGTAGTGCCCCGAGATGACCAGCACGTCGCAGCGGATTCGCTGGCGGCAGGCCGAGGCTAGCCAGTCCGGACGGCCTCGTTCGACGAGTTCCACGAAGCGGTACTTGTCCGCCGGGAGGCTGCGCCGGAAGGCTTCTCTCTCGTCGGAGGAGTTGACGGTGATCGTGCAGACGGTCTTCGGGTCCGCGCGCGCTTCCTGCGCCATCCCGATGGCGGTCAGGGATGCCAGCAGCAGCGCGAGCCTGGTCGCCTTCACACCGCGATTGTCCGTTGCGCGAGGCCGCACCGCAGTCGGCGCGCGTCCGAACCCGATGTCGGCCGCGCTCGATGCGCGCGTCGGACGGCATCCGATCTTGTATAGTTGGCGACCGCCGCCTAAGAGGGGACAAGAACGTGAAGCGCTTTCAGAGCTGCGCTGCGATCGCGGTCGTCTGCACGGGGCTCGCCCTGCCCACGGCGGCCCGGTGCGAGGAGAAAACCGAGATCAGCATCACGCGCCAGCCGGGCATCATCTATCTGCCCTCCCACGTCATGGAGAAGCAGCGCCTCATCGAGAAGGAGGCGGCGCGGCTCGGCATCGCGAACCTCAAGGTCAACTGGGCATCCCTCTCCGGCGGCGGCAGCCAGACCGACGCGCTGCTCGCCGGCAGCGTCGACGTCGTGAACACGGGCGTGGGCAACCTGCTGCTGCTCTGGGACCGCACCCGGGGCGGTGTGAAGGGCATCGTCGCAAATTCGGCGCTGCCGCTGACGCTGATCACGCGCAACCCCGGCGTCAGGGCGCTGAAGGACTTCGGCCCCAACGACCGCATCGCGGTGCCCACCGTCAAGGTCTCGACTCAGGCGATCCTGCTGCAAATGGCCTGCGAGAAGGTTTTCGGCCCGGATCAGACGACGAAGCTCGACGCGAACACCGTGCAGCTCGGGCACCCGGACGCGGCGATCGCGCTCGCGAATCCTCAGCACGAGATCACCAGTCATTTCTCGGCGCCGCCCTTCGCCTACATCGAACTCAAGACGGTGAAAGGCGCGCACGTCGTCCTCACCTCGCCGGAGGTCATCGGCGGCCCGCTGACCCAGTCCCAGTTCTTCACGACGACGAAGTTCGCCGAGGAGAACCCCAGGATCATCGCGGCGATCAAGACGGCCTCGCTGCAGGCGATCGAGCTCATCAAGACGGATCGGCGCGCGGCCGTCGAGATCTACCGCGAGGTGACGCGCGACAAGACGAGCACCGAGGAGCTGCTGGAGATGCTCAAGCAGCCGGGGATGATGGACTGGATCGCGGCGCCGCAGGGGACGATGAAGTTCGCGGCGCACCTGTACAAGATCGGCACGCTCAAGACGATGCCGAAGGCGTGGACGGACTACTACCTGCCGACCGTGGCCGATCTCCCCGGGAGCTGAGATGCGCGACGACACCCGGGAGAAGCTGAAGACGGTCAGCGTCGCGACGCTGACCACCGCGCTCTTCAAGCGCGGCTTCCGCAACCAGTTCATCCAGGACGTGCGGCCGCTCAACGCGAGTCTCGGCAACATGGTCGGCGAAGCCTTCACGCTGCGCTACATTCCTGCGCGCGAGGATCTGAACCCGATCACGGTGTTCAAGGATCGCGGACATCCCCAGCGCAAGGCGATCGAGGAGTGCCCGCCGGGGAGCGTGATGGTGATCGACAGCCGCAAGGACGCGCGCGCCGCCTCCGCCGGCGGGATCCTGGTCGCGCGGCTCATGAAACGCGGCGCGGCCGGCATCGTCACCGACGGCGGCTTCCGGGACTCGCCCGAGATCGCCAAGCTCGCGATTCCCGCCTACCACCGCCGGCCAGCATCGCCGACCAACCTCACCTTGCATCAGGCGATCGACATCGACGTGCCGATCGGCTGCGGCGACGCGCCGGTGTTCCCGGGCGACGTCGTGGTGGGCGACGCCGAGGGCGTCGTGGTGCTCCCTGCGCAGCTCGCCGACGAGCTCGCCGACGAAGCCGTCGAGATGACCGCATTCGAGGACTTCGTCGCCGAGGAGGTGCTCGAGGGCGGGCGCTCGATCATGGGCCTCTATCCGCCCACCGACGACGGCACGCTCGAGCGCTTCGCCGTATGGCGGGCGGCCCGCGGGCGCTGACTCGACGCCCCGCGCGAGCGCCCTACGGTACCGGGCCCAGCAGCGCGAGCGCGAGCGGCGTGGTCACGGCGGCGAGCGCAGTCGAGAACAGCAGGCTCGATGCGACCGGACCGCCCAGAGCGCCGAACTGGCGCGACATGAGATAGACGTTCGCGCCGACGGGCAGCGTCGCGAGCAGCACGATGGCCTGCGTCTCCAGCGGCGGCAGCGACAGCGCCCGGGCCAGCAGCCACACGACGAGCGGCTGGCCCGCGAGCTTCATGACGGTGATCGCCGCGCTCACTCGCCAGCCTTCGCGGATGCCGAACTGCGCGAGCCCCATCCCGAGCGCGATCAGCGACAGCGGGACCGCGGCGTCGCTGACGAGCGCGAGCGTCCGATCGATGACGCCGGGCAGCGGCACCGCGGCGAGCCCCCACAGCGTCCCGACAAGAATGCTCGCCACGATCGGGTTGGCGAGCACCGCCTTCGCCGCCTGGAAGTAGGCGCCCGGCGAGACCTCGCGCTGACGCGCCCATTCAACCGAGACGGTGGCGAGCGTCCACAGCGTGAGCGAGTTGAACACCAGCACCAGCGAGATCGCCGGCAGCGATCGCTCGCCGAGCGTGACGCGCGCGAGCGGCAGGCCGAGGAGCACGTTGTTGGAGAAGATGCCGCCCAGGGCGAACACCGACTGCGCCACGCCGTCGAGCCGGAACACGCGCGCGGCTATCACGCGGCCAGCGACGAAGATCGCGAGGCAGGCGCCGAAGTAGGCGATGAGCAGGCGCGCGTCGACCGGAGGCAGTCGCGAGAAGTCGCTCATCAATCGGAACAGGAGCGCCGGGACCGCGACGCAGAACACGAACCGCGTGAGCGCGTCGGCGACGGCGGCGGACCAGCCGCCCCAGCGCGTCATGGCGTAGCCGACGAGCACCAGGAAGAACAGCGGCGCGGTGAGCGCGACGATGCGCGCGAAGTCCTGCATGCCCGCGGGTTCAGCGCACGCAGTTGCGGCCGGCGCGCTTCGCGTCGTACAGCCGGGCGTCGGCGGCGGCGAGCATGGCGGCGCTGCTCGTGAAATCGGCGCGGTTCGCGACCCCGATGCTGATCGTCACGGCCAGTCCGGGCCGCAGGGTCTCCCACGCGTGGCTCGCGACCGCCGCGCGCAGCCGCTCGCACACGCCGAACGCGACGTCGGAGGGCATGTCGAGCAGCACCAGCACGAACTCCTCGCCGCCGTAGCGGCCCGCGACGTCGCTCGGCCGGCACGCGGAGCGCAGGATGCGGGCCACGCCGCGCAGCACCTCGTCACCGACAGCGTGCGAGTGCCGGTCGTTGATCGACTTGAAATGGTCGATGTCCGCGACGGCGAAGCACAGCGAGCGGTTCTCGTCGATCGCCTGGTTGAACACGCGCTCGAGGATGGCATCGAGATGGCGCCGGTTGGCGAGCCCGGTGAGCGGGTCCTCCTCGGCTTCGGCCCGGAGAAGCACGTTGGCCGCGGCGAGCTCGTCGCGCTCCGCGCGATAGCCGTCGGCCTCGTCGCGGACCTTCTTGACCGCGAGCTGCACGACCAGGTTGCGCGCCTTGTTCTCGGCTTCCTCCGAATGCAGCGCGTGGTCGAGCCGGTGATAGTGCTTGAAGCTTTCGAGGGCGGAGGTGGTGTCGCCGAGCGCCTCCTGGCATTGCGAGAGCTCGTGCCAGGCCCGCATCATCCGCTCCTTCGACTTGAGCTCCTCGCCCATCCGCAGCGCCTCGCGCAGCGGCGAAAGCGCCTCCTGGCATCGCCCCAGGCGGCGCAGCGCTTCGCCCATGTTGGTGAGGCAGAGCGCTTCATCGTAGCGCGAGCCCATGGCGTGGAGCTCGCGGCGCTGCACGTCGAAGAGCGCGAGCGCGCGCTCGAGCTCGCCGAGCTCTGCGACCGCGCTGCCCACGTTGCCCATCGCCAGCGCCTTCAGGTGGACGTCGCCCGCGTCCTCGGCGAGCGAGACGGCCTCCTCGAAGACCTGCCGGGCGCGCTCCAGGTCGCCGCCTTCGGGACGCTGCTGCCCCAGGCGCAGGAACAATACCCCGAGGCTGTTTAGGCTGGCCGCGACTGCCGCCTTGTCGTCGAGCCGGCGCCGCTTTTCCAGCGCGGCCTCGTAGAACTCTCGCGCGCGCGGCAGATCGCCGAGGCGCGCGTAGACCATGCCCAGCCGATGGTAGACCGACGCGACCGCCGCTCCGTCGGAGCTGCCCTGCAGGAGCTGCAGCGCCTGCTCCAGGCGACCCATGGCGAGCGCGTAGTCGCCGATGTAGATGTCGACCGAGGCGATGCGATGCAGGCATCGCACCTCGCTGTCGCGATCGTGCAGGCCGCGCCAGCGCTCCAGCGCGGTGAAGTACTGCGCCAGCGCCTCGGGGTAAGCCGAGAGCGCGTAGTGCGCTTCGGCCAGGGCTTCGGCGGCCGCGGCGGAACGCGCCGCGTCGCCGGCGCGCTCGGCGCGCGCCAGGGCCTCGCGGGCAGGCGCGAGCGCACGCCGCGCCGCGCCCGTGCGCACCAGGTGCTGCGATTCCGCGATCAGCGCGTCGACCGGCGGAGCGCCTGTCCGACCGGAAGCTGCCTCGCGACCGGCGCTCATGAAAGCCGCGATGCCGCCGCGCGCGCCCGCTCTACGGCCGCCGCGGCCCGACCAGGGCAAGAAACTCTTCGCGCGTGGCCGTCGACTCGCGAAACGTGCCGAGAACCGAAGAGGTCACCATGACCGAGTTCTGCTTCTCGACGCCGCGCATCATCATGCACAGGTGCTGAGCCTCGATCATCACCCCGACGCCCACGGCGTCGATCGCACTCATGATCTCCTCGGAGATCTGCTCGGTAAGACGCTCCTGGAGCTGCAGCCGGCGCGCGTACATGTCGACCATGCGCGCGAGCTTGGAGACTCCGAACACGCGGCCGCTGGGGATGTAGCCGATATGGCAGCGGCCGAAGAACGGCAGCATGTGGTGCTCGCAGAGGCTGTAGACCTCGATGTTCTTGCAGATGACCATGCTGTTGGTCCGCTGCGTGAAGATCGCGCCGTTGATGAGCTTCCGGGAATCGGTCCTGTAGCCCGAAGTGAGGAAGCGCAGCGCCTCGGCGACGCGGTGAGGGGTGCGCACCAGCCCTTCGCGAGCCGGATCCTCGCCGAGCTCGAGAAGGAGCTTGCGGACGAGCGTCTCGAGCCTGTCCTCTTTCATTGCCGGCCTCCGCGACGCGATGATCGCTCGAATTATCCCATAGGGCCCGCCCGCGGCGGCCGGTGCATAATGCGCGTCGAGCCTGTTTCGAGGGAGGAGCGGACGATGGGGCAATGGCTGCAGCTGAACACCGCGGACGGATTCCAGCTCTCCGGCTACCGCGCCGATCCGCCCGATGGCAAAGCCCGCGGCGGACTGGTGGTGGTGCAGGAGATCTTCGGCGTGAACAGTCATATCCGCGGGCTGTGCGACGGGTTCGCGGCGGACGGGTATGCGGCGATCGCGCCGGCTCTCTTCGACCGCTATCAGCGCAATGTCGAGCTGGGCTACACCGCAGAAGACGTGGCGCAGGGGCGGGAGCTCAAGGGCAAGGCCGCGACCGATGCGGCGCTCTCCGACGTCGCGGCGGCGCGCGACGCGGTCGCTGACGCGGGGCGGGTAGGCGTCATCGGCTACTGCTGGGGCGGCTTCGTCGCCTGGATGAGCGCCGCGCGCCTGCCGGGCTTCGCCTGCGCCGTGCCCTACTACGGCGGCGGGATCGTCGACGCCGGCAAGGAGCAGCCGAAGTGTCCGGTCATGGGCCACTTCGGCGAGCGCGACACGGCGATCCCGGTCGCCGGCGTGCGGGAGCTCGCGAAGGCGCACCCGGAAGCGCAGATCTTCGTCTACGACGCCGAGCACGGCTTCAACTGCGACCAGCGCAAGAGCTACGACGCGGCGTCGGCCAGGCTCGCTCGCGAGCGCACGCTCGCGTTCCTGCGCAAGCACATCGGCTGAAGGAGATCGAGCCGCGGCCCGCACCGGTGTTGCTGCCGCCATATAGTTGACAAACGCAGCTAAATAGATGACATTAGCATCGATCTCCGACAGGGGGAGACGGGTTCCCAAGCGAATGAAAGCCGACGCCGGTCTCGAGGAGCGCGTGAACGCCGTGCGCGCCTTCAACCGCTTCTACACCCAGCGCATCGGCGTGCTGAGCGAGCATCTTCTCGGGGGGCCGTTCGGGCTGACCGGCGTGCGCGTGCTCTACGAGCTTGAGCACTGGCCGGAGGGCGAGCCGCCCACGGCGGGCGTGCTGGCCGCGAAGCTCACGCTCGACGAGGGCCATCTGAGCCGGATCCTGCGAGGCTTCGAGCAGCAGGGGCTCGTGCGCAAGCGCATCGTCCCGGGCGACGCCCGGCGCAAGGCGCTCGCGCTTTCGCCGCGCGGGAGGCGCTTCTTCGCCGGGCTCGAACGGCGCTCGCACGACGAGATGGTGACGATGCTGAAGGCACTGCCGGCGCCGTCCCAGGCTCGGCTGGTCGGCTCGATGCGAGCCATCGCCGAGCTGCTCGATGCAGGGGCGTCGAGGACCGCGGCGTCGTACGTGCTGCGGCCCCCTCTGCCGGGCGACATGGGCTGGGTGGTCCACCGCCACGGCGCGCTCTACGCCGCGGAGTACGGCTACGACGAGCGGTTCGAAGCCCTGGTCGCGGAGATCGCCGCGCAGTTCGTGGAGCGCTTCGATCCGCGCTGCGAGCGCTGCTGGATCGCCGAGCGTGACGGCGAGCCGGTCGGCTCGGTGTTCCTGGTCCGCAAGAGCCCGCGGGTGGCGAAGCTGCGCCTGCTGCTGGTCGAGCCGAAGGCGCGCGGGCTCGGCATCGGCCGGCGCTTGATCGAGGAGTGCATCGGCTTCGCGCGCCGCGCC
>Ga0335076_10002281_pt1 | contig 19016 bp, 18 predicted proteins | sample Lox_Sample_25_FD_206717 | JGI IMG/M metagenome (GOLD analysis project Ga0335076, IMG submission 206717) | Soil microbial communities from Loxahatchee National Wildlife Refuge, Florida, United States - Lox_Sample_2.5 | ecosystem: Environmental > Terrestrial > Soil > Wetlands | place: USA...
GTCGAGCCGGTTGCCGGCATTCTTGGCGCCAGCGCCTATCGCTTGGGCCTGCCGATGTTCTCGGCGCTGCAAGCCGACAGACCCGCGCTCAAGCGCGCCTTCCGCTCGGCATCGCGCTTCAGCTTCGCCTTCGTCGCGCCGGCGCTGGTCGGCCTCGCCGCGGTTGCGCCCGACGCGGTTCCGCTGCTCTTCGGCAACGCGTGGCGGCCGGCGATCCCCATTGTCGAGATCTTCGCGCTCTACAACGCCGTTCTGTTCACCCGCGCTTTCGTCCCGTCCTGCATTACTGCCCTCGGGGCGCCGCACCGGAACCTGGTGACCGCGCTCGTGACCGCTTGCGCCGTGATCGCCGGCGCGGTCGCGACGCAGCAGGCCGGCATCACCATCATCGCGCTGGTCTGGTCCGCCCGCCTTGTTTTCAGCTTCCCGGTCGGCATCCGTCAGCTGTCGCAGACCGCGCAGATGACGGCCGGCGAGCAGTTTCAGCCTTTCATCGGGCCGTCGCTCGCCTGTGCCGGCATGTTTCTCGTGGTCCGGCTCGTCCGGCACTTCGTCAGCGGCCTCGGGCTCGTCTCCTTTGCGGCGACCCTCCCCACCGGCGTCGCCACCTATCTCCTCCTCATGCTGGTCTTCGATCGCGCGCTGCTCGCCCAGGTGCTCGCGCTTGTGCGCCTCGGAACCGGTGCCGGCAGGAGCGCCCGTGCCGTCTGAAGGATCTGCGACCGAGTACCTGCACGGGCTCCATCGCCGCATCGTCAAGGCGCGCTTCGGCAAATCGGGCAACAGCCGGCTGAAGCGCATGGCCAAACGTGCCGTTGCTCCGGTCTATTGGTACGTGCAGCCGGTCATGCGGGCGATCCCCGCAGTGAGATCGCAGCGCAAATCCGTCAAGTCGGCCTACGGCGTCGGGACGATGAGACAGCTCGCAGGCTGTGTCGCCTTCACGGCGTCGTTCAGAGCCGGCGCGAGCGCCTATTTCGAGTACCGGCTGTTCCTCAGAGAATGCTGGGCCCGGCGAAGCGAATATCTCTATCACGACGAGATGTGGCTGCTCCTCGCCTGGCTCAACCGCGAGCTCGGGCCGCGCGATGCCGCGGATCTGAGCGACAAGCGTCGCTTTCACGACCGCGCGTCGCGAGCCGGGCTGCCCGTAATTCCGGTATTGGCCGAATTCGACTGTGGGGCGATCTTGCGCAAAGCCTCGGCCGACAATCCGCCATCCGATCTGTTCTCGAAATTTGCCGACCGGTGGGACGGGGAGGGCGTCCGCGCTTGGCGGCGAGCCGCAGACGGCTCCTATTCCGACGACCAGGGCTCACGTCTGACGCTCAGCGAGCTTTATGGAAAGCTAAGCGTGCTGTCCGCTCAGCACCCTTTGATCCTGCAGCCGCGGATCACGAACCATCCGGAGCTGCGCGCGCTGTCGGGAAACGGCTTGAGCACTGTCCGCGCCGTCACCGTTCGGGACACGCGCGGGCGCATCGAGCTTGCGCTCGCCTGCTTCCGGATGCCGGTTGGCGCGTTGGTGGCCGACAATTTCGCGGCCGGTGGTTTGGCGGCGCCGATCGCCCTGCAGGATGGGCGGTTGGGATTGGCCGTGTTCAAGTCTCGAACGGGCGTTTTCGATGCGCATCCCGAAAGTGGCGCCGCCATTTTCGGACGCTGCCTGCCGCATTGGTCCGACGTGAAGCGGATCGCCGTCGCGGCGCATGCGGAATTCAAGACCTTGCCCTCCATCGGCTGGGACATCGCGATCACGGCAGACGGGCCGGTGCTCGTCGAAGGCAATAGCGAATGGGGGACAAACGTCGTTCAGATGTCCCATCGGATGCCGCTCGATGCGACGGTGATTCCCGTCCGCCTCGCCGAGCATTTTGCACAGTTCGAGGGCCGTAGGGTTCAATAAGCCGTTGCCTGGTACACTTTATTATTTCTCTATAGTTGCGCCATCTCCGATGACCAAAACCATTAATCAGGATCTATCATCCATTGGTTGAACCATCTTCCTTCGAAACCGTTCATTCCGCGAGGACGCGGCGCCGAAGGTCGGTCGGTGCCGGTTCGAGGCGACCGATCGGGGGAGACGTTGTTTATCGACGCGCGCGGCATTCCGTCCGGCACGACCATCGACAGCGACATCTGTATCGTCGGGGCGGGGGCTGCAGGCATTGCTCTCGCGCTGGAATTGGCCGCGTCGGATATGCAGGTCTGCCTGCTCGAGAGCGGCGGCTTCGACGCCGCTGCGGCGACCCAGGACTTGGCCGCGGGCGATAGCGTCGGCAGCTGCTATTCTCCCCTCGAAACCTTGCAGCTGCGTTTTTTCGGCGGCAACACCAATGCCTGGGGCGGCTGGTTCCGCGGCCTCGACGATATCGATTTTCGGCCGCGCGGCTGGGTCGACGACAGCGGCTGGCCGTTCGATGCGCATGCCCTCGCGCCCTATCTCGAGCGCGTCCACGCGCTGTGCGAAGTCGGTGCTCACGACTATGCCGTGCCATCGATCGCAGCCACGGCGCATCCGCGTGCCCGTCTCATTCCCTTCGATCCCGCGCGCGTGGAGACCGCGCTCTACCGTTTCAGCGCGCCGACGCGTTTCGGCCAGGTTTACCGCCAGGCGATCGCCGCGAGCCGCACCGTCAAATGCCTGCTCCATGCGCATGCGCTCAAGGTCGAGACGACCGAGGATGCGCGGCGCGTCACCGCTGTCGAGGTGGGAAGCCTCACCGGCGGCCGGCTCAAAGTGGCGGCGCGCATGTTCATCCTCGCTTCCGGCGCCATCGAGAATGCGCGCTTGCTGCTGCTGTCGAACGACGCCGCACCGCGCGGGCTCGGCAATCACGATGATCTCGTCGGCCGCTATCTCATGGATCACCCGCATCTGCGCCGCGTGCTGCTTCCGGGACCGCAGCGATTTCCCTTCGAGCTCTATGGCTTGAACCTGCGCGATCGCGGCTTCGCCCTCGGCTTGTCGATTCCGCCCGTGCTGCAGCAGAAGGAAAGGATGCTGAACTACAAAGCCAGCATCTATCCCGTCTTCTACGGCCAGAGCTCGCGCGGTTGGGAGAGCTTCAGGGATCTCGTCGTCAAGCTCAGCCGCAAATGGCGCACCGATCCCTATGACCGGATGCGGCTGCCCTTCAGACCCAAATCGGTCGGGCTGAAGCAGCTGGCGGCGCTGGCCTGCCGCTTCGACGGCGTCCTTCTCGGTGCGCTTGCGCAGGCGCTCAAATCCGAAACGCTGGTGAGCGGGCTGGTGCTGGAAAGCAAGCCGGAGCAGGCGCCGAACTGGGCAAGCCGTGTGACGCTTCAACCCCGCCGAGATCCCTTCGGACTGCCGCGCGCGCGGGTCGATTGGCGGCTGCTGCCGATCGACCGGCACACCACGGCCAGCGCCGAGGCGATCATCGATGCGGAGCTCCAGCGCTTGGGATTGGGGCGGCTCGCGCCGCAAGCGGCGGAGGAGCGCGACCAATGGCCGGCGGAATTTGCCGGCGGCTGGCATCAGATCGGCACGACCCGGGCGCATGCGGATCCGCGCCGCGGCGTGGTGGACGGGAATTGCCAGGTGCATGGCGTCGGCAATCTCTTCGTCGCCGGCGCGTCGGTCTTCCCGACCGGCGGATCGGTGTCGCCGATGCCGACGCTGCTCGCGCTGGCCCTTCGCCTTGCCGATCACGTGAAGCGGACGCTGCAAGCGCCGCTGGCGATCCGCGCGCACCCGGAAGCCGTCAGTGTCGAAGGCGACTAGCGCGGCCGGGCAAAGGAGCCCGAGCGTGAGCGAAGCCTCGCTTTCTCCGCTGGTTTTCGCCTGGAGCCAGTTCGGCCCCTACCATATGGACCGATGCGAGGCCTTGGGCCAGGCGCTGACCGGCCGACGCCAAGTCGTCGGATTGGAGCTGGTGAGCCAGGGCGAGGTCTACGACTGGGCGCCCAGCGGGGAAGGGCGAGCGTTCCGAAAGCTGACGCTCTTTCCCGGCGAGCGCTTCTCGCAAGTGCCGGCCTGGCGGCATCTCGCCGCGCTGCTGCGCGCGTCTCTGCGCTTGCGCGCGCGCTACGTCTTCCTCTGCGATTTCCAGCTGCTGCCGATCTTCCTCGCGGCCTGCCTGCTGCGGCTGCTCGGGCGCCGCGTCATCGTCATGCAGGACTCGAAATTCGACGACAAGCAGCGGTCGCTGTGGCGCGAGCTGGGCAAGGCGGTATTGTACCGGCCCTACAACGCGGCCTTCGTCGGCGGGCGCCGCTCCCAGAGCTATCTCGAATTCCTCGGGATGCCGGCCGAGCGCATCGTCACCGGCTATGATACGGTCTCGATGGAGCGCCTGGCGCGGCTTGCCGGGACCGATCGGCCGGCCCATGCCGAACGTCACTTCTCCGTGATCGCGCGCTTCGTGCCGGAAAAGAATCTGGAGCTGGCGCTCGACGCCTATGCGGCCTATCGCCGGCGCTGCTCGGGGCCACCGCGCGCGCTGCTGTTGTGCGGCGCGGGACCGCTCGAAGACGATCTCAAGCGCCGCGTCGCTGAGGTGGGTATCGATGGCGTGCGTTTCTGCGGCTGGCTCGACGACCACGAGGTGGCACGCGTTCTGGCCTCGAGCCTGGCGCTGGTCCTGCCCAGCACGGAGGAGCCGTTCGGCTTGGTGGTCAACGAGGCGATCGCGCTCGGCGTGCCGGTCCTGCTCGCCGAGAATTGCGGCGCGCGCGATCACCTGGTGCGGAGCGGCGTCGATGGCTATGTGATCGAGCCGGACAATGCCGAGGGCCTCTCCGTGCTCATGGAGCGCCTCGCGCGCGACGAGGCCGAATGGCAACGGCTCTCGGCCAATACCAAACTGTTCCGCTCCGCGGCCGATACCGCGGCCTTCGTCGCCGGTGTCGAAGAGCTGCTCCAGCGGCTCGAACGGACCTGACCCGCGCCGCGGCGGCCGCCGGCGGCTTTCGCCGCCGGTTTCATCGTGTATGGTAGCGTCCGCAAAGCCGCAGGCGGAATGCCGCGCTGCTGTCGGGGAGGATCGCCCATGAGGATCGTCAGAGCATTCGCGGCGCTTGTCTTCATTTTGCCCTCCATCGCCGCGGCGGCGAGCTATCCGGAGCCGAAACCGGGCGACTGGATCGCGCATGATTTCAAGTTTCATACCGGCGAGACCATGCCGGAGCTTCGCCTGCACTACACGACCATCGGCGATCCTGCTGGAATGCCGATCGTGGTGCTGCATGGCAGCGGCGGCTCGGCGGCGAGCATGCTGACGCCGGCTTTCGCCGGTGCGCTGTTCGGGCCTGGCCAGCCCTTCGACGCGACGAAGTACTACATCATCATTCCCGACGCGCTCGGCCACGGCAAAAGCGCCAAGCCATCGGACGGCCTCAAGACGAAATTCCCGCAATACGACTATGCCGACATGGTCGACGCGCAATACCGGCTGCTCGCCGAAGGGCTGCACATCCGCCATGTGCGCCTCATCATCGGCAACTCGATGGGCGGGATGAATGTCTGGCTCTGGGGCGAGAAATACCCGGAGTACATGGACGCGCTGGTGCCGATGGCCTCGCAGCCGACGGCGATGGCGAGCCGCAACTGGATGCTGCGGCGGATGATGCTCGAAACCATCCGCAGCGATCCCGACTACAAGGACGGCAACTACACCACGGAGCCGCGCTTCCTCAAAATCGCCAGCGTCTTTTTCGGCATCGCCACGGCCGGCGGTACGCTTCACGATCAGAGGCTCGCGCCGACGCGCGCGCTGGCCGACAAGCTGGTGGATGAGCGATTGGCCGCGCCGATGACCGCCGACGCCAATGATTTCCTGTGGCAATGGGGCTCGTCCGCCGATTACGACGCATCGCCCGGACTCGAGACCATCGAGGCCTGGGTTCTCGCGATCAATTCCGCCGATGACGAGCGCAATCCGCCCGAGACCGGCCTTATGGCCCAGGCGATGAAACGGCTGAAGCACGGCAAGCTCTATCTCATCCCGGCGAGCGATGAGACCAGCGGGCATCTCACCACCGGCAACGCCAAGTTCTACGCGCAGCAGCTGCAGGAGCTGCTGCGGACCACGCCGCACCGAGCGATGTAGGGCGCAGCGGCCGCGCCTCGCATCCTCTGCGAAAGGACGCCGCCATCGCGCGCAGCGCGGAACTTTTGCTGCCCGGCAGCGGTAATAAGGGGTCTCGCGCCGGGGTAGCGCTGGCGCTGCTTTATTTACCCTTTAGGATCGGAAACGATGCCTCTATCCGGCACTGTCTATGAATCGGCAAAGCTGCTGGCCTTGCTGCAGGCCAGCTGGCTCGTCCCGATCGACCGGTTGTGGCCGCTCGCGCGCGCCATCCGGCGCTGGGGAGGGCGCCGCCGCGGCGCGCGGCCCGGCGGCGCCGAGCTGGTGCTGGCCCATCTGCTGTCCGATCAGGTGACCCCGGAGCAGGCCGTCGAGCTGTACCAGAGCTGGCAGGACCGCCAGCTCGAGCTCACCATGCAGATCATCGCGCTCCGCCGTCCCGGTCGGCGCTGGCGACCCGCCGTGCGATTGACCGGCGCCGAGCATCTGACCGCTGCGTTGGACCAGGGCGCCGGCGCCGTCCTCTGGATGAGCGACTTCATCTACGCGCCGGTCATTCTTCAGCGCACGCTCCACAAGGCCGGCTTTGCGCAAACGCTTCTCTCGCGGCCCGAACACGGCTTCTCGATCCTGCCCTTCGGCGTCCGCTACCTCAATCCGCTCTGGCAGGAGGTCGAGAACCGCTTCGTCGTCGAGCGCGTCGTGATCGAGAACAATGATGCGAAGCCGGCGCTCGCGATCCTGCGCGATCGGTTGGCGCGCAACGGCGTGGTCGAGATCGCCGCCGTCGAGACCGGCCGACGCACCCTCGATCCCCAATTCCTGCAAGGGCGCCTCAGGGTGGCGAGCGGCCCGCTTCACCTCGCCCGTACCTCCGGAGCGCCGATCCTGCCATGCGCCGCGCTCCGGCGCCGGGATGGCAGCTATGAGGTGACGATCCGACCGGCGCTCGATTTGGGCGATGGCGGCGAGGCGGCCTATGCCGCCGCAGCGCGCGCTTATACCAAATGGCTGGAGCCTCTCGTGCGCCGCTATCCCGATCAGTGGAACGGCTGGATTGCGCTCGGCCGGCTCGTGGAGAACGATCCCGAGTTTGCCGCCAGCTTAGCGTGCGCGCAGGTGCTCCGGCGCGAGCTCGAAACCGCCTAGCCCGCGGCTCGCCTCGATCCGTTCGCCGCTTGTAGACGCTGGCGCGCGCGCGTGTTTGTGCTCCGCAGCCAGGAGGGGAGGCAACGATGGCGATTACGTTGGATGAAGTCTATGCGCATGGCGACCGTTTCTTCGCGGCGATGGCTGGCGCCACTGCCGCCGAGCAGTCCGCCTTCTTCCTTCATGCGAACCCGCGGATCTACGTCACTCAGGGTGGCGAGACGATCGGTCTGGAGGAGCACGAGCGGCTGCACCGCCAGTGGACCAACGAGCGCCACGACTTCGGCCACTTCACGTTGACCGTTCTGAACACCGCGCCGGAGCGGGTGCGCGCGGTCGGGACCGTTTATTGGCAGGCCGAATATCGCGACCGTCCGCGGCCCAACGTCATCAAGGCGGTGGTGGGCGAGGACTGGATTATCGAGCGCAGCCCCTCGGGCGCCCTCAAATTCGTGCTCTACATCAACACTTTCCACCACTTGCTGCCGGACTCGGCGCCGCTGCAGCTCGAATAGCGCCGCCAGCCCTTGGTTGACGCCGATGCGCGCGCGAAACTAGCATCGGCGAAGGGCGAGTCTGTCGCCCGGGAGGCCAGGATGGCGCCTTACGATGCTGCCGCGATCCGTGCGCTGATCGAGCCCGATCGCGTCCGTCGCGACATCTATATCGATCCCGCGCTGTTCGAGCTCGAGCTGGAGCGCATCTTCGGCCGCGCCTGGATCTGGGTCGGTCATGAGAGCCAGGTAAAAAATCCCGGCGACTACGTCACCACGACCATCGGCCGGCAGGGGGTGGTGATGAGCCGGCACAGCGACGGCAAGGTCTATGTGCTGCACAATCGCTGCGGCCATCGCGGCGCCAAGGTGGTGGGCGATCGCGACGGCAATGTGCGCTTCTTCCGCTGCTGCTATCACGGCTGGACTTACCGCACCGACGGGACGTTGCGCGGCATCCCGATGCAGCGCGGCTATGACGGCACGGGCTTCGACATGGCGGATCCGCGCTACGGCATGATGAGGCTGCCGCGGGTCGAGAGCTATCGCGGCTTCGTCTTCGCCAGCCTCGCCGCGACCGGTCCCAGCCTCGAGACCTATCTCGGCGATGCCCGCACCTCGATCGACGACATGGTCGATCGCTCGCCCGCCGGCGAGCTCGAGGTGGTCGGCGGCTGTTTCCGCGTCGTCTTCCGCGCCAATTGGAAAATCTTCCTCGAGAACCTCAACGACACCATGCATCCGATGGTGGTGCACGAATCCTCGGTCGAAGCCGGCAAGATCTGGGCGAAGGAGCATCTCGCCGAAGGCGCGCCCGACCCGCTGCCGGTGCGCTTCACCCGCAACAACGGCTTTCCCTACGAGTTCTGGGAGAAGCTGACCTTGCAAGCCCATGCCCAGGGGCACAGCTTCATGGGCGGCATCTTCCCGCCGCGCCGCACCGATCCCGTCTACATGGATTACATGGCGGCGATGGAGCAGGCCTATGGCAAGGCGCGTACCGAGGAAATCCTCGCCGTCGACCGCCACAACACCATCTTCTATCCCAATGTCTCGATCCAATCGGGCTATCAGCAGCTGCGCAACATCCGCCCGCTCGCCGTCGACCGCACGCAGATGGATGTCTATGCCTTCCGTTTGAAGGGCGCGCCCGACGAGTTCTACAAGCACACCCTCATCTATTCCAACGTGGTGAACTCGCCCAGCTCGATCGTCATGCCCGACGATCACGAGGCCTATAACCGCGTGCAGGAGGGGTTGCTGGCGCAAGCGACGCCCTGGGTCAGCCTGCACCGCGACGCCGGCCGCGACCGCCCGGACGCGGAATGGACGAGCGCCAACGGCACCAGCGAGCTGCCGATGCGCAACCAATACCGCGCCTGGCTCAGCTACATGACGGCGGAGGCGTGAGATGCGCTCCGAGATCGATCTGCGCGCTCTCGATCTCCGCGTCATCGAGCAGTTCCTTTATCGCGAAGCCTTGCTGCTCGACGAGAAGCGCTGGCAGGAATGGCTCGCGCTCTATACTGCCGATTGCTTTTATTGGGTTCCGTCGGTGGTCGGGCAGAACGACCCCGTCGACACCGTCTCGCTTTATGCCGAGGATCGCATGCGCATGGAGATGCGGATCATCCGCATCACACATCCGCATGCCTGGAGCCAGGATTTCCCGACGCGCATGAGCCATGTCGTGGGCAATGTCATGCGCGACCCCGATGGCGGCAAGGGTGCCGATGGCGGCATCAATCCCCGCGCCGATCTGGTGGTGCGCTCGACCGTGCACATCCTCGAGCACCGCAAGGAGGAGCAGCGTCTCTTCGGCGGCAACGTGCGCCACTGGCTGCGCCGCGAAGACGGCGAGCTCAAGATCGCGATGAAGCGCATCGATCTGATCAATTGCGATGCGCCGATGGAAGTGGTGCAGCTCTTCCTCTGATGACGCCGTCCCCCGAGCCCGTCCTCCTCTTGGCTCTGCACTACCAGAACGAGGTGGTGCATCCCGAGGGCAAGATCCGCGTCGGGATCGCCGAGGCGAGCCCGGAGCGCGCCGCGCTCATCGCCGCGGCGCGCCGGCTGCTCGACGGTGCGCGCGGCGCGGGCGTGCCGGTGATCTCGGTGCGGATCGCGTTTGCCCCCGGCCATGCGGAGCTGGCGCGGAATGCCGAGATCTGGCGCCGCGTCGCCGCCCTCGAGGCGCTGACCGAAGGCAGCTGGGGCGCCGAATTCTATGATGGGCTCGGGCCGCTGCCGGGCGAGCTCGTCGTCACGCATCAGCGCAACGACGCCTTCCACGGTTCGCCGCTCGCCGACATCGTCGCGCTGTTCCGGCCGGAGCGGCTCATCATCGCCGGCGTCTCCACCACCTATGTCGTCGAGAGCACGGTGCGGCGCGCCTCCGACATGGGCCATGCCGTCACCGTTGCCGCCGATGCCTGCTCCTCGGGCAGCCCCGCCCTGCACCGCGCCAGCCTCGAGGCGATGGCGCTCCTCGCCGAGATCAAGACCGTCGACGAGATCCTCGCCGGTTTTACCGGCGGCTAAGCGGGCCTCGTGCGCCGCGCGGCGCCCCGTGCTATGACAGCCCATGGACAGTGGAGGCGCCCCATGCAGCAGCCGACGCAGATCACCCCTTCGCTCAGCGTCGCCGGGCAGATCAGCAAGAGCGACATCGCCGAGCTCGCCAAATCCGGCTTTGCGATGATCATCAACAACCGCCCCGACAATGAGGAGCCGGGGCAACTCACCGCCGCCGAGGCGGAAGCGGAAGCAAAGCAGCAGGGGCTGCAATACCGCTACCTGCCGATCGTCACCGGCAGCATCACGCGCGCGCAGGTCGTCGAGTTCCAGAAGCTGGTGCTGCGCGGACCCAACCCGGTGCTGGCGCATTGCCGCAGCGGCACGCGCTGCTACCTCATGTGGGCTGCCGGGCGCGCGCTCTTCGACGGCGAAAGCGCGTTGAAGCTGGTTGCCGAAGCCGCGGTCAAGGGCTACGATCTCCGCGCGCTGCCGGCGCTGGTCGAGAAGCTCCAGGGCGAGCGGTAACGATACTCAGGGCGGGTCCCAATGGGGACCCCAGCCGGGATCGACGATGCGGTGATTGCCGCGCATGGCGTCGATCGCCGCCCGATCCTTGGCTTCGAGCGCGAAATCGAAAATGTCGATATTGGCCGCGGCATGGGCGCGGTTTGCCGCCTTCGGAATGGCGGCGACACTGGGCTGATCGACGAGCCAGCGCAGCGCCACTTGCGCCGCCGTCTTGCCGTAGCTGCGGCCGATCGCAGCAAGCGCGGCGTTGCGCTGCACCTCGCCACGCGCGAGCGGCGTATAGGCCGTCAGCATCAGCCCGTAGCGCTGCAGCGCCGCCAGCACCGGCCGCTGCGATAGGAAGGGGTGGTACTCGACCTGGTTGCAGAGAATGTCGGCGCCGTGCTTCTCGACGGCTTCCGCGAGCAGCTTCACGGTGAAATTGGCGACGCCGATGAAGCGGGTCTTTCCCTCTGCGCGCAGCTTCGCGAGCGCGTCCAGCGTCGCGCCGAGCGGCGCCTCGCCGGTCGGCCAGTGGATCAGCAGCAGGTCGACCTGATCGACGCCGAGCCGCTTGAGGCTTTCCTCGGCCGAACGGCGCAGCGCCGCCGCGGCGAGATTCCCCGGCGCCACTTTGGTGGTGAGGAAGATATCGCCGCGCGCCACGCCGCTGTCGCGCAGGGCGCGGCCGATTTCGCTCTCATTGCCGTACATCTGCGCCGTGTCGATGTGACGGTAGCCCAGCTCCAGCGCATGACGCACCGCCTCGGTGCAGCCGCGCCCGCTCAGCTGCCAGGTGCCGAAGCCGAGCGCCGGCACGCGCGCGCCCTTGATCTCGAGCTCTTTCATCGCCGCTCCCTCTCATGCGAGGCTAACAGAGCGCGCCGCCGCTGCATCCCGAAATTTCAGGGTGGCATCCCGGTGCAAGGCTTCGCTAGCATGCGGCCAACCGCGAGAGGCGAGGAGGAGAAAGATGCGGATTCTGGTGCTCGGCGCCGGGGCGATCGGCGGCTATTACGGCGGCCGGCTGGTCGAGAGCGGCGCCGATGTGACCTTCCTCGTGCGGCCGCGCCGCGCGCAGGTCCTCGCCGAGCGCGGCCTTGTCGTCCGCAGCGCGCTGGGCGATATCGAGCGCAAGGTGAAGACGCTTCTCGCCGGCGATCTGCGCGAGGCCTTCGACCTCGTGCTGCTCTCCTGCAAGGCCTACGATCTCGACGACGCCATCGAAGCGATCGTCCCGGCCGTCGGTCCGCGCAGCGCGATCCTGCCGCTGCTCAACGGCATCAATCACATGACGGTGCTGAGCGGACGCTTCGGCGCCGAGCGCGTTCTCGGCGGTGCCTGCGGCATCGGCGTGGTGCTCGAGCCGTCGGGCGACATCCGCCATGTCGGCAACACGGAATGGCTTACCTTCGGCGAGGTCTCGGGCGAGCGCTCGGCGCGCTGCGACGCTATCGCCAAGATCTTCGCCGCGAGCAAGATCAACGCCACGCTCGCCGACGACATCATCCAGGAGATGTGGGACAAGTTCGTCATGCTCGCCTCGCTTGCAGCATCGAGCACGCTCACCCGCGCCAATGTCGGCGAGATGCTGACGGCGCCGCTGGGCGAATGGCTCGTGCTGGAAGCGCTGCGGGAATGCCAGGCGGTCGCCACCGGCGACGGCCATCCGCCGACTGCGGCTGCCATCGAGCGCACGCGCAAGATGCTGACGACGCGCGGCTCGCCCTTTAGCGCTTCGATGCAGCGCGATCTCGTCGCCGGCGGCGCGACCGAGGGCGACCATATCATCGGCGATCTCGTGCGCCGCGCCGAGAAGCGCGGCATCGACGTGCCGCTGCTGCGCATCGCGCTCGCCAATCTCCAGGTGCACGAGGCGCGGCGCAAGAAGGCGTAGCCGCCGCTCCTCCGGCTGCGGCGCGAGGACTGGATTTCGCGCTCTGTCCGCGCCAGGGTGGGATCGTGAAGATCGACAACAGGGAGGAGGTTTCGCCATGGCGCAACGCATCAAGCCGCCCTTTCGCGCCGATCATGTCGGGAGCCTGCTCCGGCCCAAGCCGCTGCTGCAGGCGCGCGAGGATCTGAAGCAAGGCCGCCTCTCGCCGGCGGAGTTGCGCCGGATCGAGGATGCGGCGATCACGGAAGCGGTGCGGATGCAGGAGGAAATCGGCCTCCACGGCGTCACCGATGGCGAGTTCCGCCGCGGCTCCTGGCACATGGATTTCCTCTATCAGGTGGGCGGCGTCACCAAGGTTCAGGACAACCTCAAGGTGAAGTTCCACAACGAGAAGGGCGATATCGAGTTCACCCCCGCGGCGCTCAAGGTGACCGGCAAACTCAACCTGGCGAAGCCGATCTTCGCCGAGGATTTCGCCTTTCTCAAATCGGTGGCGAAGGCGACGCCGAAGCTCACCATTCCGTCGCCCAGCATGATGCATTACCGCGGCGGCCGCGCCGCCATCGACGAGAGGGTCTATCCCGATCTCGAACCCTTCTGGGACGATCTCGGCCGCGTCTATGCCGATGAGATCGAAGCGCTGGGCAAGCTCGGCTGCAGCTATCTTCAGCTTGACGACACCAGCCTGGCCTATCTCAACGACCCCGCCCAGCGCGACTACATCACCCAGCTCGGCGGCCGCGGCGAGAGCCAGCACCTCGTCTATATCCGCTTGATCAATGCCGCGCTCGCCAAGAAGCCGGCGGGAATGACCGTATGCACCCATATGTGCCGCGGCAATTTCCGCTCCTCCTGGGTCGCCTCGGGCGGTTACGACCACGTTGCCGAGGCGCTGTTTGGCCAGCTTCGAGTCGACGGCTTCTTCCTCGAATATGACGATGCGCGCTCCGGCGGCTTCGAGCCGCTGCGCTTCGTGCCCAAAGGCAAGATGGTGGTGCTGGGGCTGGTCACGACCAAGAAGGGTGCGCTCGAGAGCAAGGACGAGTTGAAGCGCCGCATCGACCAGGCGGCGAAATACGTCGCGCTCGACCAGCTCTGCCTCAGCCCGCAATGCGGCTTCTCCTCGACCGTCGAGGGTAATGCGCTCAGCCTGGAGGAGCAGAAGGCGAAGCTCCGCCTCATTGTCGAAACCGCCCGGGAGGTCTGGGGGTGACCCGGAGGACACAGCCGACGCGGATGTGAACCAGTCCTTAATTGCCGCGCGAGCATAATTGAGCCAAAGGTTGTATAGTCTGTCGCCACAATGCTTCGAGCCCTCGCCCCGCCGTTGCTGGCTGTGTTGGTTCTTGCAGCCGGCCCGTTGCCCCTCGTCCGCCCAGTCGCCGCGGCGGAGACGGCAAGCGATGCTGCCCTCAAGACGCTGCTCCAAGGCGATGGCGAGCTGAAGCTCGCCGGGCGGACGCTCGACCGCGAGCTGTTGTCACAATTCTATGATGCGCGCGCCGATGCGCCGATCTGGCTCGGCGAGGGCGACCGCGCCGCGGCGCTGGAAAAAGCGCTCGCCGGCGCGGCGGCGCAAGGCCTCGATCCCGCCGATTTCGTCGTGCCGCATGCGCCTCCGGCCGAGCGCGAGCTGCTGCTCACCGACGCCTTCCTGCGCTACGCCGCGGCGCTCGCCCAGGGCCGCGTCAGTTCGGCCGCGATCGAGAGCGACTGGTCGATCCCGCAGCCACGCTTCGATGCCGCGTCCGTGCTCGCCGCCGCGGCACAGGGCGATCCCGAGACCGTGCTCCAATCGCTGGCGCCGGCGCATCCCGCTTATAAGCGGCTCCAGGCGGCGCTGGAGCACTATCGCGCGCTCGCCGCAGCGGGAGGCTGGCGGCGCCTCTCCGAGTCGGGGAAGCTGCAGCTGGGCGATAACGGTCCCGCCGTCGAGCAGCTGCGTCAGCGCCTCATTGCCGAGGGCTTCCTCTCGGCCGATGCCATCGGCCCGGAATTCGACGGCGATGTCGACGCGGCGGTGCGGCGCTTCCAGGCGCAACACGGCATCGCCATCGACGGCACCGTGGGCCCTGCCACCTATGTCGCGCTCAATGTGTCCGTGGCGGCGCGAATCGAGCAGATCCGCGACAATCTCGAGCGCTGGCGCGAATTGCCGCGGGTGTTGCCGGCCAATCGCATCGAGGTGAACGTGCCGGGGGCTTGGCTCACCGTTTTCGAGCATGGCGAGCCCGGCCTCGGCATGCGCGCCATCGTCGGCGCCGAGGGGCATCCGACCCCGGTGCTGCGCGCCTGGATGAGCGCGGTGCTGTTCAACCCGCCCTGGCGGATTCCCGATTCGATCGCGCAAAAGGAGATACTGCCGCGGCTCAAACACGATCCGCACTATCTTGAGCGCAACCATTATGTCTATGTCGGCGCTCCCGGCCATTTGCCGCTGAAGCAGCTGCCGGGGCCGGACAATGCGCTCGGCCGCATCAAATTCGAGCTTCCCAATATCTATGACGTCTACCTCCACGACACCCCGAGCCATCCGCTGTTCAGCCGCGTCATCCGGACGCTGAGCCATGGTTGCGTGCGGCTCGAGGAGCCGCGCCAGCTCGCGCTCTATGTGCTCGGCCGCGCCAAGACCACCTGGAGCCTCCAGGATATCGACGGCGCCATCGCCGAGGGGGACACCCGCCGCGTGCCGCTGACGCACGGCATCCCTGTCTATCTCCTCTATTGGACCGCCTTCGTCGATCCCGATGGGACGATGGAGTTCCGCGACGACATCTATGGTCGCGACGTTCGGCTCGAGGCGGCGCTTGCGGTGCGCGACGCCGAAGATCGGATTGCGCGCGCTTCGGGCAAATCCGCGCGCGCAATCCTCGGTCCCGCTGGCATCGCGCCGTCTAATAAAACCGCCGCGAAGTAATCCTCCCGTAACGGTTCCGTAACGATTTTAAGTCAAATCCTGGGTTGTCGCGTTAACCATCCGATGGTCTATTGGCCATCGGGGGAAACAAATGCCGGGACGTGGGTTGCGGGGGTGTGGATGCCGAGCGGTGAGGGCGTGAATCGGCGGCGATTCCTGGGGATCGCCGCGGCGGGGCTTTTGGTCGGATCGAGCGTTCCTGCACTGGCGGCGCCGTTCTCGCTCGCGCCGCCGCGCTTGCTGGCGTTCGACAATCTCCATACCGGCGAGAAGCTGAAAACCGTCTATTGGGAGGGTGGGCGTTATCTGCCCGAGGCGATCAGGGACATCAACTGGCTGCTGCGCGACTTCCGCACCGAGCAGAGCCATCCGATCGACCCGCGCCTCCTCGATCTCCTCGCCAATTTGCATGCGCGGCTCGACAGCCGGCAGCCCTTCGAGGTCATCTCCGGCTATCGCTCGCCGGAAACGAACGCGATGCTAAGGAGCTACAGCGACGGCGTGGCGCAGAACAGCCTCCATATGCGGGGCATGGCCATCGACATCCGCGTCCCGGGCCGGCATCTGCGCTATGTCCGGACGGCGGCGCTGTCGCTGCGCGCCGGCGGCGTCGGCTATTACCCGCATTCCGACTTCGTCCACGTCGATACCGGCCGCGTCCGCACCTGGTAGCCGAGGGGATTGCGCCCGGAACGCTACGGCCGGCGCCGTAGCATCGCCTGCTGCCGAGGGCGGCCGCAGGCGCTAGAGTCGTGGGCGATGAAAGAGGATCCCCGCCTTGCCGAAATCGCCGCGCTGGTCGGTGACCCCGCGCGCGCCAACATTCTGACGGCGCTGCTCGACGGGCGCGCGCTCACCGCCGGTGAGCTCGCCTATTTTGCCGGCGTCTCGCCGCAGACGACGAGCGGCCATCTGGCGAAGCTGACCGAGAGCCGCCTGCTGGCGCTGCAGAAGCAGGGGCGCCACCGCTATTACCGGCTGGCGACGCCGCAGGTCGGCCGCATGATCGAGGGCATCATGGAGGTGGCCGTGGCGGCGCCCGAACGCTATCGCCCGGCCAGCCGCGCCGATGCGGAGCTGCGCCGCGCGCGAACCTGTTACGATCATTTCGCCGGGCAGCTCGGCGTCGGCATTGCCGACACGCTGATCGCCAAGGGCCATCTCGTGCTCGCCGACGAGGCGGGCGAGGTGACGGAGCCCGGCATCGCGTTCCTCGGCCAGTTCGGCGTCGACCTCGCCGCGGCGCGGCAGCGCCGCCGCGCCTATTGCCGGCCTTGCCTCGACTGGACCGAGCGGCGGCCGCATATCGGTGGCGCCATCGGCGCCGCGCTGGCGCAGCGCTGCTTCGATTTGCGCTGGGTCGCGAGGCAGCGCGACAGCCGCGCGCTCCTGATCACCCCCGCCGGCCGGCGCGGCCTCGACGAGGTGTTCGGGGTAAGACTCTGAAAGCCGCCCACCCCTGAAAGATTCTCATGACGGCGCATCGGCGGCGACGCGTAGAGTGTCGGGCCGATCCTTCTGACCAGCCAAGCAAGCCAGCGCCATGGCCCGCTATCGCCTCCACTACTTTCCGGAATCCGGCAACAGCTTCAAGCTTGCGCTCATGCTCACGCTGTGCGGCCAGACCTTCGAGCCGGTCTGGACCGATTTCGGCGGCGGCGTGACGCGAACCGCGGAGTGGCGCCAGACGGTGAACGAAATGGGCGAGATTCCCGTGCTCGAGGACGATGGCACGCGGCTGACGCAAACTGCGCCGATCCTGTTGCGCCTCTCCGAGCGTTACAGACGCTTCGGCGGCGAGAGCGAGGATGAGCGGTTCGAAGTTCTGCGCTGGCTGTTCTGGGACAATCACAAGCTCACCGGCTACATGGCGACGTATCGCTTCTTGCGCGCGTTCACGCCCTCTCCCGATGCCGCGGTCCTTGCCTTCTTGCGGCGGCGCATCGACGATTACCTGCGCATCCTCGATGCCCATCTGCGCGAACGCGCCTTCGTCGCCGGCGAGCGGGCGACGATCGCCGATCTCTCGATGATCGGCTATTTGTGCTTCCCGAAGCACGAAACCGGCTACGATTTCGCCGCCACTCACGCCGCGATCGATGTGTGGCTCGCTCGGATCGCCGCGCTCCCGGGATGGCGCGCGCCTTACGACCTGCTGCCGGGCAAGCGCTTGCCGTGCTACCTCTGAGCGGTTGTCGCTGCGCTCAGTCGAAGGTGAGCACCGTGCGCGCGACCTCGCCGGCCTTCATCGCGCGGAAGGCCTCGTTGATGTCCTCGATCCGGCCGCGCCGCGACACCATCTCGTCGAGCTGCAGCCGGCCCTGGCGGTAGAAATCGAGATAGAGCGGGATGTCGGTGCGGAAGCGGTTCGAGCCCATGCGCGAAGTCTGCACCTTGCATTCCGGCCGGATCGCCATCCACGGGAACTCGATCATCGCGTCGGGCGGCATCACGCCGACGATGGTGGCGGTGCCGCGGATGGCGAGGCTCTCGATCGCCTGCCGCACCAGCTTGGCGAGGCCGACGGCCTCGAAGGCATGATCGACGCCGGCGCCGCCGGTAAGCGCGCGCACGGCCTTCACCGGATCGTCCTCACCGCTGTTGACGGTATGCGTCGCGCCGACGCGCTTGGCCAGCTCGAGCTTCGATGGAAAGACATCGACGCCGATGATCTGCCGCGCGCCGCCGATGCGCGCCCCCTGGATGATCGAAAGCCCGACGCCGCCGCAGCCGAACACCGCCACGGTCTGTCCCGGCTCGAGCCCGGCGCTGCGCAGCGCCGCGCCGACGCCGGTGAGCACGCCGCAGCCGACCAAAGCGGCGCGGTCGAGCGGCAGCTCCGGATCGATGCGCACCAGCGAGTTCTCGTGCAGCAGCATGCGCTCGGCATAGCTGGAAATGCCGAGGAATTGCCGGAAGGGCTGGCCTTTCTGCGACAGGCGTGGCGCCGTGTCCTCGCCGCGCGCGACGATGCCGCCGGTGCAGAGATTGGGATGGCCGCTGAGGCACTGGGCGCAATTGCCGCAGAATCCCGAGAGACACGCGACGACGTGATCGCCCGGCCGGACGCTGGTCACGTCGCCGCCCACCGCCTCGACGATTCCCGCGCCCTCATGGCCGAGCACATAGGGGCGGTCGAGCGGGAAGCGGCCGAGTCCGTCGACGACGTGGAGATCGCTGTGGCAGACGCCGGTGGCGATGGTGCGGACCAGCACCTCGCGGCCGCGCGGCTTGTCGACCTCCACCGTCTCGATGGTCAGCGGCTCATGCACTTTGCGGAAGACCGCAGCTTTCATCTCCATGGGCTTCCTCGCTTCGATCTTGTTTTCTCCGCCCAGTATAAGCCGCTGGCCGACTGCGGCGCGAGGGCAACCCAGTAGGCTTCGGTCACGGGTCCTCTAGCCCGGATTTCTCACACCGTCACGGGCTGCGACGGCGATCTTTGGCGCCAGGGTAGGAGCCGGGACGCGCGGCGATGCGAG
>Ga0335076_10002282_pt1 | contig 19013 bp, 19 predicted proteins | sample Lox_Sample_25_FD_206717 | JGI IMG/M metagenome (GOLD analysis project Ga0335076, IMG submission 206717) | Soil microbial communities from Loxahatchee National Wildlife Refuge, Florida, United States - Lox_Sample_2.5 | ecosystem: Environmental > Terrestrial > Soil > Wetlands | place: USA...
CGCGCCGATCGCGGCGCCGACGAACGCCGACTCCGAGAGCGGCGTGTCGCGCACGCGCTCCGGACCGAACTCGTCGAGCAGGCCCTTGGTTACGGCGTAGCAGCCGCCGTACCGGCCGACATCCTCGCCGAGTAGGAACGCGCGCGGGTCGCTGCGCAGCGCGTCGCGCAGGCCCTCGCGCAACGCTTGCCGATAGCTCGTGCGGACGGCGGTTCCGTTCATGAGCCGACCCGGCGCGTGTAAACGTCCGCCGCGAGCGCGTCGATTGGCTCGGGGGTGCCGCGCTCGGCGAACTCGACGGCGTCCGCGATCTCCGCGCCGATTCTTGCGTCGAGGATCGTGATATCGGCGTCGGCCAGCAAGCGTTCCGCTCGCAAGCGGCCCTCGAGCGTGCCGATCGGGTCGCGCTGCTTCCAGCGCTCGACTTCGGCCTTGTCGCGATAGAGCTCGGGGTCGAACATCGAGTGGGCTCGAAACCGATAGGTCAGCAGCTCGAGCAGCTGCGGGCCGGCGCCCCCGCGGATCGCGCTCACGGCGGTCGCCGCGGCCGCCTCGACCGCGAGTACGTCCATGCCATCCACTACCGCGGCCGGAACCCTGTAGCTCTCGGCTTTGCGCGCGACGTGGGTCTCGGACTCGGACCTCTCGAGTGCGGTGCCCATCGCATAGAGGTTGTTCTCGCACGCGAACAGCACCGGCAGGTGCCAGAGCTCCGCGAGATTCAGCGACTCGTGGAACTCGCCCTCGGCGACGGCGCCCTCGCCGAAGAAGCAGACCGTGACAGAATCCGCGCCGCGCATCTTCGCCGCTAGACCGAGACCGACCGCGAGCGGCAGCCCGCCGCCGACGATCGCATTGCCGCCGAAGAAGCGCGCGGACGCGTCGAAGATGTGCATCGAGCCGCCGCGGCCGCGGCAGCATCCCTCGCGCTTACCGTACATTTCGGCCATGAGACTGCGCATCGAGATCCCGCGCGCGAGCGCGTGGCCGTGCTCGCGGTACGTCGCAACGACCGAGTCCGTTGGCCGCAGCGCGCGCAGCACGCCGACCGCGATCGCCTCCTCGCCGATGTACAGATGCAGGAAGCCGCGGATCTTCGTCGCGCTATAGAGCTCGACGCACTTCTCCTCGAACCGTCGGATCCTGAGCATGCCGTCGAGTAGGTCGAGGCCGTGCTCGCGCGTGAGCGCCGCGGGCGGGCCGAGCGTCGCGGCGCTCATCGCGGCACTCCCGCGGGCTCTTGCTCGAGCGTCGACGTGTCGCCTTCGGCGAGGCCGAGCTCGCGGGCCTTGAGCAGCCTGCGCATGATCTTGCCCGAGCGCGTCTTCGGCAGGCCGTCGAGGAACTCGATCTCGCGCGGCGCGACCGCGGGCCCCAGGCGCTTGCGCGCGAGCGCGAGCAACTCCCGGCGCAGCGCCTCGCCGGGCGTGAAGCCCGTTTTCAGCGACACGAATGCCTTGACGACCTCTAGCATCGTCGGATCGGGCTTGCCGATGACGCCGGCTTCGGCCACGGCCGGGTGCTCCATCAAGACGCTTTCGACCTCGAACGGGCCGATCAGATGGCCGGCCGATTTGATCACGTCGTCGGCGCGCCCCACGAACCAGTAGTAGCCGTCCGCGTCGCGGCGTGCGAGGTCACCGCTCAAGTACCAGCCCGAGCGAAAGCATTTGCGATAACGCTCTTCGGCGCCGAGATAGGCGCGAAACATCGACGGCCAGCCGGGTCTAATCGCGAGCTCGCCGGGCGTGTCGGGTGTTGTGATCGGCTCGACTGCGCCTTCGCTCGACGACGTGACGATTGCGGCCTCGACGCCCGGGATGGGTTTGCCCATCGAGCCCGGCTTGATCGGCAGGCACGCGAAGTTCGCGATCATGATCCCGCCGGTTTCGGTCTGCCACCAATTGTCGTGGAACGGCAGGCCGAGCACGCGCTCGCCCCAGACTACCGCTTCTGGATTCAGCGGCTCGCCGACGCTCGCGGCGAAGCGCAGCGCATCCAGCCGGTATCTCTTCGGCAGCTCGGCGCCGGCCTTGATCAGCATCCGGATCGCGGTCGGCGCCGTGTACCAGACGGTCACGCGCTCGCGCTCGAGAATCTCGTACCAACGCGTGGCGTCGAACTCCTCTGGATCGACGATCATCGTGACGCCGTTCGTCAGCGGAGCGATGATCCCGTACGAGGTTCCGGTCACCCAGCCCGGATCGGCGGTGCACCAGTAGACGTCGTCGGGGTGCAGATCGAGCACCCAGCGGCCGGTAATGTGATGCTCGAGAACCGCGGCGTGAACGTGCAGCGCGCCCTTCGGCGTCCCTGTCGTGCCGCTCGTGAAGTGCAGCAGCGCGGGATCCTCGGGCGACGTCGCCGGGATGGCGAACGCCGGGCTTGCGGCCTCGAGCAGCTCGGTCAGCGAATGGACGCCTCGGCCGGACTCCTCTGCGCCGTCGCCATCGATCAATAGGACGTGCTCGAGAGAGGGAAGCGCCGCACGGATCTGCGCGACCTTGCGCGCGTAAAGAGCGGCCGTCGTCACGAGCACGCGGGCTGAGCCGAGCGCGAGCCGAGTCTTGATCGGCTCGGGCCCGAACGCCGGAAACAACGGACTGAACACGGAGCGATTCTTCAGCGTGCCGAGCGCCGCGACGTAGAGACCCGGCAAACGTGGCGAGAGCGCGAACACGCGCTCCCCCGCGCCGACCCCGAGCTCGCGGAGGACGTTAGCGAAGCGGTTGCTCGCGGCCGCGAGCTCGGCGTAGCTGAGCTCGCCGAGCGTCTCGCCCGGCTTCCTTCCGACGAAGCGCAGCGCGACGCGTTCGGCATTCGGCCCGTACGCATGCCGGTCCACGCATTCGTGCGCGATATTGATGCCACCGCCGGGCAGCCCGTCGAGCTCCGCGCGCACGTCGCTCCAGGCGAACGAGTCCACCGCGCGCGCATAGTCGGTGAGATTCGGCGGCGTGCCGAGCCGATGGGGTTGGATGATGTCGTCCCGGGTGGCCATGTCGCTAGACCGCTAGGCGGAGCGCGCCTCGAGGCGATAGGCCGTCTCGCCATAATGGTCGGCGCATTCGGCCTCGCGTCCGCGCACGACGCGACGGCCCTCGAGCGGCCCCCGCGTCTCGGTCACGACGGTGTGCTGACCTTCTCGATGCTCGCTGTCGTAAAAGTAGAGAACGACCCAGTCGCGCGTGCGACCAAGCTCGTGCGCTTTCGCGGTGTTCGAGTACAGCGCAGTGAAATGCAAATCGCCGCGAGTCGCGTGCAAGACCGGCAGCCAGGCCTCGCCGCGCGGGTTGAAGCGGCGCGGCGCGATCTTCGGCAGATCTCCGGCCGCGGCGCGCTCGCGGTACTCTCGGTCGACATCGAGCAGCACGCTTACGCCGGGGCGCGCGAGCGGCGCGGCGTGCGCCACGTGCGGCGTTGCGACCCTGCCGAGCATCCTTCCTACCGTAGCGCGTATCGCCTCGGCTCGGCGTTCGCCGACGCCGGGCAGCTTGGCGAGTCGGCCGTCGTGAGCGGTGACCTCGAGCGCCTCGAGCGACGTGACGTCGAGTGCCTCGTGCAATTTGCGCGCGAGCTTCGGGCCGATCCCCGGCACGCTGCGTAACAGCGTTTCGGCATCGGCCGAGCCACGCAACCGATCGAGCCGCGCAAGGCGGCCTGTCTGCGCGATCTCGTTGATCGCGAGCGCCATCCCGCCGCCGATGAACGGTATGCCTCGCACTGCCTCGATCCCGCCTTGCCGCAGCGCGTCACGAACGTCGAACTGCAACGAATCGAGGGTTTGCGCGGCGCGCTGGTACGCGTTGACGCGGAACGGGTTCGCGTGTTGGAACTCGAGCAGCCGCGCGTACTGGCGGAGGCGGTCTGCCGCCGCGTGATTGAAGCTTGAGTCGCCGTCGCTCACGGATAGATATAGGAATAGGGCGAGACGGGCGGCGGCACGAGTTGGTAGCTGCCCTGGAGAAATGCGACGAGGTCGATCAGCTGTTGCACGGTCATCACGTCGTTAAGGTAGGCGAGCGTCATCAATGACTGGCCGTCGGGCGTCGTGACCTGGCTCGGCGGATAGCCCGGTGCGATTCGATGCGACGGATTGATGATCGCCGTGACGAGCTCGCCGTAGCTCTTCACGCGCCCGGTTTCGCCCCCGAGCGTGACGTTGGCCGCTCCGGTTCCCTGGTCCGGTGCGTCGAGGCCCACGACGCGGTGACAGGCGGTGCAGCGCAGCGCCAGGAACGCCGCTCGCCCGCGTTCCGGGCTGCCGTCGGGCAGCCGGAAGCCCATCCCCGACTTCGGTCCACAACCGACGAGCAGCACGCACAGCAGCACGATCAGCGGCACCGGTCTCATCACGTCCTCCGTTGAGCCTAGCTCGCCACACGAAGTTACTGCTCGCGACGCGGCCCGGCGATACGAAGTTCTACGTAGCCACGAAACGCTCGGCGTACGCGCTTTTACCTATGTCCCTCGTTGCTCTAGCGGCGCGACAATCCCATCGACGAGTCCAACGGTGGAGGCAGATAGCCATGAACAAAGTGAGCGAGGATCAGCGGCGACGAATGATCGCGGAAGCCGCGTACTTTCGTGCCGAACGGCGCGGGTTCAAAGGCGGCGACTCGGTTGCCGATTGGATCGAAGCGGAGGCCGAGGTGGATAAGCGCTTAGGACGGATAGACACGGCCGGTGTGGTCGAATGCTTCGCTGACGGCGTCGAGTCCGCGACCAAGAGGCTCGCCGCGATGAAGCGCAAGGCGTCGACGCTCGCGGCGGGCGCGCGAGCCGAGGTGAACCGCGACATCGACCGGCTCGGCGAGCTGCGCGATTCGCTGCGGGTGAAGGTGAAAGAGCTCCGCGCTCAAGGCGAACGAGCAGGCGATGTCGCCGTACAGCAAGCGGAAAGGGTGTGGCAGGAGCTCTCCGACGCGATGCGGCAGCTAGGTCCGCCCGCAAGCCACTGACGCCGTCGACTGCAGAGGCGCGTGGTTTACGAACTGGGCGAGCGGGACTCGCGCTCGCGCAGCCTAGGCGGTGCGGGCTGGCCGCGGTTCGCGCGCCGGCGTTCGGGCCGTCCGCCATCGGCTCGGTATTGGTCGCACGCCGCCGACGTCCTGCTCGCGTCGCTGCGCTCGGGCCCCGGCGGGCTCGAGGCGAGCGACGCGGCCGAGCGTCTGCGAGCGTACGGTAGCAATCGGCTCGGCGGGCGCGAGCGCGGATCGAGGCTCGGCATTTGGGCGCGCCAGTTCGCGAGCCCGCTCGTGCTCATTTTGGTCTTCGCGGCCGCGGTCTCCGCATTCGTGGGCGATTGGCCGGATGCGGCGATCGTCCTCGCGATCGTGCTCGGCAGCGGCACGCTCGGCGCGCTCCAAGAGCAACGCGCGTCGTCGGCAGTCGAGAGCCTGCGCAACCGCGTTCGCGTAACGGCCACCGTGCTGCGCGACGGCACGCCGACGCAGAAACCCCGCGAAGACATCGTGCCGGGCGACGTCGTGCTTCTCTCGGCGGGAAGCCTCGTGCCGGGCGACGGAGTCGTCCTCGAGAGCAAGGACTTCTTCGTCAACGAGTCCGTGCTGACCGGGGAGGCGCTGCCGGCCGAGAAGAGTCCCGGTGTCGCGCCGGCCGATAGCCCGCTCGGCGCGCGCCACAACTGTGTTTTCCTCGGCACGTCGGTCAGGAGCGGTAGCGCGCGCGTGCTGATCGTTGCGACCGGAGCCGTAACGGAGTTCGGCTCGATCGCGGACCGCCTCGCGCTGCGGCCGCCCGAAACCGATTTCGAGCGCGGGCTGCGCAACTACGGCTACCTGCTCTACGAGATCATGCTCGTGCTCGTGTTGATCGTATTTGCGGCCAACGTGTTCCTCGCACGGCCGCCGATCGAGGCGCTGCTCTTTGCGATGGCGCTCGCCGTCGGCATCTCGCCCGAGCTCTTGCCCGCGATCATCAGCGTGACGCTGTCGGCCGGCGCCCGCGAGATGGCGAGCCACGGCGTGATCGTGCGCCGGCTGCATGCCATCGAGAACCTCGGCAGCATGACTGTGCTCTGCTCGGATAAGACCGGGACGCTCACGCGCGGTCTACTCGAGCTCGAGGAGGCCGTCGACGTGGACGGACGCCCGTCGAGCGCGGTGTTGCGCGCGGCCGCATTAAACGCGCGAATGCAAACCGGTCTGAAGAATCCGCTCGACGAGGCGATCGATGCGCGGGCCGAACGTGACCGCATCGACCTCGCCGGGACTCGCAAGGTCGACGAGGTCCCGTACGACTTCTTGCGCAAGCGTCTCAGCGTAGTGGTGGACGATCGAAGCTCGACCGAGCTGATCACGAAGGGCGCGGTTCCCGGCGTGCTCGATTGTTGCGCCGAGGTGCGGCAGGGCACGGCGACGGTGCCGCTGGATGCCGAGCGCAGGCTGAGGCTCGACGCCGACTTCGACGCCTGGAGCAGGGCGGGGCGGCGAGTGCTCGCAGTCGCCACGAAAGTCGTACCGAGGCGCGAGCGCTACTCCTGCGACGACGAGCACGCGCTCGTCCTCGCAGGCTTTCTGGTGTTCAGCGACCTGCCGAAGCCGGGCGTCGACGCGACGATCCGCGCCCTTCGCGAGCGCGGCATCGGGCTCAAGATCGTTTCCGGCGACGCGCAGCTCGTCGCCGAGCACGTCGCGGCGGCGGTCGGCATCGCGACACCGAGAAGCCTTTCGGGCGAGGCGATCGCCGCGCTAACGGACTCGCAGCTTGCGGCGACGGCGCAGGCGATCGACGTCTTCGCGGAGGTGGATCCCGGCCAGAAGGAGCGCATCGTCGCGGCGCTGCGCAGACGCGGCGAGGTCGTCGGCTACCTCGGCGACGGGATCAACGACGCCCCTGCGCTGCACGCGGCCGACGTCGGCATCTCGGTGGACGGCGCCGTCGACGTCGCGCGCGAGGCCGCGGATTTCGTGCTGCTCGAGCAGGACCTCGACGTGCTCTGCCGAGGGGTCGAGCAGGGCCGCAAGACGTTCGCGAACACCTTGAAGTACCTCACGATCACGACGAGTGCGAACTTCGGCAACATGCTCAGCATGGCCGCGGCGTCGTTGTTCATGCCGTTTCTGCCGCTGCTGGCGAAGCAGATTCTGCTCAACAACTTCCTCGCGGACGTGCCGTCGATGATGATCGCAGGCGACAACGTGGACGCGGAGCTCGTCGCCGCGCCCCGTCGCTGGGACATCGGCGCGGTGCGGCGCTTCATGGTCGTGTTCGGCTCCATCAGCTCCGCGTTCGACTTCGCCACGTTCGGGGTTTTGTTGCTCGTCTTTCGCAGCGGCGCGGAGCTCTTTCGCACGGGCTGGTTCGTGGAGTCGCTGCTCACGGAGCTCGCGGTCCTGCTCGTGCTGCGCACCCGGCGTCCGGCCTTTTCGAGCAAGCCGGGGCGGGGGCTGGCGATCTCTGCCGGTCTGATCGCGATCGTGGCGCTGGCAATGCCGTTCCTGCCGCACGCCGACCTGCTCGGATTCGTGCCGCTGCCCGGCGCGGTGCTCGCGGCGTTGCTCGTAATCACGGCTTGCTACGTCGCGATTTCGGAATGGGTGAAACGCGCGCTCCTGTCGACGCGGCGCGGAGCGGCGTTCGGAAACTACTGAGTTCTGTCCATGCGTGCACTTGCTAGTCTGCGATTCGACGGATGTCCAACGACCACCGAGGTCTCCATGAGCCATTTGCCCGGACCGCTGCGATCCGCGCGCGGCACGCCGATATGAGTCATTCTCCGATCGAGCGGATACTAGTCGCGATCAAGCCCTGGCAGCGCGGCCTGCCGCTCGAATCGCAGCACGCGTCGCAACTAGCGGAAGCGCTCGGCGCGACGCTAATGCTCGTGAGCTCGGTCTTCGACTCGAAGACCCAGCGCCGCGTGAATCGCGGCGAAGATACTGCGCTCGCCGCGCGCACCCGACTGATCGAAGTCGAGCACGTTGAGCTCGAGAGGCTGGCGCGGTCGCTGCGCGAGTGGGGCGCGAACGTGACGACTCGCGTCGTCTGGGACGCGCCTGCGTACCAGGCCGTGCTCGACGTCGCGCGCGAATGGCGCGCGGATCTGCTCGTTCTCGGCATCCACGAGAGTCGCCTGCGGCTCGGGACGCGCCTCACCGACACCGACTGGCAGCTCATGCGGCTCGCGCCGTGTCCGCTGCTGCTCGTCAAGGACCCCGCGTTCGACGGTTACCCGAAGATTCTCGCGGCGATAGATCCCGCGCATCCGGAGGCGGCGGCGAGCGGCGTCGATCGCGCAGTGCTCGACGTGTCGAGCGCGATCGCCAAGGCCTGCGGCTCGGAGCTGCGAGTCGTGCATGCCCTGCCGCCGGACGCACCGGTCCCGTCGCCGACCATCGAGACGGCGCCCGGAGTCTATGTCGATCGGGACGCAATCGAGACGCTGGAGCGGCGCGCGGTCAACGCGCTGGCCGCGGAGTACGAGCTGCCGCCGGAACGCGTCGATATCGCGCACGGGGCGCCGGCGAACGTGATCGCCGAGATGGCGGCCGATGGGCGCGCGGCGCTCGTCGTGATCGGTGCATTACGCCGCGGCCAAGTCGAGCAAGCGGTTATCGGTAGCACGGCCGAGGGCGTCGCGATGGATGTTCCGTGCGACGTCCTGCTCGTGCCGCCGAGGGCGCGCTCCACGTCGGACGAGCGTGCGGCACGATCTAGAGATAAGGCGAGAACAACCAAGCCGCGCCGTCGACGAACTTCGTCCTCAGCGGCCGTCCGTCGACCTGCTGCACCGTGACCCGCGCAGAGCGCGCCCGGACTGCTTCGAAATGCGCGCTCAGCTGGGCTACGAACGCCGGGTCGTAGATCTCGACGTTCATCTCGAAGTTCAAGCGCAGGCTGCGCGGGTCCAGATTTGCCGATCCGATCTGCGCGTAGTCATCGTCGATATAGAACAGCTTGCTGTGCGCGAACACGCCCGGTTGGTAATAGATGCGCACGCCGCGCTCGAGCAGCTCCCAGAGCATGTGGCGCGTCGCGCGGTGGACGTAGGGCAGATTGTTGCGCTCCGGCAGGATTACGGCGACGTCGACGCCCTCGAGCGCCGCGGCCTGGAGCGGCGCGATGATCTCGCGCGGCGGTAGGAAATAGGGCGTCATGATTGCGATGCGTCGACGCGCCGAGCCAATTGCGCCGACGAGCAGCTCCGTGAGCCGATCGTATGAGCGTTCGGGGCCATCCGCGATGGCACGGCACTCCGCGGTCCCCGGCAACTTGGCCTGATCGGGCGGCGCGGCGGTCGTTGACTCACCGGTGACGAATTGCCAATCGCGCAAAAAGACCGCTTCGATCTGCGCCACCACCGGACCCGCGACCCTCGCGTGCAGGTCGACGAGCCTATGGTCGTCGGCGCCCAGACCGCTTTCTCGGATGTTGGTGCCGCCGGTGAAGCCGATCCAGCCGTCCACGGCGAGGATCTTGCGGTGGTTGCGCAGGTTCACGCTGAACAGCGGCGGCCACAAGCGCGGCGGCAAGAACCGCGCGACTCGGACGCCTCGCCGGTGCAGCAGGGTGCCCGCGCGCGGCAGCGAATAGAGCTCGCCGATGCCGTCGAGAAGCACGCGCACGTCCACGCCGCGCCCGGCCGCGTCGGCGAGCGCGGCGATGAACTCGCGGCCGAGCGGCCCCGTGTCGAAGATGTACGTCGACAGGAACACGCGCTGCGTCGCCGCGCGAATCGCGGCGAGCATCGCGGGAAAGGTTTGGTCGCCATTGTGCAGGAGATCCACTTCGTTGCCGGTCGTGAGCGGCAAATGCGTGATCGAGTGCCCAAGCCGTCCCAGCGGCTCGAGCCCGGCCGGCGGCACGCCGACGTGCTCTGTCGGACAGACCTCGACGGGGTGGCGCGTGAGCAGCTTGCGCGCGCGGGTCTTGACCCGATTGATGCCAAAAAGGTAATAGAGCGCGGCCCCCGCGAGCGGCAGCGTGAAACAGAGCGCGATCCAGCCGAACGCGGACTGCGGCCTACGTTTGTGGAGCAGCGCGTGGCCCGAGGCCGCGACGGCTGCGACGAGTCCCCCGGCGGCGAGCGCGGTGCCCGCCAGCTCAATCCCGTGCATGGCGAGTTGTGTAACATATCAACCACAGCTCGGCCAGCCGCGCCCCCGTGATTGACAGGGCACGGGTCGGCCGAGACGTCCCACTCACTCAGTACCGATGGAGTCGTAGCGATGGCCAAGCCTGACAACAAACGCAAACAACCGTTCCTGACCGACGTGAAGACGCTGCGTAAGCGCGCGCGCCAGCACATCGAGCGCGGTGCGGTAACCGAGGGCTATACCGCCGACCGCGAGACGGTGCTCAAGCTGCTGAACGAGGCGCTCGCGACAGAGATCATCTGTGTGCTCCGCTACCGGCGCCATTACTTCATGGCGAACGGCTTGGAGGCGCAGAGCGTCGCGGCCGAATTTCTGCAGCATGCGAACGAGGAGCAGGGACACGCGGACCAGATCGCAGCGCGGATCGTCCAGCTCGGCGGCGAGCCGAACTTCTCTCCTGATGGTCTGTCGACGCGCGCGCACGCGGAATACGTCGAGGGCACCGACTTGATCGACATGATCAAGGAAGACCTCGTCGCCGAGCGCATTGCGATCGACAGCTACCGCGAGATGGTCGCCTACTGCGGCACCGAGGATCCGACCACGCGACGGCTACTCGAAGAAATCCTCGGAGTCGAGGAGGAGCACGCCGAGGATCTCGTGAGCATGCTGCAGCGCCTAGGCGCGTAGTCGAAACGCCGCCAGCGGGCGGCGATCGCCGTGGAATTCAAGGACTACTACGAGATCATGGGCGTCGCGCGCGACGCGTCGCCCGACGAGATCAAGCGCGCGTATCGGCGGCTCGCGCGCAAGTATCACCCCGACGTCAGCAAAGAAAAGGACGCGGAGGCGCGGTTCAAGGAAGTCGGGGAGGCCTATGAGGTGCTGCGCGATCCCGAGAAGCGGGCGGCGTACGATCAGCTCGGCCGGCGCCCCACCGGCGAGGAATTCAGGCCGCCGCCCAACTGGAACTTCGAGTTCGAGGGCGAGGATCGCGCGGGTGAGCACAGCGATTTCTTCGAGCAGCTGTTCGGCGGCCTCGGCGGATTGCGCGGCGGTGCCGGCCGTGGCCGCGCGGGACGCGGCGCGTTCCGGAGTCGCGGCTTCGACACGAGCGCGCAGGTCGAGATTTCGCTCGAGGAGGCCTTTCGCGGCACGACGCGCACCTTGTCGCTGCAGCGCGTCGAGCTCGACAAAGACGGCAAGCCGCAGCCGCGCGTTCAGCAGCTCCAAGTGAAGATTCCCGCCGGCGTAGTCGAGGGCCAACAGATCCGAGTGGCGTCGCAGGGCCAGAGCGGTATCGGGGTCGATACGCCCGGCGATCTGTTCTTGCAGTTGAAGATCGCGCCGCATCGGTGGTTCCGGCTCGAAGGCCGCGATGTCTGGCTCGATTTGCCCATCACGCCATGGGAAGCGGCGCTCGGCGAGACCGTGCGCGTGCCGACGCTCGCCGGCCGTGTCGACCTCAAGATTCCGAAGGGCTCGCAAACCGACCGGCAGCTGCGGCTCAAGGCTCGCGGCCTACCCGGCGACCCGCCCGGCGATCAGTTCGTGGTGCTGAAGATCGTCGCGCCGGCCGCGAACAGCGCGGCGCAGGAGGCGCTCTACAAGCAGATGGCCGAGACGATGGCGATGAACCCCCGCGAAGCGATGGAGAGTTGACCATGGCCGAGCCGACCGACGTGTACGTGCTCGACGACTCCGTGGAGTTCAGCCTCGCGGAGGTCTGCCGGATTTGCGGGGTCCACGAGCGGCTCGTAGTCGAGATCGTCGAGGAGGGCGTGGTCGAGCCGCTCGGCGACGTTGGCCAGTGGCGCTTCACCGGTGTTGCGGTGACGCGCGTGCAGCGCGTATTGCGCCTCCAAGACGAGTTCGAGGTCAACCTCGCGGGCGCCGCGCTCGCGCTCGAGCTGCTCGAGGAGATCGAGCGACTTCGGCGCGGCGGCCGCTAGCAGTGCCGGACGACGCCGATCCTCGCCGACCCGACGCCCGCGCGCCCGAGCCGCCGAGCGAGCGCCGCGAGCCGTTGCCGTGGCAAGAGCCCAAGCCCGCGGACGAAGATCCCGGCGCGCCGGCGCGCGTCCGGCGGCTACTCGAGAGCCCCACCTATCGGCAAGCGGACCAAGACGTCGATTTCCTGAATCTCGACGCCACGCGCGGCGTGCGTCTCCAGATCGACTACCTCAAGGCCGAGGTCGGTCTCGAGGATCGCGGCGTCGAGCACACCGTCGTCGTATTCGGCAGCACGCGAATACGCGAGCCCGTCGCGGCGCAGCGCCGGCTCGACGCGCTGCGCTCGCAGCTAGCAGCGGCTCCGGGCGACGCGGATCTCGCGCGCCGCGCGCGCGTCGCTGAGCGGCTTCTCGCGAAGAGCCACTACTACGACAGCGCGCGCGAGCTCGGGCGCCTCGTCGGCGAGTGCGGGGGCGGCGGCTGTCGCGTGCTGTTGATGACGGGGGGCGGGCCCGGGATCATGGAGGCGGCGAATCGCGGCGCCTTCGACGTCGGCGCGCAGTCGGCGGGCTTGAACATCGCGCTGCCGCACGAGCAATACCCGAACCCATACGTGACGCCCGAGCTCTGTTTTCGCTTTCACTACTTCGCGATGCGCAAGCTCCACTTTCTGCTGCGGGCGCGGGCGCTCGTCGCGTTCCCGGGCGGCTATGGCACGCTCGACGAGGTGTTCGAGACTCTCACGCTCGTGCAGTCGCGCACGATAGCTCCGGTCCCGGTGGTGCTCGTGGGCGAGAGCTACTGGCGGCGCCTGGTCGACATCGATTTCCTCGTCGACGAGGGCGTGATCGAGCTCGAGGATCGCGAGCTGTTCTGGTATGCGGAGACCGCCGAAGACGTCTGGCGCACCATCGTCGCCTGGAACGAGCGCAACGGCACGCCGCTGATCGCGCCGCCGTGCGGCCCCTGAGTCTCGCGCGTCCGCGCTAGGCCGGTCGATGGCGATCGCGCTCACGTCCTTCGGCGCCGCGCGCACCGTCACCGGCTCATGTCATCGGCTGCGCGTCGGCGCGCAGACGGTGCTACTGGATTGCGGCCAGATCCAAGGCTCGTTCGCCGGCGAGCAAGAGAACGAAGCGCTGCCCCCCGGCGCGATCGACGCCGTCGTGCTGAGTCACGCGCACATCGACCACTCGGGACGCCTGCCGCTGCTGCGGAAGCACGGGTTTCGCGGGCCGATATACATGCACCGCGCAACGCGCGACCTCTGCGAGATCATGCTCCGCGACGCGGCCCATCTGCACGAGCAGGAAGCGGAGCGGCAGAACGCGATGCGCGACCGCGAGGGCCTCGCGCGCGCTCTGCCGCTGTATACGCGTGCCGATGCGCAGGCCGTCGCCGCCCAGTTCGTTCCGCTCGACTACGATTCGCGCGAGCGAATTCTGCCGGGCGTCGAGATTCGGCTGCGTAATGCGGGTCACATCTTGGGCGCCGCGATCGTCGAGCTGTGGCTCGAGGACGCGGGCAGGGGCGTCAAGCTCGTGTACAGCGGCGATCTCGGCTACGCCGGAGCACCGCTGCTCGGGCCGCCGACTCCGATTCGAGACGCGGACCTCGCGCTGATGGAGAGCACCTACGGCGACCGCGACCATAGACCGTTCGACGCGACGCTCCGCGAGCTCGAGACGATCGTGCGCGCCGCGGCCGACGCCGGAGGCAACATCCTGATACCGGCGTTTGCGGTCGGGCGGACACAGGACATCCTTTACTTGCTCGCGGAGCATTACGAAGCGTGGCGTCTCGACCGATGGCGAATCTTTCTCGACAGCCCGATGGCCATCGAAGCCACAGAGCTCTACTGGCGCTATCGAGATCTGCAGAAGAACGTGCTGTTCCGGGACGGACGCAGTCCGCAGCTCGCCAACGTAATCGCGTCGCAGACGCCCGAGGACTCGGCGCGAATCGACGAGATCCGAGGGGGTGCGATCGTGATCGCGGGCAGCGGGATGTGCAGCGGCGGGCGAATCGTTCGGCACTTGCGGCGCAACCTCTCGCGCCCCGAATGCCACGTCGTGCTGGTCGGCTTTCAGGCGCAGGGCACGCTCGGGCGGCGGCTCGTCGACGGCGTCGCGCGCGTGCCGTTGCTCCACGAGACCGTCGAGGTCGCGGCGCGGATCCACACGATCGGAGGCCTGTCGGCGCACGCGGATCGATCCGGTCTGCTCGCCTGGTACGCGGCGTTCGAGCATCGACCGCCAGTTTGCCTCGTGCACGGGGAGCCACCGGCGCAAACGGCGCTCGCAGATGCGCTCCGGCAACGGTTCGGCGCGAACGTCAGGGCGCCGGCGCGCGGCGAGTCGATCCCGCTCTGAGACGCACGCCGGCGCCGCTGCAGCGCCGCATGCCGTCTCGCGCGCGTCAGCGCGTCACGGCGTGGAACTCGCGGTCCGCTTTCGCCGCGAGGAAGAAGTCGGACTCGGTGAGCCCGTCGATCTTGTGCGTCCAGATCTCGACCGCGCAACGGCCCCAGCCGACGTGCAGGTCGGGGTGATGGCCTTGATCCTCGGCGATGTCGCCGACGCGGTTCGCGAACGCCATCGCGGTTGCGAAGTTCGAGAAGGGATACGTGCGCAGCAGATGTCCCGCCGCGTTCAGCGCCCAGCCTTGGTCGAGCTGCTCGAGCAACTCGCTCGCGCGCGCGGGCGGCAGCGGCGGCACGCCGCCGCGGCAAGGAATGCATCGGTTGTCGGCGAGCGCCATGTTCCTACCTCCGTGTGAACAGAGCTTACGCTCCGTCCGCGTCCACGACGAGCGAGCCGCCCCAGTCGCGCGGATCGACGTCCGCGACGGACTGCGAGAACGTCCAGCGGTGGCCGTAGAGATCGTGCGCCGAGTATTGGCGCTCGCCGAAGGGGTAGGTCGTCGGCGGGCTCGCGATCTTTGCGCCGGCCGCACGCGCGCGCTCGTAGTGCGCGTCGGCGTTGTCGACGCGCACGAGCACGGAGTGCGTCGCGCGCGCCGCGGCTTCGGCGTCCACGTCGTCGCCGTTCACGATGATCACGGCGCCGCCGCCGTACGTGAGCTGCACGCGATGATTCGCGATTCGCAACCGGGGCGAGAAGCCGAACGCCTTGCAGAGCCAGTCGGACGCGGCTGCGACGTCGGGGTACGCGAGCTCGGGGATGACCTGGCTCGGTGGAATCGAGCGGTTGCTGTGCATGGCCGTCACGAGCCTCCGTAGACGTTAGGGTCGTGGCGCTCCATGAAAACATCCGGTCGCTTGAGCGGCGTGAAGCCCAGCTTGGCGTAGAGGCCGTGCGCGTCGCGCGTGCCGAGCATCCAGCGACGCAGGCCTTGCAGCTCCGGGTGTCCGAGCACGCACGTCACCAGCCACTTCGCGAGGCCGCGGCCGCGAAACTCGGGCAGCACGAACACGTCCATGAGATAGGCGAACGTCGCCCGGTCCGAGACGACACGTGCGAAGCCGATCTGCCGCTCGCCCTGGAGCAGCGTGAAGCAGAGCGAGTTGCGTAGCGACCTATCGAGCGTCGCGCTCGGGATGTTTTTCGCCCAATAGGACTCGGTCAGAAAGCGTTCGATGACGTCCCGGTCGAGGCGCGCGAGGTCGTCGCTGACCGTGAATTCATCCCGCGCCCATTCCATCTAGGCGTACGCGTAGATCGTCGCGAGAATGCCGAGCACGGAAGCGAGGAACACGCTGTGCTTCACCGTGAAGCGGAACAGCTTGCCTTCCTCTGATCTCTCCATGCCCGTTGCCGCGACCGCGACCGCGAGGCTCGTGAGGCTGATCATCTTGCCCATCACGCCGCCGGCCGAGTTCGACGCGGCCATCGTCGCGGGGTTCAGGTGCAGGCTGTTGGCCGTGACGACCTGTAGGTTGCCGAACAGGGCGTTCGCGGACGTGTCGCTGCCCGTCAGGAACACGCCGAGCCAGCCGAGTAACGAGCTGAAGAACGGGAACAGCGCGCCGGTTGCCGCGAACGCGAGGCCGAGCGTGACCGTCATGCCGCTGTAGTTCATCAGATACGCGAGGCCGAGCACGCAGGCGATCGTGAAGATCGAGAAGCCGAGCTGCTTCGCGACCTTGCCGAGCAGCATGAGGTACGCGCCGACGGAGACGCGCAACGTGATCGCCGACGCGATCGTCGCAAACGCGCACGCCGTGCCCGCCGCCGCGAGCCAGTTGAAGTTGTAGACCGCCCCGTACGGTGACGGCGTCGCCACGATCGGCGGGACGCGTGCGATCTGGTTGTGCAAGCCCGGCCACGGCACCGGGATGCTCGCCTTCGCGAGGATCTTGGCCGTGTCGGGATAGCCCCACACCAGCACGAACACGACGAGGAACAGATACGGCGACCATGCGAGCAGCGTGCGCGAGAAGCCGTGTGACTTGAGCGTGACCGTCGCCTGATGCTCGCCCGCGAGCACGAAATGATCTTTGGGCTGCCAGACCTTGAACAGCAGCACGAGACCGATGATCGCCGTGATCGACGCGACGATGTCGACGAGCTGCGGCCCGACGAAGTTCGAGACGAGGAACTGGACGCTGGCGAAGCAAACACCGCAGACGATCGCCGCCGGCAGCACACCCTTGAGCCCTTTCAGGCCGCCCATCACGAGGATCAGATAGGTCGGGATGAACAGCGAGATCGGCGCGCAAAGCCGGCCGACCCACGCGCTGAGCAAGTGCTCGTCGATGCCCGTCGTGCCCGCGAGCGTGACGACCGGAATGCCGATCGAGCCGAACGCGACGGGTGCGGTGTTTGCGAGCAGGCAGATGCCCGCCGCGAAGAACGGCGAGAAGCCGAGGCCCGTGAGCATCGCGGCCGCGACCGCGACCGGAGTTCCGAAGCCCGCCGCGCCTTCGATGAACGCGCCGAACGCGAACGCGATCAGCATCGCCTGCAGGCGGCGGTCAGCCGTGAGGCTGCCGATCGAGTCCTTGATGACCTCGAAGTTGCCCGTGTCGAGCGTGAGCCGGTAGAGCACGACGGCCCAGTAGACGATCCACGCGATCGGCAGAAGGCCGAACGCGGCGCCCATCAGCGTCGATGAGACCGCGAGCTTCACGGGCATGCCGTAGACGCCGATCGCGACGACGAGGCCGGCCGCGAGACCCGAGAGCCCTGCGATCCACGCCGGCTTGCGCAGCACGCCAATCAAGAGCAGCAGCACGAAGATCGGCACGGCCGCGGCGACGGTGGACCAACCGAGGCTGTTCAGGACGGGAGCGTAGTTCTGTGGCCACATAAGGTCGTCGCTACTCCGTCGCTATTGTTTTTGCGGGTCGTGGTAGGTCGGGTCGCCGTAGTGATCGGCGCGGCCGCTCACGGGGTTCTTGTAGTGGAACGGCGGGACGAACGCAGCCGGATATGCGGCATACGGGATCGACTGCTTCCGATCGGGCGGCAGGCGTGCGTACTCGCCGAAGATCGGTGTGGCCTTCTTGGTCCAGCCGTCCTCGTAGTTGGTATACATCGTGTAGTAGCCGTGGAGATAGCCGAGCTTCCAGATGCCGTCTTGCTTCACGAACACGTTCTCGTAGTCGCCGACGCCCCACTGCGCGTTCACGTTGATGATCCCGAACATGATGAACGGCCGGGAGCGCACGAAGGCCGTCTTGCCGTCGGGCTGCACGTCGATGACGGTCTGCAGGTGCATGTGGTTGAACAGCGAACCGTCGCGCGGGCCGACGCTGCCGGGCGATAGGTTGTGCATGTATTCGCGCACGCGGTCCTGGCCGAGGAACGCGCCGCGGCCGTAGATCTCGACCACCCCCTCGGGCGCGAAGAGGTCCGCGACGTCGTCGTGGCGGTTCTTGTCGACGTAGTGGCCGTAAATTCCAGCGAGGTTCTCGAGCTCGTCGACGTCTTTCAACCGCTGCACCTCCGCTTTGGCGGCGGCCACGGACTTCTCGAGATCCGCGATCGCGGACTTGAGCTGCGCGTCGGCGGCGCTCGGCGAGCGCGCACACGCGCCGCAGAGCAGCCCGAGCGCGGCGATCGAGGCGACCAACGCGAGCGAGCGTCGAGCTGTGCATTGACTCATCGCGACCTCCTCAGCGTCCGCTGACCGGATTCTGGTAGTGGAACGGCGGCACGCAGACGCCGGGGTACGGCTCGCAGGTCTCGCTCGGCGGCCGATCCGGCTCGACGCCCTTGCCGAGCGCATAGTCCTCGAGCGGCTTCTTCGTCGGGTTCAACCAGCCGCCCTGATACGGCGCGACGAACGTCGCGTACCAGTGCAGCTTGCTGATCTTCCACACGCCGTCTTGCTTCACGTACTCGTTCTCGTACGTGCCCTCGCCCCAGTCGCCCCCGTCGCTCGCGCCGTTGACGCCGAGCATCAGGAACCCGCGCCAGCGGGCCTTCGCGGAATTGCCGTCCGCCGCGACGGTCACGATCGGCTGGAGCTGGAAGTGCTCGTAGAGCACGCCTTCGAGCGGGCCCTGCTTGCCGCCGCTCAAGCTATAGAGATAGCGACGGATGCTGTCCTTGCCGACGTAGACGCCGCTCGGGCCGATCTCGAGCGTCGCGTCGGTCGTGAAGAGGTCGAGCACCTCGTCCCAGAGCATCTTGTCGGTGTAGAAGCCGTAGGCGCCCTGGAGGTACTCGATCTTGTCGACGTCCGCGACGCGCGCGGCGCGCGTATCGACCTTGCCGAGGCGGTCGCGCAGAGCCGCGACGCGCGCGGCCGTGTCTTGCGCCTGGGCGTGGGCGAGCGGCGCGAGCGAAAGGAGCAGCGCAGCGGCGCAGACGGCGCCGACCAGGCGGGGCACGCGACTACGGCTTCGCATCGCACACTCCCGGCTCGCAGCGTCCCGACACCGGATTCTTGTAGTGATATGGCGGCTGGTACGCGGAAGGGTAGGACTGGTAGGTCACCGACGGCGGGCGGTCCGGCGGAAAGTCGGCCATCGGCGGGTTCATCGGCTGCGGCGCCTTGTGCCAGCCCGGGTCGTACGGCGCGGACACCGTC